>Ga0210396_10000031_pt1 | contig 324913 bp, 302 predicted proteins | sample IncBWH17OmetaG_FD_155466 | JGI IMG/M metagenome (GOLD analysis project Ga0210396, IMG submission 155466) | Forest soil microbial communities from Barre Woods Harvard Forest LTER site, Petersham, Massachusetts, United States - Inc-BW-H-17-O ... | reverse complement strand
CCTCCATATATTTGTCTCTGGTGAAGCTTTTGGGACGGTGGTATCATCTATATCAATAACGCCGCTTCCTGCTTCATAGAGTGACTGCGACCATCCGATGTAACGAGCCCAGGAAGCGGGGGCGTGGTCGCTGACACGAGTTGGCAGACTGTTCCGCGGGCAGGGCGGAACGGGAACAGGCCTTTAGATACTGGCGCGGAAACGACACATTTCAACAGAGGCCAAGCGCTGCAATCGGCGCCTTCGGGGAGTCATGTCCCTGCGGGCGCATACCTGTCTTTGCCATATTACCGGTTCTTACGAGTAGAGTACCGCGGCGCGACTGACGCGCCCTCACATCCGCCGTTTTTGTCGCAGCCCAATTGCTGCGCATGAAAGTTTGGAGTATCCGAATGTCAAAGAGCAATGGATTCCGTACACGATTCGATTTTTCCAAGATTCCAGCGACCATCCAGATTCCGAACCTGATCGAAGTGCAGAAGCGCTCCTACGATCGCTTCCTGCAAATGGATCGTTTGCCCAGCGAACGCGACGACGGCGGTTTGCAGGCAGTTTTCCAATCGGTGTTTCCGATCACGGATTTCCGCAATGTCTCGCAGCTCGAGTTTGTGGACTACGCCATCGGCAACTGGGAGTGCAAGTGCGGCCACCTGAAAGGCCTGCATCACCTGCGCTCCACCTGCAAGAACTGCGGCAACACCATCGTTACCGATCCGTTCCATCCCGGCGACGTGCTCTGCAGCAAGTGCGGCACTTACAACGCGAACACGCCAGACTTCTGCAACAAGTGCGGCGACCCGGTTGGCCTGCAACTGAAGTACGACGTGAGCGAGTGCGAAGAGCGCGGCATGACTTACTCTGCGCCGCTCAAAGTCACCATGCGTCTCACGATTTTCGACAAAGACGCGGAGACCGGCAATCGCTCCATCCGCGACATTAAAGAGCAGGAAGTGTTCTTCGGCGATGTTCCTCTGATGACGCAGAACGGTACGTTCATCATTAATGGCACCGAACGTGTCATCGTCAGCCAGTTGCACCGTTCGCCCGGCGTCTTCTTCGAGACGGCAAACAATCGTACCTATTTCCTCGGCAAGATTATTCCTTACCGCGGATCATGGGTCGAATTCGAATATGACCAGAAGAACGTGCTCTATGTGCGTATCGATCGCAAGCGCAAGTTCCTGGGAACGATTTTCCTTCGCGCCCTCGGGTTGCGGTCCAGCGAAGATATTCTACGGACGTTCTACACCGTCGATCGCCTGGTCATTCGCGACAAGAAGCTTTTCTGGACGCTCGATCCGAACAGCGAAAAGGCCACCAACCTTTTGGGCATGAAGCTGGCGCACAGCATCAAGAACAAGTCCGGCGAAGAGATCGCGCACTCCGGACGCAAGCTGAATGCTGCGACTCTGAAGGAAATTCAAAAAGCAAAGATCAGCGAGATTGAAGTCGACATCTCCGATCTCGAAGGCGCATGGGTCGCTGCCGACGTGGTTGACACGACCACCGGCGAAGTTTTGCTCGAAGCCAATTCCGAGCTTACTCCCGACAAGCTCGCCAAGATCCTCGATTCCGGCGTAGTCGAACTCAGCTTGTTTTTCCCCGAGCGCGACGATGTGGGCACGGTGATCAGCCAGACTCTGAAGCGCGACTCAGTCAAGACGCCGCAGGAAGCGCTGATCGAGATCTACCGCAAGCTGCGCCCCGGCGATCCGCCGACGCTCGATACGGCGACGGCATTGTTCCACGGGATGTTCTTCGATCCCCGCAAGTACGATTTCTCCCGCGTCGGCCGTCTGAAATTCAACATCAAGCTGTTCGAAAACCAGGACGCCACGAAACTCGAGAACCGCACCCTTGAGCCGCAAGACTTTTACGGCACGATCGGCTATCTGCTCAAGCTGCGCAAGAACATCGGCTCGGTGGACGACATCGATCACCTCGGCAACCGCCGCGTACGCGCAGTCGGCGAGTTGATGGAAAACCAGTTCCGCATCGGCCTAGTCCGCATGGAACGCGCCATCAAAGAAAAGATGAGCGTGTACCAGGAAATGTCCACGGCGATGCCACACGACTTGGTCAACGCCAAGCCAGTAATGGCGGCCATTCGCGAATTCTTCGGGTCCTCGCAGCTTTCGCAGTTCATGGATCAGACGAATCCGCTGTCGGAAATCACTCACAAGCGGCGTCTCTCGGCTCTCGGGCCGGGCGGCCTGTCGCGCGAACGCGCCGGCTTCGAAGTCCGCGACGTTCACCCCACGCACTACGGACGCATCTGCCCGATTGAGACCCCGGAAGGTCCGAACATCGGACTGATCTCGTCGTTGAGCTGCTATGCCCGAATCAACGACTACGGTTTCATCGAGTCGCCGTACCGCCGCGTGAAAAACGGCCGCGTGGTCGACTACGTCAGCGTGGTGAATGCCGGAGACAGCGACCACAAGGTCGGTGATCACATCGAGAAGCATGAGATCGAGAAGATCAACGCCGAGATCAAGGATCGCCGTAAAAAGCCAGCCGAGATCGAACCGTTCTCTTTCTACCTTTCCGCTTGGGAAGAAGACCGGCACGTAATCGCGCAGGCCAACGTTGAACTCGACGACAAAGGCCGCATCGTAGGCGATCTGGTCAACGCCCGCAAAGCTGGTAACTTCGTGCTGGTGAGCCGCGATGAAGTCGATTACATCGACGTCAGCCCGAAGCAACTCGTCTCCGTCGCCGCATCGCTGGTGCCGTTCCTCGAGCACGACGACGCCAACCGCGCGCTGATGGGCGCGAACATGCAACGCCAGTCCGTTCCACTCCTCCGCGCCGAAGCTCCCATTGTCGGCACCGGAATGGAAGGAGTCACGGCGCGCGATTCCGGCGCGGTCATCCTGGCAAAACGTAACGGCATTATTGACTCGGTCGACTCCGAGCGCATCATCGTGCGCGTCGAGGGCGAGCACCATCCCGGACAGCTCTCCCGCGAAGTTGGTAGCGACATTTACCAGCTCATGAAATTCAAGCGCTCCAACCAGAACACCTGTATCAACCAGAAGCCGATCGTGATCAAAGGCCAGCGCGTCACCAAAGGCCAGGTAATCGCGGACGGTCCTTGCACCGATCATGGCGAGTTGGCGCTCGGCCGCAACGTGCTGGTCGCCTTCATGGCGTGGCGCGGATACAACTTCGAAGACGCAATCCTCGTCTCCGAAAAACTGGTCAAAGACGATTACTACACCTCGGTCCACATCGAGGAATATGAACTGGAGTCTCGCGACACCAAGCTGGGACCGGAAGAAGTCACGCGCGACATTCCAAACGTCAGCGAGTCTATGCTGCGCAACTTGGACGAAGCTGGCGTGATTCGCATCGGCGCAAGCATCAAGCAAGGCGACATCCTTGTTGGCAAGGTAACGCCCAAGGGTGAAACTCAGCTCACGCCGGAAGAGAAGTTGCTGCGCGCCATCTTCGGTGAAAAAGCCGGCGACGTGCGCGATGCTTCGCTGTACTGCCCGCCCGGGATCGAAGGCGTGATCGTCGACGTCAAAATCTTCTCCCGCAAGGGTCAAGAAAAAGACGAACGCGCGAAAGCCATCGAGGCCGCACAGATTGGCAAGCTCGAACGCAACCTTTCGGACGAAATCCGAATTCTCACCGACGAGCGTCTCAAGCGGTTGGACAACATACTGGGCGGCAAAGTGGTGCAGGCCGATCTACACGACGAGCGCACCAACAAGCGCCTGCTCACCAAAGACACTGTTCTCGATCGCGACACCATCGAGCGCATTTCCACCCGCAACTTGAAGCGCATTAAATATGCCGACAAAGACCCGCGGGTCAACGAGCAAATCGACGAGATCGAGGAAATGACTTCGCGTCAGATCGACGTGCTCAAGAAGATCGTCAACGAAAGAAAAGACAAGTTGACCAAGGGCGACGAGTTGCCGCCGGGCGTGATCAAGCTGGTCAAAGTCTACATCGCGATGAAGCGCAAGCTGAGCGTTGGGGACAAAATGGCCGGACGTCACGGCAACAAAGGTGTCATTGCGAGGATTCTGCCGGAAGAAGACATGCCTTACCTCGACAACGGCACGCCGGTAGAGATCGTGCTCAATCCGCTCGGCGTTCCTTCCCGTATGAACGTGGGACAGATTCTTGAAACCCACCTCGGATGGGCGGGGCATGAACTGGGCGGCAAGATCACGCAGATGCTCGCCGAGAACACTCGCGAAGACGCAATTCGCCGCGAGCTAAAGGCTCTGTTCAAGGACACGGTTTTGGCAGACACCATCACCGATCTCAGCGATGACGAACTGATGGCAATCGCCCCGACCCTCACTCGCGGCGTCTTCACTGGTTCGCCGGTGTTTGATGGCTCCAAAGAAAGCGAGATCAAGGCGTTGCTCAACCACGCTGGTCTGCCGGAGTCCGGGAAAACCTACTTGTACGACGGCATGACCGGGAACAAGTTCGAGCAGCCGATCACGGTTGGCTACATTTACATGCTCAAACTCTCGCACTTGGTGGACGACAAGATCCACGCTCGTTCGATCGGTCCGTACTCGCTGATCACGCAACAGCCGCTGGGCGGCAAAGCGCAGTTCGGCGGCCAGCGCTTCGGAGAAATGGAAGTCTGGGCGCTGGAAGCTTACGGAGCGGCGTTCATCCTGCAGGAGCTGTTGACGGCAAAATCCGACGACGTTTATGGCCGCACCAAGATTTACGAGGCCATCGTCAAAGGTGAAGCCGCCATGGAGCCGGGCGTACCGGAATCGTTCAACGTGCTGATACGCGAATTGCAGTCGTTGTGCCTCGATGTGGAGCTGATCAAGGCAACAGAAAAGAAGCCGGCCGCGTTAGCCGCAGCCGATTAGAGAAGTCGTTGGTCGTTGGCCGTCCGTCGTTGGCGGCCAGCGTCCAGCCGAAAATAGATTTGGAACCAGATCCACAGTGCTCGCTCTTGGAACTGCGGATCAAAAAAGTTCGCTAGCGACCAACGACCAAAGACTAGCGACCCGATTTCAAGAGCCGCCCGCGGTGGCGTAAGACCGCAGGAAGCCGAGGATTACCTTGTTTCGTTCGAGCCCCTTTGACCTGGCAAACCCTATCGCCGATTTCGATGCCATTCGCATCAGCCTCGCTTCTCCGGAAAAAATCCGGAGCTGGTCGCACGGCGAAGTTACTAAACCGGAGACCATCAACTATCGCACCTTCAAACCGGAGCGCGACGGCCTGTTCTGCGCCCGCATCTTCGGCCCGGTAACCGACTGGGAGTGTCTTTGCGGCAAATACAAGCGCATGAAGCACCGCGGCGTCATTTGCGACAAATGCGGTGTCGAAGTCACATTGTCCAAAGTTCGCCGCGAGCGCCTGGGACACATCGAGCTGGCATCGCCCTGCTCGCACGTGTGGTTCTTCAAAGGACTGCCCAGCCGCATCGGCCACCTTCTCGACATCTCGCTCCGCGATCTCGAGTCGGTGCTCTATTTCGAAGCCTATGTAGTGGTCGAGGCCGGTGAAGCTACGGTCAAAGACCACGAAGTCATCAAGGACGAAACCAAGTACCGTGAGCTGGACCAGCAATTCCGTCCCACCGGCTTCAAAGCCATGATGGGCGCGGAAGCCATCAAAGAGCTTCTCAAGCGCGTCGACATCGAAGGCCTGTCTACCGAACTGCGCGAGAAGATGAAGCACGAAAACTCGCTGCAGAAGCGCCTCAAGTATGCCAAGCGCCTAAAAGTCGTTGAGGCTTTCCGCAAGAGCGGCAATAAGCCGAACTGGATGATCCTGGATGTGATCCCGGTCATTCCCCCGGAGCTTCGCCCGCTGGTTCCATTGGACGGCGGTCGCTTTGCCACCTCCGATCTCAACGATCTCTATCGCCGCGTCATCAACCGCAACAACCGGTTGAAGAAGTTAATGGACCTGCACGCTCCGGAAGTAATCGTGCGCAACGAAAAGCGCATGCTGCAGGAAGCCGTAGACGCCCTGTTCGACAACGGACGCCGTGGACGCGTACTGCGTGGCGCCAACAACCGGCCGTTGAAGTCGCTCTCCGACACCCTCAAAGGCAAGCAAGGCCGCTTCCGTCAGAACCTGCTGGGCAAGCGCGTCGACTACTCAGGCCGCTCCGTCATCGTGGTTGGACCAGAACTCAAGCTGCACCAGTGCGGTCTGCCTAAGAAAATGGCGCTCGAACTCTTCAAGCCGTTCATCTACCACCGGCTCGAGCAAACCGGACATTGCACCACCATCAAGCAAGCCAAGGAAATGGTGGAGCAGCAGGAACCGATTGTTTGGGACATCCTGGAAGAGGTCATCAAGGACCACCCGGTGCTTCTGAACCGCGCACCAACCCTCCACCGCCTCGGCATTCAAGCGTTCGAGCCGGTGCTGGTCGAAGGCAAGGCCATCAAGATTCACCCCCTGGTCTGCACCGCGTTCAACGCTGACTTCGACGGCGATCAGATGGCGGTACACATTCCGCTGTCCCCGGAAGCGCAGGTCGAAGCCAGTGTGTTGATGTTGTCTTCGCACAACATCCTGTCTCCCGCTTCGGGTCACCCCATCACGGTGCCCACGCAGGACATGGTGCTCGGCCTCTATTACCTGACCAAAGCCAAGCCCGGCGCCAAGGGTGAAGGCCGCGCATTCGCCAACATCGAGGAAGTGTTGATGGCTCTCGAATCCGGCGAAGTCGAAACCCTGACTCCCATTCGCCTGCGCTATACCGGCGAAGTGATCGATCTGACCGCAACCTACGACGATCAGGACATCACCCACGCCGAACCCGTGCAGTATGAGCGCAGCTTCCTGAACACCACCGTGGGCCGCGCCATTCTGAACGACAACCTTCCCCCGGGCATGCCGTTCATCAATGGCTTGCTCAAGAAGAAGGGCATCGGCCAGTTAGTGAGTTACGGCTATCTCCGCTTCGGCCTCGAAGTCACGGTGAAAATGCTCGACGAGGTCAAAGACTTGGGCTTCCGCTTCGCAACTCGCGCTGGCCTGTCCATCGGCATTGACGACATGGTCATCCCGGACAATAAAAAGATCCTGGTAAAAGACGGCGAGAAACAGGCGGTGCAAGTCCAGCAGCAATATCTTGACGGCGCCATCACCAACGGCGAGCGTTACAACAAGGTCATTGAAATCTGGTCCGGCATCACCGAGCGAGTTGCGGACGAAATGTTCGGGCAGATGCAGCAGCGCGATAAAGAAGGTTTCATCAACCCGATTTACGTCATGGCCGACTCCGGCGCCCGCGGATCGAAACAGCAGATCCGCCAGCTCTCCGGCATGCGTGGGTTGATGGCGAAACCCTCCGGCGAAATCATCGAGTCTCCAATCACGGCCAACTTCCGCGAAGGATTGACCGTGCTGGAGTACTTCATCTCGACTCACGGCGCTCGTAAAGGTCTGGCCGATACGGCGCTCAAGACGGCCGATTCAGGCTACCTGACCCGTCGTCTGGTCGACGTGGCGCAAGACGTAATCATCAGCGAATACGATTGCGGCACGGTCGACGGCATCTACGTCGCAGGTATCGTCGAAGCCGGCGAAGTCATTGAGCCATTGCGCGACCGCATTGTGGGCCGCGTCTCGCTCGAGAAACTCAAAGACTACGACGGCAACGTAGTTGTCGACATCAATCAGGAGATCACGGAAGAGCTCGCGGGCACCGTTCAAGCCGCCGGCATCGAGCGGGTGAAAATCCGTTCCGTGCTCACCTGCGAGTCCAAGCGTGGTGTCTGCGTGATGTGCTACGGTCGCAACCTGGCTTCGGGCCGCCTCGTCGAACTCGGCGAAGCGACGGGAGTCATCGCCGCTCAATCCATCGGCGAGCCCGGAACCCAGCTCACCATGCGTACCTTCCACATCGGCGGTACGGCATCGCGAGTCTCCGAGCAATCGCGTTTGGAAGCCAAGACCAGCGGCATTGTGCGCTTTGTCGGCCTCCAAACCGTCAAAGCCAAGTCGGGTGACCTGGTAGTCATGAATCGCCAGGGCTCAATTGCGGTAGTCGACGAAAAAGGCCGCGAGCGCGAGCGCTACGCCGTCGTATACGGCGCCAAGGTCAAGGTCAGTGAAGGCGATCAGGTTCAACTCGGCAAAGTCATGGTCGAGTGGGATCCGTACACCTTCTCCGTCCTCACGGAAATCGGCGGCACCATCCAGTTCAAAGACCTGCAGGAAGGTGTCACACTTCACGAAGAAGTGGACGAGGTCACTGGTTTGTCGCGTCACGTCGTGGCCGATTCGCCCGACGAGAAGCGCCAGCCCGCCATCGTGATCAAGGGCAAGACCAGCAAGCGTTACCTCATGCCCTCACGCGCTCACTTAATGGTCCAGGACGGCGATACGGCTCACCCCGGCGACGTGCTGGCCAAGATCCCGCGCGAGACCACCAAAACCAAAGACATCACCGGTGGTCTGCCCCGCGTGGTCGAATTGTTCGAAGCCCGCAAGCCGCATGAGACCGCAGTCATCAGCGAAATCGATGGCACGGTCAAGTTCGGTGAAGTCTCCAAGGGACAGCGCAAGATGTATGTGATCGCCGACAACGGCACCGAAAAGGAATACTCGGTTCCGCGCGGCGTCCACATCAACGTGCAGGAAGGCGAGCGCGTCAAGGCGGGCGAACCGCTCATGGACGGCCCGCTCAACCCGCACGACATCCTCGCGGTGCTCGGCGAAAAGGAACTGCAGTCTTACCTGGTCAACGAAATCCAGGAAGTCTACCGGCTGCAGGGCGTCAACATCAGCGACAAGCACATCGAAGTCATCGTTCGCCAGATGATGCGGTGGCGCAAAGTGGAAGACGTCGGCGATACCCAGTTCCTGCTGGAACAGCAAGTCGACAAATTCCGCTTCGCCGAAGAGAACGAGCGCGTGATTGCACAGGGAGGACGTCCAGCCACAGGCCGGCCGCTGCTCCTGGGCATCACCAAAGCCTCGCTCTCCACCGATTCGTTCATCTCCGCGGCCTCGTTCCAGGAGACCACGCGCGTGCTGACCGAGGCTTCCATCCAGGGAGCGGTCGACCACCTGCGCGGGCTGAAAGAGAACGTCATCGTCGGACGCCTCATCCCAGCCGGCACCGGCATGGAATACTACCGCAACGTCCGCCTCTCGCCGGAAATGGAAGAAGCGGCCGCCAAGGTCCAGGAAGAAGTCTCGCAAGCCTACGAGGAAGCCGAGCGCGCGCTCGAGCTGATGCGGCATGAAGGCGAGACCGAGGAACTGACGGCGGAGTAATCGCATGCAAAAGCCGAGGGGCGGTTTTCAAGCCGCCCTTTTGCTTTGCTGGCTTACTTTGCATTCCCCATGGCCGCGAATCCACAACGATTGCACGAACGGGAGCGCTACGAGATTTCTCTGTTGTACGAGGCTCCCGAGGGCGCTACTCTTTGGCCTGTGATCCTGCGCTTTCTACGGCTGCTACGGCTTGCCTTCTGGCGCGCGTTTCAACATGACGCCTTCGCCATCGCGAAAGCGTCCGCCTACTCTTCGATTCTTACGTTCTTCCCCGCTCTGCTGGTAGTCGGATCTCTCCTGGCCAATTCGCGCAAGACTGCGGCCTACCTCCGCGAGATCACCTATGCCGTGGACCGAATGCTGCCCATCGGAAGCGGCGCCGCTGTTTCTTTCCTGAAAGGAACTTCTCCGCGCTCCGTCGGGCTCCTGATCACCGCTTCCCTGATCACCTTGTGGACAGCCTCAGGGGTCATGATTTCCTGGATGGAAGGTTTTCGCCGCTGCTACGAGCTCCCAAAAATCTGGGGCCTGGTGAAGGAGCGGATGATCGCCTTCGCCCTGGTCATCCTCGCCGGAACTCCTCTAACCTTCGCGACCATCCTGGTAGCTTCCGGCAGCCGCATCGAACGCAACATCCTGTTCCATCTGAATCAGGAATTCGGACTCTACGTTCTGCTGATGTGGACGGCGATCCGCTGGCTCATCGCCACCCTCACCAGCATTGCCGTAATCGCGCTCATCTACCACAACGCCGTCCCCCGCACCCAGCCCTGGCACAGCGTTTTGCCCGGCGCTACGCTGGCCACGGTCATGTGGTTTCTATCGACGGCACTATTTGGCTGGTATTTACAGAACTACGCGGATTACAGCATCATCTACGGCTCGCTCGGCGCCGCCATCGCCCTGCTGGTGTGGATGTACCTGATCTCGCTCGTCATCCTGGTCGGCGCCGAGTTCAACGCCATGCTCTTCCCCCGCGCCTTCCTAGGCAAGGAGCTAAAAGCCATGCCAGCCCCGCAGACCGCAACCAAGTAACCAGAAATTTCACGTCTAGGTTCACCTGTCATCCTGAGGAAGCACAAGTCTTCGCAAAGCGAAGGCTTGTCGACGAAGGATCTCTACACTTTGTTGGCGCCGCTAAGTCTGTGCCCACTACAAATTGTCATCCCAACCGAAGCTTCCCATCCCCGATGGGGATGCGAAGCGAAGTGGAGGGACCTGCTGTCTCCTGCGAGTGACTCAGAAAACTCACGCTGGTCGGTGGCCTTGCCGGCGTCGGAAAGACGCGTCCCGGCAGGACACTACACTAAGGTAATCGGTAATCAGCCGTATTGAACCGACGGCTGTCTTACCCCACAATCGAAGTATGTGAGGCGAGCCCTCACGAACATCCTTTAGGAGTTACCAATGCAATACGAGCCCACCCTCAAACTGGTTCATGCGTTTCTGGACCCGGAAACATCCAAAGGCCTATCGCTTCCCGTCGCGGCCCTAATCGCCGGCGCCTTATCACAGGTAGAGGCCACAATCGAACTCACCAACCGAGTTTACGATTCAGTATTTCACGCGGTCAATCAAGACGGCGATTGACTCGGCGATTAGTTGCCCAGCGGTTCCTGTGACGAGTGGGCCACCCGGCAGCCTGCGCAAAGCCCGGGAATTGGCTCCGGCTCACAAGTTCTCTACAAATGCTCTTGCCTTAAAGTCCGCTTTAAGTTGTAGTGTGATGAATAAAGGAAGCTCGATGCCCCGGATCTCGACCCAAGAGTTCGAACGGCTTCCACTACGAGTCCACGACTTTCTTGCCGGCGTGCCGCTTCATGACGTGTGGGCGGTTGATCTGCCGCGGGCGCGCTCCGGCATCACGCTGGATGAGCTCTTGCGGACGCAAAGCGCATGCCTCTCCACACCCCCGTGGCTCGTGCGCTCGCTCCTGAATATCCGTTTCTTCGTGGGCCGGCTGTTTGGATGGGATCGCGAGCCGCCCGCAACCGTCTGGGAATCCTTCGCAACCCGCTTGACCACCGCCGATCGCTCCAGGTCCCTTGCGCCCGCGGGCACGCGCGAGGGACTTTTCCGCGTCGTTTACCGCTTCGAGAACGAGCAACTCCTTGAGCTGATCAACCGTACTGCCCACGCCGCGGCGTTGAGCGCGCTTGTCGAAACGAAAAATGGGTACCGCTTCTACTTCGGCGTTTATGTGCGCAGCGTCAGTCGCTTTACCCCGATCTACATGGCCCTGATCGACCCGTTCCGCAAACTGGTCGTCTACCCGTCACTCCTGCGCGGCGTCCGTACGAGGTGGAATAGAACCTTCGGCGGGTGGCCCAGACAATCGTCCTGATTCTACTCTAGAGGGTGGCCCGTCCAAGCTCCGCTTGGGCGGGGGTTTTCGTCAGTCGCCGGCCCTGCACCAGGGCGATTAATCCCCTTGCGATTTCGGATCCGGCTCTTCCCTAACCCTGCCATTTGCAGTTCCTGCCCTCTTCAGGCTGGCATGTTTCCGACTGCGACTGTACGGATGCGCTCAGCCGAGAAAAAATCCCCGCCCAAGCGGAGCTTGGACGGGGCACCCTCGGGAGCAAAATGGATGATCTTTCGACCTGGTGCCGAAAAGTTGTCAATAGGCAAAAATTACACGATCGAGCTTAACTGCTTGCATCTAATACGAATATAAATCTGAAAAGTTGGCGGGTTTACCTATTTCAGATTGATATAATAGATCTAGAAGCTTTCTCACCGTCCTCGATCCTCCTACTTGAGCAACATGAAGTGTTTCTGCCGCCTTGATTGGCGGGGTAGGGATTCCTCGCTTTGCTCGGAATGACCGGCGTCGGGATTGGTCAGATAGCCTCCAGAATCTGAAAAGCCAAAAATCTAAAGAAAGAGACGCGGCCTTCACCGGGCCGCGTTTTTTATTGGGTTTCACTCTATGAATTCCGTAAAGATGATGAGCCATCCGAAGCGTCGCGGGGAATGGGCCGAGATTCAGTTCATGGCAAAAGCCGCCAAACTAGGGCTGCAGATTTCCAAGCCCTGGTCGGAGCTTTCTCGCTATGACATCGTGATCGGAACCCCGGGGCACTTCGTAAGCGTGCAGATCAAGTCGACAATTAACCAGCGCCCGGATGGGTGTTACCAATGCAAGATCGCGACCTGCAATAAAGCCAAGCCTTACCAACCAGGAGAATTCGATTTCCTAGCGGTCTACGTCATCGCGGAGGATGTTTGGTACATTATCCCGGCAGGGCTGGTCGTCCGCGGGAAAAGAGGCGGAATTCGTCTCTATCCTTCCAGCCCGAACAGCAAGTACGCCCCCTACAAAGAGGCCTGGCATCTGCTGCACTGATCCCGCGGGCGCGGCAGCGCGACCAACGCCAGCCGCGACCTTTGGTGCCGAGGATATCGCCTTCGAGTGCCCGTCGCGACTGCTACAAGAGTATTTCTCCATATACAATAATTAGACCTACACAAATTCTGGTCGGGACAACCTTGAAAAAAAGAAAGTCTACTCGGAAAGTCACAAGCACGCCCGTTGACGCGCCGCCCGCCGCATCTGACATTCGTCGGGCAGATCGACGGGCAAAGATTATCTGCACGATCGGCCCGGCATGCAACTCGGAACCGGTCCTGCGCGACCTCATGCGCCTCGGCATGGACGTGGCCCGGCTGAACTTTTCCCACGGGACGCACGAAGAACACGCGCAAATCATCGAGCGCTTGCGCCGCGTGGCTGACGAGGAGAATCGTACCATCTGCATTTTGCAGGATCTGCAGGGTCCCAAGATTCGCACTGGCCAGCTGAAGGACGGAGTGCCGGTCGTGCTCAAGGCCGGGTCTCGAGTGACAATAACGCCGCGCGACATCGAAGGAACCCCGACCCTGATCTCAACCACATTTCAGGGGCTGGCGCGGGAAGTCAAATCCGGCGCCCGCATTCTGCTCACCGATGGCCTGATCGAGCTGCGCGTCATTCGAACCCGCGATGCAGATGTTGAATGCGAAGTCATCAACGGCGGCCAACTCGGACAGCATCAGGGGATCAACCTTCCCGGGATCGCGCTTTCCATTCCAGCCCTCACCGACAAGGACCGGATCGACTTGGAGTTTGGGCTCGAGCATGGTGTGGACATGCTTGCAATTTCGTTCGTGCGCTCGGGGGCGGACGTGCGCGAGGTAAAACAAATCATCGCGAGTCATGGCTCCGATCTTCCCGTCATCGCCAAACTGGAAAAGCCTCAGGCGCTGGAACGCCTGGAAGAGATTTTCGAAGCGGCCGACGGGGTAATGGTCGCGCGGGGCGATCTGGGCGTCGAAATGCCGCCGGAGAAGGTTCCGGTCATTCAGAAACACGTGATCCGCAGGTCGGCGGAGTGGCGCAAGCCAGTGATTATCGCCACGCAAATGCTCGAATCGATGATCGAGAACCCGCGTCCCACGCGGGCAGAGGCCAGCGACGTGGCCAATGCAATTTTCGACGGCACCGACGCAGTAATGCTCTCCGCGGAAACCGCTAACGGCCTCTATCCCCGCGAAGCGGTGGCAATGATGGCCCGGATTGTGGTCGAGGCCGAGGGTAATACGGGGGATTTTGCCCCGTCGCGGCGGCGGCGGGAGAAGCATTCGATCACCGTCGCGCAGGCCATTTGCGAATCCATCTCTCATGCCGCCGAGGATTTGCGCATGGGCGCGATTGCCGTGTTCACGGAGACGGGGAATACGGCGCGCATGATTTCGAAGTATCGTCCCAAAGCCGCGATCTATGCCTTCAGCCAGGTCGTGCCCGTTTGCAACCGGATGAATCTTCTCTGGGGCGTGAGTCCAGTGCGGACAGCCCAAGCGCGCAACGCCGAAGAAATGGTCGAAACGGCGGAGCGGGAACTTTTGCGCCTGGGGCGCATCAGAGTTGGAGACGTTCTCGGCGTTGTGGCGGGAACTCAAATGGCTTCGGGTTCGACAAATCTTATGCGGCTGCACATTGTGACGCCGCAAGAACCGTAAATACGGCGGACATAAGCCGGAGTTGACACGCCGGAGACAATAGTCTTCATGCCGCAGGAAACTCTGCAGGAAATACTTTCGATCGCCATCTTCCAACCCTTGCTGGGGCATGAGGAGGCATCTCTGGCCACCATGCAGGCTCTCATTGCCGCGCTCGCAGCCGGTGGATACTCCCGCGATCTGCTCTATCGCGATGCTAAATCGCATCATGAGTACGTTCTGCTGCGGTACTGGAAATCGGAAGAGGCTCGCCGCGCTGCGCTCGAAGACCCCGAAGTATTGCGCTGCTGGGCCAAGCTCTCTCATGAAATCCGCACGTTGAAGATTTACGAAACCCTGGAAGAGGCGTTGAGCCGCTGACTGTCAGGCCCGGACTTGCGCCCGGGCCCAACCCCTCAGTTCACCCACTTGCTCTCAGTCTGCTCCAGCATGCGGATGTAGTCGACAACCGACTCGCTCCAGCCGTCGATGTGGGTCCACTTGCCGTAGCCGACGCCGTTTTTGAAGCTGGCCACGTTGATCATGTAGCCCCTGGACGGGCCAGCACGCCCGTCGCTCCATTGACGAGGTCCAGGGACGGAGTCGTGCGCCTGTTCGTCAGAGATCACGATCAGGCGATCGTACGTCTCCTTCCGGTTCAAGCTTTCGACTGCCTTCCCCAGCTGCGTGCTGTTGTGGCGCTGGCTGGCGTCGATGGCGTCGCGCAAGGCGAATCCACGACGGGCTGGCACCTCGACGAGATCATCGGAAAAGGAAAATACGCTGACCTTCTCGCTGATCTCGCGCAGCAACACGGCGAGCCCGTAGGCTGCGTCAGTGCGCTGCATCTCGGAGCGGCGGGAGAGAGGCGCGGTCATCGAACCGGAAACGTCCACCAGCACGATGGTCTTGCCAGGCAAAACATTGCCTCCGAGCTTCTCCTGCCCGGTAACACATTTCAGCATCGCCTGCTCGAGTGACTCCTCCCACTGCGGCGCGTAACGAGCCGCCGCCAGAAAGCGAAACGGCAACACGCGCGCCGCGTTCATGGAGCGCAGAGCCGAAAGCACCAACTCTTCCTCCACGCCAACCTCCCGCATGTTGCGCAAGTTGCGAAGCAGCGCTAGCGCACCCAGCTTGTTCTCCGTGAGGAGACGCTGCCAGGCTTCGCGCTTGTCGGCGCCTGAGGAGAGCGCAACCTCCCAGGTGTCGGGAGCGTTGAGGCGTCCCCAGATCAACTTCTTCCACACCCCGGCCTGGGCCGCATCACGCGGCTTGGCGTGGGAGAGGAACAAGACGTCGCGCAGCTTGACGGGTCCGCCGCGGTCGTACTTCGCCAGGGCGTACTCATCAAACTTGGGGAAAGCCGCAGCCAGTCCCTTCTTCACCTGCCCCGACAACGGGATGCGACCCTCCATCCAGTAGATGGCGACGAACTCGGTCAGCCCATCGGCACGCTGAATGACCCTCGCGAGCGTGTCAGCCACAAGACGGCGATGCGTCTGGTGACGCGTCATCTCACGCACCAGCAGGAGCGGCGCGTGGCGCAGCTTCATCTGCGCGCGAGCCTCGACGGCCAGAGCCGCAACCTTCTCGGCTGCAACCTTCGGCACCAGTTCGGCAACGCGTCCCGCGATCTCGACTCCGTCCTCGTAAAACTGCTTCTCCCAAAGCAGGCAGGCAAGGACCGATCGTTGAGGTTCAACATGTTGAGTCGAGCCATAGTGGCTTCCTTTCGAGGGGTCAGCTTTCAGCTATCAGCTATCAGCTTTCAGCAAGAGCTTCTAGCCGCTGGCCTCTAGCTAAATCAGACTTGGCGGCCAGAAGTCGCTTGTATGTTCAATCGCCGGGGAACGAGTTGACGACGGTATTGGTTCGGATGCTCTGCCACTGAGCTACGTGACCTCGCGGTCACAGCAGGAATCGAACCTGCGACCTGCCGATTAACGAAGGAACCCTCGTCATTCACCACCGGCGAAAGTTCGTGCGACGCGGACAAGAGTGTCCCCGCCACACGACAAAAATACTGGTCAGGGAACATGCGGACACGGTTTCGTTTGTCAATGAAGTAACCGTGGCCTTCACCACTGACCCTGTGCGATCCGTCGCAAACTGCGCTCGGGATTTCGGCGCGCGGCTCAGACGCCGCGCAAACGCCTCAAGTTAGGGCTGGGGGAATAAGCGGCAGCGGTCGTGTCGATTACCAGTCGAAGGAACCGCGGCCTACGCCACCCAGCACAGCTATGGTTTTAGTTGGTTTGCGTTGGAGAGGGCCGCAGATTAGCTGGCGTAATCGACGACGCCCAAAAGACAACCGAGGCCGAATACAGGCCGCAGTCGTGTGCTTGGCGAGTTGGTTATGTCTTTTGCCAATTGGGCGTCCTTTCCTGAGAAGATATTTCAAGATGCCATGTCTTCGAAATTTCTGCAAGAAAAAACTTGTAAAAAAATGCTAACGCTTGTGTTGCTGTAAGAAGAGTCGACCCATGTCATACTGCCCATTGAAGATCGCCCTTTAGCTATGTCTGCCAACTCCAGCTGCGAGCCTTTCGTCGATCCGTTGCTTGATCCTCAGGTTCGCGGATTTCTCCATCGGCCGGTTGCGCCCTCAGGAGATGGCCTGGTGTTAACTCATGGCGCGGGATCGCACTCGAAGTCTCCGCTCCTGGTGGCGCTGGCTGAGGCGTTCGCTGCGGCGGGAGTGACGGTGTTGCGTTGCGATCTGCCCTATCGCCAAAGTCGGTCCTACGGTCCGCCTCGTCCCGGAGACGCAGCTCACGATCGTGAAGGTCTGAAGAATGCCGTTACCGCGCTTCGCAATCTGGCGCCAGGTCGCATGTTTCTCGGTGGGCACTCCTACGGAGGACGGCAGTCGACGATGCTTTGCACCGATCGGCCGGGCCTCGTAGAGGGCTTGCTGCTGTTGTCGTATCCGCTGCATCCGCCGCGCAAGCCCGACCAGCTGCGCGTCCAGCATCTGCCCAAATTGCAGACGCCTACGCTCTTTGTGCATGGAACACGCGATCCGTTCGGATTGCCGGAAGAGATGGAGACCGCCGTGAGTCTGATTCCGGCGAAGACTCTGCTGGTGCGGATCGAAGGTGCAGGTCACGACCTTGGTTTCAAGGGGAAGGCAAGGCAGGAGGAGTTGCCCGCACTCGTGCTCGCGGAGTTTCAAAAGTTCTTTGCTTGAGTGTTAAAGGTTGTATCCGTGCAAATCCGTGGCGCTCTTAATTCACCCAGCCGGATTTCGAACCGCCATTTTTCTTGTTCACATCATCAGGCGGAATGTAGTTGCCATTTTCATCGAAAGTCCCACTCACGGTGCGATTCTGTTTGCGCATGAACACTTCGAACTTGCGTGCCGCCCGGCGCCGCTTCCATCGATAGTAGGAATTCCGCACACTGAAGTAATGCTCCGTCGCGCCGAACGCCAGACCGCGCTTGGGCATGAACTTCACGTACAAAAATCCAAATAGCAGTCCACCGAGATGAGCGAAATAAGCGACGTTCGAGCCCCGTCCAGACCCCGACGCGCTGATCGCTTCGACCAGGGTGATGAACGCGACGCCCGCCACGAAATACTTCGCGCGAATGGAGAACGGAATTGGAAACAGCATGATTTCCCGATCGCCGTAGAGGAGACCGAACGCCATTAGAATTCCCAGCACTCCGCCGGACGCGCCAACGGTCGGGGTTAGCGGGGAAACGCCACCCACGCCGGTGTAGGAGATTGCAATCGTGGTCAGCGCGGCCCCAACTACGCAGAAGAAATAGAACTCGAGAAATCGCCTGTGTCCCCAGTCAGACTCCAGCTGCGCGCCGAACATCCACAGCCCCAGCATATTAAAAAGAATATGCAGTATTCCCGCGTGCAGGAATGAATACGTCACGATTTGGAATATCCAACCGTGCGTGACCGACGCGGGTATCAACGCCAAGGCGAAGAACAACGCCTCGCCCACTTGAGGGAACGCAGCTTTCAGAAGTTCAAGAAGCAGGTAGACCGCGGCATTGATAAGGATGAGCCACTTCACCGCCTTGGTGAAGGGTGGGAAACTCAGCGAGAGGGTTCGTCCGCGATACATAAAAAGCAGATGCCGGTCTTCAGTGGCCGATTGCCAGTGGGGAGCTGACAACTTACGCCTCGATCAGCAGCAAGCTATTTTAGCAGGTTCCGGCTAGCGCGCTGGGAGCGGCGTCACTGCCACGCTCCGGTGGCCTTGATTGTCGACTGCGCGCACGGCGAAGATCACATTGTCCTTCGACATGGGAAGCGTCGTACGAGTTACATTTCCCACAGCTCGCACGTGCTCCCATTCCGGGCTCGTTGTCGCTCGCCAGAGCACCTCGTAGCTCGCGACGCGGCCGCCTGGGGACGGTTCCCAAGTCAAAGAGGAGTCGTTCTCCAGTTTTGTGGTCAGGAGGCGGACCTTGGCCGGAGGCGCGGGTGCGGAGGCGAGCGATGCCAAGGTAGCCGCGTTCAAGCGGGCGACGTTGGCCACGTAGTCGAAGTTGACAAACTTGGGAAGGTCGCCAAATTCGACTCCATTCTCAGTGCGCACATTCTGGTGCTGGTGGTTGTAATCTTCGCGAAATTCGGTGAAGCGCACCGCGGCGTAGCCCTGTTCATTGAATGAAATGTGATCGCCCCCGCGCAGGTAACGGTCCAGGCGAAACGTTAGCATTGGCTTCACGCCGGCATCGTAAGCGCGGCCGACGTCGGCGATGTAGCGGGCGAGCTGCCGGGACGCGGAGTCGCTCTCTCCGCCGAGATTGCGGATCTGGCGCAGTTCGTCATCGTTGGCAGCGATGGGCACGCCTTCCGAAAACACGCGCACCACGTTGGCATCTTGCTGCGGGCTCCGATCGCCGCCCACAATGTCATTGTTCAGAACCGCTTCAATCTCCCATCCTGCAGACTTGGCCATTTTCGCGAAGTGGCTGCTGCCATTTAAGCCCTGCTCCTCACCCGCGACGGTCAGAAAAATAACAGTCGCGGGGAACTTGAGTTGGCTGAGCACCCGGGCACACTCCAGGCTCACAGCCGTGCCGCTGCCATCGTCGTTCGCTCCGGGAGCGGGGTCCGTAATGTTGAGGTTGTCGCTGTTGCGTGAATCGTAGTGACCGCTGACCAGCACGATGCGCCGGGAACTCTCTGGATCGGATCCCTTCATCACCGCATAAACATTGGTGATTTCGGTGGGCTTGGGAATCCGCCCGCCGGGCGTCTCAGCAAAACTGTCGAGCTTGACTTCCAGGCATCCGCCGCAGTCGCGAGCATAGCGTCCGAATTCAGACTTAATCCATTCCCGCGCCGCGCCGATGCCACGTCCAGACGCGATCGAAGCCGGGTCCTGTGCGGAAAGGGTCGAGCGAGTCTGGAAGCTCACCAGCTTCTCAATGTTGGATTGAATCCGTGGCGCGGAAATCTGCCGCAAGGCTGCGGCGATCTGAGAGTCCGCTGAGCCTGTCGGTAAAGTCTCCTGCGCGCCAACAATGTTTGTCGATAGTGCGAGAGCGACGCAAAAGCTAGCGCAAATCAGGAAACATGCGTGTCTTCGCACTGAGGTATTCGCACCACCATAGCGTTGGAGTTTCACGATCGTTGTCAGAATAGCCGCCAGCCAAGGGTTTCCGGAGCGGTCAGGCAAGTTCCGGAAATCGAGGACTTGACCTTCGGCTCAAGAGCCACTAAATATTATCAAGGAGTCTTAACCATATGGAGGCTATTGTGGTTCACTGTCCGGAATGCGAAACCAACCTCGACATCGAAGAAGACGAGGTTGATGAAGGAGAAATCGTCTCCTGCCCCGAGTGCGGCACTGACTTCGAGATCATCACGGTGAGTCCCATCGAATTGAAGCCCGTGGATGAAGAGAAGTACGAAGAGGATGAGGAAGAGGAAGTCGAAGACGGTGATCTCTCCTAGGTCCCGCACGCCTCTGCCCAGCCCGATAGATTTCTGCTTCCGCGATGCCCCTCGAATGGCTCCGCTTGGGCTGTGCGTCTCGGTCTGCGTCTCGCTCTGCGTCTTAACGACACTTGGCATTGGCAAGTCTGCCGTTTCTGCGGATAAATTCCCGCCCGGGCAAGCTCAACGCGAAACACCCTACGCCCTGATCTTCGGCACGGTCTGGGGTCCGGACGACCGGCCTGTCTACGGCGTGAAAATCAAGATTCGCCGCGAGGGTGAAAAGAAAGTGCGTTGGGAGCAGTATTCGAATCGTAGCGGGGAGTTCGCCCAACGAGTCCCCGCAGGCAAGCAGGACTATGTGATCTCGGCCGACTTAAAGGGCCTTAAGTCGACAAATGGCCGCCCATTACTGGGAGAAGAGGTGAAAGTACATGTAGATGGGGACGAGCGCGTCGACACCGGCTTGCATCTAAAATAGCAACATGGTCTGAGCGCAAATGTGGGTAAGCTAAGACGAGAAATCCTATGAGAAAGTACCAGGTTGCGGCCTTGCTGTTGCTGCTGCTCGGCGCCGCTGTGGCGGCTTCCCCTTACTCTAAAGACAAGGACAAGAACACCGTCGGGCGGATGCTGACGGGCAAGGTACTCGATCGGCACGATAACCCGTTGCCGGATGCTGTCGTCTACCTCTCCAATACCCGCACCCATGCGGTGAAAAGTTACATCGTCGGCGCTGACGGCGCATACCACTTCCCGGAGCTTTCCCCGAACATCGACTACGAAGTTTACGCCCAGTACAAGGGCCAAAAGAGCGAGACCAAAACCGTAAGCCAATTCGACGATCGAAAGACAGCCAACATCATCCTGCGCATTGATACGAAGTAGAACGAGTTGCGCGTTGTCGTACGCATCTCTGACCTGACCACCGAATCTTCAACTTCGAGCGTGGCCGTAGACCCGCAAGCTGGTCGAGGTCAATCTGGTAGAGCAGGAACAATCCCGGCCGCGAAGTTTTCCGGACAAACGAAGAGGCGAGTGTACAATTTGACTGGTCTTGAAGCGTGGGCAAACGGGAATTCCGCTTAAATGAGTTTTCGCAGATTGGCAGAGCGCATGAGTAGAGGAGTCGTGTTTCGCCGCAGACTCCCTTCCAAGTTCGGTCGCTTGCCCCTGTACGTTACCCCGGAGGCAGGGCTGCGCTACTGGCTGGCGATGTCTCGAGTTGACCCAACTCTGTACAGCATGGTCGAGGAATTTGTCAGACCCGGCGTTTCCGTATGGGACATAGGAGCCAATGTGGGGTTGTTCAGTTTCTGTGCGGCGGCTCTTTCTGGTCCATCCGGCTTCGTCCTGGCTGTGGAGCCTGATCTTTGGCTGGCGCAACTGGTCGATCGGTCTTCCAAGGAGTCGAGTTCAGGCCGGAGCAAGTGCTCTCGCGTCCAAGTGCTATGTGCATCTGTTTCAGATTCAAATCGCGTAACTGAATTAAACATCTCAGAACGAGCGCGGTCTTCGAATCACCTAGTTAATGCTTTTGGATCGACTCAGGCGCAAGGTTCGCGATATACGCAACTGACCGTTTCCTTGACGCTGGACTTCCTTCTAGAGCACTTCCCAGCTCCGTCAGTGCTAAAGATTGACGTAGAAACCCACGAAGCTAATGTTCTTCGGGGAGCGACACGCTTGTTAAGAGAGGCGCGCCCGACCGTTTGGTGCGAAGTGTCTCACGAGAACTCGGAAGAGGTTACAAGATTGCTGCACGATGCGAGTTACAAACTCTACGGGGCTGCCACCCGACCCCATGTGCGAACAGACCGGGCGTGGTTTGACACACTTGGAATTCCGATCGAGTCTCGTGTGGCCTGATCATTTCCTGATTTTGGCGCCGAATCTGATTTTGAAAGACCTCAAGCAATGTTCAAGGCTCCGCTGCAAAATTCCGGGTTAGTTGCCTCCAGTGTTTTCGGCGCAGTTCTCTTGATTGCACTTTTAGGCCTGCATCTGGTGAGCTGCAATGGCAACTCGCCAGCGAAGCAGTCTGCGCCGCCACCCCCACCCGGCACAACGGGAACCAACGTGACCACGTATCACAACGACAACGCCCGCACCGGACAGAATCTCAGCGAAACGATTCTCACGCCCAGCAACGTCAACTCCTCCAGTTTCGGCAAACTCTTCGTCATCACGGTGGACGGCAAAGTGGATGCCCAGCCGCTTTATCTCACCCAAGTGAGTATCCCTAATCAGGGCATGCATAACGTTTTGTATGTGGCCACGGAGCACGGTAGCGTCTATGGCTTCGATGCCGACACTGGAAAGGCTCTGTGGCAGGTCTCGATGCTAGCCGCTGGCGAAACCACGAGCGACGATCACGGTTGCGGTCAGATAACGCCGGAGATCGGGATTACGTCGACTCCGGTCATTGATCCGAAAGCTGGTCCGCACGGCACGATTTACGTCGTCGCAATGTCGAAAGATGGATCAGGAAGTTATCACCAGCGCCTGCACGCTCTGGACGCGACCATGGGCGCGGAAGAATTTAACGGCCCTCAAGACATTCAGGCTTCCTTCCCCGGAAATGGGGACAACAGTTCGGGCGGCAAGGTTGTATTTGCGCCAGGACAGTATGCAGAACGCGCAGGCCTGCTTCTTCAGAACGGCGTGGTGTACACAGGATGGACTTCCCATTGTGACGCGCGCCCGTATACCGGATGGATCATGGGCTTCGATCAATCAACTCTGGCGCAGGCCAGCGTGTTGAATGTCACTCCGAATGGCAACGAGGGATCGGTCTGGATGAGCGGCGCGGGGCTTGCCGCTGACACTTCCGGCAACATTTTCCTGCTCGACGCAAACGGCACCTTTGACACTACACTCGATGCGAACGGGTTTCCGAGCCAGGGCGACTACGGCAATGCTTTCCTCAAGATTTCGAGCGCCAATCGGCAATTGGCCGTCGCCGACTATTTTGAAATGTCCAATCAAGGCGCCGAAAACGGTTCCGATGAGGACCTGGGTTCGGGAGGAGCGCTGGTACTGCCCGATCTGCAGGATAGTTCAAATCAGACCCGGCACCTTGCGGTCGGCGCCGGCAAGGACGCGAATATCTACGTAGTCGACCGCGACGCGATGGGAAAGTTTAATCCCAACACGAACAACATCTACCAGGAGATCCAGGGGGCCTTGGCTGGTTCCGTATTTTCCATGCCCGCCTACTTCAACAACACGGTTTACTACGGCGCAGTTGGCGACAACATCAAGGCCTTCGCCATCACTAAGGCGCAGCTCGGAAGCACGCCAACGTCGCAAACCAGCAACGCCTTTGGTTATCCGGGCGCGACACCGAGCATCTCCGCGAATGGAACCAGCAACGCGATCCTGTGGGTCGCGGAGAATGGCGGCAACGCCGTTCTGCACGCTTACGACGCAACAAATCTTGCGCATGAACTCTACAACAGCAACCAGGCGTCAAGCGGAAGAGATCAGTTCGGCGCGGGAAACAAATTCATCACCCCGATGATCACGAACGGCAAGGTGTACGTAGGAACGACTAACGGAATCGGAGTGTTTGGCCTGCTGCAGCGGAACTCTCATCGCGCGTCCCGGGTACGGTCACATTATCTTTTTGCCTTCGCAAAGATTGAGTAGCTCCACAAACGCGAAGATTTCCGCCTGGCGCCCTCGTCCTTTGCGAACCGTCTTAAGTATGCCGGCTTTGCGGAGTCTTCTCAGCATTTGCATGACTGTAGGTACGCTGGGCATGTGTTTGTATCGCGTCAACTGGCCGCTTTGGAAAATCGGCTGATCGAATAGATGGTCGAGGAGTGGCACAGCGTATCGAGAGTGCGTAAGTTCGATCAGCCTGGTCTTCAGCCGCTCGTAAAGCTCGATGATGGCACGTGCTGTGGCGGCATTGGCCCTCGCCTGCTCCGTCACCGCGCGAAGGAAGAAGTTTATCCAGCGATCCCAGCTCTTGGGTCGTCCTAGATCACGGAGTCTATCGACGTATTCTTCGCGATTCGCCTCCAAGTAGCTGGAGATGTATAACATCGGCCGCGAAAGGAGTTTCTTCTCGTGCAGAAATAGCGGAACAAGAATGCGTCCTAAGCGGCCATTGCCGTCCAAGAAGGGGTGAATGATCTCGAACTGGGCATGCACGATGGCCAGCTGTACCAAAGGATCGCGCTCCTCACCATGGTAGTATTTTTCCCAATTGTCGAGATGGTCCTTTAAAAAAAGGGGCGCGGGCGGCACAAAACGGGCTTCCTCGATCGTCGAACCCGGAGGGCCGATCCAGTTTTGTTCCACGCGAAACTGTCCCCGTGCCTTGTTTCTCCCGCGCACACTATCAAGCAGAATGCTGTGAAGCTGGAGTAGCAGATTAAGGTTGAAGGGACGTTTCTTGAGCTCTTCTTCGGCTGTTTGTAAGGCGCGACGATAATTAATGATCTCTTGAATGTCCTGGCGTTTTGACTCCTCCATTACCTCCGCGCCAGCCTCGAACTTCAATACGTCGCCGAGTGTTGCCTGGGTGCCTTCCATACGGGAAGAAAGAACTGCCTCTTGAGTTGTCAATGGAGAAAGCAAGACCTCTGGATTCGGAACGCCGTAAAGGATACCGTCATATAGAGCAAGTGCCCGATTGGCTTGACCGATCAGCGGAACCAGAGATGGCCAGTCGATGTTAGTAAGCGGAAGTCGTTCTGCGACAAAGGACTTCATGCCAGCTCTCCGGTTGTCTAAAGCAGGTTAGCCTCTATTCTATTTTGCGTAAAGTATATTGTGTTTTTCTTAATACAACCCCGGTTGCTAATGTTTTGCTTTACGCAACGGATTATGCACCTGCACGGCCTTTAGCCTTAGATAGATAGGGCCCTCATTCGAGGGCCCAGAAGATACTTTTCGAGGTGGGTACTCTTGTCCCTTAGTTGTTATCGCTCCCCGCCCGCTTCCACGACATCAACTCCCCAATCGTGGAACCACCGGTGCTCGACACGGGATGCTTATAAGCCTCGACTTCCGTACGCGAAGCTTCCTCACCCACAGCCTTAATACTGAGCCCGACTTTCTTTTCTTCCTGATTCATCTTGATGATCTTAAAGTCGTGCTCCTGTCCCGGCTCGAGGGTCAAGGGCTGGCCATTTGCATCCACCGCTTCGGAGTTGTGGCAAAGACCTTCGATCCCCTCAGCGATTTCCACGAACGCCCCAAAGCTGGCCACGCGCAGCACTTTCCCGTGCAGCACGTCCCCAACTTTGTGCTGGCCAAAGAAGCTCTCCCAAACATCCGGCTGCAGCTGCTTCACCCCAAGCGACAGCCGCCGCTTATCCGGCTCGATCGCCAACACCACGGCCTTCAAGCGATCGCCCTTTTTCAAAATCTCCGAAGGATGCTTGACCCGCTTGGTCCAGCTCAGATTACTGACGTGAACCAACCCATCGATCCCATCTTCAATCTCGATAAACGCCCCGAAGTCAGTCAAGTTCCGTACTCGGCCTTCCACCGTCGCGCCTACTGGATATTTCTCATGCAAAGCGTCCCACGGATTAGTCGCAAGTTGCCGCATGCCCAGCGAAATCCTCCGCTCCTGCGGATGCACATTCAGCACCACGCAATCCACGTGGTCACCAACATTCACCAGCTTGGAAGGATGTTTCATGCGCTTCGACCACGTCATCTCGCTGACGTGCACCAATCCTTCGATGCCCTGCTCGAGTTCGACAAACGCGCCGTAATCCGTCACGCTGATCACACGCCCGCCAACGTGCGCTCCCACCGGATAGCGATGCTCAGCATCCAACCAAGGATCAGGAGTGAGTTGCTTGAAGCCCAGCGACACCCGCTGCTTCTCTTTATCGAACTTCAAAACTTTCACTTGGATCTGATCACCCACATTCACCAGGTCCCGCGGATGAGTGAGCCGTCCCCACGACATATCCGTAATGTGCAGCAAACCGTCGATCCCGCCGAGATCCACAAACGCGCCGTAATCCGTGAGGTTCTTCACGACGCCGGTCAAAATCGAACCTTCCTCCAGATGCTCCAGAGTCTTCGATCGCTTTTCACTCTGCTCGCCTTCGAGCACCTGCTTGCGCGAAACCACGATGTTGCCGCGCTTCTTGTTCAGCTTGATGATGGCAACTTCAAGCGTCTGCCCCTTCACCGCATCTAGATTCCGCGCCGGACGCAAATCCGCCTGCGATCCCGGAAGAAACGCATTCGCGCCCATAATATCCACGGTGAGCCCGCCCTTGATCCGCTCCACCACCGTCGCGCGAATTGGCTTCTTCTCGTTATAAGCCTTCTCAATCTCATCCCACGCCCGCAACTTCTGCGCCTTCTGGTGCGAGAGATTGATGTAGCCCTCCTCAGTCTCGCCCTTATCGCGCATGACGTCGATTTCGTCACCGGGCTGGAACCGGGGCTTGCCCTCAAAATCCAGCACTTCGGAAAGCGGCAGCATGCCCTCCGACTTCGCACCGATATCCACCACCACATGCGTAGCCGTGAGCTTCAGCACCGTGCCCTTGAGAACCTTGTCCTCGCGCACCGCCTCTTCACTCTCGGTGGTAAAGCTCTCCAGAGCCGAGGCGAAATCCTCGGCGCTGCCGGGCTTTTCGTCCTGAGGCTGGGCCGATTGCGGCGCCTCAGCCACAGAAGCCGGTTGGGTCGAACTCTCCGGAGAACCCTCAATGTTCTCGGTTAGAGTTGACGTCGCTGAATCGTTGTGGGGAGTGTTGTCGTCGAGCAAGGTTTATCGCCTCTCTGGTGTACTCGCGCGTGCGCGAAGGATGCGGGATCTGCTAGCGGACAGCTGGCGTGAGTCTTAGGTTGTGTGGAGCCCGCCCTGGCGGACGGACCTGAACAATCCCAGCGGTCGGACGTTGCTAAACAGCGAACCCGCGTCCAAAAGGGAACCTCTCGACTATAGCAACCGCTCGCAAACAGTGTCAAACCCCAAACTCAGAATAATCGAGCTTGGTTAAAACCACGTTAAAAGCCCGGTCTATCTTTGAGACACGATTTCACCAGCCCGGAGACACAATTCCGCCACCCAATCGCGACGTCATCCTGAGCGAAGCGAAGGATCTCGGCCTTCCAGCCAACCACCCCACACAACGGTTGTAACCCTAACATCCGGAGAGTGCAACCTCGTACTGATTCCATTCTGGATAAAGCTCTATAATCCTACGGGCCACTCGATTACCCCAAACGGCAATTCCGCGAGCGAAACGATACTTGCGATCCTCCAACCTATGCCAGCACAACTCTACACAGCTACAATGTCTCTAGCATGATCGCCCATCTCCGCGGAAGATTGCTGTCCAAGCACCCCAACCAGGCCATACTCGAAACCGGCGGCGTCGGCTACGACGTCACCATCACGATCCCAACATTCTCCGACCTACCAGCGATCGGCAACGAGGTCGCCCTTCACATCCACACCCACGTCCGCGAAGATCAGATCGCCCTCTACGGATTCCTCAAACCCGCCGAGAAACAACTGTTCGAAAAGCTGCTTACCGTAAGCGGCATCGGACCAAAGCTCGCCATCACCATCCTCAGCGGCATGCCCGCCGACGAAATGGTAGGAGCCATCCGCCACAGCGACATCGCCCGCCTCACCCGCATCCCCGGCATCGGCAAGAAAACCGCCGAGCGCATGGTGCTCGAACTCCGCGACAAGCTCCCACCCGCCGCAGCAGGGGAAGCCCCGGCCGCGCCGGCAATGACCGCAATGGAGGAAGATGTACTCTCAGCCCTGGTGAATCTCGGCTATCAAAGAGCAGCCGCGGAACGCGCTCTGGCGTCATCAACAAAGAATGAAGAAAAAGACGCCACCTTCGAAGCCAAGTTCAGAAACGCTCTAGCCGCCCTGGCCAAGTAAAAGGGTGGGCCACACATAATCCGCTTCGTGCCCCGCCGTACCAAACCCAGCTCCCGATTCGTGCTCCTCGCGCCGTACCAAAACCCAACTCCCGATTCGTGCTCCTCGCGCCGTACCAAAACCCAACTCCCGACGTCATCCTGAGCGGACAAAGTCCGCGAAGGATCTAGCGCGTACAACGAAAACTCTCTGCCCGGCTTCCGCGACATCGATCCGAAGAAGTTTAAGTGGCCCAGCCCTCACCGCTTCCGAAAAACCTCAAAAATCAAATTAAACAACTGCACCAGCGTAATCCCGATGGTCACATAAACCGCAATCTCCAGCCGCCGCCCGGCCTCTTTAGTCCCCGCCAACATATCGAGCACTTCCTTCGTGCTCTCATGCAAAGTCTCAGCCAGCTGCTCGAAGTGCTGCGTCGACCCGCGCAATTTTTCGAGCACATGCGAGGTCGCCGAAAGCGCCGCCGCAATCTGCTCCCCATTCCGAATGTCCAGCTCGATCTTGCAAGCCGACCACCACGGACTCCCCGGCGGATTGTCATACATCCGCTGCCGAATCTCCTCATAAGACCGGCTGCGCAACAATTGCACCAGCGCATGAACCTTATCCGCGCCCACCGCCGCCGTTTCGTCCGTAATCACTGCCATAACTCGCGAGTGTAACAGCCATCCTCCAACCGGCTGAGATACCCGAAGGACAACTCCAACTGTGCCCGTAGGCCAAACCACCCAATGTTACCCCCCAAAATGGAGGACGGTCGTCCCCGCCCGTCCCCGGCTGTCATCCCGCGTGGCAGTGGAGTCCTCCCATCCCCAGATGTCATCCTGAGGCAGCGGAATGCTTGGCCGAAGGCCAGGCACTCCCAACGAAGGATCTCTGCACTTTCGCCCGATTCCACTAAGACCAGCGGCAGCCAGAATCCAGCCCCGGAGGTGCGGCATAACTTAGCCAAGGGCGTAAGCCCTGGGTAAGCCCACAATCAGGCTCAGGCCCCGCAGGGAATCGCGATCCGATCCCCTCAATACTAACTTTGTCATCCTGAGGATGAGGAGTCGCTAGCGCGCGAGCAACTCCCAACGAAGGATCTCTGCACTTTCGCCCGATTCCACTAAAACCAGCGGCAGCCAGAATCCAGCCCCGCGGGTGGCCCATTCAAGCCGTTCTTTGGCTTGAGTGGGGCAGTTTTGAGGCGTAAGCTGGCCCCGTGCCTTGGGGACTGAAACGATTTCACGCGTCCGGGCAGACTCACTTCGTGATCTTCTCCTGTTACCATCGTCGTCCCTCGTTCACGACACCCATGCCCAGGCAAGTTTTCGAGGCCGCGCTGGAGCGTGTGCGCCTCAGTTTCGAACTTTGCGTCTGCGGTTATGTGGTCGTGCCCGAACACGTTCAGCTGCTGCTCAGCCAACCGCAGCAGCATACTCTCGCCGACGCGATAAAGTCGTTGAAGCGGTCAACAAAAACTAGGGAACGTCCCGTCTGTCCCCAGGTTTCCCCGAAGGGGAGGGGAATGTCGAGGGCGCGGGTACATCCAGAATGGGGGAAGTCCTGGCATCGGCGGAGTGTCGGTATTGAACCTCGAGTTCACCGGAGTGGGATGCGATAAAGATTCCGGTGGGAGGTTACTTTGCTGAAAGTGTAGCGCGAGCTGTCGGGACCCGGAGAAACGTTTCCCTCGAGCACCTGCGTGGCGACCGCACGTAGCTCTTTTTCGGATTGGAATCCTGAGCTGGGAAGTTTCGGCAGATCGCTACCGTGAGGGATCGGAACCACATAGGTTCGCGAGTTGCCCATGAATGAGCGCCAGTAGAAGTACATCACTTTGCAGTCACGAGCCCACCCGGCTTCACACCAACCCGAGCAAAGAGGAATCGAAGGACCGCCGGCGAGCGGCACTGCCTCAACGTCCCGCCAGTTGTCTTCCCTGCTGAGTGCGCGACGCACGGCCACAAATCGCTCATCGGGAGAAATCCCAAGAGCATAGGCGATGGGTTCGGGGGTGACCTTTTCTTCCTCTGTGCCATCATCCTTCATGCGGTAAAGGTAGTCGTGCCCACCCTCGGAAAGCACACAATAAATGCGCCCGGAATACGAGTATTGCGGAACGAATTCGCGACCCTCTGAGCGGATCTGGCGCGGAGCGAAGCGATGTTCGGTGGAAGACAACCAGAGATCATGCTGTCCGTTGGCGTCGAGCGTCTCGAAGACGACGTGCTTGTCATCCGGCGAAATCGTGAAGTAGAGGACAGCGATCCCTGGCAATACCTTGGAAGCCTGACCTGTGCCCAGATCTAACACCCACAGTTCGCCGCCGCGATCGCGCTGCGAAGAGTTGGCGCTCCCGAGATAGAACACTCTGCTGCCGTCACTGGAGAACCTTGGAGTAGAAGAATAACCTTGGGTAGAAATCTGCCGTTCTCCTTCCTGGTCATGCACCCAGATGCTTCTCTCCGAGGTGCCAACAGACGTAACCAGGGACCCGCCGTCTGGAGCCATTGCGATCCCTTGTTCCTCACCCAAGCTGGCGGTCAGTTGCTCAGGTGCTCCGTCGGGAAAGGCTTGGCGCCAGATGTGATAACCCTTCGAGCCCGCATCGGAATTGAAGTACATCCACTTTCCATCCGGCGACCAGGCAGCGTAGTCACACGATCCGGACTGCGGCCCGACGGGGCGAGCCGCTCCGCCTGAGAAAGATACCAGTTGACAGGGAATCATCCTGGCGTCATTGCCCATTTCGGCCACCAGCACCCACTTGTGATCCGGTGAGAGATATGAGAAGTGAGCCATGTGGCCCTCGTCCGGCGGAACATACACATCGCGCTGCCCCGAACGACTCTCAGTTGCCGTCACGACTGCAAGATGAACCCCACTCTTGATCTCGCTAAACATCACATGGCGTGCGTCGATCCAGCTCAGACCTGTGGCATTGGAGAGCAATACCTGGGGCTGACCTCCGAGAACCGGTACGACCCAGGTCTGCCAGTTAAGTCCACTTGTTCCGTAGGCGATCCGTGAACCATCTGGAGAGAATACGGGTGCCATCTTATTAGGAGTTTCGTCATGCGTTACCTGGACAGGCTCTCCATCAGGAAGAAGCTTGATATAGAGCTGCGGTGGACCGCCTGCTGTCCGGAGAAAAGCCAGCATCCGTCCGTCAGGTGACAGCGTCGGCTCAAAAATCTCGCCGGTAAGGTTTGTGAGCTGAACCCATTGCGAAGAGTCGGCAGGGGCAACACCGACTGCCTTTCGCCAGATCACAATCGCAGAGACGACAAGCGCAGCGATCGGGAGCGAGACACCCGCCCAAATGGCAAGTCGGGATCTTCTTTGTGGCGGGGCGCCTGCGATTCTCGGTTTGGTGCCGGATTCCCTGTCACGCTTCAACCGTTGCAGGTCCGCACGCATGTCGGCGGCGTGCTGGTAGCGCAGACTGCAGTCCTTCTCCATCGCCTTGAGGATTACTGCTTCCAGAGCTGGTGCAACTTTTGCACTTATCTGTGATGGTGGAACCGGCTCATGGTGAAGAATCGCGCCGCATATCTCCCCGGCGCTCGCTCCATCAAACGGCGGCTTGCCGGTTGCCATCTCGTACAGTACCGCCCCGTAAGAGAATAAGTCGGTTCGGGCATCCAGCTCCTTCGCCCGCACCTGTTCCGGCGACATATAAGCCACCGTCCCCAACAAGGCGCCCTCGCTCGTCAGTTGTGAGGCATCGGAATCGAGCGACACTGTCACCGAATCGCTTCCAGAAGTCGCGGGTTTCGCTACGATCTTCGCCAGTCCGAAGTCGAGTATCTTAGCGTGGCCGGCCTGAGTGACAAAGATGTTCGCGGGCTTCATGTCGCGATGGATAATTCCAGCCGCGTGAGCGGCATCGAGCCCGTCGGCGATTTCGCTGGCCAGCGGCACCAAAGCCTCCATCTCCAGCGGGCGTCCGGCAATACGATGCTTTAGGGTCACGCCCTGCAAAAACTCCATGGCGATGAACTGGCGGTCTTCGTGGTGTCCAATTTCGTAGATCGTGCAGATGTTGGGATGGTTCAACGCGGAAGCGGCACGGGCTTCCCGGCGGAAGCGGTCCAGTGCTTGCGGGTTCTGGGCAACGTCCTCAGGAAGGAATTTCAGAGCGACGAAGCGCCCTAGATCGATGTCCTCGGCTTTGTAGACCACTCCCATCCCGCCGCCGCCGAGTTTCTCGACGATGCGATAGTGCGAGATGGTCTGGCCGATCATTGGGTTGAAATGTTAGGACTGGACGTGAAGCAAGTCAATGAAGGCGGGGGAAGGTGTACAGCAACGGCAAAAGTGCTACACCGATGTCTCCCGATCTACCTCGTGTGTCGATGAGTTAATATGCGCCGGGCAAGTGCGCGGCGCGGAGTCGAGCGTGAACCCAGGCGTCATCAGTGGGTTTCCGTGCTATACTTTGAGCCCACCGAGGAACTCCCGCCTCGCATTCTCTGTGCGAGCCTCCTCGGACGAGGTGGTTTCCTGTGCGACCAAAACGCTGGTCTATCGTGTATGCCTTGTCGCTGGTTGCCCTGACCCTGATCTTCACATCCAGTGCTAGGGCTCAGCCGAAGTACAAAGTGTTGGCCACCATTGACGGCGGGCTTTGGAGCGGGCTGACGTTTGACTCGAAGGGCAATCTGTACGGCGTTACAACTGGCGGGGGCGACTCCGGCGTCGGCTCCATCTTCGAAATGACGCGCAACTCAAGGGGCGGATGGACGGTAACGACTCTGCACAGCTTCGACGGGACGGACGGTTCGTCTCCAAACGGCGGCTTAATCTTCGACGAGGCGGGGAACTTGTATGGTACCAGCCCTGACGGCGGAGCCTACGATTTTGGCACCGTCTTCGAATTGACGCCTGGTTCCGATGGCTGGACCTTCACGGTGATTCACAACTTCTGCGCGCAGTATGGCTGCCCCGACGGGGAAGGTCCCAGCGCAGGCTTGGTCAGGGACAAGGGGGGCAACCTCTATGGAACGGCGGGCGGAGGATCCTACGGCTGGGGCGTCGCCTTCGAACTGACGTCAGGGTCGAGCGGATGGAACGAGACCGTACTGCACAGCTTTGCGGGTCCACCCAACGACGGAGGCGCGATTTATGCTCCGCTGACATTTGGTGGAGCGGGGAGCCTCTACGGCGTTACCGCGGAGGGCGGGCGCTACCTGAGTGGGAACTACGGGGACGGTGCGGTGTTTAAGCTGACGCCGAAGCTTGGGGGGGGGGGGGGGGAGCGCGTGCTGTTCAATTTTGATGGTGGCGACGGGCAAGGACCCACCCGAGGCCTGCTCTTTGACAAGTCAGGAAATCTCTATGGCACTACAGCCGGGGGCGGCGAGTCGTGCCTTGGAGGCTTCTGTGGCACGACGTTTAAACTGACTCGCACCTCCGCCGGACGCTGGGTTCACAGCGTCCTGTACGATTTCGCGAAGCCACAGGACGGATTCGAGCCAATCACCGGAGTGGTCTCTGACATAGCTGGTAATCTTTATGGGACGACTGCGACCGGGGGGACCGGCTCTTGTTTCGACGGTTGCGGGGTGGTTTATAAGTTAACTCCCGATGCAGACGGCAAGTGGATATACACGGTCGTGCACGAATTCAGCGGTCCTTCCGAAAGCCCGCCTGACGGCACCCTGATTATCGACCCTAAAGGTAACCTGTACGGCACTGCATTCAGCGTGGCCTTCGAAATTACTCCGTAAAATCAACTCAACGGCAATCTCAATTTTGCTGCTGGCGGTTGACGGGCAAACCGGAAGTCAACTGCTGTTAACAGGCCTTAGCACAAGTTTGCGCCGTCTGTTCGCCATTCTTGGGGGTTTTGAGCGTAATCGCGATGTTTCGCCAGTGAGAAAGCACAGCTACGACTTCCACGGGTAAAATGAGTTGGTTCAATGGCCCAAGTCTCTTTGGGGGTGTGCGTGGCGGGTTGGGTTGAAAGACGGCAGAAACGACGACTTGAACTGGCAGAAGGTGCCGACGCGGACCTGATGCGGTCTAATCACCGACGATACAGAGCTGCCTTCAGCTTGATCGGCCTGGCTCTTGTGCTGGGACTCATCGACGCGAAATTCCGCTTACCACATACATTAGAAATTGCCTTTAGGGTCGGGGTAGGAGTTTCTGGCGTTGTGGGTATCGTGCTCGCAAAATGGGCGCAGCATGAGCATGCCTTCCTGACAGAGCCGGACCCCGAAGGCCCGCCAGAAATATTCAGAAATGGCTGACGCTACATCCGGCTTACATGCCGATGAGTGTAACCCCGATTTTTCGTCAACCACAGAAACTCAATACGAGGAGTTACTTTGCGGTTCGGGGCGTACGTGCCAATACCCAATAGAGAGTCCCGAAACATGCGAAGGCCAAGAAGGTCGGAATCAGATACTTAAGATCGCGTTCCAATCCGTATATCGGAAATCGGTGGAACACGATATAGGCGTCAATGTAAACCTTAATGCAACCCACCACGAGGAAGATTGAAAGCACAGCGAATACGGTAGTGCCGACTAGGGCAAGCAAGCGCAATGCGTATTTCATTTACTTTGCCCTTTCTCCCGAGGGCTATTAAGCCCTCTAGAGTCTAGACTTCGACCAGCAACAGTAGCGGTCACTTTAACCTAAATCGAGGTTCGGCTTCCAGAGCATTATCGGGTGGCTGACGCAAACAGGCCGTTACACTCAAGTTCCCCGCCCAAGGGAAGATGAGCGTAATGGCGATATTACGCCAACGGGCCGTCCGGCCAGCACAGGTTCATTCCCTCGAAATACGCCCATCTCAGCTTCACGAAGAGCAGAACAAAGAACGCCCATACTCCAAACTGTGACCAGAGTTGTCCTATTATTTAAGGTGTGACAGAACTTGCGGTTTACGAGACTTTCGAGGATATGTTCGGGCGGAAAACCACGCTCGAAGAGTTGACCGCTGACATCAGCTTGTTTTCTCAGCAATCTGTGTTGTGGGTGTGCGCCTCGATTATAACGGGCGTACAGCTGTGGGACAGAATCGATTCGCAGCCCGAGGCTTACGCCCAATTTCTCACGTCGTTTTTCGACGGTGACACTCGGCTCCGCATAGTAGCGGACAAACCCGGGACAAACCCGGGGACAGACGGGACGTTCCCCAGTTTCCTGAAAACTAGGCAACAAAAGGGAGGCTGAGGGGGAATCCGGGGGAATCCGGGGACAGACGGAATGTTCCCTTAATCTTTCTGCAATTACGGCCGTGGCCCACTCTTTTCGCGATCGAAGCGGATTCGCGAAATCCGCCATCACCATCTACAATCGGCAATCGGATGGATTCTGCTCGCATCGCCGACCTGCTCCAAACCTTCCTCGGACCAGCCGACGACGAACGACTAACGACCAACGACCTGCAACACATATCGACGTACATCGATCTATTGCTCCGCTGGAACGCTCGCATCAACCTCACCGCCGTCCGCCAACCCGAAGAAATCGTAACCCGGCACTTCGGCGAATCCCTCTTCGCGGCCCGCCAACTCTTCCCCGCGAGGACCACGTCGGCGCAGCCCGCCGAGCCTGCCTCAAGCGAAGTCCAAGGGGCTGTCAAGGCCGAGCGAAGCTCGGCCAGCGCTCGACTGATCGACATCGGCTCAGGCGCAGGCTTCCCCGGTCTCCCCATAAAAATCTGGGCGCCCGCGGTCGAAGTCACTCTGCTGGAATCCAACCAAAAGAAAGCAACCTTCCTGCGCGAAGTAGCGCGCAATTTAACATTGACGAACATCAATGTGTTCGCCGGCCGCGCAGAAGTCTACCCCAACCCACCCGCAGATGTAGTAACTCTCCGCGCAGTAGAACACTTCAAAACCGTCCTCCCCATCGCCGCCCGCCTGGTCGCACCCGGAGGCCGCCTAGCCCTCCTGATCGGCCAAGCCCAGCTAGCGCAAGCCCACAACCTGGCTCCCGAACTAGTTTGGATACCCCCCATCCCAATCCCCCTCTCCACAAGTCGGGTCCTGGCCGTTGGCACAAGCCAGCAGTCTCCGAACGGCCACGTACCAGAATAGGCAACAAGCACGAAGCCAAAAGTGAAATGAAAGTGCGATCGCGGAGCTCAACGGCGGCATAATTCTAGCGCTGGCCCCCAACGACCCACCGGGACTAATGTTCCACGTGGAACATTACTCAAGGGTCTGTTTCTGTCTTATTTCCCGAAAGAGACTCACGGAGTGTTCCACGTGGAACATTCACAACCAATTTCACCCGGCGTTGGGATGTTCCACGTGGAACACTTCTGTGGAAGATCACGTGTCAAACGGCCGTAACTCGTTTTGCATGAAGCAGAATGTATTAACGAAGTCGTTGCACTGAAATCTGTCATTGCAAATGCACAAGGATTCGGCCTATTCTGCAAGCGTCTCTCCGATTCTTCAAAACTAAATGGGACGCGTCATCGCGGTTGCCAATCAGAAGGGCGGCGTAGGCAAGACCACGACTGCCATCAATCTGGCCTCGTCCATTGCCGCAGCAGAGGTCGACACGCTGCTGGTCGATTGCGATCCGCAATCGAACGCCACCAGCGGCCTGGGCTTGGTCAAAGATCCTGAACGAATCAGCACGTATCAATTACTGATGGGCGAGGCCACCGCGCAGGAGGCCCTGCAGAAGACGGAGCTCGATCAGTTGTGGCTCATCCCGGCGCACAAGAACATGATCGGCGCGAACCTCGAGCTGATTGATAGCGAGCGCAGGGAGTTTCGTTTGCGGGATGGGATTGCTCCTTTGCGCGATCGGTTCAAGTACATTGTGCTCGACTGCCCTCCTGCGTTGGATCTTCTTACGTTGAATGCGCTCGTTGCCGCGGACTCGATTCTAATTCCCATGCAGGCAGAGTACTTCGCGCTTGAAGGCGTGTCTGAGCTTCTCGACACGATTGAACGGATACGCGCGTCGTTGAATCCTGAGCTGACAATCGAGGGCGTGGTGCTGACCATGTTTGACGACCGGACCAACCTGGCTCAGCAAGTGACGGCGGAGTTGAATCGATATTTTGGCGAGAAGCTTTGCAAGACTACGATCCCGCGGAATGTCCGACTGGCGGAAGCTCCCAGCCACGGCAAGCCTGCGTTGCTTTACGACGTGCGATCACGTGGGGCGGAGAGTTACATTCAGTTGGCTAAGGAGATCATTGGTCACAGTCTGCCGGTCGAGATGCCTGCGCCGCCTCTCGCCGAGGAGAAGCAGGTGGTGAATGCTCCGCGGTGGAAGCGGTGGATCAAGGAGCGGAACAAATTGACGACTATCAATATACTAGATCGATGAGCGTCGATGTGTGGCTGGGAGGAGTTGACGTTGTACGCGCCAGATCCTTCGCGGACTTCGTCCGCTCAGGATGACGTCGGTTTATAGCGTAGTTTGGCAGGATGACGTCGGTTTATAGCGTGGTCTGGAGGGTTATGACTACTACGGTGATTGCGGACAAGGTTGTTGAGAAGCGGCGGGCTTTGGGGCGGGGGTTGGATTCTTTGCTGCCATCGGGGCCGCGGGTGGTCGAACCCGCGTCACAGTCGACGGTTTTGCCTGAGGTCCAGGCTCAGGCGGCGCGGGGTGACGCGGTGGTCGAGATTCCGCTGGCGCTGATTGATGAGAATCCATATCAGACACGGTATTTCGCCAAAGACCAACCGGCGTCGGAGGACTTTGTTGCGACCACGCTGGACGAACTGGCGGACTCGATTCGGGCGAACGGGGTGATCCAGCCGGTTTCGGTTCGTCCGGGAACCGAGGGGCGCTATGTTCTCATACTTGGGGAGCGGCGATGCCGGGCTTCGAAGATTGCGGGGAAAGCCACGATTCCTGCGATCGTGCGCAAGGTCTCTGACCAGCAGGCGGCGGAGATGACCGTGGTTGAGAACCTGCAACGGCAGGATCTGAACTGCATGGAGCAGGCAACGGCGTTTTCCAAGTTGAGCCAGGATTTCAAACTCACGCAAGAGCAGATTGGGCAGAGGGTAGGGATTTCGCGGGAATCGGTTTCGAATTATATGCGATTGCTGCGGCTGCCGCCGTCGGTGACACAGTATCTGCAGGAGGGGCGGCTGGGATTCAGCGAGGCGCGAGTGCTGCTCACGTTGCTTGATCCGAATCTGATTCCGAAGATTGCCGACGAAGCAGTGCGCAAGCATTTGTCGGTGGAGCAACTGGAAGACCTGGTGTTCAACACCAATGTGCCCTTGCAAAAGGAGAAGCAGCCGGGGACGGCGCGTTGGGTGGATCCGAATGTCCGGCATGTGCAGACGGAACTGGAACGGACCTTGGGTGTGCGAGTGCGGATTCGCGATCGCAAGGGTAGAGGGAAGATCGAGATTGAGTATGCGACGCTGGAGGATTTTGATCGGGTAGTCGGGATGTTGAAGGGCGGCCGTTGAAGGTTGGTCGTTCGTCGTCAGGCTTTTTCGGTATCCGGCGGCTTTTTGCCCTTTCTTTTGCCCACTGGCAGGTTGCCTGAATTTATATTAGCAAGAATCTCGCGAGTTAACTTGTGGAACAGCTGCCTGGATTGGAGTCTTCACGCAGTGTCCTAACTCTAGGATTCATTGTTGAAGTGGGAAATGTCCATGACTGTCCTGAACAAGGTTCTGTTCGGTGGAATTCGATTTGACAAGAATCCGAGAAGTAAACTGTGGGATAACACATTCCAATTAGCGGCGCTCTAGTGTTCAGGAGTGGCGCTGACGCCGAAGTTTGTTGGGAGATGTGGTGTGTTTGGCCAATTGGCTCCAGATCCAACAGCATAACCACAAACAAAGTCGGCCTTGCCATTTTGAAAGCGGGGCGGACCCTCGCCGCCCCTATGTATGATGCCGGTTCCCAGCGATTCAGATTTGCCCCAAGCCGCCGTCAACGTTGATTTCGACGCCGGTGATGTAGGACGCGTCTTGCGAAGCCAGAAACGCGACCGTGGCTGCCACTTCCTCGGGTTGTCCAAAGCGCTTCATTGGAACCGTCGCGACCAGTTCCTTGGCGAATTGATCGACCACTTCTTTTGATACGCCGGCCCGGCCAAAGATCGGCGTAGCAATCGGCCCCGGCGCCACGGTGTTGACACGGATGCCGCGACCCGCCAGTTCCGCAGCCACAGTTCGCGCCAAGGAGCGCAGGGCTGCCTTGGTTGCGGAATAGGCGCTGGTTCCGGCGGTACCTTTCTGGTCTGCCACGCTGGTATTCAGAATGATCGAGGCGCCGTCATTCAGTAAGGGCAGCGCTTTCTGGATGGTGAAGTACGCACCCTTGATATTGATGTCAAACTGCTCGTCATACGCCCTTTCGGAAGTCTCGGCAAATGGCGCGAAGTTCACGATTCCCGCGTTTACAAACAAGACATCAATCTTGCCTAGCTTCGCTGAAACCTCAGCATAGAGCTTGTCTACATCGGGGAGTTTGGAGACGTCCGCCTGCACGGCCGTCACGCCATTTCCAATTATTTTCACCGCCTCATCCAGGGTTTTCTTGCTACGCCCTGCGATGACCACTTGCGCGCCTTCCTGCTGGAAGCGCTTCGCCGTCGCCAGCCCAATGCCGCTGTTTCCACCGGTTACTACCGCCACTTTGCCTTCGAGTCGCTTCATGTCAGTCTCCCTATCGTTCATGAATTTTCTTTTTCGTCCCTTGTGGGGCATTGATTGCCGTTTTCGTGACTTGCGATATTTAGACACTTAGATGATCATCGAAGTAACTGGTTGCAGTTTCTTCGGAGACTGCCGCGGGAGGATGGTTTCCGGGCGTGATGGCAATAACTTCGCTACACTTAAGGTGGACCCATGGACCGCTCTCAGGTCGAAAAAATATCGAAAGCCCTGGCCGACGAGACCCGGCTGAAGATCTTTGAGGCCATTTCGGCAAACGACCACATGAACTGTGGCGACATCGTCTCGATGCGCGGCGTCACTCCCGCAACGGTCTCTCACCATATGAAGATTCTAAGCGAGGCCGGGTTGATTGCCTGTCGCCGCAAAGGGCAGTTTGTTTACAGCGAGTCCGTTCCTGAAACCATTGCAGCCTACACGCGGGAGCTCGCAAAAATCGCACGCGGCAAGAAACCTGCGCGCCGGCGCTGATTGGTTCCCTGGAGAAATGAATGTTGGTGACGGAGGAGCAGAAGGTGCTGCAGTTGGTGGCCATGCAGCTTATGAATGGAGAGGTGGTCGCGCTGGAGGGCCAGGAGGTGCGGGTGAAGCGGGTGGGGAGTGGGCGATTGCGGATGGTGCAGTTTAGATTGAATGGGCGGATGTTTGAAGCCATCGAACAGAATCGGGAGAAGCCTAGCCGGTGGGGACAACTGGCGCGTGAGAAACATCAGGTGGTGCAGTTCCGGGATTTGGCGACGCATCAGTATGTGGCGGTCGCGGTGGATGGGGAGATCACGCAGTATGGGCGGGGTGGGAGTTGATGTTGTCCGCGCAAGATCCTTCACGGACTTCGTCCGTTCAGGATGACGTCGATTTGGGAGGGTTGGTGGCGCTTCAGGATGACGCTGGGTTTAGGGGCGATTGGCTCTATTGACAGGGGCTTCGGATCACATATAGTCCTTATGCTGGAAATTCGGCTGGGCCATTCTTTTGTCCTTTCGAGGAGAAATCCATGAGAGTCTCGCGTCTGATGGTGTTTGTCGTGCTGTTATCGGTCGCCGCGTTTGCGGAGACGCCCTTGACGTTCACCTATACAACGATCAAAGTTGCGGGGGCACAGAGCACCGCGATCTACGGCATCAATAACGCCGGGGTGATGGTTGGATCGTACGTCGACCGGAGCGGAGTGCGGCATGGGTTCACGCTCTCAGGAAAAAATGTGAAGAAGATCGACGATCCGAAGGGCACGGACACTTATTGTTTCGGGATCAACAAAAGTGGGGCGATCGTGGGCTATTATGCGACCTCCAGCCATGAGGCGCGGGCGTTCTTGTATCAGAAGGGAAAGTTCACGGACATTGGCCCGGCCCACGCGACCGGTTCACAGGCTCTCGGGATTAACGATCACGGAGACATCAACGGTAACTTCGGCGACTCGAGCGGGGTTTCGCATGGGTTTCTCTTGAAGGGCGGAGTTTATAAAACGCTGGACGTGCCCGGGGCCCAGGATACGCTGGGCGGAGGGATCAACAACGCAGGCTTGATGACCGAGGTGTGGCTGGATTCGAGCTTCAGTTCGGAATCGTCGCTCTATAACGGCAAGACCTACAAAACGATTAATGTGCCGGGAGAGCCGAACTCGGACGCCGCCGCGATCAATAATCTGGGCGACATTGTTTATTCGTGGGAAGGCACGGGCGACACTTATGGCGGCGCGTTGCGGCACGCCGGCAAGATCTACAAGTTTCACGTGCCCAAGGGCGATCGAACTTTCGGGTACGGGATCAATGACGACAAAGTCATCGTTGGGGCGTTCACCGATGACAATGGCGTTCTGAGCGGTTTCTCGGCGACGTATTAGAGGATCAACAACGCGAGTGAGATGGCGTAGAGAGGTCGAACACTCGCCCGGCCGCGACCGTCTCATTTACTGGCCATGGGCTTAGGCTTCGCCGCGTCTGAGGTCACAAGAGATCCACCCTTGACAATCACTTTCGGGTCTAAAGACGCATTCGACCCATTGGCGCTATGTGTCACGGAATATTGGTAGCAGGCATTAGCTGGTAGATGTACCTTGCCACCCTGCGGCGCGTCCCCGTCGGTGCCACTAAACGAGGCTGCCGGGGGATGACCAAACGGATTCTGGGCAAAAGTGACGGTGAAATTCGAGCTTGGATCCGAAGTAAACCACTCTATCTTCGTGCCTGGGGTCACGCACACATCTCCATTGCCGATCGAATCCTGGGCTGTGACCGTGGCGACACTTCCTTCTTCTGAAATCCTTACGTAGCAAGCCACAGCGTGATGGCCTGACCGCCCGCATCTGTGGTGGCCGCAATCTGGGGTTGTGGTACAAGGCCCTGAACCCGCTACCGCTGAACTGACCAAGACTGCAAGAGCCAACAGAGTAGACCCCGCCTTTGCGCAAACCAAGCGACCAGGTTTCATAACGCTCCTTTAATTGTCTGGATTTATTGTCTGGATGAAGCTTGGGACGTTCCCTTTTCTTGTTGCAACCATTTCTGGTAGCGGGAATCGGAGCGTAATGCCTGAAGCTCCGGTTCATGCTCAACGTCTTCAACCGAATAGCCAGACTTTACAGCCAGGTCGATCGCTTCAAGGGCCCGATTACGGTTGCCGATGATCTCATAAACCAACGCCGATGTAAACAAAACATCGCTGTCCTTCGGAGACAGCCGCAGCGCCTTGCCGATAAACGTTTCTGCATCTTTCTTTCGGCCGAGATGCGCGTCGTAGAGAGCGATTCCGCTCAGCACCTCGGTGCTGTTCGGATTGACGCTGAGCTCATCCATGGCAGCTTGCAAAGCTTTCTGGTAAGCCGCCGTCGCTTCGGAAGCCCGCGACGGAATCTGACGATAGCTGTCTCCTAAATTGCGCCACAAGATATCATTGTGCGGATCCAGTTCCGTAGCCCTCTTCATGGCATCCACCGCTTCCGGATAGCGGCTGAGAAACATGTACGCCGATCCCAGATTGCTCCAGGCGCTGGAGGTTTCTTTCAAAGCCAGTCCTTTTTTCAAGATATCGATGGCGTCGTCGTAGCGGGCCATCGCAATGTAATCGCCACCAAGCATGTGGTATCCCATGGAATTGTCCGGTTGCAGATCGATCATGGCCTGGAACTGCACGGCCGCCTTTGAGAATTCTCCGTGCTCATAGTAAAAAGCGCCCAAACCGCTGTATCCGAGCCAATATCCCGGTCGACGCTTCACTACCGATGTTAAGGCTTCTTCCGCCTCGGGCAGCTTGCCTTGATCCTCGTAAATTCCGCCGATGAGATACTCCGCATCGATGGCAGACGGATCTTCGTCGAGAGCCCTGCGATACTCTGATAGTGCTTTGTCGAGCTGTCCGGTCTGCTGATAAATTCGGCCCAGGGCGATGTGAACCGGCACCAGTCGATCGTTTAGCTGAAGAGCGTGCTGGCCGTTCCATGCGGCTTTCTTAATCCATTGAGGATCCTTGGTGAGGTTGTATTTTTTGGCATACGCGCTGCCTAGGCCGGCATAGGCAAGGGCGTAATCAGGATCCTTGGATAAGGCGCTGGTAAACAAGTCGATGGCGTGGTCCAGGCTGTCTTTGTCGTAGCGTTCCGAGTACCCCACTCCTTGTTCGTACAGTTCATACGCCCCCGGCAGATTCGTCCCTCCTGAGTTGACGGTGCGTGCGGCTTCTGGACTGATCTCCAAGTCCACCATGTCGGCAACAGATTGCCACACGTTCCCCTGCAGTCCATCGAGTGTTGACGAAGTTGCGTAAATGGTTCGGGACGCCAACTGCCGGTGATTCTTTGCGTCTACCAGGTTGGTCGTGAGAATCACTCCCGTTCCGGTGTGCTGGATGCTTCCGGTCACCGCCAGAGTGACGTTCAGTGTGCGATAGGCTTCGTCCAGACTTTTGATGTGCCTAGTGTCGGTCGCCGGAACCACCCAGAACGACTTCTGAAAACGCTCCAATTGCGACAACTTGCTGGTCAGGCTTTCGACCACACCGTCACTGAAAGCCTGATCTGCGGCGTCGTTGCCGATGGTTTGGAAAGGAAGCACGGCGAGGTGTTTCTGCGCTGGCAGCAGACGGAATGGGTTGGGAAGGATGCCCGCCCAGATTAGGCCCAACAAGGCGACCAGTAGAAGCACGATCCCCTTGAAGACGATCGCGTAACCCTTCACGGCAGAAACCAGAGGGTTTGAATCCAAGTATCTGGCCGAGCTGCTCCGGGACAAAGATTGCCAGACGTCTCCGACTTCATGGAAGCGTTCAGCCGGATCCGCCGCGATGCACTTGGTTATGACACTCTTCCATCGTGCGCCGATTCGTTGCGCTTTGCCGTTCTGAACATCTTTGAAAGGAGCATGACGAGAGGTTGGCAGATGGGCGGTTAACATTTCAAAAATCGTTAAGCCGAGTGCATAGACATCGGTTTCCCGTCCGTACTGTCCACGAAACTGCTCGGGAGCCATGTACGAGGGAGTACCAACAACTTCAGCGAACGAGCGCGTAGAATTTTCCTCGGGTTGCACACTTCTTGCCAGGCCAAAATCGGTGACCTTTACCAGCTTCTGGCCTGTTTCCTCGACCAGCATTACGTTCGCAGGCTTGAAATCTCGATGAATAATTCCCAACTGGTGCGCGGCAGAGAGGGCTGAGACCATTTGGCCAATCAGGGGAAGAGCCTGATCACAGGTCATCGCTCCTTGCTGCTGGAGCTGTCCGGCCAAAGTCATGCCCGGCAGCAGTTCCATCGTAAGGAAAAGTATGTCCCCGTAAGCCGGATGGCTGTGATGTCCGATGTCGTAGACCCGGCAGACATTCCGATGGGTCACTTTCCGGGCTAGTTGAATTTCTCGTTTGAACCTGGTGAGCTGATGAGCAGACAGTACCAGGGAATGCGCAATTGTTTTGAGCGCAACTCTGGTTTTCAGCTCTCCATCTTCGACCTCATAGACTTCTCCCATCCCACCCTTGGCGATAAAGCGAATGACCTCGTAGCGCTGACCCACGACATCCCCTGCGGCAAAAATGGGCGGGGAGTGCGGTCGCTGAGGCAAGATACGACCGCAGGGCTCGGTATCGAGTAAGGACGTGGTCTCCTCAGCGTTGTCGAGAAGCTCCTGCACCTCGATTCGCAGGGCGGAATCTCCCGCGCACGCTTCGGCGAGAAAATCCATCCGCCTCTCCATGGGAATTTCGAGGACGCGGTGGAAGATGGTTTTTGCCCGGCTCCGCCCCTCCGCCTTCATCATTTGAGGAACCTGACAGTGTTTTGTAAGCGCGATTATAGCCCCGGGGTTGACAAGAGGAAGCCATTGTACCTCGCATCGAGTTGGGGGTAGTAATTGCAGGTGTGCATGTTTCCCCGGAGCTTCGGATGGGCGGGGACGCCCATCCTGCACAAAATAACGTTGGAGTTAGCGGGCGGGTGGAATGCTGACGATCAGGCCTTTGGGGCCTACGGCTATGGCTTGGCCGGTTGGGCTGACGCTTACTGCGTTCAGATTTAGGTCCCAGCTTTTCTGCGATGAAATTTTCGCGACGTCATCTTCGTAGGCGGATTGGGACGTTCCCACAACCAGGACGGCGCCGCTTTCGGAATGCGGCTTGGCAAAGGCTACGGCGGAAATATATCTTTGCGGCGAGATGGGGGACAGAGTCCAGGTGAGGCCGCCATCATTGGTAAAGGCCAGGTGGGGGCCGCTCTGCTCGGGATTCCGGTAGTCTCCACCAGCGATCACGCCATGGACCGGGTCGCGGAAGGCGACGGAGGTGATTCCCAGGGATTCATTGCCGTGGACGATGGGGGTCTCGACGACCGTCCATGTCTTGCCCGCGTCGGTCGAACGAAATACCCTCGCGACCTTGCCCCCGGTAGCGAACCAGACGTTGGTCTTGCCCTGGGCGGTAATGCAGGTTCCGCTGGAGGCGAATGCGCTTTCTCCTTCGATCGCCGGCGGAAGCGAGTCGGGCGGAATCGGATTCCAGTTCTTGCCGCCGTCATTGGTTGCGATCAGTTCAAATCTAAGTTTGCCGGCATGGCCGGCGACGGGGTCGCCGAGCGCGATGCCGTGATCCGGGTCCCAGAAGGCCATGCAATCGAAAAATCCCTTGGGATCTCTGTAGGTAAATTGCAGGTTCCAGTTCTTGCCAGCGTCGGTGGTTTTGTATATGCGCGCACGGTCACCCGGACCGGCGCTCAGCAGATAGGCGAGGTCGGCGCTAAAGGCTTCGACATCGCGAAAGTCCAGCGCTTCCGCGCCAGGGACCTGAGCGGGTTGCCACGAGACTCCGGCGTCCACGGTTCGAAGATAAGTTCCGTGACTGCCGCTGGCCCACCCGACCAGGTTGGAGATCATGCTGACACCGCGAAGATTGGCGATGGTGTTGGATTTTTGGACGGTGGGATTCTGCGCGACGAGGGGGGCGGCGAGGAAACAAGCGACCAGAAAACGCAGGCGCATGCGATTATTGTGCCAGAAGTTATGCGTTTGGTTGAATGATTTTGCATTTGAGTTCACATTCCGGAAAGAAGGAAGCCCATGGCGCGGGTTCTGCTGGAAATTTGTTGTGGATCGATTGATGACGCGGTTGCGGCGGAAAAGGGTGGGGCAGACCGGGTGGAGCTCTGTTCGGCGCTTTTTCTGGGCGGGTTGACGCCGTCGGTAGGGACGATTCAAGAGGCGAAGCGGCGGCTGAAGATTCCGATCATAGTCATGGTTCGTCCGCGAGGCGGAGGTTTCGCGTATTCCGAAGCGGAAATGGCGAGCATGGAACGCGACACGGAAGCGGCGGTTGAAAACTGTGCCGATGGGGTTGTAGTGGGCATTTTGCAATCCGACGGAAAGATCGATGTTGCGCGATGCCACCGCATTCGGCGGTTGATCGGGACGCGTCAAGCCGTGTTTCATCGGGCCTTTGATGTGACTCCTGATCCGTCCGAGGCTCTGGAACAACTTGTGGATCTGGGATTCACGCGGGTGCTCACCAGCGGGCAGAAAGATAGCGTGCCCGAGGGCGTGGAGCTGATCAAGAAATTGATCGAGCGGGCTAGCGATCGGATTGAGATTCTTCCCGGTGGGGGAATTCAGGATTGGAATCTGAAAGAGGTGGTCGAGCGGACCGGGTGCCAGCAGGTGCATATGACGGCGTGGGGAACAGTGTCCGACACATCGACGCAGGCGCGGCCGGGGATTACGTTCGGTGGAGCTTTGTACCCGTCGGAAGATCGTTATCAGATGACGGATGCGAAGCTGGTGCGGCAGCTATCGGAGACACTGAGGACTACTTCTCGTTGAACTCGACGAAGGCTCCGGTGCTCTCGTAGTACAAGCGGATGCTGCACTGCCTGGGCGCGATGTGAGCAAACGAAACCTGCAGTTGTTTGGGCGGCCCGCTGACTCCGCCGATTTCCATGGGAGCGCGCACCAGGTCTTGTTTCTCGTCGTAGGTTTTGGGAGTGGTGACGTTGCGGCTCACGATGAGAGTCCAATCTTTTTTATTCGGGATCACGTACATCGAATAGGCGCCCACGGCGAGCTCCTGATGATTCAGAATCAGCGGAACTTGTGAGAACAGGGTCATGGGAGAACCGGCGGGCAGCCACACTTTGCCGCTATGCGGCTGATCTTTCTCGCTCATGACGGAGCCGTTGTATTCCACGCTGATTTCCTTGCCGTCGGCGAAATCGCAGCTGGCGGTTCTGGTGGGATCGTTCGCGTCCTGATCCGCCTGCGCGGTGGCGAGGGTGGCCAGAAAAAACTGAGAGGTCAAGACGAGGCAGACGGCTAGGCGCATGAGGTATTCCCCCGGGCTCGACTTTTCAACGTCTGACAGCGAATGCGGGACCATTGTACTTCGGAAGAGCTGTAATTGCAGGTGGAATTCACGCCTTGGAGCATTGACTCCAGGCATCCCCGGCGCGAACGGGTAAGGTCCGAGTTGTGCCACGTCCTATTCGGGCTTGGTCTTCAGTGACGTTCTCTTATGTCGCGGGCATTGCTAACGTGATAAGCCAGCAGCAAGAAAGGCTGGCTCTGATCACATGGCAAAGAGTGAGAAATCGGCATTTCAGCTCAAGATTCTTTACGGTGAAGGCGACGCGGAAGTGCTTGCCTCCCAGGCAGTTCTTATCCAAAAGGCGGGCCACCAGATAGAGACTGCGGTGGGGCGCAAGGGGATCGATGAGGCGGTGCGCCGGGGGTCGTTCGACCTGGTGATTCTTGGCCCGAGTTTGACCAAGAACGATCGGCATCACCTGCCTTACGTGATCAAGAAGGCGCAGGCGGCGATCCGCGTTCTGGTTATGCACACGGATGGGGAGGGGCATCCGGCGGTGGACGCGAATCTCGATACTGGGAGGAGCATCGCAGATCTGGTGGCGAAAATTGCTTCAATGATGGCGAGTGGCGAGATCGCTTCGCATGGGCTGGCCAAGGGTGCGGCGGCCGGCAGGTAAGCTTCAGTTCTCGGTTGTCAGTTCTCGGTTGTTAGTTTTCTGGGAGGCGGCCTTCGGGCCGCCTTTTCTTATTGGGCAAAGCATCTGGTTGAATACGAATCAAGATAGTAAAAGTGGATTCGACCCGGGCCGATTTGGCCGCGCCTTGAATTAATCCTTGCTCATCTGTGCGTTTGTGGGAAGCGGAGCCTCGGGCTGCGCTGACGCGGTAGAATATTGGCGAATGTCACTTCGCGTGAACTGGTGGATATGAGCGCATCAAGCATGAGCACATCAAGCAATGGAAGCGAACAGAAAAAAATCTATGTGACCCTCACCGGGTTGCCTCTTTCATTTCATTTCGAGTGGCCTTTTCGCAGGTCTACTTCGGGGGCGGATTTTTTCTTCCTGCATGCCGACATCCGGCTGGAGAACTCGGCAGGGTTGCATGCGCCGGTAGCGGTGAATCTGTCGGCAACCGTGCGCGAGGTATTGCCGTCGCTCGAGCCGCGGGACGTAGAGAATCCGGTGATCAACGCCTTGCGCAAAGAAGTCGACCGCAGGCAGTTGGAATTTGTGAAGTCAGGCAAGCTCGTGCCCGTACAGTTTTCCAGCCGTCATTATGATTTCAAGCGCGGTAAATGGATGTTCGGCAAGGCGAGTGACGAGGATATCGAGTTGCTGCTACAGCGAAATGCGTACTGGCAAACCCGGTTGGTTGGCGGGACGGTGTGGATCGCGGACCCGGCCGAAGTGCTTTACGTCGAGACTTCCGCGGAGCATCTTCTCGTTCTTGCCAGGAAATTGGAAATGCAAGGGCTGATCAAGCTGGGCCGAGAGCGAGCCACGGCGACTCCTTTATTGATGGAGCAAGCGGCGAAGTTTGAGGTTGACATGCATGCGGCTCTGGAGGAGTTGGAGAAAAAGCATGCGTTCGAACGAGGGTAGGAAAACTTCCATCGATCAGCGAACACTTCTAAGGCGCCATGCCTTCTTCCATCCATTTCTTGAACAGGGCAATTTGATCTTTGGGCCAAGGTTCGTCGCAGGGCATGCTTCCGTCGAGAACGCGGGCATAAATCTCATCCGCCTGAGCCTTGACGTCGGCGAATGATGAGAGGTCGAGGCCAAAATCCTTCATTGTGTCCACGTCGGGAGTGTCACGGAACAGTGGACGAATATCTTTGGCAAAGCTTAGAGCCACGAAACACCTTCAATCTGCTCTGTCATGAATGGAGCAAGCTTCCCGGAATTCTAATCGCTACTCGGCTTTCACGGCATCGATAGTTCGAAAAAGCTCGTCGCTGGGCTGCTTGACTTCCACAAAGGGATGGCCATTGGGTTTGCTGCTAACGACGTATATCGTTGGAGTGTGCTCGAGATGAAGAGCTTTCCCCAACTCGCGCTCGGCGTTCACCTCGGCCGCAAACTTGCCCTGAGGATCGACCACGAAGGGCAAATCCACCTTATGATCGACGGCAAACTTCTCCGCGAACTGGCGCAGGTTGGTGGGAAAGATTTCGGGCTGGTGCTCGAAGATGTAGTCGCGGAAGTCCAGCCCAAGCTGCCGGGAGCGGCTGTCAAAATAATGGGCGATAACCGCGGCTTCGAACGACCAGTTATGCATGGGCAACGGAAAGTCGTGGCGAACTACGGGAATCTTGTAAGTCTTGCCTGCCTGCGCGACCACAGGAGCCTCGCGCCGGCATTGCGGACATTGCAGATCCTCGAAGACCACGATGGCGATCTGCGCTCCTTTCGGTGGACGCAAGGCCGGGTTGACAGAGTCCTGCGCCAAAGCCAGGGAAGCAAACATTGCAACGACGAAAGCAAATCGAACCAGGGTTCTATTCATAGCAGAATCAGTACATCCCTCTTAATGTATCGCAGTTAATGTGCACCGGGTTAATGCGCGCCCGCACTCCCGGTGCGCGAAATCACAATGGTTCCAAGGCTCAACAAAGTCAGCAAAGAAATCGCCGCGAGCGAGGCCACGCAATAGACGCACCATACTCCCAGGATATGAGCTTCCACGTGTGCCAGGTAGAGCGAAAACGCCAGCCCGACGAAGGCCGCGGCCAGAAACAAACGATAAGCGCGCCTGAAAGCAAGCATGGCGAGAAGCACATAACCGGCCATCCCGATGGCAGCGACGGGAACTCCGGCGAGCACCGCGAAGGGGCTGTGATTGACGATTCCACAGTCCCAGCGCTCGTTGATACTGCATGGAGAGCTGTCGGTCCGGTAGTGTTCCCGGAGCGCAAGGCCAGATGCTATAAAGCCAAGAAGTGTCAATGAAACCAGGACGTACCGCATTAAGCCGGGATCCCCCGCCGAATGTGAAAACAATCATATTTTACCCTACGTTGGCTTACCGGCGGGGCTCGCAGTGGAACGGTTAGAAACTGGTTGTTCGGTATGCACTTAGATGGTAGCGTGTCGAGCAAGCTGAGGAGGTAAGAAGCCTGAAGAACTGGCACAGCATTCTCAAGGGTTTAGCTGTTGGAACAGTGACCGGGATATGTGTTGGACTTGGGGGCTTCTTCCTCGCCGAAACGCCCAAGGCTAGCGGAATGGGGCCGGTTATGTTCCTCTTAGTGCCGGTCTGTTCCGGATTCGCCATCGCGATGGTTACCCGACCGCCCAACACCGATTGGGCGGCGATGTTACTCGCGGCTTTTATTACGCTCTCGTTTCTCGTCGCGTTCAAGTTCGAAGGCCTCCTTTGCGCCGTTCTAGCCTTTCCCGTGCTAGCCGTCGGCCTCATTATTGGCGCTGGCTTGGGACATCTCTTCCGGCGCCATGTTGTCGAACGTCTTCGGCACCAGATCACTGGCGTGACCGTTATTTTCGCGCTAACACCCGCGATCATTCTTGCGAGTCACCGCGCAGAAATGCCTGCATTAAATAGGACGCGTCAAGAGACAGTGTCCAACACCATTTTTCTCAAGGCGGCGCCGCAAGAGGTTTGGGCCGACATACAGTCGATTGACAGCATCAACGCCACGAAGCCTTTACTGATGCACTTCGGACTTCCCGTCCCTGTGCGCTGCAGCCTCGAGCGAAAAGGTGTGGGAGCGAAGCGGACCTGCTACTTCGAGAACGGGTTCATTGAAGAGACCATTACTGAATGGGCTCCTCCTTATTCTATGCAACTGACAATTGATCGAACGAATATGCCTGGACGTCACTGGCTCGGATTTGAGAACGCTGCTTACGAACTTCGTCAGGAAGGAAGTGGCACGAGGCTAACTAGAACTACGACGATCACTTCACATCTCTATCCGGTCTGGTATTGGCGCTACTTCGAAAGGCTGGGCGTGTCGTCCGAGCACGAATACCTTCTCCGTGATTTGTCGAGCCGTCTGAATCGGTAATCAAAAGCGTTCAGAGTAAGCGCAGCTGGCGGCGTTCCAGGGCGAGCAGCTTTTCCTTGATGGGCAAGCCGCCACCGTATCCGGTGAGCTTGCCATTGCTGCCGATCACGCGATGGCACGGGATCACGATGGGAATTGGGTTCGAGCCATTGGCTAGGCCCACGGCCCGCGATGCTTTCGGATTTCCGATTCTGCCAGCCAGTTCCCCGTAGGAAATGGTCTCGCCATAGGGAATATCGCAAAGGCGGCGCCAGACTCCCAACTGGAACGGTGTTCCTTCGGGTGCGAGTTGCAAGTCGAAGTTCTCCAGCGCTCCCGCGAAGTAGGCTTGGAGCTGGCGGATGGTTTTGCTAAGCGGAGCGCGATCTTCTTTCCAGGAAGCGTCCGGTTTGGCTGGGTGGCGTCCGTTCACGAAACGGATCTCGCGCAGGCCAGCTTCGTCAGCGGCGAGGAGCAAGGGGCCTAGCGGGCTTTCGATCTGGGTAAAGCATCGGGTCATTTCTTTTCTTTGACTCCCGGACAGAATAGACCATCGGAGAGAGAACAGCTGGTCGTTTTCGGACCCCGACGTGGCTGCCGAGCTTTGTGATCACAGCGCCGCGGCGTGTTCACGGCGCTTGGCTTGAATCTCGATGTAGACGTGCACTAGGGACACTGCGGCTGGGGTCACACCCGGAATGCGGGAGGCGTGGGCCAGGGTGCGCGGTCTTATCTTTAGCAGGGTCTCTTGCATTTCTTTAGACAAGCCGCTGACCGAGTGGTAATCGAACCACTCGGGAATGGCACGCTGCTCGGCCTTTTTCAGGCGGGCGATGGCGCGCTGTTGTTGTAGCAGGTAGCCTTCGTATTTTATTTCGGTTTCGACCGATTTGAGTTCGTTGCGGACTTCGGATGAAAGACCGGCCACGGATTCGCGCGAATTGTCACGGATTTGTTCTCTTTCAAAGAATTCCGGATCTAGATCGCGGAGGATCGGGACGAGGTTCTCGATTGTGATCTCGGGGCGCTTGAGAAGTTGGGCGCAGGTTTGGCCTGTGGCGGCGGAAAGGTCGTTGGTCTTTAGCTGTTCGTCGTTGGACCCGTCGCGATTAGGGAGGACGGAAACAGCAGGTCCCTCGACTTCGTTCGGCGGGCGCCTCACTTCGCTCGGGATGACAGGGATAGGGTTCGGGTTCGGCTCCGCCTCACTCCGCTCGGCATGACAGGTCACAAGAGCGTGCGAAATCTTTTCCAGCATTGTGCCGGTGAGTCTGGTTTTTTCGAGCAATTGTTTCATGGCTTGCAGGCGCTCTTGCTTGGCCAGGTGGTCGGCCCAGGCTCGGTCGGAAATTAATCCGATTCTGCGGCCGTGCGGAGTTAGCCGTCGGTCGGCGTTGTCTATGCGCAGGTGCAGGCGGAATTCGGCGCGCGAGGTGAACATCCGATAGGGCTCGTTGGTGCCCTTCGAGATCAGGTCGTCGATGAGAATCGCGGTGTAGGCTTCGGTGCGATCGAGGATGAGAGGCTGCTCGTTCTTCACTTTCAGCGCGGCGTTGATCCCGGCCATCAAACCCTGGCACGCGGCTTCCTCGTATCCGCTGGTGCCGTTGATCTGGCCGGCGAGGAATAGTCCGCTGATCTTCTTGGTTTCGAGCGTGCGTTCTAGTTCGGTCGGATCGATTGAGTCATACTCGATGGCGTAGCCGGGACGCAGCATTTCCGCAGTCTCAAGACCCGGGATCGACTTGAGGATCGCAAGCTGAACCTCGACCGGCAGCGAGGTGCTCATACCGTTGACATAGATTTCATGCGTGTTCAGCCCCTCGGGCTCGAGGAAGAGCTGATGCGTGGTTTTGTCCGGGAACTTTACTATCTTGTCTTCGATCGACGGACAATATCGCGGGCCGATGGATTGAATCTGGCCGCTGTACATGGGCGACCGATGCACGTTCTCGCGGATGATGCGTTGGGTTTCGGGCGTGGTCCAGGCGACGTAGCAAGGCACTTGCGAATCGTGATGCGCAACCCGCCTGGTGCGAAAGCTAAACGGCGTGGGGTCGGCGTCGCCGGGTTGTAGTTGGAACTGCGACCAATCGATAGTGCGGCCATCGAGGCGTGGAGGCGTGCCGGTCTTGAGGCGGCAGCCGCGAAGGCCAAGTTGCTTCAGCGATTCTCCAAGGAGGACGGCGGCGGGCTCCCCAGAGCGGCCTGCGGGATATTGTTGCTCTCCGCAGTGAATGAGACCGTTGAGGAAAGTACCGGTGGTGATGATGATGGCGCTCGCGCCGACGGTGCGGCCGTCGCGAAGTCTGATGCCGCGGCAGACGCTGTCGTTGGTCGTTGGTCGTCGGTCGTTGGCTAGAGCGCTCAGGTCGACAGGGTTCGCTAACGACGAACGGCCAACGGCCAACGACTCTTCAATGATCAGATCCGCCACTTCGGCTTGCTTGATCTTTAGATTTGGCTGGGACTCGAGAACCTCGCGCATTTTGAGGCGGTAGGCTTGCTTGTCGCACTGGGCGCGGGGAGACCAGACGGCCGGTCCACGAGAAGTATTGAGCAGGCGAAACTGGATGCCAACCGCGTCCGTGACCTCGCCCATGATGCCGCCCAGAGCATCGACTTCGCGAACCAGATGGCCTTTGGCAATTCCGCCTACGGCGGGATTGCAGGACATTTGCGCAATGAGGTCTACGTTCAGCGTGTAAAGGGCGGTCTTCAAGCCCATGCGGGCTGCGGCCATGGCGGCTTCGCATCCGGCATGACCGGCGCCAACCACGACAACGTCGAAATGTTCGGTGAAGGACATCTGTGGTCTCTATTCTAGCAATGAGCGAGCGAACTCGCTGGGAGTACGATTCCCACATGATTTTTAGAATTGCGGGCCGCCAATATCTGTGAACACCGCTTCCTGCCATTGGTCAGAGGGGAAATACCAGTTGCTGGCTCCAGCTTCGTGGTTGTTCCCGCCTGGGCCGTAGGGGAGGGTGGGCGAGCGCCAATAGTCCATCCCCATCTGCAGAAGAGCTCCTTGAGAAATCTTGACGCGGGCTTTAACCGTGCAGCCTGCGAGCTTTCCGGATGGCAGCAGGGCTCGGGGCGAAGGGCTCCAGAAATGCCAGACACGGTCGGGGCGTTGGCCGACTTTTAGCACAACGGCGTGGTTGGACTGATCGTAGGTTAGCGGCATGGGGTCGTGCTGATCTGTGCCGAACCAGGGTTCGCGGCGGTACAGCCCGCCACGAACGTTGCCATTGTCGTCGTTTAGGATTACGTCCTTGCCCTCGACGCGGCAGGTGAGTTGCGTCGAGGCGATTTCTACTTCTGCGGATTTGTGACCTGGGACGCGGGTGTCGGCGATTGCGATTCCCCAGAGTAGCGCCGATTTGAAATCGCGGGGCGGCGCAACTGCGTTCACATAACCGGCTTTGTAGCTGACCTCATCGGGGACGCGGGGGTCGTTAGAGACGACAAAGGCGAATGGACTCAACGCACGTCCTTGCGGCGTGACCACTGTGATTGCGAAGGTAGTGCTTTTATGCGGGATCAGCGTGATGATCTGTTCCGGCGAAACGAGTGTGAAGGTCGAGCCGGTCGGGCCCAGGAAAACCGCAGGTGCTTCCTGCAGATTCTTGCCAGTGATTTCGACACGGGAACCTTCTGGCCCACTGGTGGGGGAGATTTGGAGGATCTCGGGTGCGGACGATTGCGCGAGCGCGCCTGCGCACAGAATGGAGGTCAGTGCTCCGTAAGCAATCGCTACTAGCTTTCGCATCCACGCCTACAGTTTCGAGCCAGCACCGGCGAAGCCGCCCGCGCCTACATTATCTGACGGGATTTGTTCTCCACTTGCTTAAAACTACGTTTATCGTGCTTGGAATTCCCAGATTGGGTAGTGGGCTGGCTCGGAACTGGGCGCGGTGAGCAGGGCGGGGCGTTGACTGAGGGTCTAGCGTGGAAGAACTTCCAGCCCACGTGCCGTGTGAGAGTGGGCAGCAAACGCGCCCCGCACGATGGTTAGTAATTGCTCACATTCGATTGTTTCTACCAAATAGCCGTGGGCTGCCTTGCGTAGGGTCTCTCCAAACTCTGAAAGATGGAGTCCTCCGCTCGCGATCACCACCACTGGTATGTCCGGAAATGTTTCAATGACGCGTTCTACTATTTGCACTTCGCACGATTCCCATAAGCTCCAAAGCACAACCCCGACTTCGTCAGAACTGAGAATGGCTAACGCTTTCTTTGGAGACGCGGCCTCTCGGCACTGGTAGCCCGCTGAGGACAACAGTGAGCAGATGACCTTGCGAAAGCCCTCACCATCACTCACAACAAGAATGCGTTCGTTCACTGGACTTACCTCATTTCGGGAATCTAGCATTGGTAGTCCTTCCGTCACCGTGGTTCAAGTTACGAAAGGCCAATCAGGCTGGCAGCAGGGCACAGCGGGGCTGGGAAACGCACAGGGCGGGGACTCTGCATTACCCGCGACCCTCCGCCCCCGCCAGCAGGGCAGCCAGCTTGTCGGCTGCTGTGCCGTAGGATTGCTTGGATGTCCAAGACGCTGCCCATGCTCTCGGCTAACTGCAATTCTTGTTGCTGGTTTTATGCTGCTCGGAGTTGTGAACATCGCCATATACCTCAGGCGAAGATAAATTTCAAAACAGCCCACTACCCCAGATTGGGTTGGTTGCATGCACCTGCCTGCGCCCCGTATATTGGAGTGTCCTGGAGGCGCAATCCTATGACGACTGAGCAATTCTTCGAACAGCTGGACGCGCGGATCGCGAAGTATGATCTGCTTTGTCATCCTTTCTATCAAGCCTGGAGTGCGGGCGAACTTACGCGCGAGGATTTGCGGGAGTACGCGCGCGATTACTACCATCACGTGGAGGCTTTTCCGATCTATCTGGCGGAACTCGGTATCCGCCTCGACGAAAGCGAACTCCGGCAGGCGGTGCTGGCCAACATGGCGGAGGAGAAGGGCATGGCAGATGTGTTTGGCGATGCGTCGACCCCGCACTCCGAGCTATGGCTGGACTTCGCGGAAGGCATGGGCGCGAGACGCGACATGCGTGGACACAGTCCGGTGCCCGAGGTTAAGGAGCTGACTTCATTCTTCCATCGGGTCGCGAGTGAGGGCACGCCGGAAGAAGCGCTGGCCGCCTTCTACGCATACGAGTCGCAAGTACCGCGGGTTGCGAAGGAGAAGGCGCGCGGGCTGCGAGAGATGTATGGCGCCGATGAGCGCGTGACTGCCTACTTCACACTGCACACTACCGCAGATATTTATCATTCGCAGGTCTGGCGTCAGCAGTTGGGGAAATGGCTGGAGGCGAATCCGCGGGCGGCGGAGCAGGCGCTGGTTGCGGCGGAGAATGCTGCAAAAGCTTTGTGGCGTGCGCTGGACGGAATCGAGGCGCGGCGCGTAGAGAAGGTGGCGGCCTAGAACCAGCCTTTTCGTTTCACGAAACAGCCACTGATAAGTCAGTGGCTCTTTTTTCTCTCGCGATATACTCTTTACGCCATGCTCGTCGTTCTTGCCCTCGCCCTCGGCCTCGCTCAATCGCCCGCGAATGGAGGGGTGGTCCAATCCAACTCCACCTCGGCACAGGAAACGACACCCGAACCCAAGCTCTCCACTTCCGAAGTAGCTCAATTGCAGTCGAAAGCAGAAACGGGAGATGCCGCCGCGCAATTGGCACTCGGGCGAGCTTATCAAGACGGGAATGGAGTTCCTCAGAACGACGAGCGGGCAGCTCAGTGGTATCGGAAAGCAGCAGAACAGGGGAACCCCACGGCACAGAACAATTTGGGCATTTTGTACCGAAGTGGAAGCGGGGTCGAAAAGAGCAAAGAGGAAGCGGTGAAATGGTATCGAATGGCGGCACGGCAAGGATACGCGAGTGCCATGTTCAACCTCGGGACCGCCTACTACAACGGTGACGGAGTGCCTTCAGACGCGTTCCGAGCCTTAGATTGGTTTCTGCTCGCGCAAGACGCGGGCAGTCCTAGCGCTCCCGATGCCGTAAAAAGGACGGCGGGCGAGATAAGCCAGAAGGCGAGCAGCGATGCGTTTCTGGAGATTGCAGGGATGTACGAGGAGGGCGGCGAGGTCCCGGAGAACCTCGCGGAAGCGGCCAAGTGGTATCGCAGAGGGGCAGACCAAAAGGATCCTCGCGCGATGGTCAAGCTGGCTTCACTTCTGGTAAACGGCGCAGGCGTGCCGAAAGACGATGCTCTAGCTTTCCAACTCTGCCATACCGCCGCGAAGGAGTACGCTCCCGGCCAGTACTGTGTCGGATTCCTATACCAACACGGACTCGGAGTAAATCAGGATGCGTTGGAAGCCGCTAAATGGTACGAGAAGTCCGCTGCGGACAGGCATTCTCCCGCCTACCTGGCGCTAGGCCAGATGTACTGGAAGGGACAAGGCGTGAAAACCGATCTAGTCGCATCATACCTGTGGTTTTTCCAGGCCTATGCGGAAGGACAGAAGAGTGCGAAAGCGCTCGCGAACAGCGTGCTGAAGGAAATGACCCCAGAGGAGAGCAAGCGGCTGGATAAGAAATTGCGGGAGCGTCATCTCGATCCAACGAAAGTGCGTCAGCTTATGGAGACCGCGACGCCGTCTCCCTCAACAACGGGATGAATCTCAAGGCAAATGATAAGACGCAGCCGGTGATTCGTTAGAATCATTGGCTCTTTCCTTTTGTGGAGATTCTCTTATGGCGAAAGCAATGCCAGTTGGCGCTCGCGCGACGGTTGAGGAGACGGTTGCGTTCAAGCACACGTTGACCTCACACCATCCCGAACTGCCGCCGGTGTATTCGACTCCTGACATGATCCGACTGATGGAAACCGCCGCATTCCATGCGCTGCAACCTTACTGCGAGGACGACGAGATTACGGTGGGCACGGCCATTCATGTGGAGCATCGGGCAGCGAGCGGGATAGGCGCGCGGATCCGGGCTGAGGCAGTGCTTGAATCGTTCGACGGCAAGTTTTATGTGGTGCGCGTGACCGCTTGGGACGACGTCCAGGAAATCGGCAGGGGGACGGTGGGGCGGGCGGTGGTGAGCGTGGGACGGTTCTTGGAGAAGATGAAAAAGAGCAGTCATTAGCCGCAACTCGGACAGAAGAGGTCGTGTAATTGGTTCAGATCGAGTTGAACACCGCCATTGACGCCCCGATTGAGCGTTGTTTCGATCTCTCGCGAAGTATTGATTTGAATCTCGCTTCGACCAAGGGTCAACAGCGGGCGATCGCGGGGGTTACGTCAGGATTGATTGGGCCAGGGCAAGAGATCACCTGGAGCGGACGGCACTTTGGCTTCGTCATCCGCCACACCAGCCGCATCACCGCCTACGATTTCCCGCGCTATTTTCAAGATTCGATGATACGAGGTCTTTTTCACAGCTACTGCCACGACCATTATTTCGAGCCGTCGGATGGTGGCACCACCCTGATGAAGGATCTTGTGAGATTCGCCGCGCCATATGGAATCTTGGGTCGAGTATTCGAAACGCTGTTGCTTGAGCGACACATCCGCAGCCTCCTGCAGAGCAGAAATCTGTACATCAAGCGCGTGGCCCAGGGTCGGGAGTATAGCGGGTATCTGGGTGGCTAGCCGCGCGCTACCGTACGGGCGAGCGGCCCGCCATCACACGAGCCCTAGTGTAGCCTTGGTTGTACTATGTTCCCGTGGAGAGGCTGCAGCGGGCGATACTCGAATACGTTCGGAAACGTCAACTCCTGAAGGCTGGCGATCGCGTTGGCGTCGCGGTGTCGGGTGGCGCGGACTCAGTGGCCTTGCTTCGCCTGCTGCTGGAACTGCGCAAGGAAATCGGCATCGTCCTTTCGGTAGTTCATTTCAATCACAAGTTGCGTGGTGCTGAGTCGGATCAAGATGAACGGTTCGTGGCTGAATTGGCTCAGCGGCACAAGCTGGAGCTGCACAGCCAAAGCGGTGACGTGGCACTTCATGCGGCGGAGAAACATCTGAGTCTGGAAACGGCAGCCCGCGACATGCGATACCGGTACTTCCAAGGCCTGCTGTCGGAAGGCGGATTGAACCGGATTGCTACCGGGCATACGCTCGATGATCAGGCCGAGACCGTGCTGCTGAAGATCGTTCGAGGTGCTGGTGGCCGCGGGCTAGCGGGGATTTATCCCCGGTTGCCGGTTCCCCGTTCTCAGTTCTCAGACGGTTCAGCTTCGATCGTTCGTCCACTGCTTGGAATCCGGCGGCGCGACCTCGAGGCTTATCTGCTTGTGCTGGGACAGAACTGGCGGGAGGACAAGAGTAATCGCGACTTGCGGCACATGCGCAATCGAGTACGGCACGGAATCTTGCCGCGGCTGGAGCGCTATCTGAACCCCGCGGTGCGCGAGGCGTTGGCGGAGACGGCGGAGATTGCGCGTTCCGAGGAGGAATACTGGGAAAAGGAACTTGCCCGAGTACTGCCGCTGGTTTGGCATGCAAAGAACGCCGGCGGCGTACTCAGTTTGTCAGCTTTCGCGGACTTTCCCCTCGCGCTGAAACGGCGCGTGGTCCGGGCTGCCAGTGAATCTTTGGGGATGCGGCTGGATTTCCATCACGTGGAAGAGGTTCTGGCGTTAGGCTCCGCCCATGTCGGGCCAGCGAAGTCCACGGTGTTGCCGGATGGATGGGTGGTTTTGCGAAACAAGGGCGAGTTGTGCTTCGAGATGCAAAGCGATAAGCCGCGCACAGTGGATTACGAATACCGTCTGCCCGTCCCGGGATCGGTTGAGGTTCAGGAGACGGAATCGCGCTTCGAAGTGGTATTGGTTTCCGGAAACGCCGCCGAAGGTTATAATCCCGAGGATTTGTTGGATCGGGCATTACTGGCGTCTGACCTGAGAGTCAGAAACTGGTGTGCCGGGGACCGCTTCTGGCCGGCTCATACCAAAGGCGCGAAGAAAATTAAGGAACTGCTGCAAGAGCGACGTGTGGCCGGCCCGGAAAGGCAGCTGTGGCCGGTGGTGGTCAGTGGGGGCGATGTCGTGTGGGTCCGCGGCTTTCCGGCATCAAGGCAGTTGCGGCCCCGAAGTCAGGAAGCGGTATTGATCCGGGAGGTAAGGATGTAGGAGCGCACTTGGCTCAAACCGGACGGGCAAGTCGCCCGTCGCCACACAAAGAAAGTTACCCCATGAACAAAAGCATATGAATGCCAACCCAAAACCTGAACAGTTACGTACCGTCATTCCCACCGAGCAGATCCAGAAGCGCGTCCGTGAAATGGCGCGGCAGATCTCCTACGACTATCAAGGCAAAACCATTCACGCCTTGGCACTGCTCGAAAACGGCTTCATTTTCATGGCCGACCTGGTGCGGGTTCTGGAGGTACCGGTCATTTGCCAGTTCATCAAGCCGAGGTATCGGCGCGAGCAGGAGAACACCGCGGCGGGCTTTCTTGAAATCTTTTTCAGCCACGAACTCGCGATCGTGGGCCAGCATGTTTTGCTGATCGAGGGCCTGGTCCATTCGGGAGTGACCAGCGAATTTCTGATGAACGACCTGCGAGGCCGGGGAGCGGCTTCAGTCAAGTTGGCTACATTGCTGGACCGGCAGTCGGCCCGGCGAGTGCAGTTGCAGCCGGATTATTTTGGATTTCTGGTGGACGAAGCGTTCCTGGTGGGTTATGGGTTAGGGTCTCCCGAACAGACGCTTCGCAACCTGCCCTACGTGGCATCTGCAAGCTGAACCTTCTCTGTGACTTAAGTCACGGCAAGAACTCCCTCCTTTTTTCCACAAGAAGGGTTAGAATGATGGAGTTGGTAATTTCCTCTATCCAATCCCTGCGGCTGGCATCTAATTACTTTTGGCGGAGCCCCAGTTGCGTTTTTGGAACAGGACGCGACTTTCTCAGGAGTTTTTAGGTGAATTCAACAGTTAAGACCGTGGTTTTCTGGCTAGTGATCGTGCTCTCGGCGTTCCTTCTCTGGCAAGTGGTAAAGGCCGGCGGCGCTGGGCAAAAAGAGAAGGAAGTCAACTTCTCGCAATTCATGACGGATGTGGACCAGGGCAACGTCAAAGAGGTCACCATTAACTTGCAGGAAGTGCATGGCAAGTTTGCGAATGACGGCTCGACTTTCCACACTACCGTTCCCACGAACTACCCCGACATGATCAAGTTGCTGCGCGACAAGGGCGTCGTTATCAACGTCCGGGACGCGAGCAGTGGGAGTTGGCCAAGCTGGCTGCTGAATCTGGCGCCGCTCATTCTACTGGCTGCCCTTTGGTTCTTCATGATCCGGCAGATGCAAACCGGCGGAAACAAAGCCCTTTCGTTCGGAAAGAGCCGCGCGCGATTGCTCTCCATGCAGCAGAAGAAAGTCACGTTCAAGGACGTGGCCGGCGTGGAAGAAGCCAAAGAAGAGCTGAAGGAGATTATCGAATTTCTGCGCGAAGCGCAGAAATTCCAGAAACTGGGCGGACGCATTCCGAAGGGCGTCTTGCTGGTCGGACCGCCGGGAACTGGTAAGACCCTGTTGGCACGAGCCGTTGCGGGTGAAGCCAATGTTCCCTTCTTTTCGATTTCAGGTTCGGACTTCGTAGAAATGTTTGTCGGCGTCGGCGCAAGCCGGGTACGCGATCTATTCGAGCAGGGCAAGAAGAACGCCCCGTGCATCATCTTTATCGATGAAATCGATGCGGTTGGACGTCACCGGGGCGCTGGCCTCGGCGGCGGGCACGATGAACGCGAGCAGACACTGAATCAATTGCTGGTCGAGATGGACGGCTTCGAATCCAACGAAGGCGTCATCTTGATGGCAGCAACCAATCGCCCTGACGTACTTGATCCTGCGCTCCTGCGGCCGGGCCGTTTCGACCGCCGCGTGGTAGTGCATCGTCCGGACGTGCGCGGACGCGAAGAGATTCTGCGAGTCCATACCCGCAAGATTCCTTTGGCCGACGATGTCGATCTTTCCGTGCTGGCTCGGGGCACGCCGGGCTTCTCCGGGGCCGACTTGGCCAACATGGTGAACGAAGCTGCACTTAGCGCGGCGCGACAGAACCGCAAGGCCGTCCTCATGTACGACTTCGAGCTGGCCAAAGATAAGGTCCTGATGGGCGTCGAACGCAAGTCGCTCATTCTCACGGAAGAAGAGAAGAAGGTGACGGCCTATCACGAAGCCGGTCACGCATTGGTCGCGTCCAAGCTGCCCAATTCTGATCCGCTGCACAAAGTCACGATCATCCCGCGTGGCATGGCTCTCGGTGTCACCATGCAGTTGCCAATCGACGACAAGCACAATTACACCAAGGAATATCTTGAGACGGAAATCGCCATCATGATGGGCGGCCGCATCGCCGAAGAGATGTTCCTCAACCAGATGAGCACCGGCGCCGGCAACGACATCGAGCGAGCGACGGAGCTGGCACGCAAAATGGTCTGCGAATTCGGCATGAGCGATCTGGGTCCGCTGACCTTCGGCAAAAAGGAAGAACAGATTTTCCTGGGCCGCGAGATTGCCCAGCACCGCGACTACAGCGAAGCTACTGCAATCAAGATCGACGACGAAGTTCGTCGCATCGTCGGCCAAGGCTATAACACCGCGAAAGGCATTTTGGGGGCAGACAATGGCGCGTTGGTAAGAATCGCTCTGGCGCTGCTGGAGCGCGAAGTGCTCGACGCCAACGAGATCAAGATGATCATCGAAGGCAAGGAACTGCCCAAGATGACGCCTCCGCCGAAGTCCGATGACGGCGTGCAGCAAGTGCTGAAGCCCGAGCCGGGACGCCCAGGAATCGCCAAGGGCGGGGAAAGCCCCGCGCGGGCGTAATGTCGATCCGTTAAGAATTGTCATCCCGACCGGAGCATCTCATACCCGAAGGGGATGAGATGCGGAGTGGAGGGACCTGCTGTTTACTGCCTTAATTTTGCTGTAGCAAATCCTGCGGGGCGGCCAACAGCCGCCCTAAATTATTTCCGGTCCAACCTCATCCATTCACCAACTGCATCATGTGTTCCGGATACCGCGCTCCAGCGGTCGCATCCCGCGGAAAAACCTCGTCGATCCGGCGCAGGTCCTCCGGAGTCAGCTGAATGTTGATAGCACCGACATTTTCTTCCAGATACTTCCGGCGCTTGGTGCCAGGAATCGGCACAATGTCATCCCCGTGCGCGAGCACCCAGGCCAGCGCCAATTGTGAAGGCTTGCAACCTTTCTGTTTCGCCATTTCCTCCACCCGGCGCACCAGATCAAGGTTCTTCTGGAAGTTATCGCCTTGGAAACGCGGTGAATTGCGCCGGTAATCGTCGGCGGCGAGATCATCGAAAGTTTTGAACTGCCCAGTCAGGAAGCCGCGTCCCAGCGGGCTGTAAGCCACGAATCCGATTCCCAGTTCGCGACAGGTGGGCAGAACTTCGTCTTCAGGATCGCGCGTCCAGAGCGAGTACTCGCTTTGCAGCGCGGTAATGGGATGGACCTTTGCGGCGCGGTGAAGAGTCTGCGGACTAGCTTCGGACAGCCCCAGGTAACGCACTTTGCCTTCCTTGACCAGTTGCGCCATCGCACCCACCGTCTCTTCAATCGGCGTCTCAGGATCCACGCGGTGCTGGTAGTAAAGATCAATCCTATCCACGCCCAGCCGCCGCAGGCTGCCTTCGCAAGACTGGCGGACATAATCCGGTTTTCCATTGACCCCCCGGACATTAGGATTCTTAGGGTCGCGCACAATGCCAAACTTCGTCGCCAGCACAACCTGGTCCCGGCGTCCGCGAATCGCTTTGCCGACCAGCTCTTCGTTGGTAAACGGCCCATACACGTCGGCAGTGTCGAGAAAAGTGATGCCGAGTTCCAGCGCGCGGTGAATTGTGGCCAGAGATTCGTTGTCATCGCGTCCGCTATAGAATTCCGACATGCCCATGCAGCCTAGGCCCATGGCTGAAACCGTGGGGCCATTACGTCCAAGTTTGCGAATTTTCATGATGCCTCCTGATAAGAAAAAGAAACGTGGAAAGAAAATCTCTAATCTGATCTACCAGTTCATAGATGCACATAGCCGTCGGCAAGCATCAACCATTTCAGGTGCCTCGATGAGTCAAATCCCCAACTGGTTTGATCGGAAATTTGAATTCTCGTTTCCAGCAGATCTATATCCGAACCTCTGCATCCGCTTACGAGGCACGCCCGCAAGGCTTGAGGAAATTGTCCGTGCTTATCCCGGTAAGCAGTTTGTGCAAAAACCGCGAGAAAAGTGGTCGGCCCAGGAGCATGCCGGGCATTTGTCTGACCTTGAGCCGTTGTGGTTGGCGCGAGTCGACGATTACCTCGCGGGCGTCGCTGAACTCACAACCGCTGACCTGAGCAATCGGAAAACTCACGAAGCAGGGCACAACACACGCCGCATCGAGGACATTCTGGCCGAATTTCGTGCAGCCCGAGTGCAGCTCGTGGATCGACTCGGCGGGTTTGAAGCCGACCTGTTCGCCCGATCGATCCCGCATCCTCGGCTCAAAAAGCCGTTCCGGCTCGTCGATCACGTATACTTTGTGGCCGAGCACGACGATCATCACCTGGCGCAAATTTGGGAGCTCATCTTGAAATGAAGGATGCACTCCAGATCGGCGGTCTTTTCATATGAACGAAATTCTTTGCTTTCGATCACCCTCGGAATTTCGCAAGTGGCTAGCCGCGAATCATCGCCAATCCGACGGGATTTGGCTGCGCATTTTCAAGAAGGACTCGGGAGAACCCACCGTCACCTACGCCGAAGCGCTCGATGAAGCGCTCTGCCATGGATGGATCGACGGCCTGAAACAGCGCCATGACGATTCTTCTTGGCGCCAAAGATTCACTCCAAGACGCCCCAAGAGCGGCTGGTCCAAAATCAACACGCAACACGCGGAAAGGCTGATCAAGGCGGGTCGAATGAAGGCTGCCGGCCAGGCCCAAATTGACGCCGCAAAGAAAGACGGCCGTTGGGCAGCCGCCTACGATTCCTCCAGGAACGCCACGTTCCCTGATGATTTTCTCAACGCAGTCCGCAGGAACAAGAAAGCAAACGCGTTCTTCGAGTCGCTCAGCAAGGCGAACCGCTACGCAATTGCCTACCGCCTGCAAACCGCAAAGAAGCCGGAAACGAAGCAGAGGCGCACGGAAATGATTCTCGCAATGCTGGCCAGGGCCGAAACATTCCACTAGTCGACGGCACGCGCCAGGCGCAGCGCCTTCTTCTGCCGAACAAAAATCAGACTCAGTCCAGGGTCATCCTGAAGGCCCGCGCTTTCTCCAGCGGGCCGAAGGATCTCGCGCGTACTCTTTCGCACTCACCATGATTTGGAGCGGACCTCCCGTCCTGCCCCAGCCGGTTTTTCTGCTTGACGCGCGCCCACCAAGAGGCTAACATAATGACACAAACTATTAGCTGTTTGATAACAGCGAAGAACGCCGTTCTTTGACAATTTTTATCCCTTTTGGGGCGAATGTGCCCCGTGCGCCACCCAAGAGGCCTGGCTGTTAAGTCCTTTAGAAGGGATATTTTAGAGGGTATCCCCGAATCACCGCCTTGTTTTCATAGACTTACGAAGCGTGCGATCCACGAGATATCCCCTTCTGTAAAGTCCTTTAAAAGGGATATTTTACGTGGGTATCTCGAAAACACTTCCTTTGTTTTCATAGGTCTAGCGCGAAAATGCAAAATTTGAGGTATATACCCTTTATAATAAGGTTAACATACCGACTGGATATTTACTAATAGGTAAACACAGAAACAGCGCCGGCGGGATTGAGCTCAGGACCCAACCATGATCAGAGGTTTGGTCGCAGCTAACACCTCGCCGATTTCTACGGCAGGAACGCCGGCCCCATTGAGAGCCTGCAACAGGTCAGTCGCATCCTCGGACGCTACCGAGATCAGCAATCCCCCAGCGGTCTGCGGATCGAAGAGAATCGTCTTAACTTCCTCGCTAACTCCACCTTCATAAGCAACAACACACTCTGCGAATTCGCGATTGGCCTTCAAGCCTCCGGGAATGTGTCCGGCTCGAACGCATTCCAGCGCGCCCTCAAGCAGCGGAATGCGACTGGCATGGAAGCGAAGCGAGACGCTCGAAGCAAGGGCTATCTCGCGGGCATGTCCGATCAAGCCAAAGCCAGTCACATCGGTCATGGCGTGAACCGCGAAGCGGCTCGTGATGACCTCTGCGGCTTTCTTGTTTAGCGTGGTCATGGACGTGATCGCGGCGTCGATCCAAGGCTGCTTCGCGGCTTTCTTCTTGATGGCTGTCGAGATTACGCCCGTCCCCAGCGCCTTGGTAAAGAGCAGCCGGTCCCCAGCCTTGGCCCCGCCATTGATGAGCACACGGGCGGGATCAATCAGGCCCGTGACAGAATACCCAAACTTCATCTCTTCGTCGCGAACACTGTGCCCGCCAATCACGGAGCAGCCGGCCTCAATCATTTTGGAAAGTCCGCCGGCGAGAATGCGTTCGAGAATTGCGAGATCTGCTTTCTCCGGAAAACACACCAAAGCCAGCGAAGTGCGCGGCTGGCCGCCCATCGCATAAACATCACTCAGCGAGTTGGTCGCGGCGATCTGGCCAAACGTGTAAGGATCGTCCACCATCGGAGTAAAGAAGTCGACGGTCTGCACCAGCGCAGTGCCGGGCCCGATTAGATACACTCCGGCGTCGTCGGCTTGATCAAAGCCAACCAGAACATTCGGGTCATGCTGCCGGGCTAATTTCCCAAGCACCGCGTCCAGCGCCGCCGGACTCAGTTTGGACGCTCAACCCGCAGCTTTCACCGACTCCGTCAAACGAATGGGCGTTGCATCAGCCATAAAGCCATTCTAAAGGATTGGAGGATTCGCCATCCCGAGCGGCGAGCCCCAGCCAACACGAAGTAACACAAAGGGCGATCCGTGAGAATCCGTGCAGATCCGCGGCGCTCTTGACCTTTATTTCACCGAGACATCGGTTACTTTCAGGTCAGGATAGGCACGATCCCAATCGTTGCTGATATGGTCGAAGGTCAAACGGAAGGGCGCACTCTGGCCCGGCGCAAGCGGCGACAAGTGGAGATCGACCGTATCGGGGTAAGGCCCGGCAGTCTTCAGAATGTAGAGAGCAACATCTTCCGACTGCGCGACTTCGCCAAGAGAATTCTTGAAGGCAACGTGGACAACGGCATGCGTGACAGCTTTGTCCCCAGTGTTGGCCACAGTTCCTTCGATGTAAGTAATGCGCGCCCCCACGAAATTTTCCGCGGCGCTCATTTTCACATCTGAGAGGTTAACCTTCGCTGCGTAAGGGTTCGGCGGAACGATTGCCTTGGGACTGCTGCGGGATAGCACGGCAATCACACCGACGACGATCAGGACGAACGCGACTCCCAGCAGAATGGGAAGCAGATGAGATTCACGCCGCTCCGCCAGTGGCGAGGGTTGGCTCAGACCGCCCATGGAGAGATTGTACTATCGGTAGCGCAAGCGCGATTTCCTACTCGCCGCCCACCATCAACCCATCGATTCGTATGGTCGGACACGCCACGGCCCCACGGAACTCGAGGTCATTTCCGATATCGGAGATATTGAAAAACATCTCTTTCAGATTTCCCGCCACGGTGATCTCTTCGACGGGATAAGCAAGTTCCCCACCAGAAATCCAGAGTCCGGAGGCGCCGCGGGAATAGTCGCCGGTCACCAGGTTGGCTCCGTGTCCGAGGAACTCGGTCACGTAAAGGCCGTCTTTAATCTCCGCAATAATCTGCCGCGGTGTCTTTGCGCCGGGCTGCAGGAAATAATTCCCTGGACCGATTCCGGGCGTTCCCGCCAATCCGCGAGAGGCGTTGCCCGTGGTATGCAGGCCGAGCTTCTTCGCGGTATACGTGTTCAGCAGATAAGACTTAAGAACGCCGTTCTCAATCACGACGGTGCGTCTCGAGGGAACGCCTTCACCGTCAAACGGACTCGTCCCAAAGCCGCCGGGGATGGTGCCATCGTCGATCACGTTGACGCCATCGCCCGCGATCTTCTGTCCGAGTTTGCCCGCAAGAAACGATGCCCCGCGATAGATGGAGTCTCCATTCACTCCTTCAAAAATGTGCTCAAGGATCGAGCTGGATACCATCGGATCGAGAACCACAGGGACTTGCGCGGTCTTCGATTTTCGGGCGCCGAGGCGGCGCAAAGTACGCTGGGCCGCGGTCTTCCCCACATGCTCAGGCGATTCAAGCCGGCTCAAGCTGCGAGCCACCGAAAACCAGTAATCACGCTGCTTGCCGCCGTCATCCGATTGGGCAATGGGCACGGCTGCGAGGGAGCAATACGAGCGCTGATATTCGCCGACGAATCCGTGAGAGTTGGCAAGAATTTTATGGCCGGTCGCAGCCTCGAACGAACCACCCTCCGAGTTCCTGATGCGAGGATCGTAGTCGAGGGCGGCCTTCTCGGCACGGCGCGCGTAGCTGATGCGTTCCTCTCCCGGGAGTGAATACACATCAGCGGAGTACAGATCGAGGTCGCCAGCGATCGAGCCCAGTTGCGAGGCTTCCGGTATTCCGCCAAATGGATCTTCGGAGGTAATCTTGGCCAATTCCAACGCTGACTTCACCATCCGATCGAGGCCGGACGAGGAGAAGTCGCTGGAATAAGTGTTGGCCGCGCGTTTCCCATAGAAAACACGCATGCCAATTGCCTTCGAGCCAGACTCTTTCAGAGTTTCGACTTGCCCTAAACGGACAACGGTGGAGAACTCATCACCTTCCCGGATAACACATTCAGCGGCGGTAGCTCCGCCGGACATCGCGCGACGCACGATATCTTGAGCCAGTTCGCGGAGGTCAGTTTCAAGTTGCTGGTTTCGCGTTTCAAGTTGAGTTTGCGACATAGAATTCATTCACAGAATTCCTTCGTGTCCTTTGTGGCTAACGATTTTAAAAGCATCAACCACAGAGGACACGAAGGTGCACAAAGGAAACAAGCTGCAAATTACTGCATGAAGCCGCCGACATCTTTCCTGGCCGTTCCGCCAACGGTCAGGCGATCGATCTTGATTGTCGGAATGCCCACGCCGACGGGTACGGCCTGTCCGTCCTTACCGCATGTACCAACACCTTCGTCGAGTTTCAGGTCATTGCCTACCATCGAAACGCGAGTGAGCACATCGGGACCGTTTCCGATCAGGGTCGCCCCTTTGATGGGCGCGGTGATCTGGCCGTCTTCGATCAGGTATGCTTCTGACGCCGAAAAAACAAACTTTCCATTCGTAATGTCCACCTGCCCGCCGCCGAAGTTCACGGCGTACAGACCTCGCCGCACGGAGCGAATAATGTCTTGCGGATCATCCTCGCCTGCCAACATATAGGTGTTGGTCATGCGCGGCATGGGAATGTGCTCGTAGCTTTCGCGGCGTCCGTTGCCGGTGTCGGCCATTCCCATCAAGCGTGCGGAGAGCTTGTCGCTCAGGTATCCCTTCAAGATTCCCTTTTCGATGAGCACGGTATTCTGCGTGGGTTCGCCTTCGTCGTCGACGTTCAGAGAACCGCGACGCCACGGCATGGTGCCGTTATCCACGACGGTGCACTTTTCGCTGGCCACTCGTTTTCCGATCAAGCCGGCAAACGCGGACGTCTGTTTGCGATTGAAGTCCGCCTCCAGCCCGTGACCTACGGCCTCGTGGAGAAGCACGCCAGGCCAACCGGGACCGAGCACAACTTCCATCTCGCCGGCTGGAGCTTCGCGAGCGTCGAGCTGCAAGATCGCCTGGCGCGAAGCCTCTTTGGCAAAATACTCCGGAGTCTTTTCGCCGAAGAAAAAGTCGAGCGCGACACGTCCCCCACCGCCGGAGCTGCCGCGCGCGGAATTACCATCGGTCTTTGCAATGCAAGAGACATTCACTCGCGCCAACGGTTGCGAATCCTCGGCGAACGTGCCATCCGACCCGACTACCAGAATGTTTCGAAGCTCATCCGCGTAGCTGGCGCGCACTTCTTTAATACGGGGATCGTAGGCTCGTGCAGCCTGGTCGGCGCGCATTACCAATTCGACCTTGGCGGTGATTTCCGCGTCCACGGAAGGCAGCTTCACCGGGTACAGGCTGCGCGCGGGTTTCTCCTGGAATCCTACTGCCGGAGTCTTGGCCGGTCCGCTCGCAATTAATGCGGCGGTGCGGGCGGCGTGCAGAATGCGCTCGGACGAAAGATCGTCGGTATACGCGTATCCGGTGCGTTCACCGGCGATGACGCGGACTCCGCAACCTGCAGAGATCCCCTGCGAAGCAGACTTCACCATCGACTCGTCCACCATCAGCGAGGTCGAAGAAAGGTATTCAAAATAAAGGTCAGCGTAGTCGGCCCCGGCCGAGAGGGCGGCTGCAAGATAACGCTCGAGATCGCGTTCGGTCAGGCCGTAATGCTGGAAAAAGAATTTATTTGTGTCCACGTAGGTTAGATGCCCTCGGACTCCGAAAAGCTCCTGGAGTCATTATCCCACAGCGATGCCGTGGCGCGGGCGCCCTCGCCCGCGTCTTTAAGCACGATGTTCACTAATCACAGACGAGGTGTTGCATCGTCTGAAACACTCAGAGGGTGACTCCCGAATCCCTTGTGCGCACAGTCGAAGACTTTCTCACGTCGGCGAGCGATGCCGTTATCGTTGAAGACGGCACCGTTGTCTTCGATCTCGCTCAATCCAAGTATTCCATCTCGGGAGAGCGCAACAAATGCCTCCTGCATCTGTGGTCGGAGGAACGGAATTTCGTGCGGCGAGTTTTGGAAGCCGAGGTCAAGAATGAAATCCTTCGACTGGCTGTGCAACGGCTGGGCCAGGTGAAACCAACCAAGCTGGAGATTTGCCGCGAACGCGACCGGCGAACGCCCACTGCGAAGCGCGCCGCACGCGTGGCGTACCAGCGAGTGCTGCAACGAGTGCTGCTGCGCCGCTTTCCTGGCTTTACTGTGGACCGGCTGAATACGTCGATGGACTTGGAGCGATCCTTCGGCCCTGTTTATGCACGAGGCTTGCTACGCAAAGGACAATCTGCATTTGCCGTGCTGGGCGTGAACGGACAGGAGACGCAGGGCTCGATCGATGCCGCGCTCACGTTTGGCATTCTGTGGCTTGATGCCTGCCGGGTCGCGAAGGCCGGGAAGTTCGTGATCGAAGGACTGAAGCTGTTTCTGCCTTTTGGCGCTTCTGCCCTGACCCGGGAACGTATGGCACATTTGAACGCTGAAGCGGCCAAGTGGCTGCTGTACGAACTGGAAGAACGCGACGATAACTTGAAGGAGTTGGATATCGCCGACTGCGGCAATGTGGCAACCCGGCTGGTGCACTCGACCGACGAATCTGCAACACTCGCAAGGCTTGCGGCCGCGATCACGCAGGTTCGCGAGTTGATGTCCGAAGCGGAAATAGCGACTTTGTCATCTGCGGAGATCGCTTTCCGTTGTCATGGCCTAGAGTTTGCGCGGGCACGGCTGGCACATGAGCCAGGGTCGTTCATCAGCAAGTCTGAAATTGTTTTCGGCGTAGGTGCGCAGGAACGAACTCTCAATGACACTAACTTTGCTGCGTTCGCGCAACTGGTGCGGAGTATCGGTGAAGTGCGCCATCCCGACGGCCCGCGCGACCATCCACTGTGGCGGCTGCATCCGGAACGCTGGCTGGAATCGTTGGTCGTGCGTGACGTTACGACTCTGGACGAACGCCTGGATTCAGCCTGTTTGTATTCGCAGGTTCCGGCGTTTTCTGCCTCCGATCGCGCCATGATCGACGTGCTCACCGTCACCCGGGACGGACGCCTCGCGGTGGTCGAACTCAAGGCCGATGAAGACATTCACCTGCCATTGCAGGGTCTGGACTATTGGGCGCGCGTGGCGTGGCACCATGCCCGCGGCGAGTTCCAGCGCTTCGGATACTTTCCTGGACGCGAATTATGCGCCGACAAGCCATTGCTCTTCCTCGCGGCTCCCGCGCTGCATGTGCATCCCGCGACCGACACGTTGCTGCATTACATTTCACCGGAAATCGATTGGGTGTTGCTCGGCGTTGACGAGAGATGGCGAGAGGGAGTGCGGGTGGTGTTCAGGAAGCGACCCGAACGGAAGAGGCAACTCTCCCACGCCAGCTAAAGCTTGGCGGCGCCAGCAGAGCTAATCGGCCAACGGACAGAGGGGGCGATTTTCGGTGGTGCGTTCGTATCTTTCCCACAGTTTAGCGCCGGCTAAAGGCTTCGTCCAGTTGACGTAGAACATCTAGCAACTCCAGACGCTCACTCTCGGTTAGAACATTCTGCTCGTGCTCAACTCGTTGCAGAGCAATGCGAGACTCACCTAAGAACTCTGTAACAGGTATTCCCGCTGCCGTGCGCCTGGCAGCTAGCACGATGCGGCTCAATTCCACAGCACCACGAGCGTTGAGTGTCGCGCCGATGGCCGCTAGGTAGTCATACAATTGTCGGTTATTTTCGAGCTGCATTACTCGCCTGTTCTCGGAGTGCTTTCATCACCTGTTGAAAAGATAAAGAACTCATTATCTGATTTTCCGTTCACTTCTCCGGCCACGCTCCAACTAAACGCCGAACGTCCAACATCTGCCCCAGATGATACGCGTTGTGATCGGCCAGCAGCAGGGCTTCGCGGAGGACGGTCTGGCCGTCGCCCCACGGAATTTTCGCATACAGATCTGTCTTGGGGTCTTCCACCAGGTGCTGCATCGCCTTCAGGTCCTGGCGGAATTTCTTGATGCTCGCATTCCAGGCGGTTGGGCTCGGTGGAGCATCCGTTTTCGGCCAATAGCCTTCGGGCCATTTCGGAGACGCGTGTTTCGGACTGCGGCTGAATTCCAGAATGTCCCATTGCGCGATGCGCAGGTGTTCCAGCAACATCCACAGTGAATGGGGCAGCCCGGCCGGCTTCTGTCCCAGCAGTTTCGGAGGAATATCTGCGACGACTTCGTCGAACTTCGCGTGAGCGCCGCCGCCATCGAGTAGATAAAGAACGTGCTCTCGAAGCGCCTTGTCTTTATCTTCGCGATCTTGGCGATCTTGTTTCATGCTGTCTCGTTTCATGCATCACGACTCCGGCCCAGAATTGACTTCCCTCCCGAGCACAGATGAAGAATCGGCGACTCGCGATGCATCTTCCTCTGATTTCTCGCCGCGATAAACGCGCGAAATGCCTCGCACGACGCGACGCATGGGCAGCGTGCCCTTCTCGTCCACAAAAAAGATTTCGCCTGTGCGGCGACTGCGATAGTACCAGCGCTTCAGCAGCGCCAGGTGTTCCATCGTTTCAAGCGTGGTGATTGGAGTGGTCGGCGGAAACGAGGCGAGGGCTTCCTGAACTCGCGATTCCATCGATTGCGACTTGGTGTGTTCCGCCGACTGAATGGCAAAGGTCACCGGACCGGAGATGCGTCCGGCATCGATCCGGAAGAAGTTGGCTGACTCCTGGCTGGCACTTCGTTGCACCATCACGCCGGCGAGGCGATCGACGCGGTGAACGATTTCCGGGAGTTGGCTCAGCAGGGGTTTGAGCTTGTCGAGACGCGCGTGCAGTGAAGCCGCATTTTCAAATTCCAGATTGGCCGAGGCGGCGTCGCGCTGCACCGAGATTTCCCGCACCAGGGATTCGCCTCCGGTGTCGAAATACGCCTGCACGCGGGCCACCTCGGCATGGTATTCCTCGTCGCTGCAGCCTTTGAAACAGGGCGCCAGGCACATCTTCATCTCCGAGTAAATGCACCCCGGAAACTTGGGATCGGGATGCAGATCATCGACACAGCGCCGCATTTTGAAAAAGTCAAGCGAGTCGCTTGCAAACTTCTCCGCCACCGTGCGCGAGGGAAATGGCCCGTAGTAGATATTGCGCCCACTAAGACGGCCGAGTCGGGTGGTGATGGAAGCCCGAGGAAACTCGTTTTCCAAATGCAGCTTGACCAGGGGAGCAAAGCGCAGACGGAGCCGGTTGCTGTAAGTTTTCGGGAAGGTTGAGCGCAGGAGCCGGTAAAGCAAGAAGCCAGATTCGAAATCTGATCCAGTCGCGCTGTACTCAATCCAGCGAACGCGATCGCGAAGGTTGAGCTTCTTGCTGTGTTCCGTGGGTGCGCCGAGCAACCGCTGGAGGCGTCGCCGCAGGTTGGCAGTTTTGCTGATGTAGGGCTCAGATTGCGGGTCGTCCCCGCGAAGGAGAAACACCGCTGGTGCGGTTGGAACCACAGCGAAAAGTTCAGCCTCGCGGGCGGGGACGAACTCGAGACGGTCAGAGAGCACCACGTCATTTTAGGCTGATTAGCCTGTTAGGCGGGTGTTCCCGCTCCGAAAGTCAGGCGTCTTACTGGGCATGTTAATGATTCGGCACATTTCGTGGATCCGCGACAGCATGCGATCGCCAACGCGGTCCCCGAGGGTATCATCGCGGGTTGAGCGTTGGGCTCCTTCGACCCCCTCCGCTTTTGCGCTCGGGCCGTCTGGATAGTTCGTGGTTATTATGACAGTACGGTTTTCGTTGTAGCGAGTTTTTAGAATAAGGCTAACTGCGTCCCAAACCCATTCAGTCGGCCTAGACGCACCGAAGTCGTCCAGAACCAACACGTCCGCCTCGAAAACTGGCCGGAGAACATCAAGCTCGGTCGTTTGGACAGAAGGGTTGTATGAGTTCTGAATCAACTTTAGGAGTTCGCTGTAGTCATAGAAGATACAGGAGACGCCCTTCTCAAGAATTAGTTCTTTAATGGCCCCAATTGCTAGGTGCGTCTTGCCAGTACCAGTTGGACCCCAAATAAGCAATCCCGTCTTGTCGAGCGGATACCGTTTGACAAACCATCGAGTCTTAATTAGTGCCTCGCCCGCAATCTCCTGAGGACCATCAGTTCTAAAAGTAGAAAGGTTAGAGCGCTGGTAGTGTGCTGGAATCCGAGCCTTAGCGAGCAGATAATCAGCATGTACTTGGGAAGTGCAACCGCACCGCGTGACTCGTCTATCTATGCCGACACTCACTGTTTGCCAGCCAGTTCCTCCACAGGAAACACAGACTGCAGGCTCATTAGGCTGGCTGACATCCACTGGCATACTTGGTTGAGTAACACTCCCAACACGCTCCGGACTGTGTGCGACGAGAGTCTGGATGCTGCGTACACTCTTCTCGTCCATTTTCTTTCCTCCTCTCCCAAAACTCCGGCTTCTTTAAGTATTGGCCCTCGGTATAGAACTTAACCGGGTTGGGAATAAACCGCAAATCAGTAGGCGGCCAGTTCAACACCTTGTCCGCAAAACTCCTGGTTCCACAGAGCACTTGATCCACTCCATCCTTCGCAATCGCTTCAGCAATGGCGTCTTGCTGCAACTGCGGAAGTGGTCTGCCCTTTAGGTGACTGTTTGCCGGAAAGAGATGCCCAATTTGGTCGACCGCCGAACTCAAATTATCGATAAGTTTCTTTTCTTCTTCAAATTCTTTTACTTCTACAAATAACTTACTCTGTCTTCCACTTTCATCTTCACTTACTGACAGCGGCGTGACACGAGTGTGACTGGAACGTTCTTTACGTTTTCTTTCTGTAGCTGATCTACGAGTCTGCTCATCCCGAACCATGCGTCGCGAGAAAATGGCCCCACGAGTATCCCTCTGGGCCACGCCCTTCGACACTAACTCCGCGATGTGTCCTAAGTTCGTGCCAATGTCGCCACCGATGGCCTCTGCGATTTCTTCATCGCTCCAAGGCTTACCGCTAGAATCCACAAACACGCCACGAACTGGACATTCGAAAAGCAAACAGAGCATATCCATCCAGACCCCCTTCGCCGCCTTCGAACAGCGACGAAGACAAGGGTCCTTTTGCCAATCTCCTGGGTAAAACATGAAGGCGGGTAACTTTCCCATTCCCTGCTGTCCTCTATGATTCCGCTAGAAACTTATCGACACTGAATCCATGATTTAAGAGTGCGTTTCGAAGGGTGCCCGATAGTCCTGAATCGTGCAATAGAAAAAAACTCTTCCTCTGTGCACATGCTGTGGAGATGTGGTCTACGTTGTGGACGGGGGCGGAAAAGGTAGCTTGGCAAAATCTGCGCCGAGCTTGACTCAGCGGGTCAGCCGAGGCGTCTGTCTCCACGTGAGTTTGGCTATCGCTTCTTCCTGGGCGGATTGCCTCCCGATGAATCTTCGTTCGCTGCCTCTCGGACCATTTGTAAGAACGCGCGAACTTCCGTTCTTAGCGGACGATGCCGGGGATGGATTACGTCAAGGCTTCGCCGTAACGGCTCGGCGTCGAGAAGTTTCACCGTTGTGAGCTTGTGGGTACGAATTTCTCTACCGACCGCGATTTGTGGCAGGAAGGAAAGACCAAGGCCACGTTCCACCATCCGCTTTGCGGTTTCAATCGAGTCGACCTCAAGGGCTACGTTCGGAACCAGGCCAGCGGTGCGAAACAAGCTATGAGTAAGCGTCCAGTCGCTGGATCCCCGTTCATAGAAAATCAACGGCCAACTCGCTACCTGCTCCAACCGAGCCCGTCGCGAGTGTTTTGGACCCCGCTTCGGATGTGCCATCAGCAATAGCGGATCATCCCGCAGGCTTATGGTTTCAACCTCAGGGTGTTGCAGCGAACGAGCCAGACCGATTTCCGCCTCTTCGCTTAAAACCATATCCAGGACCTCTTTCGAGTGACCCGGGCGAATGCTGATGATGACGTTGGGATGAGCCCGCTGAAAGCGCTTCAAAATGTCCGGGAGAAAGTATACGGAGATCGAAAGCGCCGCCGCGATTAGCAGGGGAGTGCCACTGGCCGGTTGCGATTCATGGACCGCTTGCCGGGCGAGTGCTGCAGTTCTCAACAGTAGCTCGGCGTGAGGACGAAAGGTGCGTCCCGCGTCCGAGACAATCAGCCCGCCCCGGGATCGCGAGAACAGTCTCACTCCAAGGGAATCCTCCAGTGCCTTGATGCGGGCGCTCACCGCCGGTTGGCTGATGCGAAGAGCTTCCGCGGCGCGATGAAATCCGCCAAAGGTCGCCACCGCGAGAAAGGTCTCAACTTGATCGATTTCCATCGCCGCGCGCAACTGCCTAACAACGTCCTATTATCACAGACATCCGCCCTGATAACAATTATTTATCGGCATGATAGAAACGTTCAGTTTGACCGGCCTCGGTCCGTGCTCCACAATCCGCAAAGATGTAGGCCTTCTGGCGGCCACAAAGGAACACAAAGTATGGGAAGCAACGGAAACGGAAAGAGCTCAAACGTGGCGATGGAATGGAAGTTGAGCACGCGCTGGGCAGGGATCACCCGGCCTTACAGCGTACAGGATGTCGAACGCCTACGCGGATCCATGCACATTGAACACACCCTGGCGCGGCAAGGCGCAGAGCGGCTTTGGGACCTCCTGCAAAGTGACTCTTACGTTCCTGCCCTGGGTGCAATGACTGGGAACCAGGCCGTACAGCAGGTGAAGGCTGGACTGAAAGCGATCTACGTGAGCGGCTGGCAGGTTGCGGCCGACGCCAACGATGCCGGGCAGATGTATCCCGACCAGAGCCTTTATCCCGCCAACAGCGTGCCCAACCTTTGCCGCCGTATCAATCAGGCCCTGACCCGCGCGGACCAGATCCATCACGCCGAAGGCAAGAATGGAATGCACTGGTTTGCTCCCCTCATTGCCGATGCCGAAGCCGGGTTTGGTGGCAACTTGAATGCATTCGAGTTGATGAAGGCGATGATCGAGGCTGGCGCCGCGTGCGTTCATTTCGAAGATCAGCTATCTTCTGCCAAGAAGTGCGGACACCTGGGTGGTAAGGTCCTGGTACCGACCGTCGAAGCAATCCAGAAGCTGGTTGCGGCACGCCTTGCGGCCGACGTGCTGGGCGTTCCCACGCTGATCATGGCTCGAACTGATGCCGATAGCGCCCACCTGCTGACCAGCGATGTGGATCCGCGCGACCGCCAATTCCTCACCGAAGAGCGAACTCCAGAGGGCTTCTATGGAATCCGCGGCGGCATCGACTCCGCGATTGCCCGCGCTCTCGCGTACGCACCGTACGTCGAACTAATCTGGTGCGAGACTTCGCATCCCGACCTGGATGAAGCCCGGCAGTTCGCCGAAGCCGTCCATGCAAAATTTCCGGGTAAGATGCTGGCCTACAACTGTTCACCGTCGTTCAACTGGAAGAAGAAACTGGACGACGCCACCATCGCCCGCTTCCAGACCGAGCTCGCGGCCATGGGATACAAGTTCCAGTTCATCACCCTGGCTGGCTTCCATTCTTTAAACCTGAGCATGTTTGAACTGGCTCGCGGATACAAGCTGACGGGCATGACTGCGTACTCGCGCCTTCAAGAAGAGGAATTCAGCAGCGAGCTCAATCATGGCTACGAAGCGGTCAAGCACCAGCGCTTCGTAGGCACCGGCTATTTTGACGCCGTCACGCAGGTGATCGCTGGGGGAGCGTCATCGGTGACGGCGCTAGCCGGTTCGACGGAGGCCGAGCAGTTCGCCGAATTGAAGCCTCAAGTTGGCCCAAAACACAGCTCCGACGCCTTTCGTGAGGAATATCCGTCGGTCGGAGCCATGATCCAACTCCAGGAACCCGGTCCAGAAGAAAGCCTGATGCCGTCCGGAGATTAGCCTCGCTCATCACAAATTTCGGACCGAAAGAGCCACTCTCCTAAATCGCCCAACCAGCGAGAAGAGTGGCTTTGGCTTTAAGCAGGATTCCAACTCTTGGACAGCTTTTCCACCGAACCGACCCAAACATGGCATCCAGAGCCGATTTTCACAGTTGACATTCGCCGTTGCCGGGAGCTAAATAAGGCCGCCGGGTTTCTCACTCAGGAGTGCTCCCTCCCCGCGCCCTTTGAGGACAAAGAGACCTGCCAGGAGAGACGATGAACAAAGCCGATCTCATTGACCGAATCGCATCTGGTAGCGGCATCAGTAAAGCTCAAGCGGCTACCGCAATCGACACAACCGTGGACAGCATTACGTCTGCCCTGAAAAAAGGTGATCGGGTAGCGTTGATTGGTTTCGGCACCTTCTCTGTATCGCAGAGAAAGGCCCGCAATGGGCGCAATCCGCAGACGGGCGCCACTATCAAGATCGCTGCCCGGAAGGTGGCAAAGTTTTCGGCCGGGGCCGAACTCAAGAAAGCGGTCAACCGCAGTAAGTAAGTAACGGGCCAAGTTTCACATCGAAAACGGCAGGGGGTCGGCCTTGCCGTTTTTCATTTGGGGGAATAATGGAGGACGGGCGTCCCCGCCCGTCCGTGCCTGCAAAATCCCGCACCTCAACTGTTATCGCAAGCGCGGTGCAAGAAACCCGGTATGTTTCCGGAATTCCTGATACTGATCACCGAATTCGCTGGCCAACAAGGCCTCTTCCTTCGCCGCTTTGCGGGAGAATTCCATAAGTCCCAGCAGAACGCCAACCACAGCGTGCCACTCTCCGGCGACCAACGCACTACCGGTCATCGCCAAGAGCAGTCCGGAATACAGCGGATGCCGCACCCAGGCGTAAGGACCCGAGCGAATCAGCTGGTGATCTATCTTCAACGTAACGCGTGCGCTCCAGTACTGGCCCAAACTGTAACGCGCCCAAATCGCAATTCCCGCTCCGACGAATGTCAGAACGATGCCAGAGGTTCGGAGCCAATCGGCCGCAGGCGCAAATCGCTGTCCCAGGAAGCCCAGGTCCAGCCGGTGCGAAAACAAGAATAGAAATGCCAGACCCATGAGGCTGATGTGGAGTAGACGCCCGCCCGGATCCTCCTCGACTTTTGTCTGCTTCACGCGCAGCGCGCTGACCGCCCAATAAATGGCCAGTGCATACCATGGAATCAAATCCACGCTTGGTAGGTTCATGACGTTCATGCTTTTCTCCCTTGCATCTCGCGATGACTGCCTCCTGCGCCTGCGCCGAGGCGGTGCAGGCGCCGGATCCATCCCAACTCGGAGTGAATCTGCTCGATCAGGTAGCGAACCACTTCTCCGCCGTAGGTCCCCAGGTCCATACTCTGCCTCAGCTTGGCCAGCTTCTCTTCCCGGTCTTGCAGATATCGCTCCCGCTCTTTGAGGATGCGAGCACGAACGGGTGCTTCAAGCACCTCGAACATTCCCACTCGCGTGATGAAACCCGCGAAAGAGGATGCGTCCGATTCGCCGAATTCGCTTAAGCGTGCGACCAATTCCCGCCGCCCGAGTGTGGTGATCGCGTATTGCAGGCGCGTCTGGCCACGCTCTCCTGGCACAGTCTTTTTGCTCACCCAGCCCTCGGCGGTGAAACGGCGCAGCAGCGGATAGACCAGATTGTTATGCATCGCGCCCTGTCCAAGAATGAACCCCGCCTCGCGCTTCAACTGGTATCCATGCTTCGGACCATCGAGCAGGGTCGCAAGGATAATTAGATCATTCATGACACTGTCAATAATGTCCTAATATACATTGTTTGTCAAGCCGCCCCCCGCAGCTTGGAAAACACGACCTTCGTGATACTTTGTGTCCTTTGTGATTGCTTTTGCGTGGCCTACGAGGAACTAACCGAGGCGACTCCATTTGCTGAATCCCGCAGGCATCCTTTAGAATCGAATAGTTTCCCGAGAAGCTCGGTACAGAGGTAGGAGAACATGAAGGCAGCCATACATCCCGCTTACAACGAAATCCGCGTCATGTGCGCATGCGGTAACAGCTTTACCACGCGTTCGACCCATAAGGGCGACATCCACGTAGAGATCTGCTCCAATTGCCACCCTTTCTTCACCGGCAAGCAGAAGCTCATGGACACCGCCGGACGCGTAGAACGTTTCCGTCGCAAATACGCCAAGAAAGAATCACCGAAGGCCTGACGTTGCGGGCCCGGATTTATCGCAGAGCCTCCCTAGCGGAGGCTCTACTTTTTGCGCTGTGAATTAATAAATGGATGACGGCGTCCCCGCCCGTGTAGGCCAACGCCAGCCTTACTCGTCTTCCGTAGGATTGATAGGTTCTCCCACGATGTTGTAATAAACCTCTTTGGGCGGCTTCGGTTTTGACGGCTTCGCCTTCGGAGGCGGAGGCGGCACAGCCACCCTAGGCTGCGGCGGCGGTTCGGGCGGCGACCAGAATTGACCGGGCGACGGTGCTGCCGGGGATGCTGTTGATTGCGCGGGTACTGCCGCTGGAGTTGCCGGAGCGGGGGCTGGCGCAGTCACGGCTGTTGGCGCCGCCGAGGGCACCGAAACCGGTGCCTGAACAGGCACAACCGCCGGTGATGAGGGCGGTGGAGCCATCGGCTGCGTTGGTGCGATCGATGGCATCGCAATCGGGCTCACCCTCACCGCCGCCCTGGTGCGAGTCACTCTTGGTTTGCGTTGCAACCAGTAGTTCAGGATCACAGCGGCGATCCCAGCAAAGCAAAGCTCCAGAACGGCGGTAAACAAAGCCGGAACGTTGAAATCACCTTTGCCAAGGTATAGCGGGGACTGGACATCGCCACCCATGGTCCGCGCCAGCGCGGGGAGGATGAGGTTGTTGGTGACCGAAACAATAAATCCCCAGATCCCCTCCGCCAGAATTACGGCGATAACCACGCGACCGATCCATTTACCCGTATCCACAGCGGGCGATTCGGGAGAAAGCGTTCTTGGAACGTCATCCATAAGTTGTGTGATGCAAATTGTGCCACAGCTGCATAACTTGGGGAAGGCAGTAAAATAGCTAGGTGCGCAAGTTCTGGGAAAATCCGGTGAGTGTCGACGCGGGCGTCCTCGCCCGTGCAGTCGCCACCGTGCCCGACCGGCTGACGATCGGCGATGTCCAAATCGCGCCCGCGACCGTTTTGGCTCCTATGGCGGGCGTTACCGACACCGTCTTTCGCCGATTCATTCGCAACCTCGGCGGATGCGGCCTGATCATGACCGAGTTCACCTCGGCCGATGGTGTGCTTCGTGCGAAAGACCAGAAGGCCAAGCGCTACCTCCATTTCTATGAGGACGAGCATCCCATCTCGGCTCAACTCTTTGGCAGCGATCCTAAAGTGATGGCCGACGCCGCTCGTATCGTCGAGGATCTCGGCTTCGACCTGGTCGATCTCAACCTGGGATGTCCGGCGAAAAAGGTGGTCAAGTGCAATGGCGGCTCGGGGTTGTTGCGCGACTTGCCTGCGATCGGCAAGATCTTCGAAGCGGTTCGCGCCGCCATCAGGATTCCTTTCACGGTAAAGTTCCGCGCCGGCTGGGACGACGAAAACATTATCTGCGTAGAGCTGGCGAAAATGGCCGAGGATTGCGGCCTGTGCGCGGTTGCGTTGCACGCCCGCACGCGTGAGCAAGGCTATAGCGGCCAGGCGCGCTGGGAGTGGATTGCCGCAGTCAAACAGGCGGTCAAGATTCCTGTGATCGGCAACGGCGACATTCGTACACCCGAAGACGCATGCGCAATCGTCGCCCAGACCGGCTGCGATGCGGTCATGATCGGGCGAACGGCGCCGGCAAATCCGTGGATCTTCCGCCAGATCGCGCAATACAACAAATGGGTCAGCGAGAATCCCTCGGGGGTGGACGCCTTTGTCGGCCCGGCGGAGCGCAGCTCGGCAGCTCCCTATGACGAGCCCAGCGAGTCCGATCGTCACCAGATGATTCGCAACTACTTTCAGATGCTGATCGAGGAAGAGCTGCCGGACGCCGTCGGCAAGATGAAGCAATTTGCCTCCTGGTTCACGCACGGCGTCCCGGGCGGAGCCGGGCTGCGCAAGGCGATCTACGAGTCGAAGAGCGCACCGGAAATCCTGTCTCGGGTGGAAGAATTCTTTGAGCAGCGATTACGCACCGCGTCGTTAGTGGTTACAAGCTAACCCACTTCTCTCACCAGCATTTTTCCTCTTTCATCTTCTTCTACATACGCCCACGGGGTGTTCGGGTCGTGGGTGAACATTGTCAGCCACTTTTCTGGAATTGACTGGGCATAGTAGCGCTTGCGGCTTTCGATGGTTCGCAGCGGCAGGAGATCGAAGGCCATCACCCAAGTCAGATCGATGTGGGCGCTCGTGGGAATCAGATCGGAGATGTAGCACGCGGTCTGGCTGCCGCTCTCGATGATTACCGCTTGCATGTGGAGCGTGTGGCCGGGGAAAACTCTTACTGAGATTCCGGGGACGATCTCCTGATCTCCCTGCAGCAACTCCATCTGTCCGGTCTTGATCAGCGGATCGTAGTTTTCAGACATGTAGCTGATGGCGTCACGCTCGAGTTGAAGGCGTCCGTGTTGCCACTCGCCTTCGGGTGCGTAGTATTTTGCTTTGGGAAATGTCGGCACGATCTTGCCGTCTTTTATCATTGTGTTCCAGCCGCAGTGATCGAAGTGCAGGTGGCTGTTGATCACGATGTCGATGTCTTCCGGCGAAATTCCAGCGGCGTTTAGATTGTCGAGCAGCTTCGCGGGCTGGCCGAATATCTTGATTAATCTCTCGGGAAGTTTGTTGCCGATACCGGTTTCGATCAGAACTGTGTGCTGGCCGGTTCGCACTACGACCGAATTCAATCCGACGGGAACGTAATTCTCAGCGTCGGCCCTTACTTTTTTCTCCCACATGACTTTGGGGACAACGCCGAAGAATGCTCCGCCATCGAGGCGATACGTGCCGTCCGAGACAGCTGTGAGTTCGAAATCGCCTAACGTCAAGCGGTGCATGAATCAGCCTCGGGGGTGTACAGATTTATTTTGCACAACTTTATTTTGCACTATCAGGCTGGGTAGCTCGCGGTTTACTTTCTGGTTAGCGGTACCCCCCTCCCCCTGGTCTTTTGGGATCATGGGATTAGGGACACACTACCACCAAAATCTTTGAGGAATAAGGACTTACATGCAAAATCTTCCGGACAAAGGAGTTAGCGGTTCTGCGTATTATCTCAAGGCTGAATATACAGTTACAGGATTAACTGATGGGATGTGTGAAAGTCAAGGTGGAAATGAAGGAGATCGAAAGGCATTTCCCATGTTGGGACCTAGCTTCTACGAGCGAAGCGACCAGGCAAGACCAGGCAACCAGCCGGAACTTCCTAGCAGTTTATCGCGATTCATGAATGGTAGAATGCTTCTCGATTCAAGTCGAACGCATTGGGCCCCCGGGATCGCATCAAGAGCGTGAGGATGCCGATGAAGGTATGCCCGTTTTGCCGGGAGGAAATCCGTGACGAGGCAATCAAGTGCCGCTATTGCGGATCGTCTCTGCTCCCGCCTCAGCCAGCGCCTGAAGACGTAGCCAAGAAGCCCGGTGCCGGGCCGGATCAGGTTGTGTACGTCATCGATCAGGGATTGATCCGGTTCGGAAAGTTCGCCGCGGCCATACTCGCGATCTTCGTAACCATTGGCCTGATCCTATATGGCGTCGACGTGAAGCAGATCGCGAAGGACGTCGAGACCGCGAAAGAGGCAGTCGCGACCGACCGAACTGAGGCGGAAAAGACGCTTGCACAGGCGAAGAACGAGATCACTCAACTACAACAACAGGTCCAGGCTGTTCAGGATGCTCAAAGGAATACGAGCAAAATGGCGGCGGAAGCCGAGGCGGCGCGGGACACGGTGACCGCGAGCCAGCAGGAGGCGCAGACCGCTCTGCTCAAGGCGCGGCAGCTAGTCGCGAATATTACAAGCGAGGAGGCGCAAGCGCGGACCTTTGTTGCCCGCATCATTCAGATCGTGCCTGGGAATGGCCAGACCGAATCGCCTGCTGAAGCAAGTGCCGCACCGGCGCGTTCTGGATTCTCGGTTGCCAAGCTTGCGCAGCTTTATAACTTTCCGACCGAATTCAGCGGAAGGGGCCAGAAGATCGGCCTGATTGAGCTGGGCGGGGGTTATCGAAAGCAAGATCTCGATACGTATTTTAAGGGCTTGAGCATTCCTACTCCCAAGGTAACTGCCATAGGTGTTGATGGCGCTAAGAACTCGCCTTCGGGCAGCCCAAACGGACCGGACGGAGAGGTCGAGCTAAACATTGAAATTGTGGGAACAGTCGCTCCTGAAGCGGAAATCGTCGTCTTTTTCGCTCCTAACACGGATAAGGGCTTTGTCGACGCGATACAGAAAGCGGTCACTGACGATGCAAACCGGCCTACCGTTCTGGCAATCACTTGGGGCGGCCCTGAGAGCGCATGGACTCCCCAAGTGATCGTGGCGATGAACAGTGGCTTCCAAATTGCCGCCGCTCAGGGAATAACTGTGCTGGCCGCTTCGGGTGACGCCGGGGTAACCGACGGGGCGACCGATAACCTGCCTCATACCGACTTTCCAGCCAGCAGCCCGTGGGTACTCACTTGCGGCGGGACGCAGATCAAAGTCGCCGCGGACAGCGTCACGTCGGAGGTCGTGTGGAACGACGGCGCTGAGGGAGGTGCGACCGGAGGAGGGGTGAGCAGTATCTTTCCGAAACCTGTCTGGCAAACGGGCGTGAAAGTTCCCGTCGATTCCAACGGCCACTCCGGGCGAGGGATCCCAGACGTTGCGATCGCTGCCAGTCTCAAGTCCGGTTACGAAGCGTTTATCGATGGCCAGAAGGGAGTCGTCGGGGGCGGCGCGGCGGCGACACCTCTCTGGGCTGGATTGATTGCGCTGATCAATCAGGGGCTCGGGCACAACGTCGGCTTTATCAATCCGGAGCTTTATACAAAGATTGGACCTGCAGGGGTTCTGCGCTCGATTACGGAAGGGGACAACGGCGTTCACGGTGTAAAGGGATACGCGGCCGGCCCGGGTTGGAATGCGGCAACCGGATGGGGCAGCCCGGACGGAAAAAAACTTCTAGAAGCATTTCAAAACCTTGGCTCACCGCAAAAATAGGCCTCTTGGCCACGTTCTGATTCAGTTCTTAGTTTCAACTTGAAAGCACGGACGGGGACGTCCGCGCGCCTGCATTGATGGCGCAAGCCGAAAGAAGTACAGAGATCCTTCCCTGGGAGCCTTAGCTTTGCGAAGGTTCCGCTTCTTCAGGATGACAGGCTAGGGATTCTTGCGTGAGTATTCTCCGCGGAATTCCATGGTCCAGGTGGCGCCTTTGTCTGACGATTTCTCCCAGGTTTGCTCAATCTCACTCGGACTGACGCGGACCACCTTAATTCTGTTGAGAACGGCCTGACCGTTGGGGCCGGTGCTGGGGCCGAGAAACTCGGCCGAGCCCGGCGTAACCTTGCCTTCGAAGATGTGAACGCGGCCATCGTTATCTGCGAACATGCCGTGCCAGCTCTTATCGTCCGAGCTGTAGGCAAACATGTTTTTGCCGGTGTGACCTTTTCCGCCGTCCCAGCTTTCGACGAGCAGGCATTTGTCGAGTTCCAGGTAAACTTTGCTGGCGCTGGGGACGGAAGCGCCGGGATAGGTCACTGTCCAGTCGCCGAGCCAGAAGTCCAGTTGACGACTGTCTGAGTTTGCCGAACACGGCCCAGAATCGACGGCAGCCAACGTCGATGTCGCCCCCAGGCAGAACCATCCAGCGATGACAAGAAGCAAGAGAGCGCTTATGGAGCAACGTAAACCTCGAACCAGCATTTCTTTTTTCATAGAGACCTTCCTTTGCTTCTTTTGCTGTGGGACTGGCCTACTTACTCGCCGCATCATTTGGAAGCTGATGGATTTCGCTGATTTCGATGGCGTGGGTGCTGTTTCTTTCGAACACTTTGCCAGTTGCCTGCACGTGCTGACCAACGAAAGGCTTCAGCGCATCCTGTCCTGTGTCCGGCATGGATTCGGTGACCGGAACGTACACCGAGCCGTCACTCGTCAGAATTCCCAACGGCGAGCCCACCTTGGCGCACATGGTGATGCAATCCTTGCTGTAGCTGCTCGACGTAGACTTCTTGTTTTGCAGGGGGCAGGCGATGTCGCGTACCAATCCCTCCACGGTGCGTGTTCCAACTGCGGTAGAGTCTACGGTGTCGCCCGCCACCATCAACATAGGGACAGCCAGGCAAACGAGTGCTGCAAAAAGCTTCCGCTCGAATCGCGTTTTGCTGATCTCAAGCAGGTGAGCACTTCTGAACCACTTCGAACTTCGAACAACTTCGTTTTGCTTCATGACTGTGTTTCCTCCTGATCATCCTAGTTCTTCATCCACAAATGTGCGGATGGCTTCCGCGCTTGAAACCGAAATGCGTGAGAGCTCTTTTCTACTTCCAAGACGTCAAATCCTGCGGCTTCGAGGCGCGCACCGACCGTATCTGGATTCATCGGCACCAGCGTGTCCCCGATGTGGATCAGTCGCATGAACCAGCTTTGCAGGCTGTCGCTGCCCACGAAGACTCCTCCTGGCTTCAGGACGCGCCACACCTCGCGGAGCAATTTGTCCTGCAGTTCCGGGGAAGGCACGTGGTGCAGCATGGTGAACGAGACTCCTCCGGAAAAATGGGCGTCGGGAAATGGCATGGCCGTGGCGTCTCCCGCGACCACCTGAACATTGCTGCCACGCAGACGCGAACTTAGAGAGTCGGCCAGCTTGGGGTCGACTTCGATCGCGGTGAGGCACGGCACTGTTGGCCGCAGCAGATCGGTTGTGAGACCGGGGCCCGGTCCAAGTTCGAGCACGTTCGGCCCCAGGTCGACGCCGGAGAGGACCCATGGCACTCGCTGTTGGACGGTTTCTCGCCAAGCGTCCGAACGGCATAGCCAATGGTGCAAGCGGTTCACGTTTTTCCCTTCATAATCAATTTCAGACAAACTCAGCTTAACGTTTGATGGCGTTGCGTACTTCCGATATTCTGACAATGAATGTCGCAGAAACGACAACGTGCATTTTTCGATCGATTGGGAAAAAAACAGGCGCAGATCGCCACGCTGACGCACGACTACCCGGGTGGACACGTGATCCCGTTGCATTTTCACGATTGGGACCAGATTGTCTATGCTTCCCGTGGAGTGATGACGGTTCGCACCAGCGCCGGCACCTGGGTGGTCCCGACTCACCGCGCGGTCTGGATACCGGCGGCGGTTCCTCACACCATTACGATGTCAGGCACGGTAGCGATGCGGACTCTATACCTCAAGCCGAGGGTGGCGAAAACGCTGCCTCGAAGCTGTTGCGTGGTCAACGTGTCGCCGCTGCTGAAGGAACTTATTCTGTACGCCTGCAACTTCACAACTCTTAAGAAAAGTATTCAATGGCAACGTCACCTCATCGACGCAATTGTTGACCAGCTCAAGGCCATTCAGATGGTTCCGTTGCAGCTTCCTAATTTGTCCGATCCCAGGGGACTTCGAGTCGCAGAGATACTGATCGCCGACCCGAGCGACGCGCGACCGCTCGCGCAAATCTGCAAATCAGCCGGTGCCGGTAAGAGGACAGTGGAAAGACTCTTCCAGGAAGAAGTCGGAATGAGCTTCGGGAAATGGCGCCAGCAGCTTCGTTTGATGCAGGCAATGCGCCTCCTGGCGGAGGGAGCCAAGGTCACGCACGCCGCTTTGGAAGCGGGTTACACCACACCGAGTGCGTTCATTTCCATGTTCCGGAAAGCGCTCGGGACGACGCCGACTTTGTACTTTCGGGCGAAAGGCAATGTCGAGCTGCGGTCGACGGGACAGCCGAGGGCGGCTGTCCCCACGTGAGTTTATTTCAGTTCGCGTTCGAAGTGGTCTTCGATCTGGTGGAAGAGGTGATCGCGGTCGTCTGCGCCGCGGATGCTGTGGGTCTTGTTGGGATAGACCATGAAGCGGAACTGTTTGCCTGCCTTGATTAGACCCTCGACCATCTGAATGCTGTTCTGGAAATGCACGTTGTCGTCCCCGGTTCCGTGGGCGAGGAGCAGTGCACCTTGCAATTTGTCGGCAACTTTGGGCAGGTCCAGATCTGTGTAGCTGGTTGTGTTCTTGTCGGTTGGCAGGCCGTTGTAGCGTTCGGTGTAGATGGAGTCGTAGTTGCGCCAGTCGGTGACTGGAGCGACGGCGGCTCCGGCCTTGAAAACGGTTGAATGGGTCATTGCGTAAAGAGTCATGGAGGCGCCGTTGCTCCATCCCCAGATACCTACGCGAGTACGATCGAGCTCGGGGTATTGGGTGAAGAGCTGGTCGAGCGCGGTGAGTTGATCTTTCAGTTCAATCGCGCCGAACTGGTGGCGAACCGCGGTCATAAATTTGCGGTCGCGGCCGGGAGTACCGCGATTGTCGAGGGTAAAGATCGCGAATCCTCGCCGGGATAGAAGTTGGTGGAAGAGTCCGGAGGAGCCCTGCCAATCCTCGAGCCAGCTATCGGTGACCAGTTGCGCGGCGGGCCCGCCGTAGATGTTTACGATCAGGGGGACCTTACTGGCTGACGTGCTTTCTCCGGGAAGCAGGAGTTCGCCGTAGAGGAGCGTGCCGTCGTCGGCTTTGAATTCGAGGAACGCAGGCTCGGTCAATCCATAATCGTCTACGCTGCGCGCGTGCCAAACTGTCTTGCAGTTCCCGTCGGTACCACAGGTCGAGACGCGCGGAGGCGTCATGAGGTCGGAAAATTGGTCCACGTAGTACTGGCCGTCTTCAGCGAATGTGGGGTGATGGGTTCCATCTTCCTGCGAGACGCGATGGAATTCGGAGCCATCAAGCTTCACCGCGTAGAGCTGGCGCTGGCGGGGATCGTCTTTGTTGCAGGTGAAATAAACCAGACTGGCAGTTTCATCCACGCCATTGACGCCGAGCATCTCGAAATTACCCTTGGTGAGCTGACGTTCCAGCCTGGCGTCGGAAGCGAGCGGGTTCGCTTTGTCGAAGCTGTAGAGATAAAGCTGGGTGGTTCCCTCGCGCCAGCTTGACCAGAGGAAACGGTCTCCCGACTGCAGGATGGTCATGTCGTCGTTCACGTTGACCCACGCGTCGGGGATGGATTCGCTGAGCATTCTATGCGAGCGCCCGGAATGGGCATCGATGAAATAGAGGTCAAGGTTGTTTTGGGCGCGATTCAATGCTTCCGCCCAGAGGACACCGTCGCTGACCCATCCGAAGCGCGGAATGTAAATCTCCGGGTCCTCGGTTAGCGAGATCCATTTTGTATCACCGCCGGACGCGCTCACGACTCCCAGGCGCACGACCGGGTTGGGATCGCCGGCTTGGGGATACTTTTGCCTGTCCACAGTGGGATGCGTCGGCATCCAGTCGGTGATTGGATAGGTGGGCACGCGGGTTTCGTCCATATGCAGGAAGGCGATGCTTTTGCCATCCGGGGACCAAAAGTAATTGCTGCGCACGTCCAGTTCTTCGGCGTAGACCCAATCGACCTCTCCGTTTAGCAGATTGGCATCTTTCTTTTTGTCGTCTTTGTCTTTTTCCTTGTCGTCCTTCTCCCGGGTGAGCTGCTTTTCGGTGTCGCCGGGGAAAGTGCGCACGTACAAGTTATGTTTGCGCACGTAGGCCAGGCGGTTGCTGTCGGGAGAGAACTTGGGATCACCATTGGGATCGGACGATGCGCTGAGTTGAACCGCGGTCCCGGTCTCGAGCGAATAAAGCCAGAGCTGACCTTGAGGAACAAAGAGCAAGTGTTTGGAATCGGGCGCCCATCGGTAGGGATCGACGTGATAGCGTGTGATGCGCTCTATTTCCCGCTCATCCTTGATCTTTTCGGGGGACGGAGCCAGCGTCGCCAGTTTGGTTTCGCTGACCAGCAGCGTTTTCTGGCCGGTGGTGGCGTCCACCACCCACATCTCGCCCTGTTCGCCGGCGTCGTCGCGCTGGATGAAAGAAAACTTCGCGTGGTCGGGAGTCCACTGGATGGCTTCGGGTGGGCGTCCGGTAATGCCGCCGCCGGCGAAGATGGCTTCGATGGTGAGAGGTTTTTTGGACGGAGTGTTGGGAGACTGGGCGCCCGCGAGGGGAATTAGCAACCAGCAGATCAGCGTTCGACGAATGAGTCGATTCACGAGGCATCTCCGCGCATAGATTCTGCTCTGAAAGGCAAGGCTGAGAAGTTTACACCGGGAGAGTGGGTTCGTGTAGCGCGTTGCCAGGCTTCCTACTGTTTCCAAGATGCGGGGCGACAAAAACTTGGACTTTATCGGCGAATTAAGACGTTGCAAGCAACGCCTCTACGAAGGTGCGTGTTAAAATCGTGACAGTGCTACTCTTAAAGATGCTTCCAGACGTGCAAAACCTGATCGCATTGCAACAGGCGGATCGGGAAATTTCGCGTTTGAAGGAAGAAATCGCTGCCCTGCCCAAGCGGGTGGCCGCCATTGAAGAGAGGTTGGCCGGAACCAAGGCTATCCTCGAAAAAGCCAAAACCGCTGTCAAGGCCGACGAAGCGGCCCGCCGCAAATTCGAGAGCGCGATTTCCGACCAGCAACAAAAGATCTCCAAGTATCGCGACCAATCGCTCGCCGTCAAGACCAACGAGCAATATAAGGCACTGCTGCACGAGATCCAATTTGCCGAGCAGGATATTCGCGCCAACGAAGACAAGATTCTGGAGTTGATGGTCAACGCCGAGAATCGCGAGAAGGATGTAAAGGCGGCTGAGGCGGAGTTAAAAGCGGAGACGGCGGAGATCGAAAAGGAAAAGGTCGACGCCCAGCAGCGGACCGCGGAAGACGAAAAGGAATTGGCGGAGTGGAACGCCAAACGGGACACGGCGCGAGCCGGCGTGGATGCCGATCTGCTGCGTCAGTACGATCGGGTCGCGAAGCATCGCGGAAGCGGCCTTTCCGAGGCTCGCGATCATAAGTGTTTGGCATGCCAGGTCATGCTGCGTCCCCAGACCTACAATGAAGTGCGCGCGGGAACTCAGGTGGTCGTTTGTGAATCCTGCCAGCGAATTCTTTATCACGATCCAGCGCATGACGAGGAGCCAGACCCCGCCGTGATCGCCAGGCGGCGGAGAGCCCACCCCAAGTTCGAATCCAGCCAAGCCTGGTACTACCGGCCGAACTTCGAGGATCATGGAGAAGTGTTCCTGGTCTACATCAACAACAAGGGAGACTCCAGCCGGCACGTATACGACAGCTCGTCAGGGCGTGGACTTGGCGACATCCTGGTGCGCGAAGGCGAATACCGGCTGGCCTTTCCTGAGGACCTCACTGACGATGCCATCCGCCTGAACGGGAGCTGGTCCCCGTCCGAGCTTGAGGAGTGGGGGAGTGAACTTCCAACCGCAACGCTTGACGCTTTGCATCGAGACCTTGACCTGGCGCGGGCGGAATCGCGCAAGCACGGTCACGCCAGAGGCGAGGCGATCGCTTCGGAGCATCCTGCCGCTAGCTGAGAGTCCAGCCCAAACCCATCCTCTGTCGTCCCGAGCGAAGCGAGGGATATAGGTTCCTCTCGTCGTAAGGAAAGAACCGAGATTCCTGGTCGCTTCGCTCCTCGGGACAACAAAGCGGAAGTGTGTCCACCGGAGGTAGTCCCCACGTGACCCTCGCCGGGTTAAGATTCTTTCATGCCTAACAAATCAGGGGACCTGCACGGGCTTCCCGTGGTCAAAGTCTCCCGTAAGGGAGCCAACCGCCTTAACGACGGGCACGTGTGGGTCTATCGCTCTGACATCGTCACCGCGGATGGCATTGCACCCGGCGCCGCGGTTGGAGTGACAGACGAGCGCGGGAAATTCTTAGGCACGGCCCTCTACAGCGGCGCTTCGCAGATCGCAATCCGCATGATTTCGAAGGAAGCTGTAAACGACCTCAATAGCTTGTTGCGCAAGCGCATCCAGGACGCGATCGCTTACCGGGAGCGTGTCGTGCGCGACACGGATGCCTACCGGATCGTCTTCAGTGAGGGGGATTTTCTGCCCGGCCTGATTGTGGACCGGTACAACGATCTACTTTCGCTACAGGTGCTCACTCAGGCGATGGATACGGAAGCGGTGCGCCAGGTTATCGTCTCCGAGCTGACGGAGCGGTTAAAACCCGCGGCAATTGCGGAGCGCGTCGATCCCCGCGTGCGCGAGTTGGAGCAACTGCCTGGCCGCTCCTCCAGCCTGCTGCACGGCGAACAGAAGACCACGGTATTTTCCATGAATGGGGTTCGCTTTCATTACGCAGCCTTTGAAGGCCAGAAAACCGGCGCATTTCTCGACCAGCGCGAAAACTATGCCGCGGCGGCACAGTACGCTCGCGGCGAAGCGCTGGACGTCTTTTGTTACCACGGAGGCTTTGCCCTGCACCTGGCCCAGCATTGTTCCAAGGTCACGGCTGTGGATAGCTCACGACCCGCGCTCGAGGTCGCCGATCGCAACGCTGCCTTGAACGGGCGCGAGGTCGAATGGATTGAGGCCAACGCCTTCGACCTGCTGCGCGACTATGCAAGCTCCGGGCAGCAGTACGACACCGTCGTCCTCGATCCGCCGGCTTTCGCCAAGAGCAAGAGCAATCTGGAGACGGCCCTGCGCGGATATAAAGAACTCAACCTGCGGGCTTTGAAGATGCTCCGTCCCGGAGGAATCCTGGTCACCTGTTCGTGTTCGTACCACGTTAATCCGGCTGATTTTTTGGGGGTGGTGGCCCAAGCCTCCCGGGATATGCACAGAAATCTGCGTATTGTGGAGAACCGAACCCAAGCCAAGGACCATCCCATACTATTAACGGTGCCAGAAACCGCTTACTTGAAGTGCATTGTATTGGCTGTAAGCTAATGAAAAAGCGGCCAATAAATGTATTGACAATGACACACTCAAGTTTTATGCTTCCTTTACGCTAATTAGGCATCCAAGGTAGTGTAAGGAAGCCCTAAATCAGATTTCCAAACGATTCTTGAAGGAGGAATTGAGCTATGACCGTTTTAACCCGTTGGGAGCCTATCCGTGAGTTCGCCACGCTGCAAGACCGCATGAACCGGCTGTTCCGTGATTCGTTCGGTGGCGACACCCAAGACCAGCCTTTAGCCACGAGCGCTTTTGCGCCGCCCGTGGATGTGTACGAGGACGACCACAACGTCACCCTGAAGATCGAAGTTCCGGGCATTGACGAGAAGGACATCGATGTCCGCATCGAGAACAACACCCTGACCGTGCACGGCGAGCGCAAGTTCGAAAAGGAAGAGAAAGAAGAAAATTTCCGTCGCGTAGAGCGGCAGTATGGAAGCTTCACTCGCTCCTTCACCTTGCCCCAGACCGTGGATACGGAGAAGGTCTCGGCGACCTACGACAAGGGAATCCTGAAGATCAACCTGTCGAAAAAGGCGGAAGCCAAACCCAAGCAGATCAAAGTCAACGTGGGCAGCGAGAAGACCCTCGAAGCCAAGGCTCCAGGCAAAGCCGCGTAAGCTGGCAATTTGCTTGTGTAGGGACGGGTCTTTGACCCGTCCGGTCGAGCAAGCTCGACAGTTTTAGACGGGAGACGGCAGAGGTGACCGTCTCCCGTTTTTCTATGAGCTGTCATTCTGAGCGAAGCGAAGAATCCATGCATTTTTCAGCCCGAACAAATACATAGACCCTTCGCTTCGCTCAGGGTGACAATAGTAACAAGGGAAAGATTATGGCAATTCGTTGGGATAAATTCACAGTCAAGGCACAGGAAGCAGTCCAGCGCGCGAGCAATATGGCATCGGAGCACGGTAATCCCGAGCTCATGCCGGTGCATCTTCTGGCCGCACTGGTCGAGGACAAGGAAGGCATCGTTTCGCCGGTGCTGGAGAAGATCGGCATTGGTCCGCAAGCAGTCCTGCACGATGCCTACGGCATCATCGAGGCCCTGCCAAAAGTCTCGGGCAGCGCGGCTCAGCCAACCACCTCCAATTCCCTGAATCAGTTGTTGGACAAGGCTTTCAAAGAAGCCAGCAACTTCAAGGACGAATACGTCTCGACCGAGCACCTGCTGCTGGCAGCAGCGCAGCTCAAGCGCGATCCAGCACAGGAAATCCTGGCACGTCATGGCGCAACTTACGATGCGATCCTGAAAGCGCTCACCTCCGTGCGGGGCTCGCAGAAGGTAACGGATCAGAATCCCGAGGAAAAGTATCAGTCTCTGGAGCGCTATACCCGTGACCTGACCGAACAGGCGCGACGCGGCAAGCTCGATCCCGTGATCGGCCGTGACGAAGAGATCCGCCGTGTAGTTCAGGTTCTCTCCCGGCGCACCAAGAACAATCCGGTGCTGATAGGAGAGCCGGGCGTGGGCAAGACCGCCATCGTGGAAGGCCTGGCGCAGCGCATCATTTCCGGCGACGTGCCGGAAGGTTTGAAGAACAAGCGTGTAGTGGCCCTGGATCTGGGTGCCCTGCTGGCGGGCGCAAAATACCGCGGCGAGTTTGAGGACCGCCTGAAGGCCGTGCTCAAGGAGATCGAAGACTCTTCCGGCCAGATCATTCTGTTCATTGACGAGTTGCATACGCTGATTGGCGCGGGCGCGGCCGAGGGCGCGATGGACGCTTCCAACATGCTTAAGCCGGCGCTCGCTCGCGGCGAACTGCGCGCAATTGGTGCGACCACGCTGAACGAGTACCGCAAGCACATTGAGAAAGATGCAGCGCTGGAGCGACGTTTCCAGATCGTCTTCGTTGGCGAGCCCAATGTCGAAGACACTATCGCCATCCTGCGCGGCCTGAAAGAGCGCTACGAAGTGCATCATGGCGTACGCATCAAGGACTCGGCGATCGTCGCAGCCGCGACTCTGTCGCATCGCTATATCTCTGATCGATTCCTTCCCGACAAAGCAATCGACCTGATCGATGAGGCGGCGGCTTCGCTGCGAATTCAGATCGATTCTCTGCCCACGGATATCGACCAGCTTGAACGCCGAGCCACGCAACTGGAAATCGAGCGGCAAGCGCTCAAAAAGGAAAGTGACCCGAACTCTAAAGAACGGCTCTTGCTGATTGACAAGGAACTGGCCGAGATTCGCGAGCGGGCCAACACGCTGAAGGCCAACTGGAAGCGGGAAAAAGAACTGATCGCGCGCTCGCGTGCTCTGAAAGAACGGATCGAGCAGTTGAAGATTGACGAACAAGCCGAAGAGCGCAAGGGCAACTTGCAGCGCGTGGCCGAGATCCGTTACAGCCTGCTGCGCCAGGCCGAGGAAGAGCTCAACAAACTCGCTGCCCAGATGGAAGTGAAAGGCAAGGCGCGCATGCTGAAAGAGGAAGTGGACGAAGAAGACGTCGCCCGGATTGTCTCCAAGTGGACGGGTATTCCGGTATCGAAGATGCTCGAGGGCGAGGTCAAGAAGCTGATCAGCATGGAAGACCGGCTGCGCGAACGCGTGGTCGGTCAGGACGAGGCGCTGGAGCGGGTTTCAAACGCGATTCGCCGCTCGCGTGCCGGCTTGAGCGATCCCAAGCGTCCAATTGGTTCATTCATTTTCCTGGGGCCTACGGGCGTGGGCAAAACCGAACTCGCGCGCGCTCTGGCTGAGTTTCTCTTCGACGATGAGCACGCCATGGTGAGGATAGACATGTCCGAATACATGGAGAAGCACGCGGTTTCGCGGCTCATCGGCGCGCCTCCGGGATATGTCGGCTATGAGGAGGGCGGGCAGCTTACCGAGCAGGTACGGCGGCATCCTTACGCAGTTATCCTTTTCGATGAGATTGAAAAGGCGCATCCCGATGTCTTCAATGTGCTGCTGCAAATGATGGACGATGGCCGGCTCACCGATGGGAAAGGCCGTACGGTGGATTTCCGTAACACGGTGATCATTATGACTTCGAATCTTGGGTCATCCTTTCTGCAGGCAGAGGGACTGCGCTCGGAGAAGGATTTCGAAGAGGCCTCAAAGCATGTGATGAACGCTCTGCACGGACATTTCAAGCCCGAGTTCCTGAATCGTGTAGACGACATCATCATCTTCAAACCGCTGGGCAAGGAGCAGCTGGTGAAGATTATCGAGCTGCGTCTCGAAGATGTGCGGCATCTGCTAGCCGACCGCAAGATCTCAATCGAGTTGACCGACGCTGCGAAAGATCTGATGTTCGCCGAGGGCTTCGATCCAAATTTTGGAGCGCGGCCCCTGAAGCGGGCGATCCAAAAGCTGGTGCAGGATCCGCTGGCAATGAAGATTCTCGATGGCGAAGTGCTGCACGGCGATCACGTAATCGTCGACGCGGACAAGAAAGCCGGGAAGATGAAGTTCGAAGTCAGCCGGCGCGTGGGCGAGAAAGAACCGGTAAAGGCAAAGAGATAAGAAAATCAGCCACGGATTTCGCGGATCTGAAAAGAATTGGTTTGAAGTTGCTGATCCGCGTGAACCCGTGGCTAGGCTTTCGCGAATGCTCGCTTTACCGGCTCTTGATACAGATACCAGACGATCATCACGCGAACGATAATTGCCAGTCCGCCCCAAAGCAACGAGGCACGAAAATCCACCGCCGCAGCTGAAACAGCGGGAACCAGCATCACGATCCCCACGAATGCGACTGCAATGGCAGACCACCGAGCCCAGTTGTTCAGCCGCAGCAATCCCCATCCTATGAGCACTCCCACTCCTGCCATTAACAAAAACATGTAAGGCCCAGCCAGTTCCAAGCCGTCTAGCAGCGGGGCTCCCAGCGCCATGGACACTGTGTCGGGAGACACCAGCATGATTACGCCAAGCAATCCGAGATAGACTGTCGCAAGAAAGAAGACGATTGAAATCGCAGCGACACCGAACGGAACCGAAGAAGGCGGCGTCGACCCGTCTGCCAATGGATTACCTCGCAAAGACAAGACACGGATTTTCACGGATGTAGAACCCCCTTGATCCGTGCAAATCCGCGGCCAGCATTCTATGCCAGATCGAACAGCAGAACTTCGGCGTCTTCAACGCCTTTGATGACCAGCTTCGACTCGTCAGCTATCGCTGCACCATCGCCTTGTTTGAGCGGTTTCCCATTCAACTCCACCGCTCCCTTGGCGACCTGCAACCACGCATAGCGGCCCTTCGCCAACGCATGGGTGACTTCCTGTCCGGGAGACAGGAGGGTCACGTACAGGCGCGCATCCTGGTGGATAGTCACGGAACCATCCTTGCCGTCTGGGCCGGCGATCAGGCGCAGCTTGCCGCGCTTTTCTTCATCGGGAAACGCCTTCTGTTCGTAGCTGGGCTCGTGACCTGCCCGGTCGGGCATGATCCAAATCTGCAGCAGATGAGCCCCTTCGGTTGGCGACGGATTCATCTCGCTATGGCGGATACCTCGTCCGGCGCTCATGCGCTGTCCGTCGCCGGGGCGAATGACCGAACCCGTGCCCAGGCTATCCTTGTGCTCGAGCGCGCCGTCCAGAATGTAAGTAATAATTTCCATGTCGCGGTGCGGGTGGGTGGGGAACCCTTCGCCGGGCGCAACCCGGTCTTCGTTGATCACGCGCAGGGAACGGAATCCCATGAAGCGCGGATCGCGATACTGGTCGAAAGAAAAAGTGTGGCGGGTATTGAGCCAGCCGAAATCGCCGCCACCGCGCTCATTGCTGCGTCGAATGTTGATCATAATTAATCCCCGTTACAACGACTATTGTTACCTCTACTTAGATGAGGGAAGCCCCAAAGGGATTCAGCGTGCCCCTCCGGGCGGGGAACTGCCTGAAACAGGCGAAAGAGGTATAACGTTCTGGGAGAGTGGAGAAGAATTGCCTTATGCCGATGTCTTCAAGTAGTGGCTTGCAGGCGAGCAACAATGCGAAACATACTCACGGTCATTGTGACGGTGCTTCTCCTGGGCTGCAACGGAAGCCCGCCGCCCGCAGGATTTGTAAATCAGACCCAGCACTCCGAGGCCGAGCTAGATGCTATCTGGACGGAAGCCCAGCAAAGCGTGGCCCAGAAGATCGACCTCAACCCGCTACAGCGACTTTCAAGCAACGTTCCTCCGGACACGCTCCCCGGCGACCCGCGTGCCTGGAGCGTGGAACCTCATCGGCTTTTGGTGAAGGCTGTACCGGACGTTTCATCAGCAGACTTGTTTTCTGCGACTGGAGAGCACCGGTCCGACCCCACGGGCATGATCGCGTGTCCGCAGCCCTGTAATGTGCGATACACCACCGCATACTCTTCCTACCGGCCTGAGCTCACGAAATACGCTGCATCTTGGGAGTTTGCGGGAAACAACTTCAACGTGATCCTGGAGTATGAGTTCGAAAACCAAATTCTGAATGCGCTGGGCTACCCGATGACGTGGCGATAAGACAGGTAAAACAATCTTGACGTCATCCTGAGAGACCGACAGGTCTCGAAGGATCTGGCGGGTAGTGAGACTCTCGTGGCCTTCGTATCACTTCTTGTCAGCTTTCTTGCTCGAAACCTCTGACTTCGACTTCTCGCTCGATTTCGAGGACTTTTCTTCCTTCTTCGAAGCCGACTCTTCTTTCGACGCCGATTCCTTCTTAGACGCCGCCTCATCCTTGGACTTGGAATCTCCATTCGAGGAAGACGCGGTCGCCGAGGGTTTCTTGGCGTAGTCGGTGACGTACCACCCTGAGCCCTTGAACTGCACAGCGGGGGCAGTGATCGTCTGCTCGACCGCACCGCCGCAGTCGGGGCATTTCTTCATGGGGAGATCGGAATACTTCACGATCCGTTCAAAGCGGTGATGGCACTTCTTGCACTCGTATTCGTAAAGTGGCATGGACTCCTGAAACGCCAGCGAGGGCCGCCAGCACTTCCTGCTCTTGATTCTAGGGTGCGTGACAGTTCGCCGTCAATTTGCGATCCAGATACGGGTTGGGATTGGAATGGTAGACTCCGGTCGAAGGTATCCGAGACATGAAGCCTGGCGCAACCACCGTTGTCACCGATTCTAGCCGCACACTTGCGCCCGGACTGTATCTGGTGGCTACGCCAATCGGCAATCTGGAAGACATTACTCTGCGGGCGTTGCGGGTAATGAAAGAATCCGATTTGATCGCGTGCGAAGACACGCGCCAGACTCAGAAACTGCTCAACCACTACGCCATCACTACACGCACCACCAGCTACCACGAACATAACGAGATGACCCGCGCCGCCGAGCTTGTGGTTGACCTCGAGCAGGGCGCACGGATTGCCCTGGTGACGGACGCGGGCATGCCCGGCATTTCCGACCCGGGATTCCGGCTGATCTCGCTGGCGATTCGGCATCACGTGCCGGTCGTGCCGATCCCGGGCGCGTCGGCGTTTCTCGCAGCTCTGGTAGCCAGCGGCTTGCCCACGGATTCATTTCGCTTCAGCGGATTCCTTCCCGCGAAGGCTGGCCAGCGGCGGCAGATTCTGGAGGACATTCGGGAATCGCCCCGCACGCAGGTGTTTTACGAAGCACCCCATCGGGTGAAAGAAGCGCTCGAGGACATCGTCGAAATTCTCGGCAGGCAGCGCCATGTGGTTATCGCTCGCGAAGTCAGTAAGATTCACGAGGAGTTTCTGCGAGGGCACGCTGGCGATATTCTGGAAACACTGAAAGCGCGCGGCGACATCAAGGGCGAGCTCACGCTGCTAATCGGCAAAATGGAAGCCGGGGAACAGAAAGCGTTGCCGTCGCGTGTGAGCGTTCCGCAGCGGGTCGCACAGATCATCGCAGAGGAGAACCTTGACGAGAAGGCGGCTCTGAAAAAAGTTGCGAAGGAAATGGGAATGTCGAAGAGCGAAGCCTATCGGGAATTGCAGAGGAGCAAGTGATGGGACGGGCGAGACGCCCGTCGTCCATTACTGCGGGGTCAGCTCTCGCTTTACTGCCTCGCTGACTTGTTTGCCATCCACGCGAAGGCCCGCGCCGTTGAAACGTGCCATGACATTTTTCATCACCGTCCCCATGTCTTTCATCGTGGGCGAGCCCATCTCGGCGATCACGGCTTTCACTCCGGCTACGATCTCATCCTCGCCGGCCGCCTTGGGCATGTAAGCTTCGATTATCTTGATCTCGGCGGCCTCGTTGTCCGCCATTTCCTGGCGGCCGCCCTTGGTGAATTGCTCGACCGACTCCTTGCGCTGCTTGATCAGCGTACTCAGCACCTGCTGAGCTTCTTTGTCGTCGAGTGGGGCCATCTTGTCGATCTCGCGATTCTTGAGCGCAGTTTTCACCATGCGGAGACAAGAGAGACGCTTGTCTTCGTGCGCCTTCATGGCGGCGGTAATGTCTTTCTGGATCTGTTCGATCAGGCTCATGATGCGCCAATTATAACGGAGCGATACAACAGCCAGTGCCCGATGTGATGTGGTTAATGTTTGTTACCAATTCGTTCTTTTCGCATCTTATGTGCAAGGAGGAAACTTCATGAGCAGATTAGCCATTTGGGCACAATTGGAAGCTAAGCCGGGCAAAGAGAAAGAAGTGGAAGCGTTCCTGAAATCGGCACAACCGCTCGCGGAACGTGAGCCGGGGACAGTCAGCTGGTACGCCATTAAAATGGGACCGGGCAAGTACGGTATCTTTGATACGTTCGCCGATGAAAATGGCCGCAATGCACACCTGAACGGAGAAATCGCCAAAGCGCTTTTCGCCAAAGCGGCAGAACTCTTTGCCAAGCCGCCAGAAATAGCCAAACCTGAAGTTCTCGCCTCGAAATCGGCTCGTGCCTGATTTCTAAAACCCGCCCTGCGCCCGCCGATATCCTGAAATACGCGGGCGCGGTGTATGTCAGAACAACCAGCTTCCGATAAACTACTTGAGAACAACACTTCCACGATCTCAAGGACGTTATCGGAATGCTGCGCAAGAACCGTCTGTTCACTCCTGGCCCAACACCCATTCTCCCCGCGGCCCAGACCGCGATGGCGTCATTCGCCATGCACCATCGCACGGCTGACTTCCGCGCTCTGTACACGCGAGTGCTGGCCGACATGAAGGATTTCATCGGCACCAGGAACGATGTGCTGGTGCTGGCTTCCTCCGGAACCGGTGTGATGGAAGGCTCGGTGTCGAACCTGACTTCGCCTGGAGACAAGGTCCTGGTGCTCACGGCAGGAAAGTTCGGTGAGCGCTGGCGCGATCTGGCCAAGGCTTTCGGATGCGTGGTGGAGCTTGTAAGCGTGCCTTATGGCGAGACGTTCGCACTGGACGAAATCCGGCAGAAGCTGACGCCGGACATTCGCGCCGTGTACGTGCAATCGACGGAGAGTTCCACCGGCGCGCGGCATGACGTAAAAGGCATCGCGCAGTTGGTGCGCCATTCGGGCGAGGGCACGCTGCTGGTCGTGGACGCCATCACCGGCCTCGGCACCACGCACTTCGATGTCGATGGCTGGGGCATCGACATCATCGTTGGCGGATCGCAGAAGGCGCTGATGATTGCACCGGGTCTGGCCTATTGCGCAGTCAGCGAACGGGCCTGGAAGCGCATGGAGACAGCAAAGTCTCCGCGTTACTATTTCGACTTCCGCAGAGAGCGAAAGGCCGCAGCCAGAGGAGAGTCGGCGTACACGCCGGCGACCTCATTATTCGCGGCTTTGGGCGCAGCGCTCGATTTCATTCGGCAGATGGGCGACGGCGATCTGGTAGCAGGCCGCAAGGCGCTGGTCGAGAATGCTGAGTTGGCAGCGGAGATGACTCGCGCCGGTGCGCAGGCGCTGGGGCTGAAGCTGTTCTCACCGTCGGCCCCGGCTGCGGCCCTTACTGCAATTCAGTCTCCGGGCGGGGTCGACTCTAGCGCGATCGTAAAACAATTTCGCGACTGCTTCGCCGCAGTCGTGGCAAACGGTCAAGGCGAGATGAAGGGGCAACTCTTCCGCATCGCGCACCTGGGATACTACGACTATCTCGATACGATTGGCATCCTGGCGGCGCTCGAACACGTTCTCGCCAGTGTGACCGGACAGCCCGTCAAGTATGGCGCGGCAGTTCGCGCAGCTCAGGAAGTCTATGCCAAGTCGGCAAGAGTGGAAGCAATCGCACGCGGTTGAGGTTCTAGAACCAGTCACAGATTTCCACAATCAGCACGGATCAAGACTTATTGACAACGCATTATCAGTAAAATCCGTGAAGATCCGTGGTTGCCTTAATCAACTATGAAAATTGTCATCGCTGAAAAGATTTCCGCCTCAGCCGTGGACCTGCTGCGCGAGCCGCGCTGGATCGTCGTCACGCCCGATCAGATGGAAGGCGGTCTGGCGGCCCAGTTGGAATCAGCGGACGCACTGATCGTCCGCTCCGCCGTGCAGGTCGACGCCGAGCTGCTGGCAAAAGCCCGCAAGCTGCGCGTGATTGGGCGCGCGGGAGTAGGCGTCGACAACATCGATCTGGAACCCGCGACCCGACAGGGCATTGCGGTGATGAACACGCCTGGAGCGAATGCGGTTGCGGTCGCGGAACATACCTTGGCGATGATGCTGGCTCTGGCGCGTCATCTGTGCCGGGCAAATGAGTTGATGCATGCTGGCAAGTGGGAGAAGAAATCTCTGCAAGGAACGGAACTGCGGGGCAAGACTCTGGGCATCGTGGGTCTGGGGCGTGTCGGAATGGAAGTCGCGCGGAGGGCGCGAGCCTTCGAGATGGAGATTATCGCGCACGATCCGTTTGTCTCGATCGCGGTGGCCAAGGAGCAAGGTATCGTCATCGCCAAGCTGCAGGAAGTGTACGCGGCGTCGGATTATCTGACTTTGCATGTCGGCCTCACTCCTCAAACCACGGGCATGATCAATACTGAGTCGTTGAAGAAGATGAAGCGTGGAGTTCGTCTGGTGAACTGCGCGCGGGGTGAACTGGTCGATGAGGCGGCACTCGCTCACGCTTTGAAGCAGGGCCATGCAGCCGGGGCTGCCCTGGATGTTTTTGTCGAGGAGCCGCTGAAAAACTCACCCTTCACAACCATGGACAACGTGATTCTCACTCCTCACATTGGCGGCTCAACTCACGAAGCGCAAGAGGCCGTGGGCTATCAGATTGCGCTGCAAGTGAAGGAGTATCTGAAGCACGGGGTCATCCAGAACGCGGTGAATGTGCCCTCGGTTTCGCACGATGAGTATGTCGAACTGCATCCCTATATCGTGCTGGCGGAGAGACTGGGTTCCTTCCTGGCGCAGGTCACGGAAGGTGCTCTGGAAGAAATTTCGCTGGGCTACAGCGGCCATATCGCGGAATGGAAAACGGAGTTGATTCGCAACGGCGCCATCAAGGGCATTTTGAATGAGGCGCTGGAGGAGAGGGCGAACCTGGTGAACGCGGCCGCGATTGCTTCCTCACGCGGATTGCGCATTCACGAGGAACGCAAACCGAAAGGATCAACCGGAGGAGCGGGGAGTGTGCTTTCCATCGCGGTCAAAGCTCACGCGGAAGAGCACATGGTCAAGGGTGCCGTGTTACACAAGGATGCCCCACGCTTGCTGCACGTAGATGGAATTGAAGTGGAGGCTCCGCTCGAGCGCAACCTGATTTACCTTCGCAATCGCGATGTCCCCGGCGTGATTGGAAAAGTAGGCACCATCTTGGGCAATCACAAAATCAATATTGCCGATTTCTCTCTGGGACGCCGGGTGGGAAATGTGAAACCAGGTACTCCGCGCGAAGCAATCGCGGTGGTGCATGTGGATGGGGTCGTGCCCGAGCGGGTGTTGTCCGAGCTCAGGAAAGTGTCGGCGATTGAGCAAGCGAAGGCCATCCGGCTCTTTTGAAAGGAACACAGGCCCGGCGAGTTGGTGAATGGACTTGAAATTAGGCCTTTGAGGCGCAGCTGATATGAAAAAAGCGAACTCTCGCAATCGCCGTGCTACATCGAAAAGCAAAATCGCCCCTAAGAACGTCGATGAATACCTGGCTGGGATCCCAGAATCCTCCCGCCGTACCTTTAACAAACTGCGCGCGGCGATTCGGTCCGCTGTGCCACCGCAGGCGGCCGAGGTCATCAGCTATCGGATTCCTGCGTTCAGGGACATAAGAGTGCTAGTGTGGTTCGCAGCGTTCTCCAACCACTGCAGCTTGTTCCCCACAGCCGCGGTTATCGAAGCGTTTAAGGACGAACTTAAGACCTTCTCAACATCCAAAGGCACGATCCACTTCCCCACGGACAAGCCACTGCCGACTGCGCTGGTAAAGAAGCTGGTAAAGGCGCGGGTGGCGCAGAACGAAAGCAAGAAACGGCGCTAACCGGGTTGCAGTCGACGCGGTACAATAATCAGTTGAACGATACTCCGCTGTCCGGCATGCTGACCGGCCGCCACGAGGGTTCATGTTTGAAGTTACCGTAGACGATTCTTTTGCCGCAGGACATTACCTGCGCAATTACAAGGGCAAGTGCGAAAATCCGCACGGGCACAATTACAAAGTGCGGGTTACGCTCGCCGGCAAGGAACTGGACAAGGCTGGGCTGCTCCTGGATTTCAGAGACTTGCGCGAGGTCATGAAACAGACCATCGAGCGGCTCGATCACAAGATGATCAACGATCTGGAGCCGTTCACCGTCTTGAATCCCTCGGCCGAGAACCTCGCCAAATATTTTTACGACCAGGCCAACGAGAAGCTCGAGCGTGTAACCGGCGGGCGCGTGCGAGTAAAGAACGTTACGGTCTTTGAAACCGACACGACCACGGCCACTTATTCGGAGCCGTAGCCTGCTTTCTGTCGCCGAGCCTCACCATGCAGATCACGGAGATTTACAAATCGATCCAGGGCGAGTCCACGTATGCCGGTCTGCCTTGCGTGTTCGTGAGACTGACAGGATGTAATCTTCGATGCTCCTGGTGCGACAGCGAGTACACTTTCAGCGGCGGTCATCGCATGACCGCAGAAGAAATCGTCGGAGAGGTTGAAAATCTGAGCCAGAGCGGATTGGTGGAGATCACTGGCGGCGAGCCCATGTTGCAGGAGCGGGAGGTGATCCCGTTGATGCAGCGCTTGCTCGACGACGGCTATACGGTGTTGCTTGAGACCAGTGGCGAGCGTCCGCTGGAGCGGGTGCCGAAGGGCGTGGTCAAGATCGTCGACGTGAAGTGTCCGAACTCTGGCGAGCCCGACAGCTTCCACGTTCAGAACCTGGAGGCCCTCGACTCGCAGGACGAGGTGAAATTCGTGCTGAGCAGCCGGACGGATTATGAGTTCGCGCGCGATTTCGTCGCGCGTCACCATCTGGCTCGCCGGGTGACTGCAGTGTTGTTTTCGCCCGCGTTCAGCAAGGACGCAGCTGGCTCGCGAGACATCTCGCACTGTTTGCTGGATCCGCGCGAACTCGCGGAATGGATGCTGGCAGACAACGTTTCGGCACGCCTGGGATTGCAGATCCATAAATTCATCTGGGACCCGGCGATGAAGAGCGTATAAATCTTTCACCACGGAGACACCGAGTCACAGAGAAGGTCTGGGCGAGGAAAATCGGCGTCGAGAGCTTGGACGAGATCAAGGTTCAACAGTTCGGCGGGTTCGTTCGTTTTCCTGATTCTGTGCCTCTGTGGTGCAAATGTTCACATGTTAAAAGGTGATGCATCTCGCGCGGTGGTCCTGCTCAGCGGCGGAATGGACTCCTGTGTGTGCGCGGCGCTGGCGGCGCGGGAGTTCAACGTGGCAGCGGCGCACATCAGCTATGGTCAGCGTACGGAAGAGCGAGAGCGGCGGGCTTTTTTGGAGATTTGTGATCGTCTGGGGATTCGTGAGAAGTTGCTCGTCCGAAACGAGGCTCTGCGGGCAATCGGCGGATCGGCGTTGACCGATCCCAATATTGCGGTTCCTGAATCCGCGGCAATCGGGCATGAAATCCCAGTGACCTATGTGCCCTTCCGCAACGCGCACTTTTTGTCGGTTGCGGTGAGCTGGGCTGAGGTTCTGGGGGCCGAAAAAATATACATCGGCGCGGTGGAACCGGATAGCTCAGGGTATCCTGATTGCCGGCCCGCTTATTATCGCGCCTTCAACGAGGTCGTAAAGACGGGAACCAAAGATGGCCGGATCGAAATCGTGACCCCGCTGATCGGCCTCCGCAAGGCCGAAATTGTCACGCTCGGCCTTGAATTGGGCGCTCCCTTCGATTTAACGTGGTCTTGCTATAGTCGGGAAGACTACGCCTGCGGAGTGTGCGATAGTTGTGTGCTGCGCCTCCGTGCCTTTCAGGAGGCCGGTGCCGAGGACCCGGTGCGCTATTGTGAGGCGGTGGAGAGGGCCTAGCAACCCGACGGTTTTACAACTTTTATCTTAAGAATGAAGAAAAAGCATACGAGACCAGAACTCACACATTGAGAATCGGAAATCCAAGTTTAATCCGGAGGCAACGACGATGAAGCAATATTTCGTGCTGCTAGCGCTGTTAGTGGTTGTGGCTGGGCTATGCGCGAGCCCGGCATTCGCCCAGGACACAGGGGCCGTGAAGGGCGTCTGCAAGGACGCGACTGGCAAACCGATTGTCGGCGCGACCGTGGAATGGGAGAACACCGAGAACGGCCGGAAGTACGACATCAAAACCAACAGCAAAGGCGAATACTTTTCTCTGGGTATTCAACTTGGCCACTACAAGGTCACGCTTCTGGGCACGGACGGCAAGGAAATTTTTCACTACAACGGGTTTGCCGCCAGCGAGGCTGAGAACACCTTGGACTTTGATATGAAGAAGGAAGCAGCCGCTGCCGCCCAGGGAACTGGATTGACTCCCGAGCAGATCAAGCAGCAGCAGGAGCAGCAGGCCAAGGTTCAAAAGGAAAATACCACCATCAAGGGTTTGAACGAGAAGCTGGCAGCCGCCAAAACCGCGGCGGACGCGGGCGATTTCGAGACTGCCATCGCTCAGGTTACGGAAGCCACGCAGACCGATCCAACTCGCGACATCCTTTGGGCCAAGCTCGGCGATTATGAACTGGCTTCGGTAGCCAAGCAGACCGATGTCGCTGAGAAAACCAAGCGCTACCAGGCCACAGCCGCAGATTATGAGAAGGCCGTGGATCTCAAGCAGAAAGCTTTGGACGCCACTCCTCAGAAGCCACCAGACGGTGTCAAACAACTGGCCTCGTACTACAACAATCTGGGCAAGGCGGAAGCCCAGCTTGGCAAGACCGACGACGCCGTCAAGGCTTACAATCAAGCGGCGCAGTTAGACCCCGCTGGCGCAGGCATGTACTACTTCAATCTGGGCGCGATTCTAACCAACGCCAACACCACGAATAATTCGGATATGCGGAGTGCGGCGGCACAAGCGTTCGATAAGGCCATTGCCGCCGATCCGACCCGGGCCGATGCCTATTATTGGAAGGGCACGAATCTGATTGGCGCGGCCACACTGCAAGGCGACAAAATGGTAGCGCCGCCCGGAACAGCCGAGGCTTTCCAGAAATACCTTGAGTTGGCGCCTACGGGTCCGCACGCGGAAGAGGCCAAGGCCATGCTTCAGGGACTCGGATCCACGGTCGAGACCAGCTACGGCAGCGGCAAGAAAAAGCCCGCTACCACAAAAAAGTAATGCACTTCGTGCGCTGACGGTCGGGGCCGCCGGATGTTACGGCGGCCCTTAACCCCGTCATCCTCGGCAGTCGAAGGATCCCTAGTCAGCCAGTAACGAAACTTGATCTCACCGCTTCGCCCCCAGCCGCTTCGCTCGGGATGATCAGATTTAGATTTTTCTTCATTACGAAGGTTTACTCGCGAGACGTTCTTCGTAGAACCCTGCCGTCCGTTTCGCTAGATTAAAGTTCAGGCACTCCTGACGGGACTCGATTCCCCCGCTCCCTCAGAAACGAAACTATGGCCGCACCCGGTAATGCTCCAATCTCCGTCGTGCTCGAGCCCTCGACCGGCTCGGGCGCAATGGAAACGCACGCGCTGTTGGCCTCAATCCTGCGCGCGAACAATCAAGTCAGCGATCTCATTTTTTCACCTGGCCGGATGCCTCAGGTGGAAATCAACGGTCAACTCATTGGCGTGCAAGGTGCCGGACTCCACCCGTTCAGCGCCGACGACACTCGCCGCCTTGCCTCCGATCTGATCGGCGAGAATAAGCAGGCGATCGCCATCCTCCGCGAACAGGGCTTTTGCGACGTTTCCTACGGCCTTACCGGAGTTGCCCGTTTCCGGGTGAACGTTTTCATCCAACGCGGCAGCTGCGCGGTAGTGATGAGGGTGATCGCGACCGCGATCCCGGCCCTGACGTCACTCGGCCTGCCACGGCCGTTGGCGGATGTAGCTCATCTTCGCGAAGGCATTGTGCTGGTTACGGGACCGCGAGGCTCGGGTAAGTCGTCGACCCTGGCCGCGCTGCTCGACAGCATCAACCGGGAGCAGGTCTGCCACATCATCACGATCGAAGACCCCATCGAGTTCCTGCACAATCACAAACGGGCCACGGTTCACCAGCGCGAGTTGCACAGCGATACGCCCAGCGCTGCCATGGCTCTTCGTGCGGCGTTGCGGCAGGCACCCGATGTCATCCTGGTGGGCGAGATGCGAGACCGCGAAACTATGGAAATGGTTTTGGAAGCGGCCGAAAGCGGGCACCTGGTTCTCACCAGCCTCAATACCTTGAGCGTTGCCAAAACAGTGGAACGCATAGTCAGCGTATTTGGCCAATCCGACCAGTCGTCGATTCGCACCCGGCTGGCCAGAAGCTTCCGCTACATTGTTTCGCAACGCCTCATTCCCCGCAAAGACGGCACCGGGCGAATCGCCATTGTCGAAATGCTCAAAGCCAACCCCCGTATCCAGTCGTGCATGGAAGTGAACGATTCTTCCGGTGAGAACCTGCTTCAAGCCATGAGAGACGGCGCCTCTGAGGGCATGCAGCATTTTGACGGCGAACTGGAAAAACTCGTCAACACCGGAGTTGTGGGCTTCGATACCGCGATGATGTACGCAACCGACCCGCAAGAATTGCGGGCACGCCTGAAAAAATAAATCACCAAGCACGTGTGGAACCGGGGCCTTCGACCCCCGCTCATGCCCGCAGGGCCGCAGTTTTTCCCCGCCCCGCCTGTCGTATCATCTCTTCCATGTCCACACCATCCACTATCTTGACCTTCGAACAGGCACGCCACCTGGTCGAGCAGCACGCCGCAACCTTGCGTCCTCGAGGCAAAGAGTTGGTGGAACTGCTCGACAGCCTGGGCCAGATTCTTGCCGAGCCTGTACTCGCAGACCGCAATTTCCCTCCTTTCCCGCGAGCCACGCGTGATGGCTACGCGGTCCGCGCCGCGGACCTGGCACAACTCCCCGCGACGCTCGCAGTGATCGCGGAAATCAAAGCTGGTGCTACGGCGGATGCGTCTCTGAAGGTTGAATCCGGCCAAGCAGCCGCCATTATGACCGGCGCGCCTGCGCCACCCGGCTGCGATGCCGCCGTGATGGTCGAGTACACATCGCGCAATGGCGATCAGGTCACGATCACAAAAGGAATTGCGGCCGGGGACAACATCGTTCCCGTCGCAGCTGAGGCAAAGAGAGGAGACCGTCTGTTGTCTCCGGGCGTGCGCCTCGACCACGCTGCCATTGCCGTCGCCGCATCGGCCGGACGATCGCGCCTGCTGGTCTATTCGAAGCCTCGCGTCGCCGTCCTTGCCACCGGAGATGAGCTGGTCGACATCGACGTACCCCTCGCGCCGAACCAGATTCGCAATTCCAATACGTACTCATTGGCAGCGCAAGTTCAAGCCGCAGGCGGCGAACCCGTGTTGCTGCCCATTGCCCCGGATGAGCCGGAACGGCTGAGAGAGCTGATCGCAGACGGCCTTGAGGCCGACCTGCTCCTGCTGAGCGGCGGAGTCTCCATGGGGAAATATGATCTGGTGGAACAGGTGCTAGCGCAGTTCGAAGCGGAATTCTTCTTCACCGGAGCGCAGATCCAACCAGGACGACCCGTAGTGTTTGGACGCATCCCGTGTGGCGCGGGCGCCCCCGCCCGCGAAAGGGGGGAAGACAGGTCGGGAGGTCAAGGCTTCAGCCGTGCCGATAAGAGCATAAAAGGAGCGTTAGCCTCTGACGTCCACACATATTTTTTTGGCCTGCCAGGAAATCCAGTCTCGACCATGGTCACGTTCGAACTCTTCGCCCGCCCGGTGCTGGAAGCCCTCGCCGGCATGACGCCTCGCAAGCTGATTTTCCTCCACGCGAAGCTCAAGTCCGAGATCAAAACCAAACCAGGCCTGAAGCGTTTTCTACCGGCAATTCTCTCCGGCGAGTTTGAACAAGCGGAGGTGGAATTAGTGCGCTGGCAAGGGTCAGGAGACATTGCCGCGACAGCGTCAGCAAACTGCTATATCGTGATCCCACCCGATCGCGAGCAGATCGCCGCAGGCGAATGGGTTCCGCTGCTGATGCGGTAGCGCTCCCGAAATCCACCGCAATAACTCGAAGATCCGCAATGTCTGCGAGAAGTTTGTCCACATTGTCCAGGCTCGGGTTGAGCTTACTTTACCTCGAGTTTGAGAAGGTTCGAGGAGACGGGAACTCCTTTACCATGGCATGTTGCGGTGCTACTCGTATACCCGAACACACGCGCGCTCGTTACGTAGACAACATATTTTCCTGGTTTGTTCGGCAGTTGCAGCGTGTACCACTCAGGGTTGACCCACCGCTCAGGGGCACGATTGGCAAACAGTTTGTAGGGAAGGCGAAGTGGATCTTGACTTAGCCAGACGTGGCGCGAATCACAACAGATAATGCCGTACATCCACGGCTTATCCCAACTCGCCTTGCCATCGGTAATGTGTATGATCTCCGAGTCTGCTGCCTCATTCCAGCCATCGAGGATTTCAATGTGCCACATCCCCGGGAACTTTGATGTGTAAATTTCTTCAAACGGAACTGCTTCCGACGGAGCAAATTGTTGCCTGCCTCCCCGAGTTCGAATCTCCAGCTCGACTCCGGGGGGGGTCTCACGAATTTCATGCTCGTACTGGCGTTCAAACTGTGAGCCTGAACAACCCATGAGGAAGAATGCCACCACGCCAATTCCGACGAACATCCGTAGATGTGCCGATCCGGCGCGATAGAAGGATTCCATTGAACGATTAGACACCCATGGGCCCAAACCGGGCAGTTCTCTTAGGTAACAGCCACGTGACCGCCTACGACAAGCATGGTTGCTGGAAGGAGGCGACTAATCCAATTGAAAATTCCTGATGCATTAGCCGCTTTTTCGTTAACCATCTCGGAGGATCGAGCGCTCCACCACGCACGCGGTAACCTCCGCCCGACATGCACTCCCGTAATTTGAAAGTGTGCTTGGATCGTAGTCCAATCGATTCACCCGCCACTCTTCAAAACAGATCGCGCCATTGAGTCTGGCCCGGCGCAGAGCGAGTAACGGACATGAAATTCTTTCAGCGACTCTTCGGAGACTTGTGCTCCCACCGGTTTACCTGGCCACGACTCGGCGGCAATGGCCAGCACTATCAGATCTGTCTGACTTGTGGAACCGCCTATGAATATGACTGGAAGAAGATGCGACGCACCGATCGCCTGCTGGTGACGACCGGGCAAATCCCTCTAGCCTTGGCGCCGACTCGATCACCGGGAACTATCAGTTGACCAAACCACACGTTTACAGCATCCAATTCCCGGCCCACCCTGCCAATCCATTTGTGCGAGAGCTTCTAGTAAGATAGTTTTTGGATGCCCAAGAAGCTTTCTCACTACGATCGTTCCGGCCGATCCCGAATGGTCGATATTTCGACAAAATCCCCCACCAAGCGCGAAGCTGAGGCCAGCGCCTTCGTGCTTTTGCATCCCAAGGTCCTCAAAGCGCTGCCAAAGAATCCCAAGGGCGACCCTCTGGAGGTGGCGCGCCTCGCCGGAATTATGGCTGCGAAGCGAACTGCCGATCTGATTCCGATGTGCCATCCTTTGCCGCTCGCCCACGTTGATGTGCAAATGCGGCTGTGCGAGAATGGCGTCGCAATTGCCTCAAGAGTTTCAACCATGGCGGCGACCGGGGTGGAGATGGAAGCCCTGGTGGCCGCCAGCGTTGCCGCGCTGACCGTGTACGATATGCTGAAGGCGCTCGACAAGGGCATCGAGATTCGCGAAATCGTGCTCGAGCGGAAATCCGGCGGACGAAGCGGCGAGTATCGCCGCGCCCGAAAAGAGACCGGCGCTTACCGCCGCGTCCGCAAGAAAACATAGCGCGTTCCATGGCCAACAACGTAAGGCTTCTGCTGGTGGACGACAATCCGATGGTGCTGGGCCTGCTGCGCGGGGCACTCACTCCGCTCGCCATGGTGACGACCGCGACCGACGCTGCCGATGCGCTCCTGAAAGCAGTCGACGATCCGCCCGACCTGCTAGTATGCGACTATCGCATGCCCGGCATGGATGGCCGCCAGCTCGTCGAAAAGCTGAGAAGCCGTCCTCGAACCGCCGAAGCTGCAGTCATCCTGGTGGCGACCAAGACCGACATCAGCGAGAAGCTAAGCACGCCCGATCTTCCGGTGGATGATTTTGTCGAGAAACCATTCTTCCTGAGAGAAGCCACGCAACGCATCAAGCGGGTCATCGACAAGATCGCGCTGGAAAAAATGGCCAAGACCGTTCCCTCGGACGGAGTCCTGCGCGGCAGCCTGTTGCAGATGAACGTCATCGACCTCGTACAGTCGCTGGAGATGGGCCGCAAGAGCTGTTCCCTCACCCTCACCAACAAAGACGACAAATGCGAACTGTACTTCAAAGAAGGCCAAGTTACGCACGCCACGTACGGATCGCTGGTGGGAGATCCGGCTGTATTCAAGGTTCTGCGCTGGACGGATGGAAACTTTGAGGTCAATTTCGAAGGCAAGACGACCCAGCAGACGACCCAACTGAACACTCAGGGCTTGCTGATGGAAGGCCTCCGCCAGTTGGATGAGGCGCAGCGCGACGGCGGCGGAAAACCCGAAGAGGAGGAAGAAGAAGATGTCCTCCTCGACTCCTGAAAGCTTGACGCCCGACCGCTCGACTCCCGGCTCGACTCCGAAAGACATGACCGCAGCCGTAATCACGGTCAGCGATTCCTGCGCCAGCGGCGACCGCGCCGACCTTTCCGGCCCGGCGGTTTTGGAGCTCCTCAGAAAAAAGAATTTCTCGCTCATGGGAACGGAAGTTGTTCCCGATGAGCAATCGGCCATTCAAACCGCAATCGCCTATTGGGTTCAGGAAGCGCAACTCGTGGTCACAACCGGCGGGACCGGAATCGCCGAACGCGATGTCACGCCCGAAGCCACACGAGCCGTCTGCGAACGCTTCCTCGAAGGCGTAGCCGAACGGATGCGCGCCGAAGGCGCCAAAAAGACGCCACTCGCCGTGCTTAGCCGCGGAGTCTGCGGAGTCCGGGGAAAGTCTCTGATTGTAAATCTGCCCGGCAGTCCCGCCGGCGCAGTCGATTCACTCGAAGCCGTGATTGATCTGCTGCCCCACGCACTGCAATTGCTCAGCGGGAATACAAAACACGAGTAAGCAGTCTGTAGAGATGCAGCTAGCTACGTCGCTACCAATCGTGTGCCGCGCTTTCGCGTACACTTTTAGTCTTACACCTTGAAGACGATCAAGCACATCCTCGCCCGCTACACCGCATTCCTGTGGGCAATTCTGAAGCCTTTGGGCGCGTGGGGAGTGCTGGTCGTCGCCGCACTCGACGGCGCCTTCATCGGTCTCCCGGTGGACGCAGTCGTTGCCGGCTATATCTTTCAGGATCCGCGCCGGTTCCTGCTTTACGCGCTGATGGCGTCGACGGGATCGACCTTGGGCAGCATCGTAATCTACCTGATCGGCTACAAAGGCGGCGAGGAACTCCTGCGCAAGCGCATTCCAGCCGAACGCTTCCAAAGGATTCACGAGGCGTTCGACAAGCATCCCTTCTGGAGCTTGATGTTGCCGGCAATGCTTCCGCCCCCAGTTCCCTTCAAGATATTCGCGCTGGCCGCAGCGGTCTCGGAGATGGGATTCGTTCGCTTCCTCGCCGCCATCTTCGCCGGCCGCATGGTGCGTTTCCTGGTGCTTGGCGTGCTAACCATTAAGTTCGGTCCAGGCGTCGTGCACATGTTTGGAACCGTGTTCCGGCAACACTACTATTTGATCCTGGAAGCCATTCTTGTGGGATTGGTGGTTTGGCTGGTGATGCGAAGACGAAAGAGAAAAATCCGAATCGCCAAGGGTGCTGGGGATTCGCAGAGAGTCACCTGACAATCAGATTCTCTCCGCGAGCTCTGCGAATGTTCTCCGCGACCTCTGCGATTTAAGGTTTAAGCCGCTGCCGCATGATCACTAGCGCGGCCGAACGCTCCGGATAGCGCATGCAATGCCATCGGCGTGGCGAACATTGCAGTGGTGAAGATCAAGTCGCCAGCGAGCGCGTGGCGGAAGAACGGCAAGGCAGCGATGTAACACTCCTGCAAGCCGAGCAGATTCTTCGGGTATAAATCCGTCGAGGCCCACACTGCCAGGTTCGAGATGAGATAAAACGACACCGAACTGGCCAGCGCCGCGCCGATCACCGGAACCCATTTAGTCTTGGCACCCAGCCTTGTGCCCAACCAGAGAACTGCGGCATACCACGCGAAAGTCACAAACAGGTCCCAAGAGAGCGGATACGAATAAACCCACTTGGTGAGCACCACGTCCGAGGCGGCCAGGATCGCGAGTGGGATCCAGAGCTGACGGCGCGATCCGCGGGCCCCGAAGAACAGAAGCGATCCGACCACCGGGGTAAACATCCAGGGATGAGGCATGAAACGGACCGCGACCGCGAGCACCACGAATAAATAGGCCAGCATAATGGATCACCTCGATGATTCGAAACTCGATAACGTCAAAGAAGATTGTGGCCTGTGCCGGCGGCGGCGTCAAGTCAAAGAATTGTCACGAAGCCAGGTTTACGGATCTCTCAACGTCCGCCGCGGACGTTCTCAGCGATCTCCGCGATTCAAGACTTAATCAGGTGCTCCGCGTGCTGCTGCGCCTTCGGGCGCGGTTCTGCCCCTCGGCAAGCCCATGTACTCTCCAACAACGTTCAAGTTGTGATCCAGCACGACGCTCCCCGAGAGAATATTGCGACTCATGCGTCCAGGCTCCTGAAAGCGCAGATCTTTGAAGCGAACGACGTAACCTTGCTCCCCAGATTCGAGCGGCTCGGTCTCCGTGATGGGATACTGGGCCCAGTCGAGGTAGACGCGGCCGAGGTAGGATCGCTTGGCTGCGAGCGTCACCGGAGTTTCCTCAGGCTTGTAGAGAATCTGCATGGTTCCATCGGGATCGACCTCGGGAGCCAACGAATCAACCATCGCTAAGGCGAAGAAGTTTCGGGTTTCCACCACGGCCACCCATCGAAATGGATTTCCCCACGAAGGGAAGGCCGAGGCGCGGATCGGATCGGCGCTCTCGTAGCTGCGGGCTTCAATCGCGTTCACCGCACGCCGGTGCTCGTAGTCGCGCACTCCCCACAGCGCAACCACGCCGAGCAGCGCCAGGGTTGCGCCCCAGCGGCCTGCGGGATGCTTGCGCCGGACCCCGATCTCGCGATCGATAGAGGAAAAGAACGCGGGCAGCACCAGCCCGGAAACCAGCAGGATCAGAATGACCGGCTCAACGATAAAGACAATGTCCCACGAATACCATTTTTCCGAGAACGGCCAGAACGGGCGCACGCCGTAGTCATTGGTGTAATCGAGCAGAATGTGGCTCAGCCCCGCGAGATAAGCGAAGCCGAACAACAATCCCCAGCGCGGCGGCAAATTGGGATCCTTGAGCTTTCGTCCCCGCAGGCGCCAAATCACATACACGAAGCCGACAACCGCGGCCGAGACCAGCGCGATACCGAGGAAAGAATGGGTAAAGCCGCGATGATGCGCGAAGCCAAAAACTCGTCCCTTAAACTCGCCGAGCACATCCAGATCAGGCGCTTCAGCCGCCAGCGTCACCGTAGCGGTGGCGAGAGCCGTCTTGCGATTCAATCCGGCTCGTCCCATGCAGGCGCCGGTTAGAAAGTGGGTAATCGGTTCCAAAGTTTGATGAAGCTTCGTTCGTGGTACGAGTCTAGAGAGAATACATTACTCCGTCGTTGGATGGCTGACGGGTGCCTTTGTGGTTATTCGATCGATTACTCCAATATTCGACTCTTAGCCGCATCGAGGGATATCCCATCTATCTGCCGAGGAAGGCAATTCTTTGGGGGGTTTAGGGCAAGTCAGGGTGTTCTTGGGCAGGGGCGGGTCCCCAAGCGATTTTGGTTAGGCGACTGTTAAACTACCATCTTTCTAAATTGGAGGACGGTATGTGGCGGAATAGCTTCTGGAATTGGTGGGATAAATATAGCGGAATTCCCATTGGCATTGCGCTCGTGATCTCTGGAGGCTTCGTAGCTAGGTTTGTAGAGCCGCGCCTAGTTTGCGATCCGATCTGGAGCCACATTGTAGATGAATTGAGCATAGCTTTTGTGATCGCCGGGATTCTGACAATTGCAGTTGACCCGGTCGTGAAAGCTAAGATTCGGCGAGAGGCAACGCGAGATATATTTCACCACATGCTTGGTTTTAACCTGCCACCGATTATTCGAGACAGGCTCCAAGAGATAGTGGAAAAAACCAAGTTCTTTCGGAGGAACACGAAACAGCGCATTACCATATCGGATCTGGGAGACTTTCTAGCTTTTGCCATAGAAATGGAATTCGAGATAGTAAACCCGACGCCACACGCTCTTTGCTTTCAGCCCTTCGTCCAGTTTGAGACTGGTGAGCAGCCGACATTAAAGAAAATTATCCGTTTTTCCGATCCATCCTATGCCGTGGGTGCTACGCTCAGGCGCAGCGACGGAGGGTTGGGGTCCTTGGAGTATCGCGGCAAGGACGTGACAATACCGTCGGGCGGCAGTGAAGGATTTAAGTATGAATATGAGGTCAAGTACCCAACGTCAATGGGGTTCATGTACCCTAACTTTCAGTACCCAACGGTGGGACTAGAATTAACTATAAAAGCTCCTGAGGACCTCGAGGTAATGGCCACGCCTGCGGAGTTTGCGTCCGACGGTGAATGGAGATACCCGAAGAAACTATTCATGCCAGGTGAGCACCTAGACATAGTATGGAAGCGGGCCGGTTCACCGAGAAACGGCTCCTCAAACCTCCGGGTGAATTCCTAACTCGTACATTTTCGCGGGCGACCGGCCTTTCGGTTCTTTGCGAGCCGGGCCTTTTGTCATGCGACGGGTCGACCGACGGTCGCAGCATCGAATTGCCGCCGCGTGCCCAAGGCCCATCGCTTTTAGGGCCGGCGATACTCCACTATTTCCTTGACGCAAGCCTTCCAAGCGGCTAACATAATGTACTAATACATTAGCTGTTTGATAACAGCAATGGCTCCTTCGGCTCTTTGAAAATCCGAGCTTTCCCACGGCTTGCCAGACCGCGAGTACCGTCCACGTGTCACAAAGTATCCCCCCGCTAAGTCCTTTAGAAGGGATATTTTACAGGGGTATCCCAACTGGTGACCTGTTTTCATAGACTTACGAAGCAGAGAGGCGCTTGAATATCCCTCGCTGTAAGTCCTTTAGAAGGGATATTTTACGTGGGTATCTCCCAAACACACCCTTTGTTTTCATAGATCTAGGAAGAAAATGCAAATTCTGGGTATATACCCATCAGCAATGGGTAACCACGTGATCTCGTCTGTTATTACTTGAGTAAACATCCCTCCACCCGCTGAGCTAAGTAAAGGCCAGTGGTTGAGATCAGTTCGATCGATCCAGCATCAGCAGAATCACGGCATCCCGCACGACTGATATTTCCGCGGACAGCGTTCCCAACCCGGCCGATGGTCACTCGGAGCGCAACGCTTGCATCACATCCACGCGCGCAGCGCGAGCCGCGGGCAGCACCGACGCGATAACCGCGACCGCCATCAGCACGAAGGCGGAGACGACCACAGGCAATGCGCCCGGCATCTTGACGTCCAGGAAATATCTTCCCGCCAAACGCGCCAGCGCGAATCCGAATGCCGCGCCTGCAAGGACGCCCGCAGCAGCCATCACGGTGCCTTCTGTGAGAACGCCTCTGAGGAGATGCTGCGGCTGTGATCCGAGGGCCAGCCGGATGCCGAATTCCCGTGTCCGGGCACTCACAGAAAATGCCAGCACGCCCGCGACGCCCACCACTGCAATCGCCAACGCGACCGCCGCAAATACGCCAAACACCAGCGAGTTTAAACGATCCGGCGTGAGCACCTCTGCCCGAATGTCTTCAAGCGTGGCGGCGTGCTCAACCGGCTGATCGGCGGACATGTCGCGGATAATGCGCGTGACCGACGGCACCAGCACATAGGGATTTGCACCCGTGTGAATGAAGAGACGACCGCCAAAAAGTGTACCTTCGTTAAAAGGGCTGTAAATAGTGACGATGGGTTCAGGAACGACGTGTAGATCGTCAACGTCGGCGGTGACGCCGATGATGCGGTGCGGCGCCATCAGGCGAGCCTTTTCGACATCGGTCCCAGAAGCGAATTGCAAGACGGGATCCGTCCAATAGACATGCCGATTGACCGCATCCTGATTGGGGAACATGCGCTGTGCCAGAGTCTGGCTGACGATCACGACAGGCTCGTCATTTTTATTCTGACCATCAAGCGCATTGAAATCGCGGCCGGCAATGATAGGAACGCCAAGCGCCGCAAAAAATCCGGGAGAGATGGAGCGCGACTGCGCCCGGGGATCCTCCACACCGGCCGCATGGATGTGTCCGTCGCCGGAAAACTGCAGAGTGCCGAAGCTGCCATCGCGCCAGGGAACAACGTCGCCGAACGCGGTCTCACTCACACCCGGCAGGGCGTCAATGCGGCGTATCGTTTCCTTGTAGAAATCGACGACCTGCTGAGCTGTCTTCCCATAGGACATAGCAGGAACATCGACCGCGAGGACGTGCTGAGTATCCAGTCCTGTCTGCGCCCTCTGTAGTGCGATCAACGTAGTGATCAACGTACTTGCGCCGGCCAGCAACACGAAAGACGCAGCGATTTGAGTTACCGCGAAGATCCGCTGGCGGCGGCTCGTGCTGCCGGTGATCCGTGCGCTTCCGCTGGATAGGCTCAGTCCGCCTGGGGTGCCGGAAGACGTGCCGGAGGAGGGCAGGCGCGGGACAAAGGCGAGAATCACTGCTGCGACGATAGCTAGCGCCGCTCCGACCCAAAGCAGGCTCGAATCGACTCTGAAATCGAGAGCACGGATGGAGAAGCGCGAGGCGTAGCGGGCCAGCACGGCCACCATCGGCTGCGCGCTTACTACACCGATGGCAGCGCCGGCGCCGCAGAGAAGAAGACTTTCGGCTAACAGCATGCGGCGCAATGCGCCTGTGCTTGCGCCGAGCGCTACGCGGACCGCCAGTTCGCCTTCACGGCGAACCGTCCGGGCCAGAATCAGGTTGGCGACGTTACAACACGCGATTATGAAGACCAGCGCTGACGCCGCGAGCAGCACCAGCAGCACGGTCCGGGCGCCCGACGTGATCTCGTCACGAAGCAACTTCACTCCGATCTGAAAGTCCCCTTCCTGCGCGTAGGCTTCGGGATGGTCCTTTTTCATCGCGGAGTAGGCGGAGCGCAACTCGGCGCGAGCCTGATCGAGAGTGACTCCGGGAGCGAGTCGGCCGAAAAGCTCCGTCATGCGATGGATGCGGCCAGTGACCATGGTTGCGGAAAGATGATGCGGGCTGGTGACCACATTGGCGATGATTTCGGTATCTTGCGGATATGGGACGCAAGGTTCGAGGACGCCAATGACTGTGGCAGAGCGATCACCAAGGCTGCCGAGGCGAACGGTTTTGCCGAGGACCGAAGGATCCTTGTGAAGAGCGGTCGCCCAGAAACGATAAGTGAGAACGACGACGCCGGCAGCTTGCGGACCGTCGTCTTGCGGCCCAATCAGGCGACCGAGCACGGGACGAAGGCCCATCACATCGAAATAAGTGCCGCCGACAACGCCCCCCTGAATCGAACGAGGCTCCCCCAGGCCGATCATGGTGAAGTTCATGGCAGAGAAGTCGCCAAACGCGTTAAGGGTTTTCACGCTCGCGCGCAAGTCCTGTAACTCGGGTACGGAAAACGCCGCGTTTTCGGCGCCGATGCCGGGAGCGCTCTGCCGGATATAGATCAGCCGGTCCTCGTCGCGATTGACCAGAGGCTTGAGCAGGACTCCGCGCACTAGCGTGAAAATGGCAGCGTTCGCGCCGATGCCGAGTGCCAGCGTGAGAATCACGGTGATCGCCAGCCCTGGAGTCCGAATTAACGAGTGAGCCGCAACTCTAAGATCGCGAACGAAGGACATGTTCTTGCGCTCCCTGCCTGGGTATCAGCATCACGCTTGCCAAAACTAAGCGTCACATTGTAAATCACTTACCATGCGATGACTTGGTCCGGGCTGTCCGTTTCAGAACACCGCAATCCGAATCCGGACACCGGTGCACAGTCCTGTCGCTGGTTGTCGGGTACTCGGAGGTTGCCGCTCGGAAACCGGGCCGGGATACCGCAAGGCGCGAAGCCGTGCCCTCCAGCCAAGCCCATATGACGTCTAGTTCTATTCCGTAGGCGTCAGCAGCGTCAATGCGTCACGCAATATTGAAATTTCGGCGGGCAGCGTTCCCAGGAGTTCTCCGTCGGCTTCGACGAAGATCCTAGGCTTCGTCCCTGAGGCAGTGGACGATGGCACATCGCGGCAGATTGCGCTTGTGCTGTGGAGCACTTCGATTCCGGGGACTTTCCAGTTGGTACCGAAGAGGCCGCGGAGAACGTAGCGCAGATACGCTACGCGGCTGCGGGTGTGGAAGAGCACCAGACGGAGGTCGTCGCGTTCGAGGGACGCGCCGGGAGCGAGTTCGCGCAGCACTCCCCCAAAATTGCCGATGCGAACTGCGAGTAGCTGCGAAACTTCCGCTTGACGGCTTTGTCGTTTCCCAGCTATTTCTTCCGTGACTTCTACCGCAAAGTTCTCCATCCTGTGGGTAAGCCACAAGCCGGCTGCTTTCGTACAGTAGGCGGCCATGCCAAAACGCCGCTTGACCAGGGGATCGAGTCTGTAGAACAGGTGCGCGTCTACTCCCATTCCGACGGTGACGGTGAAATACCGCACGCCACGGTTGCCGGCGAAATCCTGATACTCGATTCGGCCGACGGCGATGCGGCGGGGCTTCGCCTTTAAGGCAGCCTGGGCTGCGTCGGCTGGAGAAAGCGGCAAGCGCAGATCGTGCGCCAGCGAATTGGCTGTGCCCAAAGGGATGATGGCCAACGCGACGCTCGTGCCCACCAATCCCTGCAATACGTCGTGAATGGTGCCATCGCCGCCGCAAGCGAATACGGTGTCGCAACCTGCGGCGATGGCTTGACGGGTTTGATCGGTCGCGTCCGATGCAGCGCGAGTGGACGCGGCCGAGGCTTCGACTCCGGCGTTACGCAGAACTGCGAGTGCGGCCTCTACATCCGCGAGGCGACGTCCGCGGCGTCGGCCGGAGAGCGGATTGTAGAGGAGTATGGCTCTGCGCATCGGTCACGGGGATTCTACCGGAAGATGTCGGGCGGGAGGCGAAAGCTGTAGCCCTCAGCCTCGGTGGGACGGTTCGGACCCGTCACCACCCGATCCTTACTTAGATTTTCCTCGGGCGCCCCACTCCCACATGCCGAACATCGCTTTCTGTGGGAGGGGGTGGCCCACTTGGCGGGCCAGCATACAGACCTGGCCGCGATGATGCGCATCGTGAGCGATCAGATAGCCGAGGAATCCGGCTACATCTGGGCGAAAGCCCTTGATTCGTCCATCGCTTTCGAGGGCCGCCTTCAGCACTGCACTCAGAGCTGCATGGCTTTGCTCCAGTGCCTTCGCTGCCTGGGCAGGCGTTACGGTGGTGCGATCGAGTTGCTCGGGAATCTTGCTTCCTTTGGCTGCCGCTTTCAGCCACATCACGCGGACGTTGTGCAAGTGAGCCACGATGGCAGCGACGGTCCGTCCCTTGCCTTCAGGAGGCGGGGCGCGCCAGGCTCCGGTCGGCAGGTTTTCGATCAGGTAGTGGTTGATGCGGTCGTTGGTGTCAAAGGAAGTCAGGAGAGCTTGAGGTAGCGAGAAGGCTGCTGCTGCTTTGGCCATTGGGGTCTCCGTCGGAACTGCGAACAACTAGAGCTGGTCGCGCTTGATTGCGTAGACGTAATGTAGCAAATTCGCCCTGGTGACTTCTTTCCAGATTGTCATGCCATTCTTTTCGGCTACGCGGCGGGAAGCTAAATTCTCGGGACGGATCAGGGAGATGAGCCGATCGGCCTCGAGATTCGCGAATCCGAAGTCGCGGCAGGCACGGGCGGCTTCGGTGGCAAAGCCCTGCCCCCAGAGATCGCGGCGTACGTGGTAGCCGATTTCAATTTCAACCGCGCCGTCCACACTCTGCCGTACCAAGCCGCAATCACCAATCAGTTCATAGGTGGACTTCAAAATCATGGCCCAGAGCCCGTAGCCGTCGTTTGCGTAGCGAGTGCGGTTGCGCTGGATCCAATCCGCTACGGCCGCACGGTCGAACGACATCGGGTAGTAGCGCATGGTTTCAGGATCGGAGAGGATGGCGGCGAGAGCGTCCAGGTCTTCGAATTGAAATTCGCGAAGCGAGAGGCGGTTGGTTTCGAGGACCGGCATGAGGTCAGTTTAGAACGATTCCTCGCCTATAATCTTTTGCGATGGCTACCGCTGCGAAAGATGTCGAAAAGAAGATCGAAGCGCTCCGCGATAAGATCCGCCACCACGAATACCGGTATTACGTTCTCGACGATCCGGAGATCAGTGACGCCGAGTTCGATCAGCTGATGATCCAGTTGAAGAAGCTTGAAGCCGAGCATCCCACGCTGGTCACGCCCGATTCTCCCACCCAACGCGTTGGCGGCAAGCCGCGCGAGGGCGTGGTTAAAGCCGCGCACACCTCGCCGATGCTGTCGCTGGACAATACTTACAGCGTCGAGGAACTACGCAACTGGGAGCGGCGGGTTCACGAACTCAGCGGGCGCAAGGATATTGATTACGTTTGTGAATTAAAGCTGGACGGCATGTCGCTGGCCCTGCTTTACGAAAATGGCCGGCTGGTGCGCGGCATAACCCGCGGCGATGGCACAGTCGGCGAAGATGTCACTTTGAACGTGCGCACGGTGCGCTCGATTCCGCTTTCGATTCCGAAAGAGAAGCTCAAGGCGGCAGGGATTACTCCAGATTTCGAAGTGCGTGGGGAAATGCTCATGCCCATCGCGGCGTTCAGAAAAATGAATCAGCAGCGTGAGGAGAAAGGACAGTCGTTGTTTGCCAATCCGCGCAACGCCACGGCTGGGACCGTCCGACAACTTGAGCCCAGCATCGTTGCGCAAAGACGCCTCGATTATTTCGCCTACATGTTACTGAAAGATGGGCGGACATTTTTTGACCGGCAGTGGGAGGCCTTGAACGCTCTTAATGCTGCCGGCTTCAAAGTTAATCCGAGTCGCAAGCTGGCCAAGAACTTTGAAGAGGTGTGGACATTCATCGAGCAGGAGGAAACCAGGCGGGAAAAACTTCCCTACGAAATCGACGGCATTGTGGTCAAGGTGGATCGCACCGCGCTGCAGGAGGAACTCGGCTATACGGGGAAGGCTCCGCGCTGGGCCATCGCTTACAAATACGCGGCTCGCGCCGGTGTCACGCAAATTGAAGGTGTTCTGTGGCAAGTCGGTCGAACCGGCAAATTGACTCCTGTGGCGATGTTGAAGCCGGTGCCAATTGGCGGCACCACCGTCAGTCGCGCCACTCTGCACAATCCGGATGAGATCGAACGGCTGGGGGTGAAGGTTGACGATTGGGTCGAGGTCGAGCGCGGCGGCGACGTCATCCCCAAGGTTACTCGCGTTGTGGATGATAAAGATCATCCGCGCGGCCACAAGTTAATTCACGTGCCGGAGAAGTGTCCAGTGTGTGGCACGAAGGTTGTGCGCACGGAAGGCGAAGTGGATTATTTTTGTGTCAACGCCAACTGTCCGGCCAAGCTGCGCGAAACGATTTTGCACTTCGCTTCGCGCGGCGTGATGAATATTGACGGCATGGGAGAAGCGTTGGTCAATCAACTCACCGACCGCGGGCTGGTGAAAAATGTCGCCGACATTTACAAGCTGACCAAGGACGATCTGCTATCGCTCGAGCGGATGGGCGAGAAGTCGGCGCAGAACGTGCTCGACGAGATCGAAGCCTCCAAGAAGTTGCCGTTCGAACGCGTGATCTACGGTTTAGGGATCCGCTTTGTGGGCGAGCGAACGGCCCAGTTTTTGGCCGAAGATCTCGGGTCGATGGACGCGCTCATGAACGCAAGCGAAGAAGAACTTCAGCAAGTGAACGAAGTCGGACCACGGATTGCGCAAAGTATTGTGGAGTTTTTTCAGGAGCCGAAAAATCGTGAACTGGTGGAGAGGCTGCGTAAGGCGGGCTTGACCTTTGCCGGGATAAAGAAAGAACGCGGCACGAAACTCGCTGGGAAGACATTTGTTCTGACCGGCACGCTCACGCTGCCCCGCGATCAGGTCAAGAAGAAGATTGAAGATGCTGGAGGGCGCGTGTCCGGCTCGGTCAGCAAGAAAACTGACTACATCCTCGCCGGCACTGATGCGGGCTCCAAACTCGATAAAGCCCGGGAACTGGGAGTAAGCGTGATCGACGAAAAGGATCTGGACGGGTTGCTCGGGCACTGAATTCGGCCAAAAGCCTCGACTAAGGCCGGGCAAACAAGGCCCAGACTACCAGCCGGACGCTGCCAGCTGCCCAACGATGAATTCCACCCGGGATTCGACATCGAACTTTGGCAGCTCAACCAGGTTGTAACCAAGGCCCTCATAGGTGCGGAGGAGAGACGAATACTGGGCCTTGGCTTCATCGAAACTATGCCGGCGCTCGGCATCGGCCGCAAAGATTTCTGCCCAGGGCGGGGCGATGAAAACGCGTCGATGGTACCGCAGCTGCTTGACGGCATTTTTCAAATACAACGGAATCGGCAGAGAGAGGTGTTCCAGAAAGCTGATAGCATCAACGATTCCGAGGTCAAAAAACGATCGCTGGTTCAGTCTTGCGGCCATCACCATTTGATGGATTGACCGCGAAACCGATAACTCCACGAACTGAAGGGGATTAGTCCACGGCAACGCGTTGCCCTCGAGAGATTGTTGCTCCTTCACAATCTGTCGTCCCGGCTCCTCAAAGACTGTGAAGCCTCTACGCTCCAATGCCGTCAGTAGCGTGGACTTTCCTCCGCCCGAACAACCCGACAGCAATATGAAGCGATCCGATTCTTTTTGAAGATTAGCCAATTGGTAAGTGGTTTCTGACATTCCTATCCTCCGGCAGCAAATGCCGGGGTGCGGCAATTCCCCCAGTTTTGCTCCACAAAACCTTACAAACTCTTTACATTCTTATGACAAAAATGAACTCGTTCCGTCTTAGTATTTGTTAACGCTACTGCCGATCGTCAGCTGGAGACTCGGGGGAGACTCTGGCAACCGATTTTCATAACAGCGGGGGAAAGAAATCCGGACTTCTCTCCTTCGAGGCAGGTTTCATGGAGATGCGCATGGGCGCATAGGGAGCATCGCGGTCCGGGGTTTGGTGCCGCGATTGTGCGCCTCTTGCGTTTGCGGCGCTCATCCTGAGCGAGGTTTTCGCCCTTCGAACACTCGCTCAGGATGACACCGGAGATGCAAGTGCAGCTTTGATTCTGTCGTAAGTGACTTCCAGGCTTTCCGGCAAGATTCGCGTTTCTCCCACCACCGACACGAAATTCGCATCCGCGACCCAGCGTGGCAGCACATGCATGTGGATGTGCCCAGCGACGCCGGCTCCGGCGGCTTTCCCTATGTTCATCCCCAGATTTACACCGTCGGGTTTATAGAGCTGCCGCAGCACGCGTTCCATGGTCTGCGACAAATCGATCATTTCGTGAGCCGCGTCGAGCGGCAGTTTCTGCAATTCATCGAGATGCGCGAAAGGTACCACCATGACGTGCCCCGGAGTGTAGGGAAATGTATTCAACACGATGTAGCAGCGTTGGCCGCGATGCACGATGCGGGCTTTGGCATCGTCCCCTAATTTGGGGAGGTCGCAAAAGATACAGCCGGTATTCTTCTCGCCTGCAGTGACATAAGCGTAGCGCCAGGGCGTCCATAGATAGTCCATCGCAGGGCAGAGTAGCAGATAGTGGCAAGTTTCGGAACTCGCATGTGACCACCGTGAAGTGACTCGCTAAGGGTGTAACTGGGGTATCAGCATCCTAGAACAGCGAACTTTGTTTCCGGTTTGGGACAATTCCGAAATGTTCGTAGGCTAGTTGGGTGGCGACTCGTCCGCGCGGGGTGCGGTTCAGAAAACCGATCTGGATCAGGAACGGCTCGTAGATCTCTTCGATGGCGTCGGGTTCTTCGGCGAGTGCTGCTGCAAGCGTGTTCAGGCCGACCGGGCCGCCTTGATACTTTTCGATGATGATCAGGAGCAGCTTGCGATCTACTTCGTCGAAGCCGTAACGATCCACTTCCAGCATCTGTAGAGCCGCTTGAGCCGTGGGCAAGTCGATCTTTCCGGCGCTTCGCACCTGGGCGTAGTCGCGGACGCGGCGCAGCAGACGATTCGCGATCCTTGGCGTGCCGCGGGAACGGCTGGCGATTTCGAGGGCTCCGGGTCTGTCGATTTCCACGCCGAGGATTTCCGCTGAGCGTTCCACGATGATGCGCAGGTCTTCGTGACTGTAAAACTCCAGCCGCAGGACGATGCCGAATCGCGATCGCAAAGGCGAGGACAGCAGGCCCGCCCGCGTGGTTGCGCCGATGAAAGTGAACGGCTGCACGTCCATGGTATGGGTCCGCGCCGCTGGGCCTTGTCCGATAATGATATCGAGCTTGTAGTCTTCAAGCGCGGAGTACAGCAGTTCTTCGAGCGTGGGTTGCAGCCGGTGAACTTCGTCGATGAAGAGCACTTGCTTGTTGCGGACGTTGGTCAGAATCGCGGTTAGATCGCCCTTGATTTGAAGCGTTGGACCCGAGGTCTGTTGAAAGGGTACGCCGAGTTCGTTCGCGATAATTGTGGCCAGAGTTGTCTTGCCGAGTCCCGGAGGGCCGTAGAGCAAGACGTGATCTAAAGCTTCGCCTCGCGAGCGTGTGGCTTCGATGGCCACGGCCAGATTCTCTTTGACTTTGGATTGTCCGATGAATTCGGACAGACGCTGCGGACGCAGTTTTAGCTCAAAGGAAGAATCGTCCTCGACCGGCGCGGCGGAGACGATGCGCTCGCGGTCTTGCGGGAGCCGGGGAGTGTTTTTTAAGGTTGCCACTGGACGGATGTTACCAGTTCTCGCTTCCGAGTTGCCAGATTGGCAATCTCCGGCGGCGGCCAGTGTTCGCAGGCTTGATCGATCTTGACAATGTGACACATTATGTGTCACGTTGTAAGCATGCATTCCGTTAACATTCGGGAGCTTCGGGACACCAAGCGTCTCAAGAGCTGGCTGCGGGCGGGAAAGACGGTCGAACTGCGGGAACGCGATCGCGTGATCGCACGCATCGTTCCAGAAAAAACGGAAGGAAAACCGGGAAAGTGGCCAGATTTCGAGGCCCGCGCCCGGGAAATATTGGGAGACCGTATTCTCCCGAATGTCGTGCTTGAGGATCGGGGACGTTATTGAGCGTTTATGCCGATTCCAGCTTCGTTGTCTCTTTGTACCTGACTGATGTTCATTCCCCGGAAGCTCGGCGTCGCGTGCAGGGCGCACCGCCTCTGATCCTGACTGCGCTGCATCGTGCCGAGTGGGCCCACGCGCTCGGGCAGCATCAATTTCGCGGCACGGTGACGGCGGAGGCGGCCCGACGCGCGAATTCGCAATTGGTCTCGGATGCGGCCGCCAGCCTTTGGCGTGAGGCGCCGCTGCCGGATAACGCTTTCGAATTGTGCGCCGACCTCGCCCGCCGCTATGGGCCGAAACTCGGCATAAGGACACCGGACAGCCTGCATGTGGCGTGCGCCCTCGAATTTAAAGCGGAACGATTCTGGACCTTCGACGAGCGCCAGGGGAAGCTGGCCAAAGCCGAAGGGCTGAAGGTTAGTTCATAAAGTTCACCGTTCGCCTGCGGGAACTCCGTCACGAAAGAAAAAGCGTTGGACCTTGGCCGAGGGCATTCTTACGATGGTCTCGACAACTTTGTACTTTCTATCGACCACGTACTCGTACAGATACCTCTGCCCATTTGCGAGTTCCTGTTCCGAAACCCTACCGCGATCATAGACATTTCGCAGCAGCACCCTACCGTCTCCATCGCTCACCGTGGTCATCAGATAAGGATCATAGTCCTGGGCACGCAGAAGCGGCTCATAACCAAGGCGGTAAAGCAGACCCGAGGCGTCGGACACGGTTTCTAGGTGTCCTGAGGAGTCGTAGGTATAGATGCGAAGCTTGCCGGCATCATCCATGGCTTCAGTGATTCGATTCGCATCGTCGTACTTGAAGCTGATCGTACGGCCCGAAGGAGAGATCAATTGTGCCAAGTTGCGCACCTTGTCGCGTTTCAACTGAATGCGGTTGCCGCTTTCATCGCGCATCTCGGTCGCGGCGCCTTGGGCAAAACTCTTCGAGTAGTACGCTTCCGGAAACAGGAATTTGCGGCCATCGCGGAAGTCAAGAGTCCAGCCGTCCCCATTCCAGGCGATTTGAGCCTCATAGAACTCTGAACGTGTTGCGTAATGTCGATAGACTGCGTCGGCGTAGCCCGTCCCCTTCGAGATTCGTGGAAAATAGATTTGCGTGGCGTCTTCCAGATTGAGATACATCAGGGTGTACGGATTCCTTGTGGCGGTGGGGCAAATGTCGTAGGAGTGATTCGCCCCTTTTCCGAATGCAAATGGATAGTTGTCCCAATCCCAAACCCGAGAGGCTCGAGTCAAAACCAACGGCGTGATATCCGGAACAAAGAGATCGGTCTGCCGCAACACGAACATTCCAGTGCTTAGATCCACCTGGAATTCGTTCATCGGCGAAGTATGCCGCACAGTCGGGTGGATCATCGAAATCCTACCCGCGAACTTCGTCTTCGATTCTTTCGACGTCACAGAGATCACGAGGTACGGGGAGGACCCATCCCACGTCGGAGTAGGGTAGTTGAGAGGAAGCAGCCCTACTTTGATCGGTTTTGGAGACGGACGCGGCCGTCGAGCCGACAAAACGACAGACAATGTAACGAGCAGCAGAAAGACCGCCCATTTCCAAAGTGGCGGACGCCAGAAGCTCCTTCCGCGACTGCTCAAGCTGCGGCTCGACTGGGCAATAGCTGTCAGTGAGAACCTCGGTCGCTGGCGTGACCAACATCGGAGAAAGTAACGATGACCAGCCTTTTCTCGGCAGACGGTACTCCTGCCTGGCCCTACTCTTCCTCTTCCTTCACATCTCCCCGCGCCGCCTTCGCTTTCTCGATAATCTTTTCCTGCAGCAGCCCCGGCACCGCGTCGTAGTGGTGCATTTCCATGTTGAAGCTACCTCGGCCCTGGGTCATCGAGGTCAGATCGACGCCGTAAGTCAGCATTTCAGACATCGGGACTTCGGCTTTCACGACTGTGTTGCCGCCTTTGTTGTCCATGCCCTGGATGCGGCCACGACGGCTGTTCAGATCGCCCATGATGCTGCCCGCGAACTCGTCGGGAATAGTGATCTCAGCTGACATCACCGGCTCGAGCAGCGTGGGTTTAGCCTGCTCCATGGCTTTTTTGAAGGCGATGCGGCCCGCCATCTGGAACGACATGTCGTTGGAATCTACATCGTGATACGACCCATCGTAGAGGATGACTCTGAAATCCACCACGGGAAATCCCGCCAGATAGCCGCGGGCGGCTGCATCTTTGATTCCTTTTTCGATGGCGGGAATGTAGTTCTTGGGGATTGCGCCGCCGAAAATGTCGTTGACAAATTCAAACTCGCCTCCCCGGGGCAGAGGTTCCATCTTGATTTTGCAATCGCCATACTGCCCGTGTCCGCCGGTTTGTTTCTTGTGGCGGCCCTGGACGTCGGCTTTGCCTCGGATGGTCTCGCGATATGGCACCTTCGGCGCTTTCAGAATCACCTCGGTGTGGTAGCGCTTCTTCATTTTCGATACCACGACTTCGATGTGCTGCTGGCCTGTACCTGCGATCAGAAATTCTTTAGTTTGGGGGTCGCGGAAGAAGCGAAGCATGGCATCTTCCTCCATGAGCTTGTGGATGCCGGGGCCGAGCTTGTCTTCGTCGGCGCGGCTCTTGGGCTCGATGGCGAAGGTTATCGCTGGCTCGGGCAGATGAACTTTCGGATACTGAATGGGCGCGCTCTTGTCACCAAGCGTGTCACCAGTGAGCGTGTCTTTCAGTTTGGATACGGCTCCGATGTCTCCCGCGTGAAGCTCGGTAACAGGCACGGCGGTCTTACCCTGCATGATGGAAATGTGCGCCAGCTTCTCCGCCGAACTGCGCGAGAAATTCTGCACCGTGGCATCGTTTCTCAACACCCCAGAAAATACTTTGAAGTAGGAAATGCGGCCGGCAAACGCGTCCGAGATCGTTTTGAAGACATACAGCGAGACTGGCTCAGTGTCAGTCTCATGGCGCTTAGGAGGCTCGCCATTTCCCGACGCAGCGGCTTCACCCTGCACCCATTCGTGCTCGGAAGGAGCTGGGGTGTAGTCCACGATGAAGTCCATCACCCGGTCGGCGCCTACGTTCCCCAAGCCTGACCCGAAGATTACCGGAAAGATCTTGTCTTCGCGAATGGCGTTGTGCAGGGCAGGAATCAGGTCTTCAACTGGGATGGTGCCTTTCTCGAAGAATTCTTCCATCAGCTTGTCGTCGCCTTCGGCGATCAACTCGACCAGCTTCTCGTGGGCTTCCTGAGCCTGGTCTTTCAGGTTGGCGGGAATCTCGGTTTCCTTGCCTTTGCCGTTCCCGCCGAGTTCGTAGGTGTACGCCTTCATCTGCACCAGGTCGACCACGCCGTTGAAATTCTTTTCCTTGCCGATGGGCAGCTCCAATGGAATTACCGCACGGCCAAATGCGGTGGTCAGCGATTCCAGCACGCGTTCCGCATCGGCACGTTCGCGATCCATGCGGCTGGCCACGATCAGCCTCGGGGTCTTGAATTCTTCGCAATAGTTCCAGACCCTCTGGGTGACCACTTCGACCCCGGCAACGCCGTCCACCACGACGACTGCTGCATCGACCACGGGCAGCACCATCTTGGCTTCGTGGACAAACATGTTGAATCCGGGCGTGTCGACGATATTGATCTTGGTTTTGCCCCATTCGACATAGGCCAGGCCCGCCGAGATCGACATCTTGCGCGCGATCTCTTCATCGTCCCAATCGGTGGTCGCGGAACCGTCGTCGACCCGGCCCAGGCGCGGGGTTGCGCCGGAGGTGTAGAGCATGGCGGAGACCAGCGAGGTTTTTCCCGCATGCCCATGTCCTACAACGGCAACATTACGGATGTTTGCGCCTTCGTAAACTTTCACGATTCACTCCTTCAACCGGGATCATCTCAGGGCCGCCGTGCGCGGCCGTCTGACCGAGCGAGGCTTAGCAGTCTCCTGATCTGCAAATCTTTCGTGCGGCGGGCCCATAAAGAACAAATGAAGAGGACCGTCGATAGGCCAACTTCGAGCAGCCTACCCAAAACTAAGGATGCTAACACGCCTTCACTAGGCCTCTCAACCCAGTATCGGGTCGGCAGTTCGCTGCTTTCATTGTTGCCACGGCTTTACACTATTTCGCTTACAACTTCAGGAAGGTTCATCGTACACTGCGCACGTCCGCAGCAGTGGCCACTGGCGCGACAGAATCGGCTCGTGGAGGTTGTGGACTGTAGCCCTTGGAAAGTTTATGAGCGGCAGAAGGCGCAAAGAGAGGCAGCATGACAGAGCTGTTGATCATTGGTGGAATATTGGGCGTAGGTATGTTGCTGGTAATTCACGGCACCATTTTCAAGACACGATGGGGCATCAACACTGTCTCTCAGATCGAATGTCCGGGCTGTCATCGATTGCATGGTCAAATTCGCACCCCCCGCAATGTGCGACAGATGCTATGGGGCGGGTTTACTTGTTCTCAGTGCGGCGTTGAGGTCGATAAGTGGAACCGCCCCATTTCAAAGTAAGCGCTACCTTAGGCCTGTCACTTTTCTGTTCAAACCGTATATCATCAAATCGCCATGCTGGCGGCCGCACTGACGAACAATGGATCGCGCAATACGCGGGCAGCCATCAGCATCCGGTAAACCGGATCTGCCACACGCTGGGGATACCGGTAATTCTGGTTTCGCTGGCGCTGTTCATGGGAAGCATCTTCATTCACCGGTTGTGGATTTATGCGCTGACGCTTTTCCTCGCAGGCTGGACACTGCAATTCATCGGCCACGCCTTCGAACACAAAGAGCCCGAGTTCTTTCACGACTGGCGTTTCCTGTTTGTCGGCGTGCGTTGGTGGTGGGCCAAGATTCATGGCAAGGCGTAAGAGTCTCGTCGTGGTTTCAGTCGGCTCACGAAACGATGCGCTCCAGTTTGACAATTTTGTTACATTTGTTTTCCCGGTATGCTTGTAAACTGGTTTTCAGTTGCCAGGGAAAGTTGAAGAGAGTTTGGCTTACCCTGAAACCGATTTCTCTTTACGCCGTCTAAGCAGGATTTGAAGCTCATGCATCGTCTGACTGCCAGATTGTTGCTGGTTCTGCTCCTGGTGGGCGTGTTCGTCCCGGTGGCTCTGGCGATCTCCGCCACCCCGCCGCACGCCTGCTGTCTGCGGAAGCCGATGCACGGCCGTCCCTCCCACGACGCTGAGTTTCAGGGTCCTCCGGGATGCTGCCAACACGACTGTTGCCGCCCCCTGACCGTCTCTCGCACGGCACATCTCACTTCCAAAACGTGCGCCCAGGCCTCGCCTGCGTCGACGATCCTGCAGTCCGAGCGACACCCGATTCACTTCGCCATATCGATCAACTACGCGCACTCCGGTCGCGCCCCTCCGCAATTCTTCATCGCCTGATTCCAAACAGCTTGTAAACACTCGCGTGGCAATACTCGTGTGGGGACGGGTTTCTGACCCGTCCGGCGGAGCAAAGCTCCGCAGGCCCCACCGGGGATCAGCCCAGCTCTAGCAGGTTTCTTGGAGAACTCATGCGCTTCACTCATGTGTCCTGCGTCGTCTTGCTGCTCTTGGCGGTTGCCGCCAATGCCACGATCTTCGGCTCCGTTCGCGGCGTCGTTCACGACCCTCAGCACCGTCCTATTCAAGGAGCACACGTTACGCTGAAGGCTCAAACCTCGGATTGGACGCAGTCCGAAGAGTGTGCCGATAGCGGAGAATTTCAATTCAGTTCGGTTCCCATCGGGACTTACACGGTCACAGTCTCGTCGAAGGGCTTTCAGCAAATGCAGCAAGGCGTGATTGTTCAGTCCGACACTAGTCCGGTGTTGCATTTCGAGTTGGCTATCGCAGGCGCGAAGGAAACCGTTACCGTGTCGGGAGCTCCGGTGGAGGCACCGATAGACACTGTGACGCCAACGACGATGCTGAACCGTGAAAACATCCGGGAGACCCCCGGCGCCGACCGGACTAACGCGTTGCAAATGATCACCGACTACGTGCCGGCTGCCTATGTCACTCACGACATGCTGCACATGCGAGGCGGGCACCAGGTCGACTGGCTCATTGACGGCGTCCCCATACCTAACACAAATATCGCCACGAACTTGGGCCCGCAAATCGACCCGAAAGATATCGACTATCTGGAGGTTCAGAGGGGAAGCTACGAGTCCGAGTATGGAGATCGCACTTACGGCATCTTCAACATCGTTCCCCGAACAGGGTTTGAGAGAAACAATGAGGCAGAGCTGGTTCTAAGCCTGGGGAACTGGTATCAGACAAACGATCAAATCAACTTTGGCGGGCACAGCGAGCGATTCGCCTACTATGCTAGCTTGAATGGAAACCGATCAAACTACGGGCTGCAGACGCCGATTGGGCAAGTCTTTCACGATGCGCAGAACGGCTATGGGGGATTTGCGTCCTTCATATACAACCCCAGCGCAGAGAATCAATTTCGGCTGGTGACCTCGCTCCGGCAGGATTACTACCAGATTCCCTACGACCCAGATCCCAACTCAATCGGAAATCAGCAGTTGGTAGCTGTGGGTGCGGCTCCCAGTTACGGTCTTCGTGACGGCGAGCACGAAACGGATGGCTACGTTGCGTTTTCTTGGATCCACACATTCAATCCAAATATGCTGCTAACAGTTTCGCCTTTCTATCACTACACCAAAGCCAGCTATCAAGCCTCACCCGACGATTATCCAGTGGCCACCAACGTGGATCAAACTTCGAATTACGGCGGGTTACAAGCCAGCCTGAATGCAAACGTTTGGAAAAACGACATTCAGGCAGGCGTTTACGGATTCGCGCAGCACCAGAGCAACTACTTCAATAATCAATTTACGGATGGCAGTCAGAACTTTCCGCCCTCCTCGGCTTCCATCACGGGAGGGCTCGAAGAGATATTCGTCAGCGACAAATTCAAGGTGACCCCATGGCTGACGTTAATCGCTGGCTTTCGCCAATCGCACTTTACGGCGGATATTGTGGAGAATGAAGTGGACCCGCGTTTCGGAATTGCCGTGAAAGTTCCGCGCGTAAATTGGGTTTTTCACGCGTTCTATGGGCACTTTTACCAGCCACCGCCGCTGCTGACGGCCACCGGACCATTGGCCGGTTTTGCCAGTAGCCAGGGTTTTGCGTTCGCTCCCCTGCATGGCGAACGGGATGAAGAGTATCAGTTTGGCGTTACGATTCCAGTTCGCAACTGGACGCTGGACGCAGATCATTTTCAAACACGGGCACAGAATTGGCTGGATCATAACAACATTGGAGGGTCAAATCTCTTTTGGCCGATCACGTGGGATGCCGCCTTGATTCAAACCTGGGAACTCACGCTGCGCTCTCCACGCCTGTGGCGGCGCGGCCAGTTTCACCTTGCCTACGCGAATCAAATCGCGCAAGCAACTTCGCCCATCACCGGGGGATTAATCTGTCCCCCTGCGACGCCAACGTGCTCGCAGTATCCGCCTCCGGGATATGGCCCTGTTGACCATGATCAGCGGAACACTTTGAACCTGGGTTTCAATGCGACTCTCCCCTGGCAGTCGTACGCTTCGACGAACGTGTACTATGGCTCGGGATTCCACAACGGGTTTCCCAACGCGCAATATCCCGGAAACTACCTGCCGGGGCACACCACGTTCGATCTATCCATGGGGAAAAGCTTCGCGGAGAAATACAGTGTTTCCGTGACTGCTCTGAATGTGGGAAATCGCCGCGTCCTGCTGGACAACAGTGTGACGTTTGGAGGATTTCACTGGAACGAGCCCAGGGAAATTTACGCCGAGTTCCGCTATCGCTTTCACTATTAGTTGCGGGCGAGGGCGTCATCGCACACGCCAACACGGTAAAGGAGAAAACATTGGGCCATCCATTCGATATGCAGCGCCGAACACACTTGATAATTTTGCGCCTAATTGCCTTAGGCTGCCTGGGCCTTCTGGCGGCTTGCGGGCCATCGCACAGCGCCCAGCAAACGGGGGCCAAGGGTGAAAACGCAAATGTGAAGCGGTACCAGTTGACCGGCCGCGTCGTTTCCGTTGATAAGGCAACTCAGTCGGTCAACGTCGATGGCGACGAAATCCCTGGCTTTATGGCTGCGATGGCCATGCCGTATCCGGTCAAGGACGCTGCGGCGCTCGAGAAATTGTCTCCTGGCGACCGGATCAAAGCGGAAATCGTTTTAGGGAACGAGGGGGCGTATCTCGAAAACATAACCCTCGCACAAAAAGCGCCTTCGCCGAACCCAACGAAGTGACGCTGCAAGAGGTTACTGCAGGCCTTTCAGCGCCTCCAGCAATTCCCCGATCGATGGCGTCTGGTCCAAGGGATACACTTTGGCAAGAACGATTCTCCCGTTCTTGTCAACGATGAAGACCGATCTCTCGCTGATCCCGGGGAGTGGCGGCCCCTCTCGCAAAACGTCGAATGCCTGCGTCACCTGGGCATGAGGATAAAAATCAGAACACATGGGAAAATGCATGGTTCCGATATCATGCTTCTGCCAGGCAAGGTGGCTATAAATTGAGTCGGTGCTTATGTCCAGGACCTGGGCATCGAGCGCGGCGAACTTCTCCAGATTCGAGTCGAACGCCGGCAACTGTTCTCCTCAAGTCGGGGTCCAGTCCAGCGGATGAAAGGTCACGAGCACGTGTTTTTTCCCGCGAAAATCACTGAGCTTGATCTTTAACCGCTGTTCGCCTTCGACTGCCGCCAGTTCAAAGTCCGGCGCTAGCTCCCCAACCTTCAATGCCATGTGCCCGCTCCTCCTCGATGACGTCTTAGCATTATGTCGTACCGAGAGACCGAGCGCTAGCCGTGGTCCTCGCGAGAATTAACACTCCTTTAACAAACGGTCTGCCCTCCGGCCCTAATATTCTCGCAATGCCCTCCGAACCCCTTGTCATTGAGGATATCCCCGGCCCCAAGGATGGACAACGCATCCTGCGTCTTAGTGGACCGCTCGTCATCGCGAACCTATTCGACTTTCAGACTAAAGTGCGCGCGGACGATTCCCGTTCCCTTATCATCGACTTCACCAGCGTGCCCTACGTGGATTCTGCCGGAATCGGCGCACTGGTGGGCGCCTACGTTACGCACCAGAAAGACGGCCGCAGTCTCGCCCTCGTCGGCGTCAGCGATCGGATACACAATGCACTTCAGGTCACGCGCGTCGAAAACTTTTTCCGGTTCTTCAATACATGTGCGGAAGCTGAAAACCTTGCCTAGCTTGGGTTGTGTGTGGAATGTAAGGCCTCTCCGGTTTGACTCCCCTCGCACTGCACCTTAAGATTAGTTGCTCCGTTACATTTTCGATTCGTTCCTCCCGTGATTGGCGAAACCATCTCGCATTACCGTATAACCGGCCGCTTGGGAAGCGGTGGGATGGGTGTGGTTTATGAGGCCCAGGACTTGACTCTCGGGCGCCGCGTGGCTCTCAAGTTCCTTCCGCCTGAACTGGCCCGTGACGCGTCTGCGCTGGACCGCTTCCTGCTGGAGGCTCGCGCCGCGTCGGCCTTGAATCACCCCAACATCTGCACGATTTATGCGGTAGAAAAAGAGGGTGACCAGTCTTTTATCTCGATGGAGTTAATCGAGGGTCAGGGGCTCGACACTAAACTTCACGGCGGACCTCTGCCGGTTGATCGTTTACTCGACGTGAGCATTCAGTTGGCGGACGCGGTCGATGCCGCACACGCAAAGGGAATCATCCATCGCGACATCAAGCCGGCGAACGTTTTCCTCACTCAGCGGGGTCAGGTAAAGGTTTTGGACTTCGGGCTCGCCAAGCTCACGCGCGCACCGGGAACTGCCATGGAGACTGAGGCTACACTGGACGACGGTGCGCGCACCGCCAGCCTTACCAACCCGGGCAGCACGGTCGGCACTGTCGCGTACATGTCTCCGGAGCAGGCTCGGGGCGAACAGCTCGATGCCCGAACCGATCTTTTCTCTTTGGGCACCGTGATCTATCAGATGGCCACCGGACAGCTGCCTTTTTCGGGCAACACCTCGGCGGTAATCTTCAACGCCATACTGGAACGCGATCCTGTGCCTGCGGGGCAACTCAATCCCCAGATTCCGCCGCGGCTTCAGGAAATCCTCGACAAACTGCTGGAGAAGGATCGCGATCTGCGTTACCAGTCTGCCGCCGATTTACGAGGTGATCTTAAAAGGCTGAAGCGCGATACAGAAACCGGCCGCAAGATGGCGCAACCGGTCTCCGGTCCATCCGTTGCCGTTGCGGCTCCCGAGTCGTCGTTCGCCCGGCAACCCTCGAGCGGTTCAGCCGTGGTCGCCGCCGCCCGCCAGCACAAGTTGGGAACTGGAGTAGCGGCACTCGTCGCGATCGTGGTCGCCGCCGCCGCCGCTTATGGTATTTACACTTTGTTCAATCGCAAGCGTCCTGTCCCTTTCGAGAATATCTCGATCACTAAGGTTACGGAAACCGGCAAGGCCGCGCTGGTGGCCATCTCTCCTGACGGCAAATACATCCTCTACGTGGTTAATGACGCTGGCCAGGAGAGCTTGTGGCTGCGCAACCTTCCCACCAATAGCGACACCCAGGTGATCGCACCGGCGGAAGTGAGCTACGTCCATTTGCGTTTCTCTCCGGACGGCAACTACCTGTATTTTATTCGCAGCGAACCCGGTAGTGAGGAGTTGCATTATCTCTACCGTGCGCCGCTGTTTGGCGGCACTCCCCAGAAGCTGGTCACCGACATTGATTCCAACATTACCTTCTCGCCTGACGGGCGGCGGATTGCCTATTTTCGTTTCAATAATCCCGAGGCCGGCAAAGAGCAGCTCCTTTTGCTTTCCGCCGAAGGTGGCGACGAGAAAATTCTTTACAGCGGTCCCGTACGGGGCGGATTACAAGATCCCGCGTGGTCTCCAGATGGCAAGACAATCGTCTGCATGGTGCTTCAACCTGGAGACGCCTTCAGCGGTTTGGCGGGCTTCGATGTCAGCAGCGGAAAGCAGAGATTGTTCTTCACCTCCGCCATGGACATCGTGCAGCGCCCGGTCTGGATGCCGGACGGGACTGGCGTGCTCGCACAGACCAACCTGGGCCGCAGGCAAATCGTTTTTGTTTCTTATCCGGATGGAGTGTTCCACAACGTTACCCGCGATACCAATAATTACTCCGAGCCTAGCCTGGCGGCTGACGGGCGCATCCTGGCCAGCGTCTTAAGTCAGCCCCATTACGACGTCTTCACGATGCCAGCCCCGTCTTTGAATGGTGGTCCGGGTCGGCAGGTCACGTCGGGCGCGCCGATCTTCGCTTTTAGTTGGACGCGCGACTCTCAGCTGATTATCGACTCAGGTTCAGGCCTTGACCTGCTCAATCCCGAATCAGGCAAGAAGACCGGTTTGGTCGCGCAGGCAGGCGCTTTCGCCGACACGCCGTCCGCGTGCCCCGACGGCCGCTACGTGGTATTCACGAGCACATACGGTAATGGCAAGGAGCTCAACATCTGGCGCGCCGATGCGTCCGGCGGAAATCTCAAACAGCTTTCTGATGGCAAGGTGGACCAAAATCCGGTTTGTTCGCCCGATAATCGCTGGGTAATTTACCAGGACGTAGTGAATGGCAATCGCTTGATGAAGGTGACCATCGATGGCGGGAAGCCCGAAAAAATCTCAGACGAACTCACAGCTGTCTTCGATGTTTCTCCCGATTCGAAAACTGTCGCTCTTGCAGCCTTCGGACATCTCGGTGAACATGTAGAAGAGCTCAAACTTCTCTCATTGGAATCCAATCAGACTTCGAAAACGCTGCAGTTCGAACGCCCGCGAAGCGGTCCCATCAACTTCTCAATAGATAGCAAAGCTATCATTTACCCGTTCCGCCATGGCGGGGTCGACGACTTGTGGTTGCAACCGCTCGATGGCTCAGCGGGAAAACAAATCACGGACTTCAAGTCAGAACACATCCGGGATTTTCGCTGGTCCTTCGACGGCAGCAAGATGGCGGTCATACGCGGCCATACCGATTCCGACGTGGTTCTGATCCGGGACATGCAGCCCTAACCCGCAACTGCTTCCTCCTAGTTGCACGCCTTCGGCACCGCGGTCAGGCCGGCCGGGTCGGAGCCATTCTTTACCACATGGAACGGGGAGCCAGAAACTTCCTTCACAGTATCACCGTTTGTCGCAAGAACACCGATCAGCTCCGGATTGCTCTCCTCGGAGACGAAAAGATCCAGACCGTTGGTACCCGTGGCCAATCCCAGTGCATACGTGCCGGGCGTGTGCAGCTTAACCGTGCCGTCATAGGTCAAGGACCCAGTGGAATCCACGGAAAGAGTCGTGATCTGGTCTGACATCGTGTTGCTCACGTACAAGTGCTTACCGTCAACACTCAAGATTATGTTGTTGGAACCCTGTCCGTTCTTGTCGGTGAAGTTGTCAATCTCCTTGAGCTCTCCAGCCGAGCTGATGCTGAAAGCCTCTACCTGCGTGTTCGACGAGGCATCGCCAAAGTACGCGGTTGTTCCATCACAACTGATATCGACGCCCGCGGCAGCTCCCTTCGGGGTGAATGGGCCAAGTTCGGTAAGATCCCCGGTGGTGGGATCGATTTTGAAAGAGTCAACCTGCCCGATGTAGGCGGCAATCAGATAGTCGCCGTTGGGCGTGGCCTTCATGCCGGACGGCGAACCGGGAACGGTGAACATTTTTAGCGCCTTAAGCGAGCAATTGGGGTTGATCCGCATTACGGAGATGCTGTTGTTGTTGGTGTTTCCGGCGAATAAGAAATGGTTTCCCGCCGTCAGCCCCACGCCGAAACGCTGCGCACCGGTCACTCCATCCGAGAAAGGAGAACCATGCACGGCGGTCAAAGTTCCTTGGAAGAGATCGACCTGGAACGCGGCGATGGTGCTGTCTCCGCCGTTCGAAACGAACAGGCAAGTGCCGAGCCTGAGCTTGGCGGACGTGATCGGAGACAGAGCGAAGTAACCACTGCCCGCGCTCTTCCCGCCTGTCGGGTAGGTCTTTAGCAGCTTTACCGCGCCCTTACTGTTCACACTGAGGGCGGTCGTGCTGTTGCCACTATTGGCTACGTTGTCGTTGGTAAAAATATACTGTTGGGCACGCGCGTTGGCGGCAGAAAAGGCAAAGACAGCGGCCAGACAAAAGATCCACGATAGTTTCACTAAGCGGTTCATATTTCCCCCTCGAACGCATTCTTCGTCCTTAGCCCGGGCCACGTAGGCCCCGATTGATCTCGGCCCAGTTTTCGTTGCGAGTGAACTCACACGTGGGCCGGAGACACAAAGAGCCTTCAGCTCTACAGCTGCGAGAGCTAGCAGGCGGGGCGTTGGGAAAAGGGGGGAGGGCAACGCACCACACACGGCAAATCGACTCAGAACGTATTACAGACGGGCAGCCCTGTCAATGGTGTCGTGTAGCGGGAGAAGAAAGTCCCGCTAAAACGAAGGGCGGCTTGGGTTAGCCGCCCGTTCGCCGAAAATTTGTAAGTGGTTTATGCCGGCTTCACGTTCTCGGCTTGCCACCCCTTGGGGCCCTTTACGACGTCAAACTGTACTTGCTGGCCTTCCTGCAGGCTGCGAAACCCACCCGCCTGGATCGCAGAGAAGTGGACGAAAACGTCCTCACCGCTCTGACGGCTGATGAAACCATAGCCCTTGGCATCGTTAAACCACTTCACTGTTCCTGTTTCCATGGTGTTACACTCGATTCCTTTTTGTTAGATGTGCGCTGTGTCAATCGCAGGACTTCTTCAGGCAGGTCACGCTGCTGTCGCGGGAGTTGCTGAAAAACTGCAAAGATCAAACGCAGCAGGATTGTACCTCAGCCATTCCTGAAATTGCCAAGGTATTTCATTGGCCACGGTGTAAGCGAACGTATTATCAACGACTTACAGTCATGTTGGGAATGAGTGCTGTCGCGACTGGAAACTTTACCGACTTCGCTGCATCATGGAGACATGCGTCTCCGTTATTTTGCCATTCTGCTCCTGCTCTCATCCCTCGCCTTTGCCGACATCGTCGAAGACGTTCGCACCGCACTCGCTCAGAGAAATTTCGCTGCCGCCGATTCCGCCCTGCAAACTTACCGCGCTCAACACGGTGTCGATCCGGAGTACCTCGAAGCTCTCTCCTGGACGGCGCGCGAAGAATTGGCCGCCAACCAACTCGACAAAGCTGATGCGGCTGCCAAGGAGATCGAGACGCTGGCCGACAAGTTACTCCAGAAACGATCGCTCGACGCCGAACCACATCTTCCTGTCGCTCTGGGCGCTGCTCTCGAAGTTCAGGCCCAGGTCCTGGCTGCTCATGGCCAAAACGCACAAGCTGCCGCCTTGCTACGGCACGCTGTGATGTCCTACGGAAATACTTCGATCAGCCCGCGCCTGCACAAGAATCTGAACCAACTCACCCTCACCAGCCAGCCCGCGCCGGCGCTCAGCACCTCGGAGTATCTTGGTTCACGGCCCACCCCCCTGAGCCAGCTCAAAGGTTCTCCCGTTCTTTTGTTCTTTTGGGCTCATTGGTGTGTCGACTGCAAGTACGAGGGGCCAATCATCAGCCGCCTCAGCTCTGAGTTTGCTCCCAAGGGGTTGACTGTTCTCGCTCCCACCCAACTCTACGGGTACGCGGCTAAGGGAGAGGATGCGAAGCCTAAAGATGAGATCGCCTATATCGGTCAGGTGTGGGAGCACTTCTATCCCGGACTGCAAAGCGTTCCTGTGCCGATCAGCAAGACCAACTTCACCAACTACGGCGCCAGTACCACGCCGACACTAGTTCTGGTCGACCGCAAGGGCCGCGTAGCGTTATACCATCCCGGGCTGATGCAATACGAAGACCTGCGGGCCGCGATCGAAAAAACATTATCCAACTAGCAGGAGTGGATGCGGGCCGCTTGCTTGTATCCCTCGGACGAGGCCTCCAGCATCGTGTCCATCGTCCTCCCTCAGCGGAACACGTATAAGACGCCGAAGTCAGCGATTGCACTCACATGATGCGACGGGCTCACTCCATTCGGGTTGTGGTACGAATAAATACCAACCCGCTCGCGCAGGTAGAATCTTTGCTTCAAGTGCATTCGCATGTCAAACAAAGGTCCGTTCAGGGTGTAGTCGGTTGTCGTGGGGATGAGGTATTGAGCGTTGAGGCGAAACCAGTCCTGCTCAAACATGGCGCCTGCGGTGGGCCAAACGGAGTGGTTGTCGTATTGAGATGTGAAGAGCTCGCTGAAGTGAAACCCGCCCCCCAGCCGCCAGTGTTGCGTTACCCGTCCCATCACGACTCCGGCGGCACGAAAGGTGGTGCCGTTGTTGAGGCCAGTTGGATTCGCAGTGTCCGCGCCGGCTTCGCCTTCGACGAATATAGGAGCACGGTCCCCCCAGTCCACCCCAACGTCGCCAAAGTAGTAGGGTGATTGAAAGCTAAGGCCGTTAACGCCGATTCCGCCGTCTGCGTAGGGTGCTACCTGAGCGCTGCCAAAAGCGCAACAAAGGAAGACCGTCGCCAGAAGAGTGGGAACGGCTTTCCTCAGTTTCGCAAGCTCCTCGCGGTATGAACGCCGCCATTGCATCGCCCGAAATGGCCCGGCTGTGGCCTTTGGCAAGTGTACCCATTGGAAATGCTGTCGCTATTTACCAATGCAGAACGTGGTGAACCGCCGACTTAGGCGGCTGATAAGTAATTCTGGGGGAGCGAAGTTTGGCCGGAGCTATGTCGGATTGTCCGCCAGTGGGAGAAACACTTGAAAACGCGTGTTGCCCGGCCTCGAATCGACCTGAATGCTGCCGCGGTGCTTCTTCACAATTCGCTGGACCGTGTCGAGGCCGAGCCCGGTTCCTTCGCCCACTGCCTTGGTGGTGAAGAAGGGTTCGAAGATGTGCGGCTGGACCTGGGGCGAAATTCCTGGACCATTGTCGCCGATCTCAACTACAACGCAACCGTCGTCACGGTAAGTTCGAAGGCGAAGCTCACCTTTCCCTCCCATGGCGTCGATGGCGTTGTCGATGATGTTGGTCCAGACCTGATTGAGTTCGCTTCCGAATGAATTCACCAGGAAAGGAATCTTCTGGTAATCGCGCTGCACGACTACTCCGCGCTTGAGCTTGTGATTCAGGATGGTCAGGGTAGTTTCCAGGCTCTTCACGATGTCCACATTTTGCACGGGCGCCTGGTCCATGTACGTGTATTCCTTGATCGCGAGGACCAAGTCGGAGATTCGCGATGTACTGCTCTCGATTTCGTTCAACAGATTCGCGACCTCGACCGAAGCGGCGATCCTTACCAGAGCGGCGCGGGCTGTGGCCGGATCCAGGGTGGCGAACAACGATTCCAGCTCCGCCGGCTGGACGCACTTTCGCGCCAGATCGGCTGCCAGTTGCCACAAGTCGTTCTGTCCATGGCTGCGTAGCAGTGAATCGATCTGCTCTTCCAGGTCGCTGGTGGTCAACGCGTCGGGGGGATGTTGGTTTTGCTGGACGAAGGAGGCCTCTAACTTTTCAATTTCGGCTCTCTCGGCGGAGGTGAGATTGTGTCGTCCCAGTTCGTGACTCGCGTCCCTGATCCGAATCAGCATGTCGCGCAGCTGGCCGGCAGCACGTTTGGCGGCGGAAGCGGGATTGTTGAGTTCGTGAGCGAGTCCTGCGGACAATTTTCCCAGGGAAGCTAACCGGTCGCGTTGTTGTTCCATCCGAGTGGTTTCGCGGATGCGGTCCGACATCAGGCCAACGAGACGCTGGGTCAGCTCGGGCATTTTCTGGATGAGTTCTGGAAACAGTGACGCAGGAAAGCGCAGGATGCGACTGTCCGCCTCCGCTCGCCCGCTCACCGTGAACTGCTTCATCCTGGAAAACGGCAGCACTCCAGTGACGTTGCCCTGGCTTATTGTAAAAATGATGGTTTCGCCGCCAATCTCGCCCCGACCCTGAAGTTGCCCCTCAAGAAGCACAAACATCGCATTGGCGGGATCGCCTTGGCGCGCGTAGCCTTCACCCGCCTTGAGATGCAATTCTTGCGACTGACTGATGAACCAGTCGAGCTGATTGTCAGGTAAGTCCGCGAATATGGGGATGCGAAGTAGTTCCGATTTGTCGACCATTTAAACTTTGCTCAAGTACTGATGGATGAACTGTACTGCAACCGATCCTTCGCCGACTCCGGAAGCCACTCGTTTCACCGAACCGTGCCGCACATCGCCCACCGCGAACAGGCCTGGAACATTGGTCTCGAGCAGGAAGGGATCTCGGTCGAGACTCCATCCTTTGGGTCGTTGGCCGTCACGAATGAGATCGGGACCCGTCAACAGAAAACCGCGCTCGTCTCGCTCGACCAAAGTCCCCAGCCAATCGGTACGGGGCAAGGCACCGATGAAAATAAACATCGCGCTCGCGGGCACCCGCTCCACTTTGTTCGTATCCGAACAAAGCACAGAGATTTCTTCCAGATGCGTTTCCCCATGTGCCTCCGCCAGGCTGGCGTGAGCCCACAGTTGAATGTTCGGCGTCTCCTTGACTTGGTCAATCAGATACTGCGACATCGTGCTGGAGAGAGAATCGCCTCGCACAAGAATGATGACCCGATCCGCGTATCGAGCGAAATTCATGGCGGCCTGGCCCGCCGAGTTCGCGCCTCCCACCACGTAGATGGTTTCGCCCTTGCATGAAAGCGCTTCGGTGGCGCCGCCGCCGTAGTAGACGCCTGCGCCTTGCAGTCGATCGACTCCCGGAGCTTCGAGTCGTCGCCACTGTACCCCGGTCGCGATCAGCAACGCGTGGCAGGAGATCTCGTTCCCATCCGCCAGCTTAATAATCCGGTAGGACCCTTCGGTACGGACGCTGGTCGCTTCCTGCGGCGACAGAATCTCCACGCCAAAGCGCAGCGCCTGAGCAACTGCGCGCCGGGCCAGGTCGTTCCCACTGAGGCCGGAGGGAAATCCCAGATAATTCTCGATGCGCGAACTCATTCCTGCCTGGCCTCCCGGCGCTTCGCGCTCGATCATTACCGTGTGCAGTCCCTCCGAAGCACCGTAGACAGCGGCCGCCAGGCCCGCGGGACCGCCGCCGATAATCGCGAGATCGTAGAAGTCGGTCTGCGCGCGTGTGCGCAACCCAACTTTTTGGGCGACATCTGCCGGCACGCTCTCCAGAAGTTTTGTCCCGTCAGGGAAAAGTACAACCGGAAGATTGGCGGACTCCGGGCCCAGAGCTTCCACCAGACGCTTGGTCTCCGGATCGTTGGCAGAAACCTCGACGTCAATCCACTGGTAGGGAACGCGATTTCGCGCCAGAAAATCCCGCAGTTCATACGACCGCGGCGACCACCGCGTGCCCAGTACACGAATTCCCTGAAAGACTGGACGGTAGGAGGCTTGCCAGTCGTCGAGCAAGTCATCAAGTTGCGGGTAGAGGTGCTCTGCGGGCGGATCCCAAGGCTTCAAGAAGAAATAATTGACGCTGGCTTCGTTGATCGCGCTGATGGCAGCCGTGGTGTCGGCGTAAGCGGTGAGCAATGCCCGCTTGGCATCGGGAAAGAGCTGCATTCCTTCTTGCAGAAATTCGACGCCGTCCATATGCGGCATGCGTTGGTCGGCAAGCAGCAAGGCCACGCTATCGTTGCGGACCTTGAGCCGTTTCAGGAGATCCAGCGCTTGTACGGGAGAATCGCTGGCGATCACGCGGTACTCAGCGCCGTATTGCGACCGCAAGTCGCGCTCAATCGCACGCAAGACATCCGAGTCGTCGTCCACGCTTAACAGAATTGGCTTTGCCATGGTCGGTCTCAGTTTCGTGAAGAAGAAGGGTTTCGGACTTCCGCACTGGCTGAATAACCTGATTAGATACCGAAACTCCCATTTGGTCGCTGAATTGGATCAGAATTTTGTCGAAGCCGCCAAACACTGTCTTACTTTCCAATACAGAATGTACTGAAGATAAGGTTCAGGATATCGTCGGTGGTTGTAGCCCCTGTGATCTCATCGAGACTACGCAAGGCGCTGTAAAGATCGAGCAGAAGCATTTCATGGGGGACTTTGCTGTCGATTGCCGCTCTGGCCGCCGCAAGCGCCGTAACTGACTCCCGAACACGTTCCTGGTGGCGCAGGTTGGTGAGGAATCCTGTCTCGGTCTGAGCGTTGGCCTCCCCGCCGACGTGACGCAGGATTTCGCTTCGGAGTTTCCGGATTCCTTCTCCCGTGATCGCGGAAGTCCGTACTTGAACTCTCCTACCCGTTAGGTCTTCGGCCCCAGCGAGGGAATCGCCTCTCGGATCTGCCGAGCTTTGCGCGGCTGTACAGCAGGCGGCGGCTGTCCCCACGTGATGATTGTTGATGAGATCGCATTTATTGGCGACCGCAATCGCCGGGCGTCCCGCGACTTGCCCTAACAAATCCTTGTCTTCGTTGGTGAGCGGCTGAGAATAGTCGAACACCACGAGGACGAGGTCGGCGTCGGCCAGAGCTTCCATGGATTTTCGGATACCGATGCTTTCCGCCTCGTCGAGGCCGCGGCGAATGCCCGCAGTGTCGACGAGTTTGATGGGGATGCCTCCGATGGCGACGGTTTCGCTGACTAAATCGCGAGTGGTGCCAGGAGTTGCGGTCACGATCGCGCGTTCGCGCTCGACGAGGCGATTAAACAAGCTCGATTTGCCGACGTTAGGCCGACCCACGATGGCGAGCGTAAGACCTTCATGCACGATCTTTCCATAGGCGAATGAGGCGGCAAGATCTTCAAGCGGCGCGCGGATTGCGGCGACGAGCTGGAGTATCTGATCAGCGGGGAGGACCGAGATGTCGTCTTCGGCGAAATCGATTCCGGCTTCGAGGGTTGCGATCAACTCAAGCAATTTCTGTTTGATCGGTTGGAGGCGGCGCGACAGTGCGCCTTCGAGTTGCTGTGCCGCAATCTTGGCCTGGTAGAGAGTTTGCGATTCGATAAGGTCGCGGACCGCTTCCGCCTGGGTAAGATCGATGCGCCCGTTAAGGAAAGCGCGCATAGTGAACTCGCCGGGCTCGGCGAGGCGAGCACCTCGAGCCATAGCAAGCTCAACGACGTGGCGCAAGATGATCGGCGATCCATGGGCTGAGATTTCTACAACGTCGTCGGTGGTATAGGAGTGAGGCTTGGCGAAATAAGTGACAACGACTTCGTCGATGCGCCCTGCCGCGCTTGGCGCAGCTGAACAGCCGGGGGCGGCTGTCCCCACGTGTTCATCGGCGGGTTCAACCAGTTCTCCGAATACGGCGTGTCCCAGTTCGAGATCGCGTTTCAGGCGCAGCATGGGCAGGGCGATTTTCTTTGCGTCCGGCCCGGCGAGACGGACCACACCGATGCCTCCTCGACCGGGCGGCGTAGCGATGGCGACGATAGTGTCGTCGAGGTTCACCGGAAGATTGTAGCGGTTTTATTCTGGCGAGCTGCTATTTGTACGGCTCACGGGACATTCCGCGACGCAGGAGCGCTCGCGGGCTTGTAGTTTTTCGGGTAGACCACCAGACAACGTCGTCCACCTTCGCCCTGGCTTTCGGTGTGCAGGTCGGCGTGATCGCGCAACGCTAAGTGCACAATGCGGCGCTCGCGCGAAGACATGGGAGCGAATTCATACGGCATATTTGTCTTGCGAACTCTTTCGGCAGCTACCCCGGCGGCCAAACGAAGTTCTTCCAACCGCATGGCACGCTGATTCATGCAGTCGAAGCTGACTTTCTCATGCTCGTTGCCGGGCAGGCGGAGCATCTCAATCGCCAGGGTTTCGATGGCGCGCAGCAGTTGGCCGCCTCGTTCCAATACCAAAGGAGAGTCGGGTCCAGAGAGTTCGACTAAAATCTCGGGCCGTTCCCAATCGCGCTCTTGGGTGAGCGGCGGATCCACGGTAATCCGATACTTCAGATGAAGACCGCCGTGGGTGACGACAATACGGAGAAGTGCATCGATTTTCTTGGCAGCTGCGATTTTGTCAGGAATGGGCACTAGCTTCTGGCTCCTAGCTGCTAGCTCCAACCTCTGAGTTCCGGCGTTAGACTTGAGCCAGAAGCTAGAGGCTAGAAGCTATTTCTCTTTCTTCCTAGCTCTTTTCGCCGCCATCTCGCGCATTTCCCGCCCCAGGCTGGTGCGGTTCATGATGGCCTGTTGTGCGATGGCGATCAAATTTCCTTCCGCCCAGTAGAGACACAAGCCGGCAGCAAAGTTGTAACTCAACACCCCCATCATCACCGGCATCATCACGTTCATCACTTTCTGCTGGGAGGGGTCCATTCCCGCCTGCGGGGTCATGCGCTGCGTAATCAGCATAGTGATGAAGATGCAAATCGGCAAGATATGCATAGGATCGGCTGAGGAGAGATCGTGGATCCACAACCAGGATGCATGCCGTAGATCGAGCGCCGAGCCCAGCATGCTGTAGTAGGCGATGAGGAATGGCATCTGGATGGCCAGCGGCAAGCATCCGCCGACTGGGCTGACGCCTTCCTGTTTCATCAACTCGCCGATCTCCGTGTTCATCTCCTGCCGCCGCGGATCACGCATACCGTACTTCTTATATTTTTCCTTGATCGAGTTCATCTGCGGCTGGATCTTCTGCATCTTGAGCGCGGACTTCATGCTCGAGATGCGTAATGGCATCAGCGCCAGATTGATCACCAAAGTTTGCAGGCAAATCGCCCAGCCCCAGTTCCCAACAATGCCTTCGATCCAGCGAAGCCAGATGAAGAGTGGACGCGCAATCACACCCCAGAAACCAAAGTTGATGAGCCCGCGCAAGTCTGGGTCCGCACCCACGATGGTTGGCACGGGAACGGACTCCAAAGTCGCCAGTGCTTTAGGCCCGACATACATTCGCGCGACGGTCGGACCTCTGGGATTCCCAACAGCCGCTCCCAGCACGTCCACCGGAGCCGTTTCCAGCGGGTTCGGGTCTTTCGGATTCTTGGGAACGTTGAGCGGGTTGCGCAGAGTGACCAAGGCGGAGTTCTGCGAATCGTCCGGAAGGAATACGGCGGCGAAGTACTGATCGGTGACTCCCGCCCAGTTGAACGGTATGTGAAGCGTGTTGCCACCGCTGATTTTCTTAATGGCCAGCCGTTCTGTGTTGCTGTTGTACTGATAATCAATTTGACTGGCCGCGTATGAAGAAAGGGTGGCTTCGTCTCCGAAGCCTGCTGGCCACGCCGGGTAAGCCGCGACCTGACTTCCCCTGGACACTACCGAGGTTTCGACGCGCACCACGTAGGTATGGTCGAAGCTGAAGCTCTTGCGGACGGCCACATCACCGTCGGCATATTCAAACGTAATAGTGACGGGTGCTTTTACCGCACCCGAACTTGATGACAGGTAAAGGGCGGAATTCAGCTTGTTGCGTTGGCTCTCGTCGTAGGTCCACAGGGATAGCGGGTAGCCATATTTTTCCGCAGCGGGCTTGTTGACCAGATCCAGCGGCTGCTCTTTATCGTCAGTAAATTTCTTCAGGATCCAGGACTTGACCTGCGCGCCATGGTTGGTGAACGTGATGCGGTACAGATCGTTCTCGACCACAGTTTCCGATTCGGAGGCTGCCTGTTTGGTCGCACCGGCATTGAGCGCCGGAACTGCCGGTTGCGCTGGCTGGGCCTGATTGATGGAAGCAGCCGGCGGCGCGGTCTGAGGCTGGCTCTGAGGTTGTTGTGCGGGAGTCGAAGGTTGTGGAAGATATTTCTTGATTATCGGCTGGAACAACACGATGACCAGGAAGGTCAAAGCGAAGACGAGGAGCAGCCGACGCTCCATGCCTGGTTCTTGCTGAGGATTTTGGAATTCTGCCAAATTTACTTTCTCAATGACTGCAAAGCTCGGTTTCGCCACTGCTCTGAACCGGCACGCCGCAATTCGGCCGCTTACAAACTTCCAGCTTGATTACAGGATCCAGTCCGCCCTTCGCGAACGGGTGGCATCGCATTACTCGCCAGATTGCCATCACGCTGCCGCGAGCAACTCCGTAACGATCGATCGCTTCCATCGCGTACTCGGAACACGAGGGCACATATCGGCAAGCGGGCAAGAACATGGGCGAGACAGCCCATTTGTATGTTCGGAGGATGAACTGCACGACCGTTTTAGAGATCTTGCTCATTTGTATTCGTCAGGAAAAAACAAACCCTGTCATGCTTCGCTCGGCTGAACAGCCGAGGGCGGCTGTCCCCACGCGTGCCTATGTTCTTTTTAGCGACTTTTTGATTACTTCAAAAGCGCCGCTGATCTCATTCTCTATGACGGCAAAGTCAACTTTGAGCACTGACTTCTTTGGATTGATCACCACATCCACCGGAACCGGAAGTCCCGGCCAATGCAAGCGGACCGACTCTCGCAATCGCCGTTTCATACGATTGCGATCGACCGCCCCGCCCAGCACACGTCCCACGGTAAACCCGATGCGAAGCCCTTCGCCCTGCCCCCGCGGCAAATAAAATACCGTCATGTGCGCGGCGAAGTGGCGGCGGCCCTGTTTGTAGACCCGCTCGAAATCGGCGTGCCGGAGCAACCGCATGCTGCCCGTGAATCGCGCTCGTTTGCCGGGGCCGGGCAGATTGAGACCGCCGTTCGGAGCGAGACCGCTCACAATTCACGATCCAGACTCAGGTTGCGGAATTGCCGTCAATTCCGGAAAAGGAAATCGGCTACTCACGGAAGCCGGGCTTCACCGACACCCGCTTGCGTCCCTTGGCGCGCCGGCGCGAGATCACCGCTTGGCCGCTCTTGGTCTTCATCCGGGTACGAAATCCGTGCGTCTTCGAGCGGTGACGTCGGTTAGGTTGGAAAGTGCGCTTGGGCATGAAACTTAGTTGCTCCTGATTCAGTTAGTAAGTGCAATAATGGCTATAGGACGAATGAGAAGTATAAATGACCCAAGCCAGACGGGCAAACCGGTCCACGCGTTGCGGCAACCGGAGCGGACCATCGATGCACCAGCTGAGGTTCATTCTCGTGCGCAGGTTGAAGCATTCAAGTTTGCCAATTGCTGCACCATGCTCGCGGCAGTTACAAAGTCGCTACTTGACAGAAGTTTTTCTTCGCGTTTTGAATCGTGGAGGTCAGAAAAATCTTTATCGAAGATTTCCACCAAGACAATTTTTTTGTGCTAGTATGCGGACCGTTCCTGCTCATTGAAAATTTTTTCTCGCTCCAGCGAAACCGCCCCGCAGTGCGGAGGTAGCTGCGCTGGAAAATGAGCGCTTTCATACTGCAATCATTTAATAGGCCGCTGATTTATGTAGCGCCACCAAGAATTTCTTATGTCTGTTTCAAGTCCAACTCTTGCTCCCAATCCGTGGTTGCGCATTCTTGACGCGCTGGAAAAAAAGATCAATCGGCATTCCTACGACACCTGGCTGAAGCCCACCCGCTACAGTCATTCGAGCGGAGGCACGCTTTTTGTATGGGTGCCCAAGCCGGAGTTCTGTCAAGTAGGCGACAAATATGCCGACCTGATTCAGGAGGCCCTCGACAATCTTGGCCTCGAGTATCAGGAAGTGAAGTTCGTTCCTCCAGGGGACGATCCAGCCGCCACGCCCGTCCGCCACGACGGCGGCCTTTCCGCCTACTCCGCTCCGGCGACTCATCCGTCACAGTCACGCTTCGATTGGGATGGAGCGGCGCAACTCAACCCGCGGTACACCTTTGACGCGTTCGTGATCGGCAGCGGAAATCAGTTTGCCCACGCCGCATGTCAGGCGGTTGCGGAACGCCCCTCGAAGGCGTACAACCCGCTCTTCCTTTATGGTGGCGTCGGAATGGGCAAGACCCACCTGATGCAGGCTATCGGCCACGAGATCAGCAAGCGGCAACCGCAGTTGGGAATCTGCTACGTGTCCAGCGAAAAGTTCACCAATGAAATGATCAACTCGCTGCGCTACGACAAGATGACCAGCTTCCGCGACAAGTTCCGGAACGTCGACGTGCTCCTGGTGGACGACATCCAGTTCCTGGCTCAAAAAGAGCGTACCCAGGAGGAGTTCTTCCACACCTTCAACGCGCTGCATGAGTCGATGAGGCAGATCGTGATAGCCAGCGATCGCTCGCCGAAGGAGTTGGCCGAGATCGAAGACCGGCTCCGAAGCCGTTTCGAGTGGGGTCTGATCGCTGATATCCAGGCGCCGGATTTGGAAACCAAGGTCGCCATCCTGCAGAAGAAGTCGGAGCAGGAAAAGGTCACGCTTCCCACCGACGTGGCGCTGTACATCGCGTCCAATATTCGCTCCAACGTCCGCGAGTTGGAAGGCGCGCTCATCCGGCTAGTGGCACACTCCTCGCTCATTGGGGCCGAAATCACCCTCCCTTATACCCAGCAGGTGCTTAAGAATTTCATCGATTCCCAGGCCCGCAAGGTCACGATTGAATCGATTCAGAAATCGGTTGCCGAGCAGTTTGGATTGCGGTTGGTCGAGATCAAAGCGAAGAATAATTCGCGTGCCATCGTGTATCCCCGGCAGATTGCAATGTACCTGGCCAAGCATCTGACCGAGGCGTCCTTGCCTGAAATTGGACGACAGTTTGGCGGCAAGCACCACACAACCGTTTTGCACTCGGTCGAAAAGATCGACGGCGTGCGCAAGACCGACAAGGATTTGAACCGGTTGCTTAATAAGTTGACCGAGCAGTTGGGCGGATGAATCGCGGGCTGGATAAATTTTCTTGTTTCCTGCGGTTACTGCTGGTTTTCTAGGTTTTTGTTTTGATATAAGGGAAGTATTCAAAGTAGCGCCATATGGCCGAGGGACTTCAGCTTATGCCGGTAGAAGCAATCGCATCCGCGGCGGGAGCCGCCCCGCTGGAAATTACGGTCAGCAAGTTCGAGCTCTTGCGCGAGCTCACGGCGACCCAGGGCGTGGTCGAGCGTAAGACCACCATCCCCATCCTGTCGAATTATTTATTCGAAGCTGCTGGCGACAAGCTCTCGCTCACCGCTACCGATCTCGATCTCAGCCTGCGTACCTCGTGCGTTGCCAAGGTCAAAAAAGAAGGCGCCTGTACCATTCCCGCGCGCAAGCTGCACGACTATGTGAAACTCCTGCCTGACGCGGACATCACAATCAAGCTGCTGGAAAATCATTGGGTCAGCATCCGCTGCGGCCGGTCGAACACAAAAATGGTTGGCATGGCACGCTCGAACTTTCCCAGTCTGCCGACGTTTCCAACTGCTGGCGTGGTTAAAATCCCGTCGCAGGTTCTGCGATCCATGATTGCCAAGACCGGCTTTGCCATTGCCAGTGAAGAATCCCGCTACACGCTGAACGGCGCATTGATGGTGCTGAAGCCGGAATCGATCACCATGGTCGCTACCGACGGGCACCGGTTGGCGCACATCGAACGCGGCGGCGGGAAATTTGAAGGCGTCTCCGGCGAGATGAAGACTCTCGTTCCCAAGAAAGCCATGGACGAGCTGAAGTCATTGCTGGATTCAACCGATGCCGAGGAAATCGAATTCGCGAAAGACGAATCCACGCTGTTCTTCCGCATCGGCCAGAGGCTTCTGACCTCGCGCCAACTCACCGGGCAGTTCCCCAACTTCGAAGCCGTCTTGCCGAAGGACAATAACAAGAGCATCACCGTTCACGGGGAAGAACTCTCGGCGGCAATTTCTCGCGTCGCCCAGTTTGCCGACGAGCGCTCACGAGCCGTGAAGATGCGCCTGGAGAAAGGCGAATTGAAACTCTCGGCTTCCTCCACCGAAACCGGCGAGTCGGAAGACTCGATCGAAATCGACTACAACGGGGATATGATCCAGATCGGCTTCAACGCGCAATATCTTCTGGATTTCCTCAAGGCCGCCGGCAACGGCGACGTGAAGCTGGAATTCAAAGATTCTCAGTCGGCTGGACAGATGCGCCCCGCCGAAGGCGAGGAATACAAGTATCGCTACATCGTGATGCCGATGAGGATCTGACGGATGAGGGTCTGATGTTAGGGGACGGACGTCCTCGCCCGTTCCGCGCGCTGCGTACGCTTGATGCCGGCGGCGATCCGCCGTAAAGTTGCCGCCATCCGTTCTTGGGAGGGACCCTTCATGCTCAGCGGATTCAAGCAATTCATTCTTCGTGGCAACGTGATCGATATGGCGGTCGGCGTTGTGATTGGAGCGGCGTTTGCCTCGGTGGTCTCCGCTTTCACAAAAGACCTACTCACTCCGCTGATTGCAGCGATTATCGGCAAGCCCGATTTTTCTGCCATCAAGTTCACGGTGAATGGCAGCATGTTTGCCATCGGGGACTTTATCAATGCTGCAATATCTTTCCTGCTGGTCGCGGCGGCCGTGTATTTCTTCGTGGTGACCCCGGTGAATCTACTGGTCGCGCGTATGCGCAAAGCACCGGCCCCCGCCGATCCGACCACCAAGAAGTGTTCCGAGTGTCTGAGCGAGATCCCGATCGATGCAAGACGCTGTGCACACTGCGCCCAACCCGTAGGTGTCGGAATCGCGGCATAACATGCTCGTGGCGGGTAACGGCAGAAGTTGGTCCTGACGGTTGCAGCGTAGGCGGCCAGTTTTCCACTACGAACACTTAGGACGGCTTGCCTCAATTAAAATCTCCGTATGGGTATCCGCGGTTTTCGACACTCCTGCATATTCCTCTTGATGGTCCTGGCTGGGGTGCTTCATGCGCAGTCGCCAACTTCGTCATCTTCAACCAAATCCAAGCCCAGGTCCGAACCGTCCCAAATATCTGCGCCAGATCCCGGTTCCATCGCGAACGGCCTCTACCATAACTCGTTTTTCGGATTCGACTACAAACTGCATTTCGGATGGGTGGATCGCACCGCCGGCATGAGAGAGGATTCGAACGACGATTCAAACGATCCGAAAAAATCAATCCTCCTGCTGGCCGCGTTCGAACATCCTCCCGAGGTGGCTGCCGACACGGTGAATTCCGCAGTCGTCGTAGCGGCCGAAGCCGTATCTTCCTACCCAGGGCTGCAAAATGCGGAACAGTATTTCGGCCCGCTCGCCGAGCTAACCAAGTCCAAGGGCTTTACTGTTGTGAACGAGCCCTACGAATTCCGCGTAGGAGCAGCGCAGTTGGTTCGCGGGGACTTCAGCAAACCGCTTGGCAGCCTGACCATGCACCAAAGCACGCTGGTCATAATCGAGAAGGGTTTTGTGGTCTCGTTTACGTTTATTGCGGGGAGCGAAGATGAAGTGGACCTGTTGATAGAAGGCCTAAGCTTTGGCAGGAAAGAAACGCCTGCGGCACACAAGTGAGCACGAAAGCAACTCTGATTCGTCTCCATGATGCTGCCCCTCCAACGCCGTCCCTAAATGACACAAGAATCACGGTTTACCCGCTCGATTCCGGGTCCGAAAACGAGCTGGACTGTGGTATAATTTCTTATAAATCCTGCTGCCGTAAGTGTTAATAATTTCAGTCATTTGACCTCATTCTAGGGCACAGGAAATGCGCGCCTGCCAGAGCTCAAATCTGGCATATCCACCGGAGCTGAATGGCAACAAAAGAAATCGATACCACGGCCATCGTCGACACCAAAAACAGGACTGGTGGACCAAACCCCATCAACGGCAACGGCGATTACACAGCCGATTCCATTAAAGTGTTGGGCGGCATGGAAGCCGTCCGCAAACGTCCTGCGATGTACATCGGCTCGACGGGTGAAATTGGACTTCATCATCTCGTCTATGAAGTCGTGGACAATTCCGTTGACGAGGCGCTCGCGGGATACGCCGACAAGATTGAAGTCGCGATTCACCTCGACAACTCCATCACCGTCGTGGATAACGGCCGCGGCATTCCCGTAGATTCGATGGACATCGACGGCGAGAAAGTTCCCGCCGCGCAAGTGGTGATGACCACGCTGCACGCGGGCGGCAAGTTCGACGCATCTTCGTACAAAGTTTCCGGCGGATTGCACGGTGTCGGCGTTTCCTGTGTGAACGCGCTCAGCGAAGAACTCGATCTGGAAATCTGGCGCGATGGCTTCACCTGGGAGCAGACGTATTCCAAGGGCGAGCCCACCAGCAAGCTGAAAAAAGCGGGCGCAACCAAGAAGCGCGGAACCAAAGTTCACTTCCTGCCCGACAAGAGCATCCTCACCGTCACCGAATACAATTTCGATACGCTGGCGCAACGTTTGCGCGAACTTGCCTTCCTGAACAAGGGACTGCTGATCACGCTCACCGACGAGCGCACCACCGACCCGAAAACGGGCGAGCCCAAGACCGCTGAATTCAAGTACAACGGCGGCATCGCGGAATTCATCAAGCACCTCAATCGCGGCAAACAGACACTGCACGACAAGCCGATCTACATGGAAGCCACGCGCGACGGCGTCGAGATGGAGATTGGGCTGCAATACAACGACGCCTACTCCGAAACCGTCTTCAGTTTTGCCAACAACATCAACACGGTCGATGGCGGCACGCATCTCTCCGGCTTTCGCACTTCTCTGACCCGCACCATCAATTACGCGGGACAGCAGATGGGTCTGTTCAAAGACGTAAAAGAAAATCTCACGGGTGATGACGTTCGCGAGGGCCTGGTTGCGGTGATCAGCGTCAAGCTCCCGCAGCCCCAGTTTGAAGGTCAAACCAAGGGCAAGCTGAACTCCGACATTGCGGGCGTAGTGCAAGCCTTCGTCAACGAACGCCTGGGCGCGTACCTAGAACAGAACCCGACCGTTGGACGAAAGATTATTAACAAAGCGATCGACGCTGCCCGCGCGCGCGAAGCCGCGAGAAAAGCTCGAGACTTGACCCGCCGCAAGGGCGCACTCGATGGCGGCGGTCTGCCCGGCAAACTGGCAGACTGCTCAGAGAAACAGCCGGAGCGTTGCGAGTTGTTTCTGGTCGAAGGCGAATCCGCAGGCGGCACCGCGAAGCAAGGGCGTGACCGGCGTTTCCAGGCCATTCTACCCTTGAAGGGCAAAATCCTGAACGTTGAAAAAGCCCGCTACGACAAGATGCTGGCGCACGAAGAAATTCGAGCCATGATTACGGCGCTGGGCACCGGCATCTCGAAAGAAGATTTCGACGCCAGCAAGCTGCGTTACGGCAAAATCATTCTGATGACCGACGCCGACGTGGACGGAAGCCACATCCGCACTCTGCTGCTCACTTTCTTTTTCCGCCACATGCAGGAGTTGATCAAGCGCGGCAATGTGTTCATCGCGCAGCCGCCCTTGTACTCGATCAAGAAAGGCAAGTCTCAGCAATACATCAAGGACGATCGCGAGTATGTGAAAGTCCTGGTCAAGCGTGCGTCGGAAGGTCTGGTCGTGCGTTATGGCGAAGGCGCCGCCAAGCTCGAAGGCACGAATCTGTCGCGCTTCATGAATGTCCTCGACGAGTATCTCAAGCTGTTCGACAAAGTCGACAAGCGCTTGCGCGATGAACGCGTGACCGACCTTCTGCCCAAGCTCGATCTCTCCAAGCGAGTTGATTTCGAAGGCGACAAGAAAACGGCGCCCAAGAAAATCGAGAAACTGGAAAGAGAGCTGAAGAAGCTGCAAAAAGAGCGCAGTTTCAAGGAAGTCGAAAGCCGTTTCGAGGAAGAGCACAATCTGTGGGAAGTTCGCTATGTGAACTCGCAGGGCGCGGAGCACCTGATCAACTGGGAGTTGGCTTCCACCGCCGAGTACCGCCAACTGCTCTCGAAATTCAAGCAGATCGAACCGTACATGGAGCCGCCATTCGTGGTTGAGACTGTGGCCAAAGGTTCGTCGGCAAATACCAATGCCGAAGAATCGAATGACGCCGAAGCCGAAGATGGCGACAAGGCACAGAAGAAGGCCGCACCAGAAGCGCCTGCAAAACCTGCCGCAAAGAAAAAGCCCGAACCTCAGCTGGTCGAAAAGTCTACGGCGCGCGATCTCTTCGACTACGTTCTGGCGGAGGGCCGCAAGGATTACATCGTGCAGCGATACAAAGGCCTGGGCGAAATGACCGCGCCGCAATTGTGGGAAACCACGATGGATCCGGAGCGGCGCACACTACTGTCCGTGAAGCTTGAAGACATCGCCGAATGCGAAACCATCTTCACCACGCTGATGGGCGAGGACGTTGAAGCCCGCCGCAAGTTCATCGAAGACAACGCCCTCGATGTAAAGAACCTGGATATCTAGTCGGCTCGTAGGGCGGACGCCCTCGGAAATGATTCTGACGTAGCCCCAAAACTACTCTCGCCGTTGTGCCCCGTGCCAGATCGTGCTGATGACAACCCGCCTGCCGTCTACGCGGTACAAGACGATATACGGAGTGCCTCCGATCACTAGCTCTCGGATCCCCGGCTCTGCCCCGACGCGGCCCAGATAAGGTTGATTTCTTAGAGCTTCGAGCCTGGCAACAATCCTCAGGGCGAGCCGTTCCGCCGCTTCGGGCTTGTCCCGCCCCACGTAAGCGCGAATTTCCCGCAGCCGGGCTCGGGCCAGCGCGGACCAAACGATTTCTACTGGCACAGCGTCTCGTCATCATGTTGCTTACCGCAGGCGCACTTTGGAACCGGCAGCTCGTGCTCAGTTCCCCATGACAACAGCCACTCTTTCATGTCCTCGTTCTTGATGTAGTGTCCAGATTTGACCTGGCGATCCGACTGCCGAACCTCGGCCAGCATTCTCTCCTGATCGGAGACGTAGACCTCGACCGCGTCCGCGATCAGAAAATTAGAACTGCGTCCCGATGCCTTCGCCAGCCGCGCCAGCCGTTTCTTGGTCTCTGGTTTCAACCGTATGCTAAGCGTTGCGCTGCGTGTGTTTGCCATGAACACATTTTACCACGACGAGGAGCCGATCTTGGACGGCATCCAGGAAATAAAGCGCGGTTTCCGAAGTAAAATGCCAAGTAAACCAGTCAGCGGATTCTATGCGAATTGCCCTTGCCACCTCCAAAGATTGGCCCGATCTCACGCCCGATGATCAAACCCTTCTCCGGCCGCTCGCGGACCGCGGCTTCAAAGCGGAACCCGCCGTGTGGAGCGATCCCGACTACCCTTGGCAAGATTGCGACGCGATATTGATTCGTTCCTGCTGGGACTATCACCTGCACAGCGAAGAGTTTCTGCGCTGGATTGAGTCTCTCGAGGCAACCGGCCGCAACCTTTGGAATCCGCCGGCGGTGATTCGCTGGAACGCCGATAAATCCTACCTCCGCTCGCTGGACAATCGGGGCATTCCCATAGTCCCGACCTTGTGGTGTGAGCCTGCAGAGACGCGGACTCTGATCGCCGCCTTGCGCGACGCAGGTTGGGACAAAGCGGTGGTCAAGCCTAGGATCTCCGCCACGGCACACCGCACCCAACTGGTGGACGCGAAGAACGCCGAATCAGAGCAAGCCTTGTTCGAGGAACTCATGGCCGGCCCCGGTGTTATGGTCCAGAAATTCATGGACAACATCGTGGCCGATGGCGAGTGGTCTCTCATGTTCTTCGGCGGGCAGTTCAGTCACGCCGTCCTCAAAACGCCCAAGCCAGGAGACTTTCGCGTGCAGAGCGACTTCGGAGGTCGGTCTCTCGCCGCCGATCCGCCCGCACCGGTGCTCGAATGCGCGACGTGGGCGGTGCAAGCGGTACCGCCTACGCTGTACGCGCGAGTCGACGGAATTGTCGACCGAGTCGACAGCCAGGACCAGTTTCGCATCATGGAACTTGAATTGATCGAGCCCGCACTGTTCTTGACCTCCCATCCCACAGCGGCGGATCGTTTCGCTGACGCCATCGTCGCCGCCGTTGCTGGTTCCCGAAACCCGTAACTCAAGACCCGACTTGCGCTCGTAATCGAGATTTGCGGTTACCTGCATTACCTCCGTACTCTCTCGCCGCACCTGATTCGCGCCCCGCAAGTTTTCTCGAACCCTGCGTTCTCTGCATAGCACCGGCAAAAACGCCTCTCCCTGACCGGGGCAGAAAAAAGGCAAACAATGAAAAAGATTGTGCTGATCATATTCTGCCTGTGCTCCATGGCCTGGGGACAGGATAAGGCGAATGGCGGGAATGCTCCCGCGCTGACCATTTACAACCAGAATTTCTTCGTGGCACGCGAACGGTTCCCCATGGAATTATCGGCGGGGGTGAACCATGTGAACTACGTCGGAGTCGCAGCCCATCTGGAACCTGATTCAGTGATTCTGCGCGATCCTGCTGGACGCGCCCTGCAAGTCCTTGAGCAGAATTACCGCAACGATCCCATCTCACAAGAGCTTCTGCTCTCGTTTTACGAAGGCAAGACGATCGACTTCGTCGCCGGCCGCAACCTCGACAAAGACGTGATCGTCCGCGGAAAGATCTTGCGCAGCGGATATGTCCCCAGCAACTACTATGCGCAAAACTACCAACCGCCGGTGTCCACGCAACCGATTATCGAAGTGGACGGTGTGCTGCGCTTCGGAATGCCGGGCCAACCTTTATTTCCCGCGTTGTCCGCCGATTCCATACTGAAGCCCACGTTGACTTGGCTGCTGCAAACCAATCAGCCCGGCCAATTCAATGCCGAGGTTTCCTATGTCAGCGGCGGCATGAACTGGCAAGCGGACTACAACCTGGTGGTGTCCGATAAGTCGACCAGCAAGTTCGATCTGCTCGACTTGGTAGGATGGGTCACCATGCGTAATCAGAGCGGGAAGACGTTTGAGAACGCCAACATCAAATTGCTGGCCGGGGATGTGAATAAAATTCAGGAAGGTGGCGTGGCAGGCAGAATGTACGCGGCCGAGGCGGCGGCGATGACAGATGCCATGGCCCCCGTCGTTCGCGAGAAGTCCTTCGACGAATTCCATCTCTATACCCTCGAGCGTTCCACCACCCTGCGCGACCAGGAAACCAAGCAGGTAGAGTTTGTGCGCGCCACGGGCATTCAGGCGCAGCGCCTCTACATCTACGACGGCGCCAAGGTAGAGCAGTACGGATATCGCAACCCCGAGCAGGTACGTCAGGATCCCGGCTACGGTACCCAGTCGAACCCCAAAGTGTGGGTAATGGAAGAGTTCAAGAACGCGGAAGTCAACCACCTCGGCATCCCGCTGCCTAAGGGCAAATTACGCTTCTACCGCCGGGATACAGATGGACACCTGGAATTCGTTGGCGAAAACCAGATCGATCACACGCCGAAAGACGAGACCATCCGCGCGTACACCGGGAATGCGTTTGACGTAGTCGGCGAACGCAAGCGTACCAGTTTCCATGTTGATTCCAGCCACAACTGGATGGAAGAGACTTTTGAGATTCGAGTCCGCAATCACAAGAAGGAGCCGGTAAATGTTCGAGTTGTCGAGCATCTCTATCGCTGGACGAACTGGACCTTGACCGAGCAGTCGCAACCATCCCGAAAGATGGATGCTCAGACGGCGGAGTTTCCTGTGACCATCGAACCGGATGGCCAACAAGTAGTGACTTACACAGTGCATTATTCGTGGTAGGGATGCGGAGTCTGTAAGTGATGAATGTCTTTGGTTTGGTATCTGACGTTAGGATACGCCCGATCAAACGCCAGCGACGTCAGCGCGACGACTACAAAGACCAGCACGCTGCCTTCCGGTCCGACCGAGCCGCCCGTGAGCCATGGCGAGCCGTGGAAGGATGAGCGCATCAGGTGCCCAGTGACCATCCCGCCACTGTCGGGCACGGAGTACAGATAGCTTTCGCCCCAATCCCACGAAGCGTGAAAGCCGACAGCGAACCACAGGTTTCCCGTTCGGCGAAGAGTCAGGCAGAAAAAAAGCCCGATGACCGCAACCGCGAGCAAGCCCATCCAGGTTTCCCCGGGATTGCCGAAATGCAAAGCTGCGAACAAAGTCGAAAGCAACAGCGCAGCCGGCCAGAAGCCGATGCCTTGGGTCAGCGTGAATTGCGTATAGCCACGCAGCAGGAATTCTTCGAACAAGCCGACGATGACAAAAAACCCGCCCCAGAAAGCCGCAAATTTCAGGATGCGCCCGCCATGCAGTGCGAGCCCGCCGAGAGAAAAATCTCCAAGGCCGCCTATGGCAAGCACCAGAACCGTAATGGCCACGATGCCCCACAACATGCCTACCCAGAATGCTTTTCCAAAGGCATTTCGCCATGGCAGACCGTAGCCGCCGAGAGAACGCTTCTCAATCGCCCCCATCACGAGTGCGGGCAGAAAGGCCGATGCGAGAAACTCCAACTCTCCAATCAAGTCCTGCCAAATCCCGTGGACTCCGTGCGGTTGCACATAAGGCACCAGGGCGCGAAACAAAACGAGGAATACCCGCCACATTCCAAGGTAAAGCAGAAATCGCCATCCTGCTCGCAACCCTTCTGGACCGACAAAGGTCGTATGAGCCGGCTCAAGCAATGGCTGCTCGATCAGTGCAGGGTCGGGCTGTCCGAGCGCCGTTTCCAAGGGGACTCCATCTGCAGCCGGCGAGCCCTCTTTCACTTCATCCATGGCGGAAGTTTCCCCAATTGTCCCCGGACATGGTAAAACACTCGCCGTCCCTTCATGAGTAAATTTCTGACGCGCGAACGCTTCGGCCAGCCCCAGGTTCTAGCCGGACTTCTTCTGTTGGCGTTTCTGGCACAGTGCGGCTGGCTTTTGTTCCGAGGCACCGAGCCTATGGAAGTGGACTCCTCGCAGCTCTTCCGGGTGATCGAAGGACTGCAACAGTGGAGCGGGCAATCGGTTGCTGGAACACCCTCCATCGAGCGCATGGAGGCCGGCACTCCGACCCCACCAGAAATCGAGCACAACGAAGGTTACGACCCCAATCATTCACCGCTGTGGTATCTGCTAGCCTCAGTTCCTCTACTTGGCTGGACGGGCACCGCAGAGGCCGGATCTTTCCATTACTGGGGATGGCTGGCGCGAGCACCCTATTTGATCTTTGGAGTGCTCCTGGGCGCATCCCTCTGGTACGTGGCTCGCAGGCTCTACGGAAACGCGGGCGGTTACATTGCCCTGTCGCTATACTGCGTCTCACCCGTAATTCTCCGCAGCAGCACGCTCTATTCCACTCCGCCGGAGCTTGGCGCGGCATGGGGCGCGTTCGGAGCCGTCTTCACCGCGATTGCAGTGGCCCACACTTTGTATGCTCCGCGCGAAGTTGTGGTGTGGAACTGGCGGCGCATCCTGTTGCTGGGACTCTCTCTGGCGCTTGCCATCGGCTCTCAGTTTTCTCTCAGCATCCTGATTCCCATCGCGCTCGGGTTCATGCTGTACCTGGCACCGACTCGCCGGCGAGCTGCAGTTGTGATTTGGGCGGCAGCATGTGGCGTGGCATTTCTGCTTTTGTTCGCTTCGTACCTGCTCCGTCCCGGCGTATTTTGGCAGGGCGTTCGCCACGCCAGTTTTTTCGGAATCATCTGGCAGGCGTTTCTTATGCCAGGAACGTATCTGCGGATTCCCAGGCAAATCGGGCAAAGCGGCCCAGCGCTGTTGCTCGCGATCCCGGCGACCGTGATTGCGTACTTCGTCTGGCGTCGCCCAAGATATTTCGGCAATACCGCGCCCATGATGATCGTGGCATTGTTCCTTCTTTTGGGTCTCGGTACGCCACACTATCCTGGATTTGGATTTCAACTCATGGCAGTGCCGTTTTTGTTTGTGTTTGTCGCCGGAATTACCGCCGATCTGCTGGAGACGCGGCATCGCGAACTGGTAAAAGCCTGCGTCTGGGGACTGCTACTGGCAAACGCATTCTGGAATCTGGCGGAACTGGCGCGCGTGGGAAGGCCGTTCTAGACCCGTTAAGATAGACGCAACCCGGTTCGAACCAATCGGACGTGCCCACAAGGCACGGCATAGCATTGACCGCGGGGAGGCGCCGGGTATACGGTTAGCCCGAACTCCGGGCGGGCGCTTTGGAACGTGACCTGCCCCTCTTGGAAGATCCAAAATGACAGGCGCACGGCCCAGGCTGTTCTATGGATGGTGGGTCGCGTTAACCGCAGCCCTCGGACTTTTCCTGAACACCGCCACCATCATCGTGTTCCCCTTCGGCATCTTTGCCAAAGCGATGGCCCAGGAATTTCATTCCGGGCGCGCCAGGATTTCGCTCGCCTTCACAATTCACAATCTGACCGCAGCGCTGTGCGTCCCGCTGGCCGGGCGATTGGTCGACCGCTACGGTCCGCGAACAGTGCTGCTTCCATTCACGGCCGTACTGGGTTTGATTCTGGTTTCCGGCAGATTTTTGTCAGAGGCGATATGGCAACTCTACGTCTTTTATTTCGCTTTGGGGATAGTCTCCGGCGGCGCCGGAGCGATGTCCTACACCGACGTAGTGTCGCATTGGTTCGACCGCCATCGAGGGCTCGCTTTGAGCGTCATGATGCTCGGCATGGGGTCGGGCGCAATCGTCATTCCTTCAATAGCGCAGCGGGTGGTCTCGACTTACGGATGGCGTACCGCGTACAGTATCTTCGGCCTTGCGATTTTGCTAATCCCCTTGCCGGTAGTTGCGGCATTCCTGAAGGAGAAGCCCGGGGAAATGGGTCTGCTGCCGGATGGGGCTGCAGAGGCCCATGGGTCACCGCCGGTCGCAGCGCCCGAAATCGGCTTGACTTTGCCCGAAGCCGTGCGTACCTCTGCATTCTGGATCATGGTGTCCGTGCTTTTCTTGGTCACTGCAAGCGTGCATGCCTGTTTCATTCATTTGCCTGCGATCTTGGCTGACCGGGGAAGCACCGCTACCCTGGCAGCTTTTGCTAGCTCGCTGTTTGGCGTTGGTCTGTTCATAGGAAGGGTGGGCTGTGGTTACTTGCTGGACCAATTCTTCGCACCTCGGGTCGCGGGAGTGCTCTTCTCCTCAGTTGCAATTGGGATTGCGTTCCTGGTGGTGGGCCACGCTATCTGGTCAGCGTTCATCGCGGCCCTTCTAGTCGGTCTCGGAATAGGGGCTGAGGTAGACATTATTGCGTATTTAACGAGCCGCTACTTTGGTCTGCGTTCATATGGAGCGATTTTTGGGTGGATCTGGGCTGTCTTCGGAGTGTCCGGGGGATTGGGAGCTTACCTGATGGCTTTGGGTTTCGATAAGACAGGTTCCTATGTTGTGCCGTTGAGCGGATTTTTCTGCGCTGCGGTACTGGCGACGCTCCTCATAATGAGTCTCGGACCGTACCGGTATCGCGTCGCGCTTGATGTGTCCGAACGAGACTAGCGAATAATTCAATGCGTGTCCGTTCAAACGGAAGGTCGATTATGTCGCTACAGACTAGTTCTGCGATCACAATGCCGATGCAGTTGTTAGCCATGACTCATGGTCTGCCAATCCACCAGGTTTTGTACGCTGCAGCAAAGCTGGGCGTCGCGGACCTGTTGAAAGATGGTCCGCAAACTTCTTCGGAGTTGGCTCGCAACCTCAAGGTGGACGAATCGGCTTTATACCGCATCCTCCGCCTGCTGGCCAGTCAAAACGTTTTCGAGGAGACTTCTCCTCGGACGTTTGACAACACCGAACTCTCTTACTTCCTGCGCACCGGGGTGCCCGGTTCCGTACGCTCCATTGTCATCTTCAGGGGCAGCGAGTTCTTCTTCGCGCCTTTTGCGGAAATCCTCTACAGCATCGAGACTGGTCGTGCGGCCAGAGCCAAGCTGTACGGCATGGAGGCGTTCGAATACATGAAAACGCATCCCGAGACGGCTCGCGTTTTCGACGACGCCATGACCAATATGTCCGAACTGGTGGGCCCAGCCGTCGCTGCTGCATACGATTTTGGCAAATGGGGGAGCCTCATGGACGTCGGAGGCGGAAACGGCATGCTGCTGGCCTCAATTCTCAGGGCGCATCCGGAACTGCGCGGCGTCCTCGCCGATTTGCCAGCTACGCTGGAGCGAGCCGGGGAGCGTGGCTTCCTCGGCGGCGAACTCGCATCGCGCAGCACTATGCGGCCTTGTGATTTCTTCCGTGAAGTGCCTTCCGGCTGCAGGGCGTATGTCATGAAAAACGTCATCCACGACTGGGACGACGAGCGTGCCCAAAATATCCTTGCCAATTGCCGTCGGGCGGTTCCCACAGACGGTGCTCTCTTGCTCGTGGAGTGGGGTCTTCCGGAAGGGAATGCTCTATCTGCGGGTAAGTTCGCTGATGTGGTCATGCTGCTCCTGACCGGCGGAAAGGAACGCACGGTGGAAGAATATCGCCGATTGTTGGGTCGCGCGGGTTTCCGTCTTAATCAAGTGGTGCCGACTTCGCCCGACTTGATCATCATCGAGGCGCTGTCGGACTAGGTCCCCCGGGATTCACCGTTATCTCCCAAGTGACGCATTGACGGCCGGAAAGGGAATCGTTAGGCTAGCGTTTGCGGAGCGTGCCCCAACGGGACAGAGCGCGGGTTTTCAGCCACTTAGCGCTGAGGGGCGTGCCTTCACCTAGCACGAAAGTAATTCTCTTTAGGCACGCAACTTACCACACCGTCCTATGTTCTAATATTTACAGGGGGAGTGCGGCATGCCTCGAAAATTGGAGTATGATTTCTCGGTGCAACGGTCGAATCGAGCTTCCGGGGCGGGTTTTGCTTTAGCTTCATTCGCCGTCGTGCTGTTCGGGTTCCTTCTGACGTCCACCGCCGGTGCCCAGGTCAACGGCATGCCTGCGTCGGTCACATCACCCGGATTCGGCGGTCGCCAAGTCAACGGAGTCGCGCCCAGCGTTACCTCCCTCGGACCGCGCGGCTACACGCCGGCCGTTCCTACCTGCTGCTTCAGAGGCACGACCACGTCAAATCCGAATCCAAACCCGAACTTTCATCACCGTCATCGCAATAGTTCGACTCTTCCTTGGGGTGGAGCGTACGCCGTACCATATTACGGCTACTACGATTCCGGTGACGACGTAGCCGAGAACCCGCCGGACGAACAATACAACGGCGGCCCCACAGTATTTGATCGGCGCGGCCCCGGGACGGCGCCTGCTCCACCTTCCGCCCCATATCCGACCCGAGCACGCAACGACAATCCTCAGCCCGACACTGCGTCTGACTCGGCTTCACAGGCAGAAGTCGCTCCGGCTTCGGATCAGCCTCAGACCGTGCTCGTGTTCAAAGACGGTCACCAAGTGGAAGTTGCGAACTACGCGATTGTCGGCAGTACGCTATACGACTTGACCGGCGGACATCGCCAGAAAATTGCTCTCGCCGACTTGGATCTAAGCGCCACGGCGAAACAGAATGACGACCGCGGCATCGACTTCCAGGTGCCTGGTGCCGCTGAAGCGAACTGAAGAAGCGAACTAAGATATGCCCAGGCGGCTGATCATCGCGACGATCAGAGTTCCGATCGTCGCCCTGCTGGGAGCGGTGATTTTCGCGCCGATCTCAAACGCCCAGATGCGCGGCTCGGGCTTCGGGCGTGGTGTCAACGTTTCATTTAACGGACGGCTGCATTCCCACTCTTTCGGCTCGGGCGCGATCTTCCTCGGGGACCCATTTTACGCCGACTATCCGGTTGCGCCGTTAACCATCCCACCCCAGTACTTAGTCGTGCAGCCGACGCCTGCGATCGATACAGCACCGGAGGTAAAATCCGAGCCTTTGATGATTGAACTCCAGGGCAATCGGTATGTGCGCTACGGAGGAAAGCAGCAGCTTGCGGAACGCGGCGTCAATCCGCCTCCCGACTACGCTGCAGCGGACGCCGGCAAGTCCTCAGCGCAAGCTCAACCGGAACTCCCGCCTACAGTGCTGATCTTTCGCGATGGCCATCGCGAACAAGTGCCCGCGTACGCGATCGTCGGCAGCACTCTCTACGCCGACGGGGATTACTGGCAGAGCGGCCACTGGATGAAAAACATCGAACTCTCCGCACTCAACATCCCCGCAACGGTGCAGGCGAATCATGACAACGGCGTGAAATTTCTGCTGCCCTCCGCTCCCAATGAAGTCATCACCCGGCCGTGAGTTTTGGGTCGCCCGGACCTGAAGCAGCAACCGTCGCAGCCTTCGAAAACACTTCCGCTGTGATATAATTTCAATTATCCGATTACCCACTAAGCTCCTGTAAATGCAACCGCTTACCGGACTTCCGGGGCAGGAAGCTTAGGGGTGATTTCTGAGAACTAACAACTGAGAACCGAGAACTGAACCTAAAATGCCCGACGACGAGAATCCCGAACTACCGTTAACCCCTCCGCCCCCCGGCGAAGGCGGCAATCCCGGCGCGCTGAACATTCAACCGGTAAATATCGAAGAAGAAATGCGCCGGTCGTACCTCGACTATTCGATGTCCGTAATTATCGGGCGCGCCTTGCCCGACGTGCGCGACGGATTGAAGCCCGTGCATCGCCGCATTCTTTACACCATGCAGCAGATGGGGCTTGCGCCCAATCGCTCCACCCGCAAGTGCGCCCGAATCGTCGGCGAGGTGATGGGCAAATACCATCCGCACGGCAACCTTGCAGTTTACGACGCGTTGGTGCGGCTGGCGCAACCGTTCGCGATGCGTTATCCGTTGGTGGACGGACAAGGCAACTTCGGCTCGGTCGACGGAGATCCGCCCGCAGCCGACCGTTACACCGAAGCGCGCCTCACGCGAGTAGCTTCCGCTCTGCTCGAGGATCTGGATAAAGAGACCGTCGACTTCCGCCCCAATTACGATGGCAACGAAATCGAGCCCGACGTTTTACCGACGCGCATCCCGAACCTGCTGGTGAACGGCTCCGACGGAATCGCCGTGGGCATGGCAACGAAAATTCCACCGCACAACCTGACGGAAATTGTCGATGCAACGATCACCCTGGTGAACAATCCCCACACGCAACTAGCCGAGATTCTGCAGATCGTAAAAGGCCCTGACTTCCCCACCGCCGGAATCATTCACGGCAAGAGCGGGATCCTCGAAGCCTACAAACACGGCCGAGGCCGCTTCATGATGCGCGCCAAAGCCGCCATCGAAACCTTCAACAAAGATCGCCAGGCCATCATCGTCACCGAAATCCCCTATCAGGTAAACAAGGCCCGCCTGATCGAAAGAATGGCCCAGCTAGTAAACGACAAGATCATCGACGACATTAGCGATATCCGCGATGAAAGCGATCGCGACGGCATGCGCATCGTAGTCGAACTAAAGCGCGGCGGCGAACCGCAAATCGTGCTTAACCAGCTCTTCAAGCACACCTCGATGCAGGAAGGTTTTTCCATGATCTTCCTGGCCGTGGTAAACGGCCAGCCGAAAGAACTCGGGCTGATTCAGGCCATCCAGCTCTTTATCGATCACCGCGTCGATGTAGTTCGCCGTCGCACAGCGTATTTGCTGAACAAAGCCAAAGACCGCGAGCACATCCTCGAAGGCTACCTCACCGCGCTCGATCACCTTGACAACGTGATCACCATCATTCGCGCCAGCGCCAACCGCGCCGATGCCCGTGAAAACCTGATCGCCTACTTTGGCGGCAAGAAGATCGACGTCAACACCACGGGCCGCGCGCCCAAGCTCGATCCCGAAAAGCCATTCACAGGCATTCAGGCCGACGCCATCCTCGAATTGCAATTGCATCGCCTGACCCGGCTCTCGATCGACGAAATCAACAAAGAGCTGAAGCAGACTCGCGACAACATTGCCGACTTCGAATCGATCTTAGGCTCGGAAAAGAAGCTGCGCACCGTGATCGTGAAAGAGCTGGAAGAAGTCAAAAAGCTCTACGGCGACGAACGCCGCACCATCATCGAGGACGAAGCCGCCGAAATTCATCTCGAAGACCTGATCGCCGACGAGCAAATGGCCGTGACCGTAAGCCACTCCGGCTACATGAAGCGCACGGCGATCTCGACTTACCGCAATCAACGCCGCGGCGGGCAGGGCCGCATGGGCATGAAGACCCGCGACGAGGATTTCGTCGAACATCTCTTCATCGCCTCCACCCACGCCTACATTCTCATCTTCACCAACACTGGACGCGTCTACTGGCTGAAGGTCTACGAAATTCCCGACGTAGGCGCAGCCGGCAAGGGCAAACACGTAGGCAGCCTGGTCTCGCTGCAACCTGGCGAGACAGTTCGCACCATGCTGGCCGTCCGCAATTTAGAAGAAGAAGGCAAGTACGTCTTCTTCGCCACGCACAATGGCACGGTCAAGAAGACCGACCTGAAAGACTTCTGCCACGTCCGCGCCGGAGGCATTATCGCCATCAACATCGAAAAGGGCGACGAACTGGTAGCCGCCCGCCTGACCGATGGCGTGCAGATCGTCTTCCTCGCCTCCCACGACGGCCAAGCCATCCGCTTCGAAGAGACCGACGTCCGCTCCATGGGCCGCAACGCCACCGGAGTGCGCGGCATGAACCTCGCGGAGAAAGACTACATCGTTGGAATGGCTACGACAGTCAAGCCAGACGCGGTGCAGCCGCCCGCTCCCACGAAAGACGCCGCCGATTCGACGCTCGAAGTCGAAGACGTCGGCAAGAAAGGCTCGCTCATCCTCTCCGTAACCGAAAACGGATACGGCAAGCGCACCGCCGCCGACGAATACCGCCTGACCAACCGCGGCGGCAAAGGCGTAATCAACGTGAAGACGACCGAGCGCAACGGCAAAGTCGTAGGCATCGCTCAGGTCACCGAAGACGCCGAAGTCATGCTGATCAGCCAGTACGGCAAAATCATCCGCATCGAATCCAAATTCATCCGCGAATCAGGAAGGTCAGCCCAAGGCGTCCGCCTGCTGAACATCGAAGCTGGAGACCGAGTAGCTGCAGCAGTAGTGATCCCGCCAGAAGAAGAGCCAACCAACGGAGGCACGCTGATTCAGTAAGCAATCCGCTGGGAGCAGAGGCGGGCGCTGTTGCCGCGTCCAGTTCTTCCCGTGAAACGTGCAGGGCGGACACTCTTATCCGCCGATTTTGAGGCTGAGTCTGCGGTTTAAGATCACCGGCAACTGCGACGGACAGGAGTGTCCGCCCTGCACATTTCCGGTTTGATTCCTACTTGGGCAATGGATTCTGTGTACAATTCCCGTTCAGGCTCCTAGTGAGTCGCATCCACGTCCGCAGGAATAGTGCTTGGCCATGCAAGTCAGGAACTACGTCTATATTTCCGACACTAAGATTGATCTGTTCTACGATCAAATCGCTTCGTCCGACATAGAGAAGACAGGCGCGGAATATGGCATCGACGTCAAGATACTGAAATGGGTGGGCAAGCGGGAAACTGAGAAAGTAATCACATGGATGACAAAGTTGGAACGCGTCGTGGAATTCATCCAAAGCAGCATGAAAGTCGGAACCGTTGACGCGCCATCAACCTATTTCGCTGGCGTACTCGATATGAGATGGGGCTCCCTGTTTGGCGACATGGCCCTTTTTGTGGGCGAGACGTCCCAAACCGGGGTTGCTTTGGGCGGCTCGGTCAAGCACATTATCGGCGAAAGCTCTGGCGGAATTCCGGGGACTAGCGCTCTGCCCGCCATCTTCAGCGTTTTCAAGAAGCACACGGACGCAGAAATTCTCCACAATGAGCTTTATTCCGACACGAGCACCACAACTCCAGCCGATGACCTTCGGTATGCATGGCAAGTTGCTGCCAGTTTTCAGGCCCCGACCCAGAAACTTGAGTTTCTTGCCAGGAATTATCTCTTCGGTCCGGTCGCGGACAAGAACATCCTTCTCGGTACACCTTTCTACGTTGCCCTTGCCGATTAAAGTGTGCGGCGGACACTCTTGTCCGCCGATTTGAGGTTGGGAAGTCAAAGTCAACGTCAACGGCGGCGGACATGAGTGTCCGCCCTTCACGATTAGCTGAGGGTTATTCCTAAATCGGGAAAAGGCTTGTCAATATGGCAAAATTACACGATCCGACTTAACTTGATGAGAACGCGGGAAATATAAAGTTGCCAAACGTGGCGGGTTTACCCCTTCAAAAATGCTAGCATTGAAGTAGAGATCAATTCTCATAACGCGGCCTTCCTGGCCGCGTTTTCTATTTCCAGGACAATTCAATGTTCAGAGACGGCAAAACGCCCAAAAGCGGCTTCAAGCTGCGCGGAGAATGGACCGAACTGCTTTTCATGACCCGCGCCACCGAGCACGGCCTGCGCGTGATCAAACCCTGGGGAGACAGCAGCCGCTACGACGTCGTCGTCGAGACCGGCGGTCGCTTCCTGCGCGTGCAAGTCAAATCCACCAGCCACCGGCGAGGCAATAACTACGTCTGCTCAATCGACGGACGCGGAAACAACCCCTACACCGCCGCAGACATCGATTTTTTCGCCATCTATGTGATCCCAATCGATACCTGGTACTTCATTCCCATTGGAGAATCAGCCTCGGCCATCAGTCTGTCGCCTCATAATTCGCTCTCCCAGCATGCTTGCTACAGGGAAGCCTGGCACCTCCTGCGCGGAGAATGAATGACGCACGAAACGTGCGGGCCGGACACCCTTGTACGCCGCCTTTGACGTTTGGATCGAATCCAAATTCATCAATGAATGAGGCCGCTCAGCCGTCCGCCTCCTGAACGTTCAAAGCCGGAGACAGAGTGGCCGCAGCGGTGGTGATCCCGCCCGAAAAGGAGAGCCAGCCAACGGAGGGGCAAGCTGATTCAGTAGTTAACCGCGGTAGGACACAGACGTTGCAAATCAGAGGGAAACGGCCGCAGTGATGCGGATGGAATCACGCGTCGGCCTAATAGTGACGCTCGCAACCGGGAACGTGTATTCCGTGTCGAAATTAAGGCATAGTTGCTGTGCGGGAGCTTCCGACAAAGGGCGGCTCCCAAGATCTAAACCAATTCTGCAGCCTCGTACTACAAACTCAGTCCCAAGAGCTTTTGCTAGCTCTGCCGCCACGTTGATTGGGGGCGCCTGTTTTCCATTCTCGTAATTGCTGAGCTGTTCACGAGTCACGCTCAAGTGCTTTGCAACTTGGACCTGAGTGAGCCCCGCCCTCTCGCGAGCTTTTCTCAGTTGCGACCCGAATTCGCGGAGCCAATTCATGATGAGAAATCTATTGACAACGCAAGAGTGGTAAGTGTAAATAAAGTTACATCGACTGTAAATATATTTACCGTCCCTCGCAACTCGGTCGTTCGAATCGGACTCCAAAGGCAATATGGAAACTGGACACGACCTCAAGTGCGAACCTCCCGCAGCCGATCTTGCGGACATAACTCTTGTTCGCGATTTAGAATGTAGGTTTGGGTAGCCGGGTGTGAGCGTCGTAGGCACCCGCAGGTGGGGGAGTGTGGCAGCAAAACGAGAACAGTCGGCCCGAGAAACAGCCAATATGAGACCGGTGGACTTTGTAGATCCTCCGGTTGTGGAGACCGCCATCGGTGTGGTATTTGCGCCAATGAAGTCGTGGAACCTACTTCACTTCGGGTTGCTATGGGAGCGATTTAGGCGCGCCTATCCTAACGCCGAAGTGAGGCTGCCGACGGGTAAACCCCAGTTTGAGGGTTTGGATTTCACGTCGGGCGCCGAGATCGAGCTCAGTAAACTTCCCCTTCGATGCGCGTTTCTCGATTCCGCGCGGAATCAGTCAGTTCAGGTTCAGAGCAACAGCTTCGTTCGAAATTGGCGCAAAACCGACGAGCCGGTGCGTTATGTTCACTACGACGAAATTCGTCCGCTTTTCGTGGAGGACTGGTCTACATTCAAGACGTTTCTAAACGAGCACGGATTCCAGGCGCCGGAAATCTGGCAAGCGGAGGTAACGTACGTGAACCATATCGTGCGAGGCCGTGAATGGGACTCCCTGTTGGACGTCGCAACTATCTTCCCGTTCTGGGAGCGGCAGTTGACATCTCGGTTTGACTTCCGCCCGTATTCTTTTACGTTCACGGCTGCGCTGCCCGGGAATCAGGGACAGCTAAACGTGCTATGCAGCCCGGTCTTGCGGGCTGATGGCAGGCAGGTCATTCAATTCACGATTTCTTCATGTGGCAAACCCCCGGGGTCGGACGACAAACAATTGATGGCTTGGATCGATCAATGTCATGAATACGTCGTTACATTCTTCGCGGATTTCACCTCGGAAAAAGCCCAGATGGCGTGGAGGCGAACTAAATGATCACAATGGATCGCGATACTCGACTGGAGAAAGTTCAGGAAGGCGATGCCCGGCTTCGCGATGAGGCTTGCATGCATCTCTGCGCCGCGCCAGCATCAATGACTGCGCCGTGGCTTGCCGCGGCGGTGACCTCGCTTTGGGATATCCAGAAATCAGGGGCGGTCGAGGCCGGAGTAGGCGATCTTCGCGTGAGCGAGGAGACCGCCGCATGCGTTGGGCGCGTGCTCGGCAGCATCCGGATCCAATGGCTGCCGACGCCCGACGTTGTTCGTGTCTCCGGAGGCGGGGTGGTCTTGAGGTGGTCGCTCGACAACGACGACGTCGAGGTCGCCGTGTTGCCGAAGGAAAGAGTCCTGTTGACCACCCTGAAGGCGGGCGAGATTTCGGAGTCTTACGAGCTTCCCCCTACTCAGTACCTGAGAGTCAACGATGTTTTAAGAGGTCTTGTGGGCCCCTCCTAACGTGCGCGTGAATGCCGTTTACCAACGATGCGAGCATCGCAGATGATGTAGTGCTGGTGCGGGTATTGAGGTACGCTTCCTGGGCGTATCCCAAAGAGCAGCCGACCCGTCCATCATCGGTGGCCTTTTTCGACTCGAACGGGGAGAACTCATGCTTCATTGCGAATCAAGCAGAATTTAGCAAGCTCGCCGACAAATTCCCCGGCGTCAGGTACGGTGCGGTTACTGCCGGTCAAGCGCGTGCTGCGGGCTATTACGTGAGCCGTGATGAAGAGGGCGCGGAGGGACTCACTGGCCATGTGATCGTGGGGTTTGACATACCAGAAGTAAACGGGCTCGCCAAGTATCGGAAAGCGGCGGAGCGGCTCAGTAAAGGCGGCTCTATCTATGTGCCGACCGAGGGGAACAAGTGAGGCTGCCCATTTGATTCAACGGAGCGGCGAGGGGATAACGCAGCGAGGTGAGGCCAGAAGCGAAGCCTTTAGGCAGCGACAGCAACCGTGTTGACGACACGCACAATCCCGCCTAAGATGGCTGCGCCCGTGTTCCCCCTAAGACGCGGGCACAGGGCCACTCGTCAACGATGATCGGGAAGACGATTTCCCACTACCGCATTGTGGAATTGCTGGGCGGCGGTGGTATGGGAGTAGTCTACAAAGCGGAAGACACGGCGCTCGGCCGTTTCGTCGCGTTGAAGTTCTTGCCGGACGAAGCCTCGGAAGATCCCCAGGCTCTGGAGCGGTTTCGCCGCGAAGCCCGCGCGGCGTCGGCTCTGAACCATCCCAATATTTGCACCGTCCACGAAATCGGTGAGCACGAAGGGCGTCTCTTCATTGTGATGGAGTGCCTCACCGGCACGACGCTGAAGCACATGATTCAAGGCAGCCCATTCGAACTGGAGCGGCTCTTGAATATTGGCATCGAGGTAGCGGACGCGCTCGATGCGGCGCATGCCAAGGGCATCGTGCACCGCGACATCAAGCCCGCAAACATTTTCGTGACCGATCGCGGGCACGCCAAGATCCTCGACTTCGGCTTGGCAAAAATCGCTCGTGCGGCCAAGCCGACAAGTGGAGAGTCGCAGACCCGCGCCGATGCCAGCGGTCTTGACTTGACCAGCCCCGGAACTGCGGTCGGCACCGTGGCGTACATGTCGCCCGAGCAGTTGCGCGGCAAGGAGCTCGACGGTCGAACCGATCTTTTTTCCTTCGGCGTGGTGCTCTACGAAATCGCCACTGGCGTTTTGCCGTTTCGCGGCGAAACTTCTGCGGTCATCACCGAAGCCATTCTCAATCGAACGCCGACCGCTCCGACGCGGATCAATGCGGAACTTCCGGTCAAGCTGGAAGAGACCATCAGCAAGGCGATGGAAAAGGATCGCGAGTTGCGCTGCCAGACGGCGGCCGAAATGCGCGCCGATCTGAAACGGTTGAAACGATCGCTCGATTCGTCGCGCACTTCGACAGTTGCCGAAACGGGTGGTTCGTCGGGGTCCGCAGTCACCGCAGTTACGCCGACAGCGGCAACCCAGTCTAAGAGCCGACCCATAGCGCTGGTGCTTGGAGTCTGTACAGTGGTCGCGCTCGCTGCGGGTGTCTATGTCGGCAAATTGCTTTTCACTAAGCCGCCGTTGCCGCCTCCAGTCTACCGGCAGCTGACCTTCCGCCGTGGCAGCATCCGGTCGGCGCGGTTTGCTCCGGACGGGCAGACGATCCTCTATAGCGCAGCGTGGCAGGGCAGTCCCGTTGATGTGTTCACGGCGCGTCCAGAAGCTCCCGAGGCGCGCTCCATGGGGCTTACTCGAACGCAGCTAGCTTCGGTATCTTCTGCGTCGGAGATGGCCGTTCTGCTCAACAGCAAAGCCATCGGCACATGGGTGAATATGGGCACGCTGGCACGGGCGCCGCTGGTCGGAGGTGCTCCGCGCGAAGTGCTGGAGCAAGTGCAGTGGGCCGACTGGTCGGCGGATGGAACCAGCTTGGCCGTCGTGCGTGATATGGGCGGACGCAACCGGCTGGAGTTCCCCATTGGAAAGCCGTTGTACGAAACCGGCGGATGGATCGGTCACCCGCGTGTCTCTCCGAAAGGAGATCAGATCGCTTTTATCGATCACCCGGTCCAAGGCGATGACAGCGGTTCACTGGCGCTGGTCGATCTAAATGGAAACAAGCGTTCGTTGTCAGGAGAATGGTTCACCATTCAGGGTCTTGCGTGGTCTCCGGATGGAAAAGAGATTTGGTTTACCGCCAGCAAATCAGGCGTCGATCGCACCCTGTATGCCGTCTCGATGGATGGCAAAGAGCGGATGGTCCTCCGCCTCCCCGGCGCCGTAATGATTTTTGACATCTTCAAGGATGGCCGGGTTCTATTGATGCGGGCGAGTTGGCGGCGCGAGTTGATCGGGATGACCGACGGAGACGCTAAACAGCACGATCTCTCCTGGCTGGACTACACCTATCCCGCGGACTTGTCCGGCGATGGCAAAACCCTCCTCTTCGACGAAGAAGGCGGCGGCGGCTCGTTGGACTACTCGAAGTCCGGAGGCTTAAGCTACGCGGTCTATATTCGAAAAACTGACGGAGCCCCGGCGGTGCTCTTGGGTGAAGGCGGGGCGGTGGCCTTGTCTCCTGATGGGAAATCGGTGATTGCTCAGACTCAGGATTCGCCGTCGCAGCTGAAGCTGCTGACGACCGGTGCTGGCGAAGCGCGGGACCTGACCAAGGACAAGATCAACCATTCGTGGTCGCATTGGTTTCCTGATGGGAAGCGAATTCTGTTTTCGGGCAACGAGCCGGGCAAGGGTGTGCGGCTCTACGTGAGTGATTTGGCTTCTGGAAAAAGCGAGCCCATTACGCAGGAGGGTGTCAATGGGACTGCGTTTGTAATTTCTCCGGACTCGCAGTGGGTCGCTGGGATCGGTCCTGATCACAAGGGATATCTTTTTCCCGTTGCGGGGGGCGAGCCTCGGCTGATTCCTGGACTCAATCCCGGAGAACAGCCGATCACGTTCAGTTCCGACAGCCGGTCGCTCTATGTTTATCAGCCCGGCGAGCTGCCCGCTCTGGTCAATCGCCTCGATTTGCAAACCGGGCAGCGCACTTTGTGGAGGCAGCTCATGCCCTCTGATCCGGCTGGGGTTGAAACGATCGGTCCCATCCTTATGACGCCCGATGCCAAAACCTGCGTCTTCGGCTACCATCGCATGCTCGCGGATCTATATCTGGTCGAAGGGTTGAAGTGAGTTGGACGAAGGCGCGCAGCTATGCGCTGATTCGTTCAATCTCCGCCAAGGCCTTAGCCTGACGGTAGCGGCGGATTTCCATTACGCTGGTAGAGATCAAGACGACAACGCTCGCCGTCGCTGCCGTCGGCAACGCGATATAGCGATACGCTATCGACATGTTCGGATGAAGACCGCGCAAGCGCGCTGCGATCACGACTCCCAGAATGCCGAGCAGCAAGCTTACCGCGAAACAAAGCAGTGTCAGCAGGAAAGTCACCAGCAAGACGCGCACCGGGATCAAATGCCAGCGGGGCTTGGCGGAGAGGTCTCTGCTTACGACCATGACCATTCATTGTAATGCTGTCGGCCCTAGCGATGGATGGCGGCTGTGTGGCCGTTGCCCTGGTTCGGCGAACCTTACTCTGGTAGTGCGCTAGAATACTGCTATGTCGCAAGCTGCACCCGCAATCACGCGATCTCCGGACGAGGTGGTTCGCCAAAGTCCTGTCTCGCAAGCGCCTAATGGCATCTGCTACGCCATCGTTGGCGAAGTCACCGTGGCAGCCTCTGATCTGGAACGAATGGTCGCGGCTGTCCCCGACGCGGCAGCCGCCGCTTTGCAGCGCAAGGCCTACTACTTCGTTCCGCTGACGGTGAATCAGGGCGAGGGCACCGTGATCGCCGATCGCTATGACGTTGGGCTCAGCGACAACGCGGTTTGCCATCGCAATATCGAACTGGGCGATTCGCAGTGCGTGTTCATCTCGACTAGGCTGATGGACGACAAGTTCTCGGTCGCTTTCGAGTTCTACATCAACGTGGGACACGCCGTGGTCGAGAAGGCTGGAGTGTCGCAGGAGTTTGCCGACCTGGTGTGGAAGCAGGTCGAGGCCGGGGCTCGCGGGGAAACTTCGCTGGATGCGTGGGAGTCGCGCAAGGCGGCGACTTCGCATGAGCCGGATGCGGAGAAGCATAAGAACGAATACTTGGCGGCGACTTTCTCGGACGCGATTTCGATCTACCTGCTGTCTCTGTTTATTGATGTCGATTACTACGATTTGCGGGAGCGGGATTATCCGCTGCTGGCTCCGGCGCAGATGGCGGAGCGGTTGAGGAAAGTGGCGGAGTTGTTTCCGGCGAATCCGGGATTTGAGTTCGCAATTTACTACAAGCGGAGAAGTTAAAGCTTGGCCAAGGATTGAACAGCACGTCTTATGCGCATCTGCAAATGGAGCGCCGCCTCAATAGCCCTAAGCGTCGCCTCGATGACGGTATCCTATGCCACCGTTCAGTATTTGTATCGAAGAGGAGCATGGAATCCCGACTCTGTCTTTGGCCGGCACCTTCAGACATACGATGCATCGGCAATTCTGATTTCCTTTGTGCTGGCGGTAACTGGTATGTTCCGTGATCGTAACGTCTGGTTGGGAACGGGCGCGCTACTCTTAAAGTATGTTTGCATTCCTCACTGTCGCGACCGGTTGATGCGGCTCTGTGCCTCAGAGGCACGTTCTCGGAATAAATCCCTGTGCTCTTACCTTCATCGTGGTTAGAATAGACAGTCCATGGTCGTAACGGTTCGATCGTTCGCCAAGATTAATCTCGGTTTGGGGATTGGTGCGCTTCGGGCTGATGGCTTTCATGAGCTGCGGACTGTTTATCAGACAATCGCGTTGCACGATGTCATTCGCTTGTCGGTTGGGCGTGGATCGGGGATTGAGATTCGTTGCGAGGATTCTCGCGTGCCCAAAGATGAGTCGAACACCTGCTATCGGATTGTCGAGCTTGCTATGGCTGCGCTCAGGGCTCGTGGACGCGTGGTTGTCGAAATTGAGAAGCGGTTGCCGGTGCAGGGTGGGCTGGGTGGGGCTTCGGGGAATGCTGTAGCTGCCTTGTTGGCGCTCGAACGCGCGTTGAAGAAAGAACTTTCTGGGCCTGAACGATTGCGAATTGCGGCGGAGGTTGGATCGGATTTGCCGTTGTTCCTCGTCGGCGGGACGGTGTTAGGCGTTGGCCGCGGCGAGGAGGTTTATCCCGTGCCGGACTTGGCGTCGATTCCCTGCGTGGTAGCGACTCCCGAGATCGGAGTTTCGACTCCGAAGGCATTTGCGGATTGGGATTTGCTGGTTGCGAGCGAACCTCAGGGGCTAAAGCCCGATTTTTCAGCGTATCCTAACGGCACGGCTGAAGCCGTGCCCTTCCCAGCTAAATTGACGCTTCCTGCTGCGTCCGATAGAATGAATGAGTTCGGTCGCGTGCTTTCTGCGTGGCTGGGCGGTCTGTCCCAGACGAAGCATAAGTCTGGGAGGGCTTCGGCTTCATCCGGTGTCCCTGTGAGTAAAGGCAGGGGCCGGGCCGGGAATCCGCTTCTCGACCTCGTCCGTACCGGGATCGAAAACGACTTTGAACGAGTCGTCTTTCCTAAATATCCCGAATTGCGCGAGGTTAAGGGTGTGCTTGTGCGAGCGGGGGCGATTTATGCCTCGCTATCCGGTTCGGGTTCCGCGACTTATGGGTTGTTCGCTAACCGCGCGGCGGCCGAGAAAGCTGCGGCTCGGTTGGGCAAGGACGGTATCCCGGCAACGGCCACGACCACGCTGACGCGCCCGCAGTACTGGAAGAAGATTTTCGATTGAAGATTTCCGATTACCGATCCCTGGCGGCGAGTTACACTAGAAGGGCCAGCCGATCGTCAACCGACAATTGAAATCTGTTTTCAGGGAAACTGGGCCGTCGACTAATGGTAGGTCAAGTGCCTTTGGAGCACTTTGTCTAGGTTCGAATCCTAGCGGCCCAGCCAGAAAAGCAGCTTTTGGCTGTTAGCTCTTGGTCTTTAGCTTTCCGAGCTAGGGTTCGAGGGTTCAAGCTAACGGCCAAGTGCCAAAGGCTAAGAGCTGATCTTATGGCAACTCTTGCGACAGTGACGGAAAAGAAGGCTCAGGTGGGCGCCGACGAAAAATCGGAGCGCAAGCCTCAACGCGGCCGGGTCGACGATAAATTCAAGATCTTCTCCGGCACCGCCAATGAGGCGCTTGCCGATGAGATCTGTGCGTTTCTCGGCATGACCCGAGGGCAGGCCCTGGTCACGCGCTTCAGTGACGGCGAGGCCTATACGCAGATTCAGGAGAACGTGCGCGGCGCTGACGTTTTTGTGCTGCAGCCGACTTGCCGTCCGGTGGACGAGCATTTGATGGAACTGCTCCTGATGATTGACGCGCTGAAGCGGGCTTCGGCGCGGCGCATTACGGCAGTGGTTCCTTATTACGGGTATTCGCGGCAGGACCGCAAGGATAAACCGCGGGCGCCGATTTCAGCAAAGGTCGTGGCGGATTTGCTGACTACCGCGGGGGCGGACCGGGCGTTGATTATTGATCCGCACGCGCCGCAGATACAGGGATTTTTTAATATCCCAGTCGACCATCTGTTCGCGTCGCCGGTGCTGGTGGATCATTTCAGGAAGCTGAATCTGCCGAATCTGACGGTGGTCTCACCGGATGCGGGCGGCGTGGAACGGGCTCGATTCTTCGCCAAGAAGATGGAAGCTGCGCTGGCCATCGTCGATAAACGCCGCGTGGAGATGAATGTGGCCGAGGTGATGCACGTGATCGGCGATGTGAACGGCAGGACTTGCCTGGTGATCGATGACCTGATCGATACCGCCGGCACGCTGGTGAAAACCGCGGCTGCTCTGGTGAAGAACGGCGCCAGCAAGGTCTATGGATGCGCTTCGCATCCCGTGCTTTCCGGGGACGCGGTGGAGAACATTTCACAGTCTCACTTTTCGGAGGTCGTGGTCACCAATACGATTCCGCTGAGCGAGGCGGCACGAAAAGAGCCGAAGATCAGGGTGTTGTCGATCGCGGGATTAATTGGACGTGCGATCCAATCGATTCATGAAGAGACATCCGTCAGCAAATTATTTTTGTAAACAGGAATCAAAATTATGGCAACTGCAACTGAAAATACCGTACTGGAAGCACAACCGCGGGAAGCGGGTACTAAGAATGATGCGCGACGGGTCCGCGTTAGCGGAAAAGTGCCGGCGGTCTTGTATGGCGCTGGCAAAGAGGCTCTCTCCGTCAGCCTCGATCCGCGGCAGGTGTCGCGCATTCTGCACTCGCAGACCGGCTACAACACTATTTTTGATCTGGCCCTCGACGGTGGCGAGCGGACGAAGGCAATGATCGTGGACTGGCAATATGAGCCCATCAAAGGGGCATTGCTGCACATCGATCTGAAGCGCATCGCCATGGATCAGACACTCACCGTCAATGTCCCAATCGTGCTGAAGGGCGAGGCGGCTGGGGTCAAGCAGCAAGGCGGCATTCTGGAGCAGATTCTGCGTGAAGTGGAGATTGAGTGCCTGCCAAGCGACATTCCGGCGTCCATTGAGGCGGATGTTTCCGAATTGGTGTTTGGAAAAGTGTTGCGCGTATCCGATCTGCCGCACGGTGACAAGCTGAAGTTCCTGACCGATCCGAACCAGCCGGTGGCAACAGTCATCACGGTCAAGGAAGAAGTGGTGGCAACGCCGGAAGCGGTTGCTGCCGAAGCTGGAGCGACTCCCGCCGAGCCCGAGGTTATCAAGAAGGGCAAGCAGGAAGTTGGCGAGGAAGGCGCGGAGCCTGCCGCCGAGAAGGCGGAGAAGCCCGAGAAGAAAGAGAAAAAGTAGGATATTTCACCACAGAGTCACAGAGACACAGAGAATTACGAATAAGAAATTGACCTGGATTTTCTCTGTGACTCTGTGCCTCTGTGGTGAACACGTGAAGCTTATTGTTGGGCTGGGCAATCCGGGCGAGGACTACGAGCTTACGCCTCACAATGTGGGATTTCGTGCGGTCGACCGGATTGCGAACGAGTACGGGGTCGAGGTTAGAAATCGTCAGTGCCGCGCGCTGACGGCACGCGTGGTGATTGGCTCGGAAACGGTTTTGCTGGCCAAGCCCGAGACATTCATGAACCTGAGTGGCATCTCGGTTCGTGAATTGGTTACGAAGCATGACATCAGGCCGGAAGAAGACCTGATCGTGATTCAGGATGAACTGGATTTTTCGTTGGGCACGATACGGATTCAACGGAAACGGAGTTCGGCGGGGCATAACGGGATCGAGTCCATTCTCAGTTCGCTGGGCACGAATGATTTTTTGCGGATCCGGATAGGCGTGGCTCCGGACCGCAAGGTTGAAGATGGAATGAGTTATTTGCTGTCGCCATTTCGTAAGGCGCAGCTCAAGGTTGTCGACGAGATGCTCGAGGTTGCAGCCGACGCAGTGAAAGTTATTTTGACAGAGGGCGCGGCTGCTGCCATGAATCGCTTCAACCGCAAGGGCGACACAGAAAACAATTAGGCACGGATTCTCATGGATGCATACGGAGATAACGAATGAATCGTACTTATGAACTAATGTTCATCGTCCGCCCTGACATGGCGGAAGAGGACCAGGACAAACTTATTTCCACGCTGGAGGCGGCAGTGGCCTCTTCATCCGGGCAGGTGAAGAACGTGGAACGCATGGGCAAGCGGCGGCTGGCGTACACCGTCCGAAAATTTCATGACGGCATCTATGTGCTGCTGACGGTCGAAGGCGGCGGCGGATTAATTCATGAACTGGAGCGGCGCCTGCGGGTGACCGAGCCGGTCATCAAGTTCCTTACCGTGCGCATCGACGAGGAGCAGAAGCGGCTGGATAAGATCAAGGCGATCAAGGATGCCAAGCGCAAAGCCGCAGCGCCAGCGCCAGCGGCTGAGCCTGCCGGGGAAGCTCCGGCGGCTACGGCGTAAGAGCCGTCGTTGGTCATTGGCCTTTGGTCGTTGGCCAACCCGAACCGACGCAGAATGCCAACGACGAACGACCAATGACCAACGACTGATTTTAAGGAGCAACATGGCTGACGAAACTAGATCAACATCTGAATCATCTTCCGGCGGTGACCGGCCGGATCGCGGCGAGCGGCGTCCGTCTCGTCCGGGCGGGCCTGGCGGCGGTCGCGAGGGCGGCCCTGGTGGACGGAAGTATTTCCGGCGCAAGAAGGTTTGCAAGTTCTGCGTCGAAAAGATCGAGGCGATCAACTACAAGGACATTCGTCTGCTGGCGCAGTTCGTGGCGGAAAGCGGCCGGATCGTGCCGCGGCGCCTGACCGGCGTTTGCACTCCGCACCAGCGACGGCTGTCTTTGGCGATCAAGCAGGCGCGCAATATTGCTCTGCTGCCATTCGCTGGCCGAGCAGCATAAAAAGCGGCCACGGATGAACACGGATTCGCACGGATGGTCTTTTTTGCCTGTCCGTGAACATTCGGCCTGTAGACATCTTAAAACGGGAGTCATTTATGGAAGTCATTCTTAAAGAGGATGTAGCTAAGCTCGGTTCGCGCGGCGACGTGGTGAAAGTCGCCGAGGGCTTCGGGCGGAATTATTTGCTGCCGCGAAAGCTGGCCATTGAAGCGTCCGCCGGCAACAAAGCGGTGATTGAACAGATGAAGGCGGCATCGGTGCGCCGCTCGGCCAAGGAGAAGACGCAGGCGGAAGAATTGGCCAAGCAGTTTGACGGTCTCTCGGTTGCTTTCCAGCGCCGCTCCGGAGAGCACGATCAGCTGTTCGGTTCTGTCACGTCCAGTGACATCGGGGACGCGCTCGAGAAAAAGGGCTTCAACGTGGATCGCCGCAAAGTCCAGCTCCATGAGGCGCTCCGGACTTTGGGCGAATTCATGATTCCCATTAAGCTGCACAAGGATGTGACTGCCCATCTGAAGGTGGTGATCGAGAAGGAAGCTACCGCCGAATAAGGATCAAACCGGGGCGGTCGATCGCACCGCCCCTTAGAGCCTCGCCAGCCGACATAACCTTTGTGCTTCCATCCTGTTACCTGTGTTCTTAGGCGGCAAAAATCCTGCCGGACTTCTATAATTCCTGCTCACGGTTGGGCTTTCAGCCCGTCCATAGCTATGCGACCGGGAAGAACGGCAATGGCGTCCCGGTGCATTCGAGGACAAAGAAAATATGCCGGCCGGCGCATGGGCTGTACCATTTGCAGTTGGCGAGTGTTCCCATCCGGTAATAAGACGGGATCCAAGGGAAGAAGCTGGCGGAATCCAGGACCCCCAATTACGGGGCCATATGGCTGGGCAGGCTTCAGGGCGTATCGACGACACCTTACTGGTCCGCGAGGCGCAGCGCGGCAATCGCGTTGCCTTCGAGGAGCTGGTGCGGAACTACGACCAGGCAGTGCTGCGGCTGGCGCTCCATCTCACCGGCTCGGAACCCGAAGCCCAGGATGTTTACCAGGAAGCTTTCCTGAAAGCGTACAAGAGCATCGGCAATTTTCGTTTCGAGTGCTCTTTTTACACCTGGATCTACCGCATCGTGACCAATCTTTGTCTCGATCACTTGCGAAAGAGGCAGGTGCGTAAAGAAGATGCGCCGGTTGCAACCGATGCGTCCGGGGAGCAGTACGATGTACTCGATCAAGTTCCGGATGGCCGGTCGGGGGCGAATCCAGAACGCGATCTGATGCGCCGTGAGCTGGGCAAACGCATTAGCCATGCGCTGGAGAAATTAACGCCCCGGGAGCGCATGGTTTTTGAGTTGAAGCACTATCACGGGCTTAAGCTGCGGACCGTCGGTGAGGTGCTGCACACGACGGAAGAAACTGCGAAGAATACTTTGTTTCGCGCGACTCAGAAATTGCGCGGAGCGCTGGCCGATATGAGATGAGGTTTCCCCTGAGGGGGTGCGATTATGAAATGCGAGTGGGTTAAAGAAAACGTTCTCCTGTACGTCTACAACGAATTGGCCGATGACGCCCGTTACGAGCTCGAACAACATCTGGCACGCTGCGCCGACTGCACTGCCGAGCTCAAGACGACGCGTAAGTTCCACACCATGCTCTCCGAGTTGCCGGTGGAGGAGCCTTCGCCCAACCTGGTTGCGGCTTCTCGCATGCGGCTGCAGGAAGGCCTTGAAACCGCGGAGCAGGGAAGGTTTTGGCATCGGCTGATTTTCGATCCCGCAGCGTGGCTTCGTCAGATTCGCTTTGCTCCCGCTCTGACCGCCGCTATCTTTATTGTTGGTTTTGCCGGCGGCATCGCGACGACCTACAAGGTTGTCGGCGGCAATGGTGTTTCAATTAGTTCAATCCCCGTCGTCGCCGCCCCGGCCGAGTCCTCCATTACGGGCATTCAGTCCATCTCTCAAGATCCCGGATCGAACCACATCAGCATCAAGTACAACACGGTTTCCACGCAGGAAGCGCAGGGCTCGCTCAACGATCAGCGCATCCAGCAGTTGTTGCTGTTCGCGGCGCGCAATAACTACAACTCGGGTGTGCGGATGGATTCTGTCGATCTGCTGACGCAGGAGCCGAACAACACGCACGTACGCGAAGCGCTCATCTATGCGCTGCGCTATGACTCGAATCCGGGAGTGCGGCTGAAGGCGCTGGACGGTTTGGGTCCGTATGTCAAGAGCGATCCGCGGGTGCGGGATGCGATGCTTGAGACCCTGGTCCAGGATGCCAATCCGGGAGCTCGCACCGAAGCTCTACATCTTCTCGAGCCGGTGCGAGCCGACAGCAGCGTGCGGTTGGTTTTGCAAAAGCTGGCGCAGGGCGATCAGAACCAATACATTCGGTCGCAAGCTCGTATTATGCTGGCGCAGCTACCAGAATTTGATTGAGGTAGAAACAAGCATGTGGGATGGGCACATGCCTATCCAGCCGACACTTTCGGTGATGTGAGGATGAGGACGGACGGTGAATGTTGAAGCAACTCTCTAAATTCGTCGCGGTGGTGTTGTTGAGCTTGCCCCTGGCAAGCGCGCAACAGACCCGCGTTTATGGTGATGGCGGTAACTGGACGCAAGAGATCACGGGATCGCTTGCGATGGTCAAGAATCTGAAGGTCAAAGTTGATATCGGTTCGGTGCGCGTGGAAGGTGGTTCGCAGCAAGGCATCAACTACGTCATTCGTAATCATTCCTATAGCGGTTCGGAAGACCGGGCCCGGCGTGAATTTGAGAACTACAAGATCAGCGCGTACGTCCATGGAGATACGGCGTGGATCGTAGGCGATTGGCAAGGCGGCAGGCCGCACAAGTTTTCCGGCGACTTCGTAGTCAACGTGCCGCGCGAGATGGATGAGGTAAAAGTCGAGACAGAAGGTGGCAACGTCAGTGCCAGCGGGATCACCGGCCGGCTGGATGCGCAAAGCGGCGGCGGCACCATTCGGGTTGACGATGTCGGCGGCGCCATCAACGCGGAAACCGGGGGCGGCAGCATTGATGTGGGCAACGTAGCTTCCGATGTCAGCCTGCACACCGGCGGGGGTTCCATCAAGGTGAATTCCGCGAAGGGGAAGATCGAGGCTGAGAGCGGCGGGGGCAGCGTAACCATCGTCTCCGGCATGCAGGGCGCGGTGCTGGAGACCGGTGGCGGCAGCATTCAGGTGGAGCGCTGCGCGGGTCGAGTGAAGGCCAGCACCGGCGGCGGCAGTATCGATCTGGGCGATATCGGCGGTCCAGCCGAAATGGAAACTGGCGGGGGCAGCATCCGGTTGAGTTCGGCTAAGGGCCCTGTCCGCGCGGAAACCGGCGGGGGCACCATCGAATTGAACGGAGTACCGTCGGCGCGGGCGGAGACCGGAGCCGGTGGAATCGTGGCAAAGTTTGTTGCGTCAAACGGCGAACACCACGATTCCGAGCTTGAAACTTCCGCCGGCGACATCACCGTTTACCTGGCTCCGAACGTGAACATCAGCGTTCGTGCTTCGATCGAAGTTGCTAACGGTCACAACATTCGGTCAGATTTTCCGGACATTCGAGTTACTACTGAAGGTGGCGACTACGGGCCAAAGACCGTCACTGCGGAAGGAAGCCTGAACGGCGGTGGTCCGGTGCTCAAGGTACGCACCACGACCGGGGACATCTGTTTCCGCCGGTCCAACCACTAGGATACTGCCTGGGGATTTGGAGGACGAACATGCGAAACTCAATTCTGACTCTGATCGTCGCGCTGCCGCTTCTGGCAGTAGCAACCTACGCTGCCGACCACGGTTCGTTTGCCGCGGCAACTGACACTTATTACGGTTTCTCCAGCGAGGATTGGGGCAGCGGTTCCTATCTCGGGGTGGACACGCGGGACATCACTCCCGACCGCCTGGCGCCGCTCCACCTGAAGGACGAGCGTGGCGTTGAAGTGACCATGGTGGATCAGGATGCTCCCGCCGGCAAGGCTGGCCTCAAAGAACAGGATGTGATCCTGACTCTAAATGGTACGGATGTACAAAGCGTCGAGCAGTTGCGCCGCATGATTCGCGAGACTCCGCCCGGGCGAGTGGTGACGCTCGGCGTTAGCCGCAACGGCCAGCCCATGACCATCAAGGTTGAGCTCGGCGATCGCAAGAAAAACTACTCTTACAACTATGGTCCGGATGGCAAGCAATTCAAGTTCAACATGCCCACTATGCCAACAATGCCTGTGATGCCGGTCATGCCCGAGATGGATATGCCGGTTTCCATCGTCGTCGTCCATTCCTCGGCGCGCAGCGGTCTGATGGTGGAGAACCTTACACCGCAGCTCGGAGATTTCTTCGGAGCCAAAAATGGCCAGGGAGTCCTGGTGCGTTCGGTCGAGAAGGGGAGCGGTGCGGACAAAGCTGGTTTTCGCGCCGGGGATGTGATCGTCAAGATCAATGGTGAGCCCATCCGCGACAGCGGTGACTTTACTCACGCCTTGCGCTCGCGCAAGGACAACACCGCCAGCATCAGCGTGATTCGGGATAAGAAAGAGCAGACCATCACCATCACTTTGCCCGAGCGAAAGCAATCGGATCTTTTCCGCGAAAGTCTGGACATCGAACTCCCCGAGATCGACGCCAAGACCCGCGAGGAAATAAGCCAGATCGAGACGCAGATGGCCCACCTCAAACCGGAAATGGAAGAAGCGATCAATCGTCAGATGAAGCAGCTGAAGCCGGAGATTGAACGGCAGACCCGCGAAGCCCAACGACGCGCCGAAGAGTACAAGCGGCAGGTGCGCGATGTACAACGGGAATGGCGGGACCACCAGCGTGAGATTGAGAGAGAACTAAGAGAGGAATTTGACGGACCCAGCAGCCTATTCTGATTGAATAATGGGGCTAGTTGCTGGAGCCCTTTGCCAAGCCGCGTTGCGGGGCCAGGCAAACTCGATTCCGCCCCGCCTGTTTGGCGGCGTACAAGCCCGCGTCAGCGGCCTTGACTAATTCGTCGCGGGTGCAACCGTGTTCGGAATAGTTCGCGGTTCCTGCGCTGATGGTGACCGGCCGGGGAACGCCCGGGAACTGCCAGGCCTCTACCGATTTCCGCAGTTTCTCAGCGACTCCCAGGGCGTGGACAGCATTGGTCTGGCAAAGCAGAATAGCGAATTCTTCGCCTCCGTAGCGGCACAGCACGTCGATCTTCCGCAGTTGCTGATGAAAGATCGAAGACACCTGCCGCAACACCTCGTCTCCCAGGAGATGCCCGAATTCATCGTTCAGGCGTTTGAACTGGTCGATGTCCACCATGACCACCGCAAGGCCTGTGCCGAATCGCTCTGCGCGATCGATTTCCTCCACAATCCTCAATTCGAAAAACCTGCGATTGAAAATCCCGGTTAATCCATCCAGATAGGCTAATTGTTTTACGCGCTCGACGTAGTGAGCGTTCTGTATGGCAGTGGCACAGATATCCGCTACTGATTCGAGCGGCTGTGTATCGTAGGCGTTAAAAGCGTCGGTGCGGGCGGTGTCCAGCACCAGAACACCCAACGTCTGCCCAAACGAGACCAGTGGAATGCACATGCTTGAGCCGGTTTCGACATATAAGCTTCTGTCGGGAACCGCTTTCATATCATTTTCGATGATGGTTTTTCCCGCTGCCAGGGCTCGCTGCCAAAGTCCTGCTCCATCTGGCAGACGTCCTCCTTCCGGAGTGTGTCCAGTGAGCTTCCCGTGGCTCGCGCGCATCACCAGGTCTTCCTCATCTTTCAAGAGCACCGAGACGTGGCAGACTTGAAAAGCCTCCTGGATCCTCATACACACTTTGGAGAGCAATTCTTTCAGATCCAGCACGGCAGTCATCTGCTGTGCAATCGCGTTGATCGCTTCCAGTTGCGAGGCCCGGTGCCGCTCCAGCGAGTACAGCCGGGCATTCTGCAAGGCCATGGACGCCTGCGTGGAAAACAGCGCCAGCAGGTCTGTGGTCTCAGCATCGAAGTGATTGAGATTTTCGCTCTGGCAATCCAGCACGCCCACGACGTGGTCACGCACCATCAGCGGCACGGCCAGCTCGGAGCGGGTGTTCTTAGCTGTCAGAATGTAACGCGCGTCCTTGGTGACATCCGCGGCGTAGATGGGGCGTTTCTGCTGCGCAGCGGCCCCGGTGATTCCCTTTCCTATTGGGAGCCGAACCTTGTCGTGGCCATCGTCCCAGCCGACCTGACAACGCACATAGAGCTGATCCTTCTCGCGCAAAAGGATGGCAACGTTCTGCAGGTGAAAGTAGTCGCGGGCAATGGTCAGGATTTGCTGCAGCACCTCATCCAGCTCAAACGTGGAGAGCACCGCCTGACTCGCATCATAGAGGATGGAAATCTTTTGCATGCTACTGGCCAGATTCTAGCTTCCCCGTCCGCGATTACGGAGGTTCCTAAAGTAACCTGTCGTGGATGAAGGTCGTAGGCACCTTTGTCCAAAATCCAGACAGGCAGCCGCGGTTGCTTATGCTGCAAGCGAAGGAATCTTGGATTTCTGAGAGATAGCAGGTCTTAACTGGTTCGGTTGGACCTTCGTCTCCGGCCCGCTACGGTTTTGATTATGCCGAAGGCGACAAGGCAGAACCAGAAATCCACCACCAGCCCGAGATCGATTTGAAAGGGCACATGTCGCGCCCGTAACGGCAGATACTTCATCAGGAGAAAGTAGGCGCCGTTCCCGGTGAGAACCGCAACCAGGGCGTGAATAAAATTGGCCGCTGCCTTGGACATACTGTGTTGATCCGAGTTCCCGGAGGCGCTGCCCTTGAGTGGGAAACGCCTCGCGGACTATAGCACCTGAGATGCCTCCTGCTAACATCGCATCAGATGCTGCAACCGAGCACCTCCGTTCAATACGTGAAGGGTATCGGCCCGAAGCTTGCCGAGCTCCTGGCAGCCAAAGGCATTCAGACCCTCGACGATCTGCTGCACTACCTGCCGTTTCGCTACGAGGACCGGCTGAACCCGAGGGGTATTTCTGAACTGCGGGCTGGAGAAATGGCTACCGTAATTGCTGAAGTGCGGACTTCCGGCCTCTTCCGTACGCGTCGAATGCCCATCTTTCAGATGACCGCCGGGCAGGGCCGGACGCGGCTGAAGTGCATCTGGTTCAACGCCACTTATCTGCGGGACAAGTTCAAGCCCGGACAGATCGTTGCGCTCTACGGCAAGGTTGAACAGGACTACCGCGGCGGCGAACTCCAGCTCACCCAACCTCAGTTCGAAATTATCGGAGAAGCCGCTGAAGATGGCAGCGCCGATTCCGCGGAACAAAAGCTCGCGGCATCGCTCGAAATCGGCCGCATTGTGCCCATCTACGAGTCCGCTGGACAAGGCCGTCTGACCTCTCGCTGGTTTCGTCGCATTATCCACACTGCGCTGGAGAATCTTTCGCCGGATTTGCCTGATCCGATTCCAGCAGCAGTTCGAAGTCATCTGAGCCTCATCCCGCCCCGAGAAGCATTGCAGAAAGTTCACTGGCCCGATGCTGGTGAAAGCATTGACGATCTGCTGTCCTCCCGCACCCCGGCTCATCTTCGGCTCATTTTCGAAGAACTCTTTTTCGTCGAGCTGGGACTGGAGCTGAAACGTCACGAACAGAAAGCACAAACCGGAATCGCTTTCCAGTTGGAGGACCGTGCCCGCGCCGCCATCAAGAAGATTCTCCCTTTCCATCCCACGGGCGCGCAGAAACGTGTGCTGAAGGAAATCGCTTCCGACATGGGAAAGCCGTTTCCCATGCGCCGCTTGTTGCAGGGCGACGTGGGCTCGGGCAAAACCATTGTTGCTTTCGAAGCCGCAATCATCGCGATGGAGAACGGCTATCAGGTTGCGCTGATGGCGCCTACCGAAATCCTCGCGCAGCAGCATTATTTCTCTGCTCGGCGTATTCTCGAGAGCGCAGGCTATCGCGTCGTTCTCTTGACCGGCTCCATGGAAGACGACCGCAAGCGCCAGACCCGCCGTCACATCGCGCAAGGCAATGCCCAACTCGTCATCGGGACACACGCACTGATCGAGCAAAAAGTTGAGTTTGACAAGCTGGGTATGGTGATCGTAGACGAGCAACACCGCTTCGGAGTTCTGCAGCGCTTCAAGCTGATGAAGAAGTCAGATCGTGTGGGGACGGGCGCCTCGCCAGTGCTGGCGGAGCAAAGCTCGGCAGCTCCGGAGCCGGATGTTCTAGTCATGACCGCAACCCCCATCCCGCGCACCCTCGCGCTTACGCTCTACGGAGACCTGGACGTCAGCGTGATCGACGAAATGCCGCCCGGACGCACTCCAATTATCACCCGCTGCGTATCGGACGAACGTTCGCCGGAAGTCTGGGATTTCGTGCGCAAACAAGCTGCCGCCGGACACCAAACCTACGTCGTGTATCCCGTCATTGAGGAAAACGAAGAAACCGAACTGAAAGCGGCAATGAAGATGTACAAAGAGCTGAGCCAGAAAATCTTCCCGGACTTGCGCGTCGGCGTGCTGCATGGCCGCATGGAACCCGACCTGAAAGAGCAGGTCATGCGCGTGTTCCAAAAGGGAGAGATGGACATCCTCGTAGCCACGACTGTGATCGAAGTCGGTGTCGACGTTTCGAACGCGACCATGATGGTCATCGAACATGCCGAGCGCTTCGGGCTCGCCCAGCTTCATCAGCTGCGCGGCCGCATCGGCCGCGGCGCGGCCAAGTCTTACTGCGTGCTCATGACCGGTGGTAAAGTTTCAGAAGACGGAGAGCGTCGCCTGGATGCCATGGTCCGCACCAACGACGGATTCCAGATTGCCGAACTCGACTTGGAACTTCGCGGCCCGGGTGAATTCTTCGGCACGCGGCAAGCTGGCATGCCCAGCTTCCAGGTGGCCAATCTGATTCGCGATCGTCAATTGCTCGAAGCCGCCAAGCGCGAAGCCGCTATGGTCCTGGCCGGTCCGAATTCAGAAATCAGTCAAGGCGAGATCGACGCAGCCCTGCGCCATATGCGCACTCGCTGGCACAAGAGCTACGGGCTGGTGGAAGTAGGCTAGCTGTGACATTGGAGACGGGCGTCCTCGCCCGTCGCACGCCGAAATCACGTAGATGCGGATGCCGCGTGAGGCGAGCAAGCCAGGCTCTTGGTCGTACGCCACTGCCAGTGGGATAATCAATGCCGGTGAAAATCGACTCGAGCACCGGCCTGTACCGCAAACTTCCCTCCGTAGACGAGCTCCAGCGCAACCCAGAGCTGGTCGCACTCGCTGCGAAAGAAGGACAAGCCGCGGTTACCGACGCTGCCCGCGCCGTGCTCGCAACCCTGCGGCAGGAAATCGCTGCCGGGCGCCTCGATGGGAAAGGTGTAGATCTTGCGCTTTCGGGACTCGAAGACGCAGTGACGCTTCGGGTGAGACAAGCTCTACAACATTCACTACGCTCCGTCATCAATGCCACCGGAGTTGTTCTGCACACCAATCTGGGCCGTGCTCCGATCGCTGCGTCCGCGCTGGAGTACATCCGCGAAACTGCGGGAGCTTATTCGAATCTTGAGTTCGACATAGAAACAGGTGAGCGCGGCAAGCGCGACGTACATGTCGATCGCCTGTTCCGCAAAATCCTCGATGAAGCTGTAGACGCTCGTGTAGACGCGGGCGTCCCCGCCCGCGTGGCCAGGCCAGCGATCTCCACCATCGTAGTCAACAACAACGCTGCGGCGGTTCTACTGGCCCTCAACACGCTGGCGGAAAACGGCGAAGTCATCGTCTCTCGTGGAGAGCTCGTCGAGATCGGTGGATCCTTCCGCATTCCCGATGTTATGTCGAAATCGAATGCCATCCTGCGCGAAGTGGGCACAACCAATCGCACTCGCATCGCCGACTATGAGAAAGCTATCAACGAGAAAACCCGCCTTCTGCTGCGGGTGCATCGGTCCAACTTTCAAATCACCGGATTCACCGAGCAACCGCAACTCGAAGAACTGGTCAGTCTGGCTCACCAGCGCAATGTCGCGTTTCTTGAGGACCTGGGCAGCGGCGCATTGTTCGATCTGCGCTCGATCGGGGTGAACGGGGAGCCAAGTGTACTCGACAGCCTTCGCCAAGGTGTGGATGTGGTCACCTACAGCGGTGACAAGTTGCTGGGCGGTCCACAAGCAGGAATGCTGAGCGGCCGCAGCGATCTGATCGCACGCATGCGGTCGAACTCCTTGTTCCGCGCGCTTCGGGTGGACAAATTGACCTATGCAGCGCTCGAAGCCACGTTGCTCGCCTATGTAAAAGGCGATCACGACGCGATCCCCGCTCTACGCATGATGCGTCTGTCGAAAGAAGAAATTGGAACGCGGGCACAAGCGATGGCAGAGAGAATAAAATCTTCCAGCTTGTCGATTGAACTGCTCTATGGCGAATCCGTAATTGGCGGCGGAGCCGCACCCTCCGCACTTCTGCCTACTCGATTGCTGGCAGTAACTTGTGAGGGCATGAGCGCCGACGAACTCTCCACTCGCCTGCGCGCTTCCGATCCGCCGGTCATCGCGCGGGTTGAAGAAGGACGCGTGCTGCTCGATCTACGCACAGTGTTTCCAGAGCAGGACGAAGCGCTGGCGCAGACAATCTCAAAAATCGTTCAAGAATGATGCGCGGGATTCAAGAATTCTCTCCAGTGGAAACCACCTAGTGGCAACCCTCTACACCATCGGCCATTCCACCCGCCCGCCGGACGAATTTATTGCAGTGCTCCAAGCGCACTCCATAGAGACCTTGGTGGATATCCGTTCCTTCCCCATGTCGCGCCGCCTGCCCCATTTCAATCGCGAATCGCTGGAGAAAACCTTGTCCGATGCCGGGATTCGGTATGCCTGGCTCAAAGATCTTGGCGGCCGCCGCAAGAAGATCCGCGCCGACTCGCCCAACGTCGCGCTGCGCAACGACAGCTTTCGCAACTACGCCGATTACATGCTCACCGAAGACTTCCAGCGCGGCATCGCCGAACTGATCGAACTGGCCGAGCAGTCACGCACAGCTTACATGTGTGCCGAGCGCGTGTATTTTCGGTGCCACCGTATGCTGGTTTCCGACTGGCTGGTGGCTCACGGACACGAAGTCTTCCACATCGACGGAACCGGGCCGGTCAAGAAGCATGAGCTCATGGCCGAAGCGCGGTTGATCGACGGCCGGGTTATCTATCGTGGCGATCGTCTGCTCTAAGCAGGCGTCTCCATTCATTGCGGCGCTTTTGGCTCTCCTGATTTAGACTTTCAATTGCAGCAAACAGAGGAGAACCCATGTCCGAACGCACTCCGCAAAATCTTGCCAATCACACGAGGCTCGACCCTCCATTCCACTTCTTCGTTTTGCCGGTTCTTGCGATCACGTGGATCGTGAGCGTGGTCGTGCTCGTGCGGCGCCCTTGTTTCCTGCACTTCTGGATCGTGGTCTTTAACACCGCCCTGATTGTTGCCGTGACCAGGAGCCGGCAGTATGCGCTGAAAGTTCAGGATCGCGTTATAAGGCTGGAAGAAAGAATCCGGTTGGCGACGTTGCTGCCCGATTCATTGCGCCCGCAAATCGCGAAGCTCACCGAGCGTCAGCTAATCGCCCTGCGCTTTGCCTCGGACGAAGAGGTCCCTGCACTGGTGGAGCGGACTCTGTCGGCGAATCTCGCCTCTGCCGATATCAAGAAATCGATCAAGAATTGGCGGCCCGACTATTGGCGCGTGTAAAGTCTCGGCTCGTGGAGAGCTAAAGCCAACAGGCTGTTTCTAGTTTCGGAAGGTGCCTGTCCACTAAACTGTCTCCATGATCGTTGGCACCGGCATCGACATTGCAGAGGTTCCACGCATCGAAGCGTCCATCGCACGTTTTGGCGACCGCTTCCTGCACAGGATTTTTACAGAGGCCGAAATCCGCTACTGCGAGTTGAAGGCCAACCGCATCGAGCGCTACGCGGCGCGCTTCGCCGCTAAAGAAGCCGCAATGAAGGCCATCGGCACGGGCTGGAATCACGGGGTCACGTGGCGCGACGTTGAAGTCTGCCGTCAGCCCGGAGGCCGTCCCACGATCGCATTCCATGGCAAGGCTGCCGAGTTCGCAGCGAAGCTCGGCGCCGTCCACGTGGCGCTTTCACTTTCCCACACCAAAGAGTACGCCATCGCGCAGGTCATCCTCGAGGGTTGAAGCTCGAAGGCTGATGGACAAACAGTTCTTTCGCGACGGATGACTGCACAAGAATGCTGAAGGGCCGACGGCTGACTGCTTTCTGTTAGACTGTCGCATTCCTGAGCGAACAATGCCGGTTACAACCGAAACCCCGCCGATCACTCGAAGCCGTATCGCAGAAAAAACCGGCGACCATGCCCTACTGATGGGCGTGGCCATCAGTAGCTTCGCGGCATTGCTGCTGGAACTGGCGCTGACCCGGTTATTTTCCGTCGTGCTCTTTTATCACTTCGCCTTTCTGGCGATTTCCATTGCGCTGCTCGGTCTCGGCTCCGGCGGAGTATTCGCGTACTTAGGAAAGACCTGGCTCAGTCGCTTCTCTACTCGATCCATGCTTTCATGGCTCTGTGTTGCGAACGCCGCGGCCGTTCCCATCGTGCTGGAGATCGTGCTCCACGTTCCGGTCTCACTCAGTTTGTCGCGAGCCAATTTTCTCCGGCTTAGCGCGATCTATCTGGCTTCCGCGGTTCCCTTCTTTGTCACAGGGCTTGAGTTCTCGATTCTCTTTGCCCGGGAATCGCGAAATATTTCGAGGCTCTATGGAGCGGACCTCCTGGGCGGCGCGCTGGCTTGTCTGGGAGTCGTGCCTCTACTCAACTTCCTGGGCGGCCCGAATACGGTGCTGTTCGCGGCGGTGACGGCAAGTGTTGCGGGAGCAGCATGGGCCGTCGATGTTCGCATGCGAAAATTTACCCTTGGCCTTGCCGCCGCCCTCTTGCTTCTGGTTGCGGCGAACCGCTCGGGAAGGCTGATCGATGTCGTCTATGCCAAAGGCATTTTTCGTGACAAGGCCTGGGTCGAGTTCGCGCGCTGGAACGCGATCTCCCGCGTGGAGGTAGATCGCCAAGGCCAGGCCAAGGTGGTCGTCATTGATGCTGACGCTTCAACTTACATCATGAACGCCGACCCCAAGCAGTGGCAGGGCACAGAATGGCAACGAGATTTGATGTCCGCGCCACCCGCGCTCGCGAACGTTCTGCGCCCGCACGGACAGTACGCCATCATTGGGCCGGGAGGCGGAGTCGATGTGCTTCGCGCCGTGGCCAACGGCAGCCCCAGCGTTACCGGAATTGAAATTAATCCGATTATCGCCAACACCGTGATGCGCGGTCGTTACGCGGATTATTCCTATCACTTGTACGAACGGCCCGAGGTACATATTCAAGTCACGGACGGACGGTCGTTTGTTCGTAACGCCAGGCAGAATTTTGACGTCGTCCAAATGACCCTGGTCGATACCTGGGCTTCGACTGCCGCCGGGGCCTTCGCTCTCAGTGAGAACAGTCTTTATACCGTCGAGGCTTTTCGAGAATACTTCGAGCACCTGAAACCCGACGGGATGGTCGCCGTTACTCGCTGGGAGTTCCGCGAACCACGCGAAGCCTTGCGCGTGGTTTCAGTCGCGATGCAAGCTCTGCACGAGTTGGGAGTCGCGAACCCGGCGAGGAACTTCATCGTAGTCTCCGAAGGCGATCTGGACGAAGACGGAATTCCGGTAGTGGTGCTGGCGAAAAAGAGCGCCTTCAACGTCGAAGAAGAGGAACAGGTTCAAGCCCACCTGCGCAGCAACCCCCGCTTGGTGGCGTTATATCTTCCTTCTAATCCCAAAGATAATCCGTTTTCTGCTCTGATCGCGCGAAATGACCCTTATGCGTTTGCACAGACGTACCCCTACAACGTGTCGCCGGTAAACGACAACGCTCCCTTTTTCTTTTTCACCCTGAAACTGGATCAGATACTTCACCAGAAAGATCTGAGCCAGGGCATCGACTGGAAGGTGAATCTTGGTGTCGTCGTACTGGCGATGGTGCTCGTCATCTCTTTTGTAGCGGTGCTCGCATTCTTAGTGATTCCCCTCACGGTTCGTGGTGGACGCAAACAAGAGCGCCCGATCCGGTTGCTGTACTTTGCTGCGGTAGGTTTGGGATACATACTGGTGGAGATCGCCTTCATCCAGCGCTTCGTTTTATTTCTCGGCCACCCGACCTACGCTCTCACGGTGGTCGTGTTCCTTCTGCTTCTTTCCAGCGGCGCCGGCAGCCTGGCATCTCGGAAATGGGTGGCCCATACCCAACGCGCATGGCGTCCGCTGATTTTCATTGTCGGTGCGCTTATGCTGTACGTCTTTATTTTGCCGGGGCTCCTGAATGCGCTGGTTGGGCTTCCCTTCCCGGCAAAATTGCTGGTGAGCGCCGCCCTCCTGGTTCCGTTGGGATTTGCCATGGGGATGCCCTTTCCAACCGGTTTGCGGGCGCTGGCCAGTGTTCCGGTGCCGGAGTTTCCGGTAGCGGCCAAGGGTGAATTCCAGGGAAATGCGGTCGAGTGGGCATGGGCCATGAATGCCGGTTCCAGCGTCTCGGGTTCCATCCTCGCGATGGTTATCGCCATTCAGTTCGGGCTGAACTTCACTCTCGGTTGCGGTGCGGCGGCATACTTGACGGCCCTTCTGCTCTCCGGAACTCTACAGGGGCATCGTGCCTGAGGTGAAGCCCAGACCTACGGTCTGCTATTATGCTGAGATTCGCTTTCTCGGGTCGCCGCGGAGAATGTTGCCATGACGTTCTTGGGGAGAATGAGTGCCTAGCCAGAAGCAGTTAAAGTGGTCCGAACTGAAGGTAGGGCTCACGGTGCTGGTTTCCAGCATCACACTCGGCATTCTGATCCTGCTCATGAGTGGCACGGGCGGCGTCCTTACCCGGAAGATCACCCTTATATCTTATTTCGACAATGCTGGCGGCTTGCGCGAGGGAGCACCGGTACGCCTTCAGGGCGTCGACATTGGCAACGTCTCCGGGATCCGGGTTGTGTCCGATCCGAACCGGCGGCTCACTCCGGTGGAAATCGTCCTCAAGGTCAATACCAAGTACCGAGCCAATTTGCGGAAGGATTCGATCACGACCCTTTCCACCGCCGGAGTATTGGGCGAAACCTACATCGATATCGACAGCTCTCAGGCCCATGGGCCTGAGGTCCAGGCAGGGGACGTCTTACCGACGCGCGAGACACCCGACATTCAGGACGTCGTGCGCGCCAGCCAAAGCACCCTCCAAAATCTGGATGCGCTGGAGAAACGTGTGGATCGGATACTGGCATTTGTTGAGAGCGGCCAAGGCTCCATCGGCAAGGTGATCTACGATCCCGGCCTGTACGATCGTTTGAATGCCACCGTTGGCCAGTTTCAGGGTTTGGTGAACGACGTGATTTCGGGCAAGGGAAGCATTGGCAAGCTTCTGGTCGACGACAAACTGTATCAAAGCGCGAATGCTACCATCGACAAGCTGAACGGGATCATCGACCAACTGAACGCTGGCCAGGGCACTGCCGGCAAATTCTTGAAGGATCCGTCTCTCTACAACACGGCCAACGAGACCATCGCTAACGTGAAGAAATTAACCGATGACGTGAACGCCGGCAAGGGCGCCATCGGCCTGTTGGCCAGAAACCAGGAGTTTGCTGACAAGCTGCACAACACCATGAACAAAATCTCGGACCTGAGCGACCGCCTGAATTCGGGCCAGGGCACGATCGGGAAACTGCTGCAGGATCCGGCAGTCTACGACAACACCAATCAAGTGCTCCTGGAAACGCGGGAACTCATCAAAGCAATCCGTCAAGATCCCAAGAAATACCTGACCATCCGCTTGCATATTTTCTAAGGAACACTCCAGCGGCCAAGCAAACACCTGAATTAATGTACGGTACACCGTGCTCATGCCCAATTTGCGTGGATCGTCCGTGCCCATGGTCCGCTTCGGCTGTGGCTACGCGATCGTCTGCACCCCTCCTGCGGCCGGAGATGTATTCAGCGTGGAGCTGCCACTTGAGGCCGATTGCCGGAAGTCCTGCTGCAAGGTCGTGTAAGCCTGCTGTGCCGCCGACAGGTTGCCGGACTGCAAGGCTTGTCCCAATTCACTGAACAACTCGGCGACCGGATTTTCTTGCGTCCCGTTGGAATCCTGTGCGTGGCTGTGATGATGATGTCCGCCGCCTTGGCTCTGCACATCCTGCTGAATGGTGGAAAAGTCTTGCTGCGCCGCCGAGAGATTTCCCGATTGCAGATCCTTGGCCAGCTGCTGGAAAGCCTGGGCAATCGGATTGCTGCTCTGCGGCGATGCCGCGGAAGTCGCTTGTGGCGAATTCTTCTCCAAAGTCGCAAAGTCGGATTGCGCGGCCGACAGATTCCCAGCCGACAAATCCTTCCCCAATTGTTGGATCTCTTGCTGTAACTGCTGTTTCTTGCTGGTTGCGCTCGCTGAGTCAAGAAGATCGAAAAGGCTGGTGCTGGAAATACCCGAAACTGACATAAAAATCTCTCTCTTTCCTGAAAGGGCGCGGAAACGCCCTTTTGAATTCTCCCTGTGCTACAGATCGGCAGTTGCGACAATTACTTTAGTGCCGTTCCGCCGTTCTCGACAGTATCCGAGCAAGATGCGAGCCAAACCAAGCGAGACCCGGTCCTTCGTGCAATCTCAATGTAGGCGCAGGCGTCCACGCCCGCGCGGCCCAGCCGAAATCCACAATTGATAAGAATGCCCTAAGAAACACGCCCAATCCATTCCGACCCCGGGTAATCATGGCACCAAAGCTCAATCTCGCCGGGCAGAACCTGCCTACTTTCGAGTTCCGTGGGCATCCGGGGATACGTGAGCATTCCGTGTGCGAGAATAGCTGTTCTTCCCAAACGGTAAGGAATTCATTATGAGCCTCCATCGCGCTTTTCTGTCCCTGGTCATCGCAACCCTCGCGATCGTTCCCCTGACCGCTCAATCAAAACCTCAGTACGAGATCTACGCCATCCGCTACGCCACGCTGCCTGACTTCCCCGTCGCAGAACTGGTCGCCGGCGCCGACCCCGCTCGCAAACTCGACATCGCCATGATGATCTGGCTTATCCGCGGCAACGGCCGCAACATCCTCGTCGACTCCGGTTTCTATCACGATCGCTTCTTCAAGGATTGGCACGTCAACCATTTCATCAAGCCCTCTGACACGCTAAAGCCACTCGGTCTTAAGCCCGAGGACATCACCGACGTCATCATCAGCCACATGCACTGGGATCACGCCGACGGCATGGACCTGTTCCCCAACGCCCGCATCTGGATTCAGAAGGATGAGTTGCAGTACTACGCCGGCGAGGCCTGGCAATCGAAGGACACCCACGGCGGAATCGATCCCGACGACGTGCTCACGCTGGTAAAGCTGAACACGCAAGGCCGTGTGGGCCTGGTGAATGGCGACGCCCAGGAAATCCTCCCCGGCATCACCTGCTACACCGGAGGCCGCCACACCTATGCCTCACAATACGTCGGCGTCACGACCAGCGCTGGAACCGTCGTGCTGGCCAGCGACAACATGTATCTCTACGAAAATCTGGAAAAGCACGTGCCCATCGCAGCCACGCTCGACGCAGCCTCAAACCTGCGCGCCCAGGATCGCATGAAACAAATCGCCACCAGTCCCGGCCTCATCATTCCCGGACACGATCCCGCAGTCATCGCCAAGTTCCCGAACGTCGCGCCCGGAATAGCGAAGATCGAGTGACTCGTGCACACGTAGCCCGGCACGCCTCGTCCGGAGAGCGGAGACACAGTTGCGACTTTCCACTCGATGTCGGCATCTAGATGTGACCATGCAAGTAACTGTCTATTCCGCCTTCTGGTGCCCGGACTGCCGCGAAGCCAAGCGCTTCCTGCAGCAACACAACATCGCATTTAAGGACATCGATATCGAAAGCACTCCCGGAGCCGCCGACGAAGTGGTCAAGCGCACCGGCAAGCGTGCGATCCCGCAATTCGTAATCGACGGCCAATGGGTCCAGCCCTACCGCCAAGGCGAAGGCTTCCTCTACGAAGAAATGGCCAAGCGCCTGGGCATCAAAGAACCATAGCTCACGTGGGGACAGCCGCCTCGGCTGTCCAGTCGAGCGCAGCTCGACTCAAACCTGGCGCTCATCCCGCATCCAGCCGCTCACTTCAGCATGAGAAATGGCATTTGCCGCGAAAGTAAAAGTGCCCTTATCTTTCACCTCCCGCGCAGCTCGCACGAAAGCTCCCAGCGCAGCACGGGCGAACGCTCCTCCCACGCTAACCCGCTTCGCTCCCGCTGCCGCCAGTTCGTCCACCGAAAAGGTAGCGCCCTTCAAGCCCATCAGCACGTTCACCGGCTTCGAAACCGAAGCACAAACCTTTCGAATCGCCTCCAGGCCCGGAAGCCCCGGCGCATACACAACATCAGCGCCCGCCTCGGCAAAGGCTTGCAATCGCCGTATGGTGTCGTCGAGATCAGGGCGGCCATGCAGGAAGTTTTCCGCTCGGGCGGTCAGCACGAAGCGAGAATCATGAGCCGCCTTTGCCGCTGCCGCGACCCGCTCCACTGCAAACTCGAAGTCGTAGATGGGATCCCGCGGATCGCCGCTCGCATCTTCAATCGATCCTCCAGCCAACCCGATCTCCGATGCCAGTCGAATGGTTTCCGCACACATTTCAGGCGAGCCCCCAAACCCATTCTCCAAGTCGGCCGACACCGGCAAATCCGTCGCCTCCACCATGGCCTTCGCGTTCTCTAAAATCTCATCGCGCGTAAGCCCGGTCGACGAATCACGGTATCCGGCGGAAAAGGCGCAACCCGCGCTCGTCGTCGCCAGCGCCTCGAAACCCAACGCCGTAAGAATTCTCGCTGTCCCCGCATTCCATGGATTAGGGATCACGAACGCACCCGCCCGCTCATGGAGCGCTCGGAAAGCCTGATATTTCTGGTCGCGTGTCATCGCATCACCCTCATTTCAAAATTCAAATCGCAAACGTTTGTAAAGCCGGTTACTTCAGTTCCAGAAGAAGCGGTACTTTGTAGCCATTGGTGAATTGCCCAAGGCCTTATACCATCAGATGCATCGATGAAGCAGCAGACGCAACGCGAGTTGCTTGGAGGAACGACTGATCGCCGCCGCGTAGCGCGCTACTCGTGCACCGGCCAGGCACAGATCACCTCTCTTCCCTTGAACGGCGCTCTGCTCCGAGGCAGCCTGCGCGACCTGGGTCTGGGCGGATGCCGCATCGAAAGCATCGAGACAACCTCGACCTTCGACCTTGGCGATCCGACTGAAATCTTGGTGAAAGTAAACTCGTGGTTCTTTCGCGCCATGGCCCAAGTGAGAGCAGTTCGTGGCCAATCTGCAATCTCCGTCGAGTTCATGCGCATGAGCGCCGGCGGATACAGCATGCTCGCTGAGCTCATATCCGACCTGGAGAGACCGCGATACCGAGTGATCCGCAACAAACATCTCTTTGCGGCTGCGCCTCCGCTTCCAACCCATAAGTCCGGGTCAGTGCTGAATCAAAGCACCGCGATCGTCGGGACCATCGTGCCGGCGGAATCGGCCGATTGCGCCCTCACTGCAAGTCGCCAAGCTTGGTTTTGCGACCGCTACCCGGGAGCCACCTCCATCGATCTTTTCGCCTAATCCCTCACTTTCCCCAAAATCTTGTCAAGCCCCCTGGCAGGCTCAATTCCCCCCAAACCCCTGATTCAACGGCAGAAATAAAGGTAATAATATACTTGACTGACTACGAATAATTTGCTATCTTGAACTCATGGAAACACCCAAGACACTTCAAGCAGCCATTCAGCACTTCAGCGATTACGACAACTGCCGCAAGTTCATGATTGCGGTTCGCTGGCTTGATGAAATCGTGCGCTGCCCGTACTGCAATTCTGAGAAAGTCACCTATCTGGCGAAGGCCAAGTTGTACCGCTGCTATGGCGATCATCCCAAGCAAAAATTCTCGCTCAAGGTCGGCACTGTGTTTGAAGATTCCCCGATTCCCCTTGAGAAGTGGCTTCCCGCCGTTTGGCTTGTCGTGAATTGCAAGAATGGAATCTCCAGTTATGAACTGCACCGCGCTCTGGGAGTAACCCAGAAGTCCGCATGGTTTATGCTGCATCGGATTCGGCTTGCAGTTCAATCTAAGTCCTTCGCGAAACTTGGAGGCCCTGACAGCGCACCTATCGAAGTTGACGAAACTTTCATCGGCGGCAAAGCGCGAAATATGCATCGGTCAAAACGCGAGCGCATGTCTCGCAATGGCGGAATGCAAGGTGGAAGCGGCAAAGCCGTTGTCATGGGAATGCTGGTACGCGGCGGTCAAGTGAAAGCCACCGTCATCCCACATCGCAGACAGAACATTACCGAGAAGATCGTGCGCGAACTTGTCGAGCCGGGAACCGAAGTTCACACCGATGAATTTCAGGGCTATTACAATTTGAAAGATGGTTACGTTCACAAGGTCATCAATCATCTTGAGGGCTACGTTAAAGAGAACGTCCACACCAACGGAATCGAGAACTTTTGGAGCCTATTGAAGCGCGGGTTGAATGGTACCTACGTCGCGGTCGAACCCTTTCATCTTTTCCGATATGTAGATGAGCAGGCCTTCCGCTACAATAACCGCGCAACAAAAGATAATCCGTTGACCGATGCAGATCGGTTTCAGTACGCCTTATCACAGATCGTGGGAAAGCGGTTAACCTTCGCGGAGGTGACTGGCAAGGTGGGAGAAACGGCCTTTTAATCCTTTGCGCGGGAAGCGCGGTCGGAAGAAGATTTTCCGGCTCTACGCTTCCGCGTTCGCCTCTCTGCATCAAGACGAGCTTTGATTTCAGAATGCGGCACAGCAACCAACCGCCGCATAAAATTCGTGAACTTGTCGAAATCGCCCTGCTCATTCTTGGCCGAAGGTTTAGAGCGAGTCGCCATAAGTCCCCCAGAAGGGACTATGGCGTACTCGTGTCGAAAAGTCAAATTGATATTCTCGCTTCCCTCGTTCATCCTCGAATCGGTAAATGGAGAAATCGCTTTGTGATGATTGAGGCCTATCTCGATGAGAGTGGTATCCATGATGGAGCAAAGGTCTGCGTCGTCGGTGGATATTACGGCACTCAGGCAGCTTGGCGAAAGTTTGAAAAGGAATGGAACAAAATCATCGCGGATTATCCTGGGCTCAAAGATCGCGGCTTTCATGCGAAAGATTTCTTCCGGCGCGAGAAGGGTAACCGCGTTGGTGTCTATCAAGCATGGGACGATGAAAAGGCGCGAAAGTTTCTAGATAGATTAGTACAAGCCATAATGCGGAATCGAGTCTTCCCGATTGGATATGCGGTAGTCGTAAAAGATTTTCTGGCTCTCCCCTTAAATCTTCGACGATGGTTTACTGGCGGAAAATTCACACTGGAAGGCAAATATGTTAGCTCTGGATGTCCAGACAAGAGTTACTATGTGCCCTTCCAATTTTGCGTGCTCGATTCCGCAAGAATATCCGGCGCCGACGTGACTAATAAGATTCATTTTGTTGCCGGACTGGATAGGAGCTTTAGCGGATACGCCAATGCCCTGTTCAATTACCTGTTTAATGATCCTAGGTTGCAAGCCTCTATACAGCAGCGCATGGGTGGCATAACATATCCGCTTGCGAAAGACACACCTGGGTTACAGGCCGCTGATCTACTTGTTTATCGCTTCTATCGTTTTGTTCTTGATAAATTATCCGCCAAGGACAATTTGCCAGAGCCCGTATTAATTTCTAGGCTTTTAAAGAATCGCAAAAAGAAGCAGCGCTTTACGCTATTCGACTCCGATTATTTACACAAGATGCAGAAAATGGCCCGAGAGCACCACGGTAAACTCGTGCAAAATGGCGGCATTCCTCAATACTTGAGCAACTTGCGAAAGTCTTAGCGTACAATTCCCGGCGCTATGAGCGGCCAAACAAGAATGGCTCTAGGGCTTTCCTGCGAACCTGCCATTGCTCTAGCTCTTCGTCCTGTCCCTTTATTTTCAGCCTGCACTGCCCTTCGTTGTTGAGAGTTACTCCCACCCTGAACAGAGTTTCGTTTCCGCTGTTACTCATGTGGTAAACGACAATCTCGTTGGCCTCTAATTCAAAATCCACAGAGCTAGAAATATTAGTGATTGGATCATCTACCCGAGCAACCGAAAACCTTCTCTTGGATGGCCGATATGTGGAAAATATCATCTGACTTCGCTCACCTAGAAGCGAATTCATTTCTTCGGCATCACCCCTTGCTCCTTCTATCAGCTCATCAAAAACACTGCGAACGGAACAGTCTGCTCTAGCTCTTACCCAGTTCAATATGGATGGTGCGGTCTTTTCAGGCACATGAAATCCTTTGGACTCATCGGAAGTATAGTCTAGGCGAAAAGAAAACGAAATAGGCAATGCTGCCCTGTCACGAAGATCAGACTAACATAGAAAGTCAGTCAAGTATATTAATACCGAAATAAACTTCAAAAATTGGCGGGTTTACCCCCTCCAATCTGCCATACTGGTATTAGGCATGAAGTCATGCGGACATTCAGTCCGCCAACTGAGAACCAGGCACAGACCACTGGGAACTGACTGCAATCCTGGGTTCCTTTGGGCAGTTGAAAGAATCTCTCCGCCATTAAACAGAGCTAAATCCTTTACAAATGATATTTTAGCGGGTATGTCGAGCAGGGCGTACCTGTTTTCATAAACTTGCGATGAAAACCGCTGTGCTGCCGAGGTATCCCCTTGATAAGTCCTTTAGAAGAGATATTTTACGTGGGTATCTCCAAAATACGTCCATTGTTTTCATGGATCTAGGCATAAAACGCGTATTTGAGCCGATATATCATTAACCATATATATAACATTTTTCGAGCTTATATTGATATAAAAGTTAATAAATCCAAGAGCATATCCCTACGACTCCACTCCACTTGTTCATCGTCCTCCGTACCGTAGGAACTGTACAACGTGAAGCGCAGAATAGCACTCACAAGTCCTGATGGCCGAAAACGATCCGTCAACTCGAGAAGAGCCAGTCTGCACCCTATGGCAACGAATGCTCGAAGCTGTACTCGGCGTGTGCCTGCTGGTTGGCGTGACTGCGATGGTCCGCTATTTCCCCGCCGCACAACCCCAAGATCTCCACAGGAATGATGTTCAGAAAAAAGACGACCTGCAACGGCAGGTGCTGCAACTCGGACACGAAGTTGAGCTCCTCCAGCAGGAGCAGGCCATGCCCGCCTTGGTCTTGCATCGCTACCGCAATTCGATTTGCTACATCTTCGGCATCTACCACGTAGGATTTCCCGGTCGTCCACCCGAGTTCCGCGCCCGTATTTCCGGAACCGGCTTCGTGGTCTCGGATGGATTGCTCGCGACCAACCGTCACGTGGCTGAGCCCTGGTATGAAGATTCCCAGTCAAACCTCCTGATCCGCAGAGGTGCGACACCGCAGTTGGAGAAACTGTTGGCTTTCTTTCCCGGCCTGCCGACGCCCGTGACTATCACTCCGGCAGTGCTATCCGCCCAGGGTGACTTGGCGGTTCTCCGCATCGAGAACACTCAGGCTGTGCACCAGCTTCGGCCTATACCCTTGGCCGCTGACATTCCGAATCCCGGCGAACTGGTTGCGGTAGTCGGATATCCCATGGGCGTGCTGGGCATGGTGGCGAAATCACCACCCGCCGTCTACGACCGCCTGGCCTACCGCCGCGACGATCAGGGCGCCGCCAACGAACTGGCCGCGCTCTCGTTAATCCGTCCATCGTCTACGTGCGGACATTTGGGAGATGTGGTCGGCGACAAACTTATCTACGACGCCCCCACCGCCCACGGCGGTAGCGGCGGCCCCGTCTTCAACTCGCAAGGCGAAGTGATCGGCGTCAACGCCGCCTACATCGACGGCTTCTCCGGAGGCACGTTAGGCGTTTCAGTGCGCGCCCTGAAACCCCTGATCGCGACAGCCAAGACGCCTCTAACCAAGACAGCCGTTTTGTCTGGCGAAAGTAAATCACAGCCAAATGCAACGCCCGTGTCAACCGATCACTGACACCAGATTTCCAAAAGAAATAAACTCTCTGGACTGACGTCATCCTGAACCGGCGCAGCCGGAGAAGGATCTGGCGCGTAGTGGCCACACTCTATGCGAAAGCCCAAACACTTCTACGTCTACATAATGACAAACAACCCGCGCTCCCATGTGCTCTACACAGGAATCACCGGCGACCTACCCCGCCGCGTATACGAGCACAAAAGCAAACTCACACCCGGCTTCACCAGCCGCTACAACCTGACCCGGTTAGTCCATTGCGAAATGTTTGCTTATCCCGGCGACGCGATCCAACGCGAGAAAGAAATCAAGAGCTGGGTCCGCAACAAAAAGATCAAGTTAATCGAGAGCACCAATCCCCACTGGCACGACCTCGCATCCGACTGGCATGACCTGTACAAGCCCGTCGACCGCAGTCCGGCCGATCCGCGCCAGATCCTTCGCGGCCTGGCGGCCACTCAGGATGACGTCAAGGAACTAGAAGCCGGACTTCCTCCAAGAAAGACGTCATCCTGAACCGGCGCAGCCGGTGAAGGATCTGGCGAGTAGTGGTTAGCTCTATGAGAACGACTAGAACCCTTTGATCCACCCCGGCTCCCGCACGTGCTCTTCGTCCAGACGACGCAAGCGTGCGGCCATAATCCCGGGTCGGCCCAGATACCCAACCACGCGACGAGGATCCTTACGGTCCACGACCGGCAAGCGGCCGATGTTATTGCGCAGCATCTTGGCGGAGGCATCGTGCAACATCTCGTCCGGATACGTGACCACAACCTCGCGAGAACCCGCATCGAGCACCGTCGCGGACCCGCTCGGGTCCACGTTAAGAGCGCGCATAACATCTCCCCGCGTGATCACGCCAGACAGCTTGCCATCGCCGTCGACGACAAACATGCCCTGATGCCGGGAGACTCCAGGATCGCGTTGCGCGATCAGGTCTGACAATTCACTAACTTTCATTTCAGCGGGAAGCGTAGGTACATCTTGATCCATGGTTTCGGAAACCCTGACTTGCTGCAACACATCGGCCTCGTACTCCTGATGGATGTGCAGCCCGCGCCGCGCCAGCTTCTCGGTCATGATCGAAGCCCTTGGCATGAGCCACATCGCGATGCCGTCGGCAATCACGCTGACCAGCATCAGCGGCAACACTGAGTTGTAATCGCGGGTGATCTCGAAAGCGAAAATAATGAACGAGAACGTAGCCCGCGACGCCGCGCCGAAAACCGCCCCCATCGCAACCAGGGCAAAAGCTCCCGCCGACAAATTCGCGGCGGGAAAGATTCGATCCATTCCCAGAGCGAAAACACCACCCATGGCCGCGCTCGACATAAACATGGGCGCCAGCAGTCCGCCCGATGTTCCCGATCCCAGCGAGATGACCAACGCTACCGCTTTCGCCACCATGACCACGAGCAGCAGCTTCCACGCCAGATTTGCATTCAGGATGTCGCCGATGGTGTCATAGCCCACGCCCAGAACTCGGGGGACAAAGTAGCCAATGATCCCGAGGCCTAGCGCCCCGATCGCCGGCCACCAGAGCTCATCCACCGGCAGTTTCTCGAACTGGTCTTCCGTCCAGTAGAGCAACTTGCTGAACCCAACCGCGGCCAGTCCGCAAACCAAACCCAGCAAGAGATAAAACGGAAGAGCGTGCGGAATGCCGAAGTCCATAGCCGTGACCTTGAACATCGGACCCGCTCCCAGCAGTTGCATGTGGACCGCAGTGGCCAGCGTGCTCGCAATCACCAGCGGAATAAACGATCGCGCTTTGAATTCAAACAGCAGCAGCTCGATGGCCAGGATCACGCCCGCGATAGGAGTGTTGAAAGTCGCCGACATGCCCGCAGCCGCGCCGCACGCCAGCAGCACCTTGCGTTCCGAGGCCGTGGTGTGCAGCACCTGCCCGACCAGCGATCCGACTGCGCCTCCGGTCTGAATAATTGGTCCTTCCGCGCCGAACGGCCCGCCGGTACCGATTGCAATCGCCGCGGAAAGAGGTTTTAAAATCGCGACTCTTGGCTCAATGCGGCTGCGGTTCACCATCACCGCTTCCATGGCCTCGGGAATACCGTGACCTTTGATCTTCGAGGTCCCATACTTCGCCATGAAGCCGACAATGATTCCGCCAATCACCGGGATCGGAATCACCCACAGTCCAAGCTGGTTGTGGCGGGCGCTGATGAAGTCGGCCGCAAAACGATGGTAAAAGAAAAGATTAGTGAACAGGCCAATCAACTTGTACAACACGAACGCGATCAGCCCTGCGAGCAGCCCGATCCCTGCCGCAAGAAAGGACATCAGCACCATGCGAAACTGCGCCGGCTCGGCGAGCCTTATGTCTCCGACCTGTCCTCCAGTTGCCGCAATCGTGGATGGAGCTGAACTACCGTTGTTGCCTTCTGACATCCTTGTTTCTTCCCCCTGCTGCTTGACGAAGCTTTGGACGCGACCCATTGCCAGCGTTGCCGCCTTGCATGGCGCGCTTGAGAGCCGCCACCAGCGCCGGCCCTTGCATGCGCAACTCTGTCTTGTGATGCAGCGAAAGCTCGCGCAACATCCTCTCGCCCTTCGGAGTCATCGCGAGCAGCACCTCACGCCGATCCTCTCCTCCACGATGCCGCCGGACGCAACCGCTGGCAGCCAGCCGGTTCACCAGTTCGACCGCGCTGTGGTGCTGAATCTGCATCCGCTCCGCCAGTTCTCCAATCCTCGGACGCGTTCCCGCAGGCAGCCCCTTCAAGGTCAGCATCAACTGGTGCTGCCGCGGTTCCAGTCCGGCCTTCCGGGCAGCTTGTTCGCTGAAATGAAGAAAACGGCGGATCTGATAACGCAGCTCCGCCAGCGCTTCGTAATCGGCCGATGTAAGCGACTTTTCCATGGATCGGGGTTATATCGTGTCAATTATATCGTAGCACGATGTATATAAAACGGAAAAGAGGGCGCGAATTATAAACTCCACCCGGCGGCTTTGCATCTTTTGCGGGACTGGCCACCGAGGTTCCCCACCGTTTAGAATCTGTAGTCCTTCTATTTTGCTGGAAACGAACGGAAGAGGTGGAAGCCGTGATCCCACGCTATACCCGCCCTGACATGGGCCGCATCTGGAGCGACGAAAACCGTTTCCGCACCTGGCTTACCGTCGAAGTCGCCGCCACCGAGACCTTAGCCGACGCTGGAATGGTCCCCAAAGACGCGGCCCAGGCCATCCGCAAGCGCGCCGACTTCGACTTACAGCGCATCCACGAAATCGAAGCCGAAGTTCGGCACGACGTGATCGCCTTCACCACCGCTGTGGCGGAGATCGTTGGCCCCGAAGCCCGTTGGTTTCACTATGGCCTCACTTCCAATGATGTGGTCGATACCGCACAAGCCCTGCTCATCGGCCAGGCGTCCGCCATCATCGCTGCCGATCTCGAACGGCTTTCCGATGTCCTCAAACGCCGCGCCTGGGAGTTCAAGGACACACCCATGGTCGGCCGTACCCACGGTATTCACGCCGAGCCGATTACATTCGGCTTCAAACTGGCCAATTGGTATTCCGAAATGCATCGCAACATCGAGCGCTTTCAGCGAGCCGCCGAGGACATGCGTGTGGGCAAGTTTTCCGGCGCTGTGGGAACGCTGGCCCACCTTAGCCCCGAGATCGAAGAAAAGATTTGCGCCCGCCTGGGATTAAAGGCCGCCGCAGTTTCTTCGCAAGTGATCCAGCGCGATCGCCATGCTTATTACCTGGCCACACTCGCGGTAATCGCAAGCACACTGGACAAGATCGCCACGGAAATCCGTCATCTGCAGCGCACCGAAGTCCGCGAAGCCGAAGAGTTTTTCAGCGAGAAACAAAAAGGCTCGTCCGCCATGCCACACAAGCGCAACCCGGTGACCAGCGAGCAGATCAGCGGTTTGGCTCGAGTAGTGCGCGCCAACGCCCAGGCTGGGTTCGAGAACGTTGTGCTGTGGCAGGAGCGCGACATCTCCCACTCCTCCGCCGAGCGCATCGTCATTCCCGACTCCACCACGCTGGTGGATTATTTGCTGCAAAAGACAGCCAACCTGATCGACACAATGCTGGTCTATCCAGAGCGCATGAAGCGCAACCTGGAGAGCACGGGCGGTCTGGTTTTCAGCGGACAGCTCTTGCTCGATCTGGTCGAACACGGAGTCTCGCGGGAAGACGCTTATCGAATGGTGCAACAGCATGCGATGCGTGCCTGGAAAGAAGACCTGAATTTCCGCGATCTGGTGCTGAAGGACAAAGAAATTGTACGCAAAGTTCCGCGCCGGCAAGTCGAGCATGCCTTCGATCTGAAGCGCCAACTGAGGAACATCGACAAGATCTTCGCGCGAGTTTTCGAGAAGCGAACACCAGCGAAACCAGCCCGAACGCCAAAACACTAGGCGTTGATTTTCGGCTCCGGCTTCTGAGGCCACCCCAGGAATGATCGGGGCCACTATGCGGAAAATCACTTACGCCTTGCCACTCGCGACCTGCCTCTCGTACCCGGTCACCGCCTCAGCACAAAGCAGACCGCGATTAATGAAAATCGCTAAACGGACGATAGGTCACTAGAGAAGAAGAATGTGTCTCGGGTGATGCGGAACCTGCTTGCCCGAGGAAAGCTCGGCTCCAGAATGCGCAAGCTAGCCTGACGCTGTTGCAACCCCAATGACAATGGCGACCCAAGCCGCAGTGGCGCCGACCGTGGCGAATAAGCGAATCGACGTCCTGGATCCGATGTACCGGCAAATCCGCGACCTGGTGTACAAGGTTGCGGGCATTTATAAATCGGAGGACAAGCTTTATCTCCTGGCCGACGGGTGCGGGCGTCGAATGAAACAGCTTAGCGTGAGCAGCCCGCGCGAGTACTGGGACCAGCTTACAGCACAGCCCGGCCGCGATGGCGAACTGCGGCAACTGCTGAACGAAATCACCATCGGCGAAACTTGCCTGTTTCGCAGCCAGCCGCAGCTGGATGCGCTGCGGAAAGTCATCTTGCCGGAGATCGCGGGGAAAAAAACCAGCACCACCATCAAGCGCTTGCGCATCTGGAGCGCGGGCTGCTCCACAGGAGAAGAGTCCTATACGCTGGCCATGAACATGCTTGAGGAAAGGGATCGTTTACTAAGGGGCTGGACAGTAGAAATTCTGGCGACCGACCTGAACGACCGTTCCATCGAAGCCGCCGAGGCGGGCATTTATGGCGACTACGCCCTGCGCAATACCACGGACTACTACAAACGGAAATATTTCTCGATCGTCGACGAGAGAAAACTGCAGGTTCTCCCTGAGGTAAAAAAGCTGATTACGTTCAGCCGCCTGAACCTGCAGGAGGATTCCAAAATGCTTTTCATGAAGGGCATGGACCTGGTTTTCTGCTGCAATGTTCTGATCTATTTCGACGGTGTCTCGAAGTCGAAAGTAATCAACCACTTTTTTTCCAACCTCAACTATGGCGGCTATTTCTTCCTTGGTACGTCGGAATCGCTGATGAAATTGAATGACCAGTTTCGCCTGGTTCATTTTCCAGGAACCATCGCATACTGGAAACCATCGCTCAAGAGTGGCAAACTATGACCGCATCCGTCACCGCAAGCATTCGCGAGCGCGTGCAGCACATCGAAAGCATGCCCGCGATCCCGGCTGTTTTTCTGCCCTTATTGAACTTGTTAAGCGGCACCGGCGAAAACGTGAATGTCGACGAAGTAGTCCGCCTGGTGTCTTATGACAACACCATTGCCGCGCAGTGCCTGCGGGTCGCGGCCTCACCGTTGTTTGGGATGGCGCTGCCGCCGAAATCCATCAAGGCTGCGGTAATCAGCCTGGGTCTGCGGCGAGTGGAAACCATTCTTCTGACCTGCTGTCTGGGGCAGGCTTTCCCGTCGAAGAAATGGGTGCTGGATCCAGCCGTGTTCTGGAGACATTCGCTGGGATGCGCCATGGTATGCCGGAAATTCAGCGAGAAGTTGGGCGCGGCAGACCACGAAAAGGCCTACATGTCGGGACTGCTGCACGACATCGGATTCATGGTGAACTGCCTGGTGTTTTCAAAAGAATTCGCCACGGCGATGGAACGTGCACTGCAGGAGGAGGTCGCGCTGGACGAGGCGGAACGCCTCACCATGGGATTCACGCACTGCGAGACCGGACGGGCGCTGGCAGAACAATGGAAACTGGCGGACGATGTCATCGAGGTGATCGCACATCATCACGCCATCGAGCAAAGCCAAAAGGCACAGCCGCTGGTGGCACTGGTGCACTTGAGCGACCTCCTCTGCCGCATGCGCGGCCTGGGCTACGGATATTACGAGCGGCACAAAGTGGACTTGGTCTCCGATCCAGCGTGGGCCATTCTTCTCAAAGAACACCGTAACCTCGAGGGTGTAGACCTGGTGCGATTTACGTTTGAACTGGACGAAGCCGTCGAAGAGATCCACGCACTGGTCTCCACCGTGTTTGGCTCGACCCTATCGCGAAGTTGACCCGGCAGTCGCTACAAATCTTTACATTCCAGCCTGTTTTTTGCCGCATCTCACTATTTAACTAACCAGTTAATAAAGAAACGTGGGAGGGCAAGAATATGGAAACTTTTCGCCGGACTCTGGGTTTATTTCTGGTATCGGATCGGAGGGTCCATTTCATGAAGGCTTTTCTTCGGAGCTTCGGTTGGTTCGTTGGAGTAATCGTCTTGAGCGTGAGCATGGTTGCGCAAACTACGAGCGCAAGCCGCTACGATGCGGCCATCCAGGCCAAAGTCTCACAGCAACTTGCAAGTAAAAAGGAATTCCACGACGTTCAGGCTGCGGTTGAGGATGGCATCGTTACCCTGAGCGGCAGCGTGGAGTTGTATCAACAAAAGCTGGATGCAGCCAGGAAAATCCGCAAAACGGAAAACCTGCAGGGAGTACGCAACCTGATTGCGGTGAATGGCAAGAGCGTTCCCGACGCCGAACTGGCGGCGCAACTTGACCGCAAGCTGTACTACGACCGCCAGGGATACGACAACGCGTTTAATTTCGTCACTGCCTCGGTCGAGAATGGCGTGGCCACGCTCGATGGCGAGACTCGCACCGAGGTTGATCGCGACTCCGCCCTCGCGCTGGTAAACACTACCCCCGGCGTAAAAGGCGTAGTGGACAACACGAAAGTCGCGCCCGTGTCGAACTTCGATGACGACATCAGGATTCGCACTATGCGCGCAATCTATCACGATTCAGCGTTGGGCCAGTACGCGATTGATCCCGCGAAGCCGATCCGAATCGTCGTCGATCACGGCAACATCAGCCTCTACGGCGTGGTCGGCACTGCGATGGACAAACAGATCGCGGGCATCAGGGCGAGCCAGGTCTTCGGCGCCTTCAGCGTAAAGAACAACTTGGAAGTGGCCGGAAAGTCGTAGTCATCAAAATGAAAATGGAGGACGGGCACCCCTGCCCGTCCTGCCAAGCGAAGCGCGGCAGCCACTCACAACCGGTTGATCAAAGCCGCCACATATCCCGCGCCGAATCCATTGTCAATATTCACCACGCTGACATTCGACGCACAGGAATTCATCATCCCCAGCAGCGCCGCCACTCCCTTAAAAGACGCGCCATAGCCAACGCTGGTGGGAACGGCAATCACAGGAACGCCAACCAGTCCGCCGACCACACTGGGCAACGCGCCCTCCATTCCCGCGCATACGATAACCACGCGTGCCCGCGCCAACGTTCCGCGATTCGCCAGCAGGCGATGAATGCCGGCTACGCCGACGTCATACAGACGCTCAACTTCATTGCCCATGATTTCGGCGGTGACCACGGCTTCCTCCGCAACCGGAATGTCGCTGGTTCCTGCCGAAACCACGGCGATGAGTCCCTTGCCATACTTTTCTTGATCGCGTTGCAAAACAACAGCCCGAGCCAGTTCCCGGTACTGCGCCTTGCGCACTTTTTTTTTTACCGCGGAGAATTGCTCTTGGCTGGTCCGCGTCGCCAGAATATTTCCTTCGTGCCGGGCCAACCGCGAAAAGATTGTCGCCAACTGCACTGGCGTCTTGCCTTCGCCAAAGACAACTTCAGGCATGCCGGCGCGCAACGCGCGATGGTGATCGACCTTGGCAAATCCCAGGTCTTCAAACGGCAAATGCCGCAGCCGCTGCACGGCTTCATCCGGAGAAAGTTTCCCCCCACGCACCTGCTCGAAAAGTTTGCGAATGGATTCAGAAGTCATGTAAGCGCGTGGGCCGACGCCCTCGTATTGTCCTGCTAAACTTCACCCCCGAGTGAGTCTTCCTAGCTAGAGTAACATCGGCTGGATGGGATGCTTCGCGCTCAACCCGGCCGCCTACCATCGTACTGGCTGATTGCTAGATGTTAGGTGCAGGTGTCAGGATTGAGTCGAAGCGCACGGCTTCTTGCGGCTGCCGCGAACCTTTCGAACGACGTCAAAGCAGGTCTGACGTGCTTTGCCCGGATCGTCGATACGCGCGAGGAACAGATGCCGCAGCACGCTGCGGCTTATGCACCCCCGGAGATATGCATCGTAGAGCTGGCTGCCCAGCGTGTAGCCCAGCTTCTGGGCGAGGGCGTCGAACCTGATTCGATCGCTGTGCAGGGCATCGTGCATAAGCCGTTCACAAGCCGCTCGCGAAAATTCGCAGGCCTCTCGATCGCTGATGGCAGGCCGAGCCGGATACAACACTCGTGAACCAAAGTAAGCCAACGCATGTTCGAAGGTCCGCGCATAAAACCGGTCGGTAGGCTCACCAACCGCAACCGCGTGTCCGTTTCGGCGCAACGGCAAGCCACGGCAGGCGTGATGCAAAAAGCGTGAAGCCTCTTCGGCAGCGCATGTCATTTGGAATTCACGAATATAAAAAGCATTGATCGCCGGCAGATAAACGCTGCCCCGCGCCTCGACCTTTCGCAGCATAGCTTCGATTCTCTCCGCTTCGCCGGTCACGCGGGAGAGCAGGCGCCGCAAGCGCGCATCGGAAGAACCAGAATGCACTTCAGGCAGCAGATCGATCAGAAACTTCGGCTGCGTTCCGTTGTGCGACGAGTAACGGTCCACGTCGAGGAACCGCAACAGGCTATCGATCAGGTTATAAATCGTGGGTCCGAGATCCGGCGGCTGCTCGCCTTCCTGGTTCCAGCGAGACAGGCAGAGTCGGTAGCTCTCGTATTTTTCCAGCGGCGTTGAGTTGAAAACGCAGACCACGTCATCGCTCACCCTAACCGCCTCGATCGGCTCCTGTTGTACCTCAGTTGCCTGCCAATACAATGCATCCACGTTCTGCAGTACGGTGAGTACGCGCCGGCCCGGCAATCGTTCGCGCAGCAGGCGAGGCAGATGCTGAGGTGCGAGGTGCGACTCTCCAAACAAAACCAGAATCACAGCATTCGGATGCCGCTGATGAATCTCCGCAATCTTGTCAGCCGCGTGGCGATCTCGAGCTCCAATCTTGCGCAGGTCTTCCCTCGGCATGCAATCTAATCCATAGACGGCTTCCGCGTGTTCGCGGGCGGTTACCAGCAATTCGTAAAAGGGGGGCCACTCATAGTTCCAGTCGAGATCGAAACGAATGCGCTGGCGGAACTCGTCTTCATCGATCTCCCGCCGCCACCATTCGTCAAGTATGTGTTGATGGCGCGAAAAAATCGTTTCCACCCCGAGCACGACCGGACGGTCGCCAGGCTGCGCCCGCTGTTCCAGCAGAGTCGCGGCAAACCGTTGCGCCGAGGGCAGCGCGTGATAATCGCCAATAAAAATCACGTCGGCCGCTCTGACCATCGTGGTCAGCCGCTGGCTATCGATGACCGACTCGTAAGAGCGAAAGGCATTGCTGAAGTCCCGCAGATATTTGCGGCGTCCGCTGGAATCGTTGGCGCGAACCTCGCGTTCGACCGAGGCCAGCGCGTGCATCTGCGCGGCGTTGCGGCGCGATCCCAGATTGGTTGAAGTCGCCATGAAATCGTCGTTTGTCGATGGTCGTTGGTCGCTCGCCAAACTCGGTCGTGAAGCGCTCTGCCTAACGACCAACGCCGAATGACCGACGACTGCTTGACTTGCTCGTCGCCCGCTCCCTATGCTCACCCTGTAGAGACGTAGCACGTCTCTACAGAAGAATCCGAGGAGCCATTGCGCAACCTTCCGCCCGAGAACCTGACGGTCGCCACCACTGGGGCCAGCGGGTCGTTGTTTCTCAAACATCTGCTAGCCACAGTCGAACGCGACAAGCGCGTCCATACCGTGAACTTCATCGCCTCTGACAGCGCCCTGCGCGTCATGGCCGAGGAACTCGGACTCCGCGGCCGCAGCAACCTGGTCAGCAAACTTCTCGGCAAGGCTTCCCGCAAAATTCATCAGCAGTCGAACGCCGACATCGGAGCCAACATCGCCAGCGGCTCCTATCCCGCCGACGCCATGGTCGTCATCCCGTGCAGCGTGGGCACACTCGCACGCATTGCCAACGGCATCGCATCGCATCTCATCGAGCGCGCCGCCGACGTCTGCCTCAAAGAGCAGCGGCCGTTAATTCTTTGCGTGCGCGAGACCCCGCTCAACAAAATCCACATCCGCAACATGTACCGTGCCGCCGACGCCGGGGCTACCGTCTTTCCCCTAATCCCCACCTTCTACAATCGCCCGGCAAGCTTGGATGCCATGGCGCGGGAGTTCGTCAACCGCGTCCTCGCCCACATCGGCCTACCCCAATTCAACGCCTACCGCTGGAAGGGCTAAGCGATCTTCGGCTTACAGTGAAGATCGGATTGCAATCAGGGAGACTTCAAGTGTAGGAGCACGGAGGTGCCGGGGACGAGATGACTACGGGACATGTCCCGAGGAGCGGGGGAGAGTTGCCCATAACAGATGAGATAACACGCCTATTCCTGGTTGTGTCGCGCCAGAATCTCTTGAACATCGTGGGGATGGCGTGAGACATCCGCAGCCCAAGTCCCGAATCCCCCGTGGCCGTTGACCGCCCGGACCCATTCGCCGAGAAATTCGCGTTTCGTCTGCTGCTGCTGATCGTCTTGCCCTTTGACTTCCAAGACCAGCGTCTTGCCGCCAACCAGCCGAACCAAGTAGTCCGGCCGGAACTTGTGGATGATGCCGCGGAACGAATACACAATCTCAAAGCCCAAGTGATCGTTCTTCGTCCACGCCCGTACGTTCGGGTTGCGATCCAGCTCAAATGCCTCGTTGGCTTCCCATCTGCTATCGAACACGCACATATTGATGTGCGTGCGCTCGGTGTGCTCGCAAGCCTTTCCCGTATACCAGGGCAGCATGTCCGCCGTGGAACGAATGGGACGCTCGGTATCGAATACCGGAACCAGCGCCTCCGTATTTCCGAAATGAATGATTTGCTTGATGTGTTCGACGACCTTGCTCATAAACAAAGTGATCACGATGCGCCGGCGCAGTTCGTCCTGATTAAATAAAGGCGGCTCGACTCGAATCTTGTCGCTTTCCACAAAGCGTTCGACCAGACGGACCAACTGGACCAGCAGGTAGTCCCGGCTTCCCTTCCATGTAGTCTGCATTTGATCGAAGACATCGCTGGCCACCGAGAAAATGATCTTCTGGGTTCGGAAACGCTTGCCCAACTCTTGCAGATCGATCTCCGTCAATCGCGTGATATCGGGCTTGCCCTCGATGATCGGAGCTAGCTTAACGAGCGTCGCGATTTCGTACGTGTCCAGAATCAGGGGCGGAACTTCCGCAAGGTTCAACGTCAACTGAGGACGATATTCATGGTCAATGCGAATCACATTCGGCCAACTAATCTCGTAAGCTTTTCGATTGGCCAGCGCTTCGATCCGCGTCTTAGGTGACGGTGGTGGTGGCGCCGGCCCGTCTCCGGTACCTTCATGCGGAAGAAAAGTAAAGGGCACGCCAAAAATGTTTACGTATTCCGGCACGAAAAATCCCTTATCATTCACGTCGTATGACGTTCGCCGCAAACCTCGCCCCACGACTTGCTCGCACAAAAGTTGCGAAGTGAAGGCCCGCAACCCCATAATGTGCGTCACCGTCTTGGCATCCCAGCCTTCCGACAACATTCCCACCGAAATCACGTTCTGGATCTTCTCGCCCGGCATTCCCATTCGCCCCACCGAGTCCACCTGGAGCCGAAGCAACTCCGCCTGATCTTTTTTCGAAAGCTTCCGCCGAGGCCCGTTCGCCTCATCGTCACCCTCTTCCGATTCTTCCGCTGACGCAGAAGCGACCAGGTCAAGCTGTACCGGTTCTTCCTGTTCCTCCGCTTGGTCCAGCACCCGCGAGTCAATGTGCAGAATCCTCTCTGGCTCGCACAGTTCCTCAATGTTGATCTTCTTGTGCTCAAACGAGAATCCCACTCGCGCTGCCGTATAGGTAGTGTTGGCAACGGTGATCATCACCGGCGGGGTTGGATGCTTTTCCTTCTTCCATTTCTTTGCAGTTTCGAGCCAGTCCTTGCCTAGGAAGTAATAGCCATTGGCGACCAAACCCGGCAGCGGAATCTGCGGCTCGGCCTTTCGCGTCACGTCCGTCTTTACGTCGGCGTCCATGTAGATGTGATAAAAGCGCGACTTGTATTTGCTATCGAGCTTGCCATCGTCTCGCACGACGACGCGCGGCGTTTTAACCAACCCCGATTCAATAGCATCATTCAACCCGAAGTCGCTGATCACCCACCCGAACAGTGTTTCACTCCCGGTTTTCTTGCCGGTCGGTGCAAACGGCGTAGCCGTCAAGTCGAAGCAAGTCAGAATCCCCCGCGCCCGATGGATGCGGTCGAGCCCCTCGATCCAGTTAGCCGCGTTCTTCAACTCTTCCTTGGGCACGCCCGCCATCTTCACTTTCGGCGGAACGCGCCAGGCGTGGTGAGCCTCATCGTTGATGACGACAATATTTTCTGCCGACGCCATTTCGCCCAGCACATCGCGGACATAAGCCTCATCACTCTTCGCGCCACGCTTGTCCACGCTGCGCTTGCGCTTCAGTTGCTCGTCTGTTTCCCAGTCCAACTTATGCCGGTTGTGAATTACCACCCGGCCAGTCTGCCCCTGACGCAACTTGTCTTCGAGGCCCGACGGGATGATCTGAAATTCGCCGTAGTAATTGCCCGGACTTCCAGGTATCAACACTTGCAGCCGTTTCCTCACCGTCAACCCGGGCGCAATGATCAGAATGTTCTTGGAGAAGCGCTTATCCTGCGGATAAGTAGCTTTGTTCAGTACCTGCCATGCGATCAGCATGGACATCACAATCGTCTTGCCCGACCCGGTCGCCATCTTGGCACAAAGCCGCGTGAATTCCCCGCCATCGCCGGGAATGTCGATGCCCACCCGCGCCGAGGGTGCCGATTCCACCACCCAGATCAGTGTTTCGATGGCCTCAAGCTGGCAAAAGAAGAACCTGCGATCTGACGCGCGCTGCTCGTTGTCCCGCCAGTGATTGATGAGTCGTTTCGTGATGCCAGTTGCCCCAGGATAGTCTGCTTCGCGCCACGCCTTTACGCGCGGGCGAATCTGGTTCACCACGGGCAACTCGACGAAAATGCCGGGATCATCGAATGATCTGGAGGACTCCGAAGCGCGGATATAACCAGCCTTGCGCCGCTCCGGTTCCCGGGTAAACATTCGCGTTTCCCGGTGATATTTCCAGTGTTCCCCCGGCTCCTCATAAGGAGAGTTGATGATCAGCTGATCAATCGTAGCGGAGCCAGATTGTGAGCCTGTATCCATACAAAAAATTGTCATCCCGAGCGAAGTCGAGGGACCTTGCGTTCCCCCGCTCTACTTCACATCCACCACCTTCAAACTCTCAATCCCCCGATCGTCAATCACCTTCACCGCAATCCGCTTGTACTCCCCAGGCTCAAACGGCAAGGAAACCGTCCCCCGATAAGCCTCAATCAACTCCAAATCAACCTCCGCCTTAAGATTCCGCGCCAACCGCGCCCAACCACCATCCTCATCCGCCATGGGAAAGAACACCTGCCGCGGATACAGGCTGCGCCCGTCGTAATCCGTATCCAGCAGCCACATCGCAATCCGCGACGTGTCGCCAGAATCAATCGTCCCGCTGCGCGTGTTGTAATAATCGAAGCCGTTGACCTCAGCCTGCCACTTGCCTTTGTGCTCCCCACTCTTGATCTGCCGCAAGTCAACATCGGGACGCCCCACCAGCCAGAAGCTCTGGTTCGAAGCCCGCTTCTTCTTCAAATCTTCGGTGAGCAGGTCGGCATTCATCTGCGCCGTGAGGAAGGTCATACCGGTTTTTTCTTTGGTAAGGCCATCAATGTCTTTGGCCGCATCGGGATCAAACTCAAACGCCGCAAACACCAGAATCGCAGGCCGCGGACTCAGCGTGCGTGCCTCTTCCCAGGCAAGCTGCACCTGATTGTTTTCCAGCAGGCTGTGTTCCGGTCCAAACGAGATAACGACGCGCTCCGGTTTGACGCCTTTGGTTTCGGCGTCGGCGTGCAGCCAGCGAGTTCCAGCCAGTGGTTCCACGCGAGAAAAGTCGATTTTGTGCCCGCCTTTGCCGCGCAGTCCGGTTTTCAGCAGCTCGTCACGCCATTCTGTGTGGCGGAGGGTCGGGCCAGAGCGGGCGATGGAGGCGTCCAGCAGGGGTGTGGGCGCATGGCGAAAATCTGCCAACGACTGCTGCGCCTTGCTCGGCCCTCCGCTGGCCGTTCCCAGATCAATGTCATCCAGAGAGCGGACGGTTGGGGCTGGCACAGCCTCCACAGTAAACGGCCCGGTGACGCGAACCCGGCTCTTGTCGATATAAGGCTGATCGTAAAGCGTCTCCTGATCGGCATACCGCGCGATGGCCGCATCAATCTGCTCCCGCGTCATGCCTTCGCGGATCTCCGGATTGTTGGCGATGGACTTCAGCGTAACGTGCGGCACGGTCTTGTAGCGGAACCCGCTGCCAATGCCCTCTTCGGGATGCGCCAGTTCGTAGTAGTCAAAGTCCGCAGCCATGAGACGCTGCTTGGCCAGAGTGACCGCCACGCGGGAAGTGTCGCAGGTAATCCAGCGCCGTCCCCACTGCTCGGCAACATAGGCGGTCGTGCCGGAACCGCAGGTGGGATCGAGCACGAGGTCGCCGGGGTCCGTGGTCATTAGCATGCAGCGTTGCAGTATTTTCGGGTGTGTCTGGACGACAAAGCGCTTTGGTTCAGAGTAGCCAGCCATCGTGTCTGCCCAACCGTTAGTCAAGCTCATGTAAGAGAAATCGCGATAGTAAAGTTTGAAGTACAGCTTTGATCCCAGAACGAATAGACGGTTTGCGCGCTTAAGAGTGTCCATTCCGGCTTGATTTGTACGCCAACTCTTTCCACCCCTCGGGTCAAAAGGTTTTCCCTCGAACTCGAACCGGAATGTACAACTCTTTGTGAATCCCGATGACTCAAGCACTGAACGCTTGAATATAAAGTCAAGTTCCTGGTGGTTTGATAGCCGCGAACGTTCTTCGGGCGTCAGCTCCCGGTAGACACCGTCTTGCATTTCGATGAACTTGAACTCGCCGTCTGCTTCAAGTGCCTTTTCGATGAAGATATTTCGATATTTCAGCGCGTCTTTGTCACGCGCATACCACAAGAGATAGTCGAACACGTTTTCAATGTTTCCAGATTCCAGCGGCGTCATGGATTGGAAGTTAATGTTAGAAACGAAATTTTCAGCGCCGAAAACCTCGTCCATCAGACCCCTAACCATATGGAGATTGCGATCGCTTATTTGGACGAAGCAAGATCCAGAGTTATTTAGCAGGTCACGTGCGAGCAGCATTCTGTCACGCAGATAGCTAAGGTACGAATGAATTCCCAGCTCCCACGTGTCCCGAAATGCTTTTATCATTTCCGGTTCTTGGGTCAGATCCTCATCCTTCCCATCCTCGACCTTCCGCTTATTCACAAACGGCTGAAAGTTCGATCCGTACTTAATCCCATACGGCGGGTCGATGTACACCATCTGCACCTGCCCCGCCATGCCCTCCTTTTCTAGCAGCGAGTTCATCACCAGCAGCGAATCTCCCGCGATCAGCCGGTTCGACCAGCCGTGTGCATGCCGGTAGAAATCAATTGCCTCGCGCAGCGGCGGATTTTCCTCCTTGCGCTCGAACAGCGACGGCTGCTCGGACAAGCCGTTCCCATTGCGCTTGCGCACAGCTTCGATGATGGTCGAGGGATCAATGCGCTCGTGCACGTGCAGCGAAGCCGTATGCACCTCGAACGACGTATGCTCCTTCTTCCCCGCCCAAACCAGCTGCGGATCGAGATGCGGATCATAGTCATACTTGGCGGGCGACGCCGCCCGCCCCACAGGAACCGAAGGCACCGGCGTGACGTAAGCGTAAGTTTTGTGAGTAGGAAGCGGCGGATCAGTCTCCGGCGTTACCAACCCAACCGGAGGATTGTTAATGCGCTTCTTGTCTTTGTGTTCGTAGCGGTCAATCGGGCGCTTCGACGGCTTGCCTTGCTTGCCTCGCGGCATCGTGCGGTTTCCTGCCTTCAGATTTTTGCGTTAGCCCCGGGGAAGAACGGATTCTATCCGTACACGGAACTAAATACCAGCGGTATGGAACAGCGCGACTTCAGCACCGGCAACCTGCCCTTCACACGCCGACATGTCGGCACCGCTCCAAGTCCTTTCCGCTCAATCCATTTTGAGTCATGTCCATACACCCAAGTATGTACAGCGTTCCACGTGGAGCACTACGCCAATTTCTTATAAGTTGACCTGCCTGGCGATTTTGTACTAATGTCGGGTTACACCGGAAAGGAGGTGGTCGAATGACAAGTTCTGATTGTAGTAACTGTAGTGGGAGTCTAAGACCAGGTGAGGTGGCTGAGACTTAGAGCTGGTTGCTCTAAGCGGGGCTGCCGGGCGTTCGCGCGCCAGCAGCTACAGCCCGCACACTAACCGGTGAGTTTGGATTTGTCCCGGCGTCAGGTCGCGCCGGGGCTTCCATAGTAAGACCCGGAGTTGCCGTAAGAGGCCACGTAGAGTGACCACCTCTTGGTCAATCCCAAACAGTGCACCGGCGGCCCGCGCTTTTATGAGCGCGGGCCGTTCTGTTTTACCGTCGTTCTTCGGTTAGGAATCGATCTACCGACAGTGCGCCTGATCCTTTGAATATGATCAGCAGACCGATCGCGATCGCCAGCAGGTGATATTCGAATCCTTCTCCTTTTTGATTGCCCGCCCAGTTCATGAACAAACCGTTTTTCGCATGCACCATGGCGACGGCCACGAGCATGTTGCAAATAATTCCGAAGGCAGCGATGCGCGCGAGGAACCCGACGATCAGGCCGAGTCCGCCTAAGAACTCAGCGCAGATGGCAAGGAACGCGAAGGGCGCCGGAATTCCCATCTGGTGAGTGAAGAAGCCCATGGTGCCGCTGAAGCCGTATCCGCCGAACCAGCCCAGCATCTTTTGCGCGCCGTGCGCGAAAAATACGCACCCCATCGCCAGACGAACGATGGTTAGGGCAAAGTCGTTGCTCGTGTTTACGATTTTTTTGAACATAGTCGCCTCGCTTTCGGCTTTTGCAGGACTGCTCGAATCAGAGAAGCCGTTGGCCGGACTTCTCGAACCCTAACTTGATGACGTCCGCGGTGTCCGGGGCCAACGAAAGGCCCGCAATTTCGCCGCGAGAGAACCAGCGGGCCTCGGCGGCGTCGCCCGCACCTTGTGGCTCACCGTCAATTCGCCGGCAGAGGAAATCGACCAGCACATAATGGTAGCGGGTGCGTTCGTCGGAATCACGCAGGATGCGATCATACACGCCGAGTAATTCGCCGACTTCCACGCAGAGTCCGGTTTCCTCAAGAACCTCGCGAACCGCGGCCTGGCGGAGGGTTTCGCCCACTTCGAGCACCCCGCCCGGGACGGACCATTCCCCCTGGAGGGGGGCGTGGCCGCGTTTCACTAGGACCACTCGGTCGCGGTCGACTATGATCGCACCCACGCCTACCAGCGGCACATCTGGATATTCCCGTTTCATGCTATAAGGAATCCGCCAGCAACCTTAAATCATGCTGGGGATTGTAAGCAAAACTGCGGGAGTGGTTTCAAATATCAGTTCTCGGTTCTCAGTTCATAGTCCTCAGTTCCCGGTTCTCAGTACAATAGCCCGATGGCCTTAGAAGAATACAAGCGCAAACGCCGCTTTGAGGAAACGCCCGAGCCTCCGCCCAAGGTCGAGAAGAAGAGTGGGCACCGCTTCGTGGTGCAGAAACATAGAGCCACGCGCTTGCACTTCGATTTTCGGTTGGAGATGGATGGCGTGCTCAAATCATGGGCTGTACCTAAAGGTCCGTCGATGGATCCCGCCGACAAACGGCTGGCCATGCAAGTGGAAGATCATCCCGTTTCCTACTTCGATTTTGAAGGTACGATTCCCGAGGGCAACTACGGTGCGGGTACGGTGATGGTATGGGATTTGGGCACGTGGGAACCGCTCTCGCCGCAGCCGGTGAAGGGAAAGTACGTTCCCGGGACGGAGGCCGAAGCGGCTGCCATGTTGCAGAAGGGAGATTTGAAGTTTCGACTGCACGGGCAGCGGCTCAAGGGCGATTTTGCTTTGATTCATATGCGCGCGCGCCGTCCGGGGAGCAAGGGTACGGAATGGCTGATGATCAAGAAGCATGACGAGTTCGCAGTCGAGGGTTATGACATTGAGCAATACGACAGCTCTGTACTCAGCAAGCGCTCCATGTCTGAGATCGCAGGTGACGCAGGTTCGGCCGAATGGAAGAGCAGCAGGCCGGCATCGCGGGGGAAAGTGAGAGCCGCATGGCTGGCGGAGACGTTGGCCAAGCTAGATAAAAAAAACAAACAAGCCCCAGACGATAAGAAGGTACGCAAAGTAAAAAAAAACGGCAAGAACAAGTCTGAAAGTGTCCGGTTCTTAGCAAAACCGGGTGCCTCGCCTTCACGGTTGATTTCTACGCCGTCTACAGTTAAGGATCTGCCTGGCGCCGTCCAGAAAGCCATGCCGACCGCCGTTCATCCTATGCTGGCTACGTCGGTCGAGAAGGCTTTCGATGATCCGGAGTGGTTGTTTGAAATCAAGTGGGACGGCTATCGCGCGGTTTCGTTCCTGCAAGACGGCAATGTGCGGTTGGTTTCGCGGAACCAGAACGAACTGACCGGAGAATTCCCTGAGCTGAATGAATTATCGAAATTAATCAAAGCGAAGAATGCAGTTCTTGACGGTGAAGTTGTGGCGCTCGACGAGCAAGGCCGGGCTTCGTTCAGCTTGATGCAACAGCGTACAGGCATTCGTAAAGGTGGGCGACGCGTGGGAGCGCGACGCGAACTGCAGATCGTCTATTACATTTTCGATCTGCTTTATCTCGACGGCTTCGACTTACGCCGGGTTGCGCTGGAGCAGCGCAAGCAAGTGCTGGCGCAGATCATTGCACCCAGCGAGTTGGTTCGCTACTCCGATCATTTTCCCCAGGGTCTGGCGCTGTTCGAAGTGGCCAAGCAAAAAGGTTTGGAGGGGATTCTCGCGAAAAAGCGCGCCAGCCACTACGAAGAACGCCGCAGCCGCGAATGGCTCAAGATCAAGGTTACACAAACGATCGATTGTGTAATCGGCGGTTACACCGACCCGGAAGGCAGCCGCCAATACTTTGGGTCGATCGTGCTCGGACTCTATGACGAGAAAGGCCGGCTCATTCACGTCGGGCAGGCGGGAACGGGCTTCAATCAGGCGATGCTGAAGGAAATCTGGGAAGTGCTCAAAGGATTGGAGACGAATCGCAGCCCGTTCTACGGTGATGTGGATGCCGCCAATGTGCACTGGGTGAAGCCCGAGCGAGTGGCCGAAATCAAGTTTACCGAGTGGACACATGAAACCGTCGAGGGAGGGATGAAGTTACGTGCTCCGGTTTTTCTGGGTTTGCGCGGGGATAAAGATCCGAGGGAATGCACGTTCGCAGAGCAAACCTGACCCGATTCTGATCGGTGATGCGCGCCTTGTCGTCACCAAGGAGACAACGATGGGTCTGTTTCACACGGATTCGTCGGCTCCCAGTTATTGGAATGTTGAAGCGGCGAAACAGTGGTGGATCGACACGTTCGGTTGCAAGGCCGTGAGAGTTCCACAGGACTGGGACAATCCGCTGGCCCTCAGATGTGGCCCTGACACTTCCAGGTGACAGTGAACCGACGATCCTGCTGAGCGCCCAATCGGAAGTGGAACAAGCTCGCTTCGACAGGCCCTCACCGGTCGCAACCGTCATCTTCTGCGACAAGCTAAAGAAAGGCCATGAGCATTTTTCCAGTCACGGCGTTCTCGCCGGACCTACCCAGGATGGGGGCGACATGCAGTTCTTTGAAGTGCGCGACACTGAAGGGCACTTGATCGAAATCTGCAAAGAACTTCTTATTTCTTTGCCGTCGGAGGCAACACTCCGTTCAACCGCAGATCCGTCGCGGCCGCGCCGTAATGGTCGGCCCAAGCGCCCGACAGTATCAGGCTGAACCAAGCGCGGGTGACTTGCTTATCTCCGAATCCCTGCGTGGTTTCCGCTAGTTTCGAGTCGTCCATTTTCGCCAGTGCGTCTGAACAGAAATCGAATGAGGCCTTGAGGGCCGATACGAGCTTCTCCTTCGAATCCGTATCCTTAGCCTCTTCCGCCTTGGGAGCCGCGGCGCCGGTTGTCTTACTGCACAGCAGGTAATTCGCCTCGATCATATGGACAGCGAGGTGACCGAATGTCATCTGGTCGGCGCTGGGTTTGAAGCTGAATTTGTTGGCGGGCATGGCTTCAACCGCTGCGATGGTCTTTTTCTGCTGCCCGGTCAGGACATCTCTCAGGGCGTCGCTGACAGGATTTTTGGTCGGTGTGGGACTTGTTTGTGCCATTGCCGATGAGGCGAGCAACAGCAAGGTAGTCATCAGAATCGTTTTTTTCATTTTGCCCTCATCTCTGTAGACGGATTCATGCTCAAAAACGGTATCAACAATTTAGAAAACGGGTGCCTTGTTTAGGTTGATTGATTCCAAACAGGTTACCCGCGACCTTCCACGGAGTGTAATGGTGGTTGCGACAACTGACGGGGAAGCCTCCGTCTGCGCGCCGGGAATATCCTCGCCCACTCGTCGTTGTACAATTTGAGGCTGTATTGACCTGGGAAAGCGCGCCCAGATACAGCGAACGCGCTAACCTCGGCATCCCATCTAAAATGCAAATAACCATTCTCGCCGCATTTTTTGGGATCTCTCGCACGGTAGTCTCGATGTGCACCGCCGGCGTCGTAATTTTCCTGGTTGCGATCTGGGCTGCGAAGACCGATATCGCGCGGGCCCGCGGCCTGGACAAGGTCGTAGCCTTAAGCAATTTGTTTTTCGCTGCCCCCTTGGCGGTCTTCGGCGCCCTGCATCTCGCGGCCGCTGAATCTCTCATGCCCATGGTGCCTTCGTATATGCCGTGGCGGTTGTTTTGGGCGTATTTCTTTGGCTTTTCGCTGCTGGCCGCGTCGTTGAGCATTGCCACAAAGATTCAGGTGCGCTGGTCCGGCCTGCTGTTCGGGATCGCGATGTTTTGTTTTGTGGCGATGTTGGACATCCCCGGAACACTCGCCACCCCCAAAGACCGGTTTGGATGGACATTGACCTTGCGCGAAATGTTGTTCGGTGGCGGAGGCTGGATTCTTGCGGGAAACGCCCTGCGAGAGCAAGGCCGAGGGCAAGTCGGAAGCAGGCTCATCACCGTGGGCCGCGTGGTGATCGGGATCGCCACTATATTTTATGGCATTGAGAATTCTCTGCACACCGCGAACGTCCCCGGAGTTCCGCTCGAAAAACTGATGCCCGTGTGGATTCCGGGACACTTGCTCATCGGCTGGCTCACGGGCGCAATTCTTGTGGTTGCCGGGGTTTGCATTCTGCTGAACAAGAAGACGCGGATGGCGGCAACTTATCTCGGTACCTGGATTGTGTTGGTGGTCGTGTTCATCTACGGTCCGATCCTGATTGCAGCGCTGGCCGACCCGAGCACCGAGGTCAAAGTTGAGGGGATCAACTACTTCTTTGATACGATGCTGTTCGCCGGAGCGATTCTCGCGCTCGCCAGCGCGACGCCACGCACGGATTAGAATCCCACGTCGCCAATCTGATTTGACCCTGTTTCTTTTTTGCCCCTAGAATGAACGGTTCCGCTTTCTGGTCTGTTCTCACTTATGGCGCTTCGTCTTTACAACACACTCTCTGGCAAGGTGGAAGAGTTTCGGCCGCTCGTGGGTAGCGAGGTTCGCATGTATGCTTGCGGACCCACGGTTTATGACTATGGCCACATCGGCAATCTACGGACGTTCATTGCGGTGGATGTTCTGCGGCGTTTTTTTCGGCAGAGCGGCTACCAGATACGACACGTGATGAATATCACTGACGTCGATGACAAGATCATCCGCAATGCGGCCCTGGCGGGGGTGAGTGTTCAGCAGTACACGGCAAAATATGAGAAGGCGTTTCTTGACGATATCTCCGCGCTGAATATCGAGCAGCCGATTCTGGTGCGCGCCACGGAGCACATCCCCGAAATGGCGGAATTCATCGCCGAACTGCAGAAAAAGGGATTCGCATATCGCACCGAAGATGGGTCTTACTATTTCAGGATCGCGAAGTTTGCTGCTTACGGGCAACTCTCGAAGAAAGATTTTGCCGGGCTGGAAGACGGGGCGCGGGTGGATGTGGATGAGTACGAGAAAGACAGCGCGCGCGATTTTGCTCTGTGGAAAGCGCCGAAACCTGGCGAGACTTCATGGAAGACGGTGATCGGGCCGGGGCGGCCAGGCTGGCACATCGAGTGCTCGGTGATGGCAATGGAGGAATTGGGCGAGACCTTCGATCTGCACGCGGGCGGTGAAGACCTGATTTTTCCTCATCACGAAAACGAAATCGCACAGTCCGAGGCGCTCACTAGTAAGCCGTTTGCGCACTTCTGGTTTCATGTGCGGTTTCTTTTGGTCGAGGGCGAGAAGATGTCCAAGAGCCTGGGCAACTTCTTTACACTGCGCGATCTGGTGCTCAAGGGACATAAGCCATCGTCGATCCGGTTTTTGCTGGCTTCGGTTCCGTATCGCAACCAGCTGAACTTTACCTTCGATGGGCTGAAGCAGGCGGCCGTGTCGGTGGAGCGGCTACGAAACTTTCATCTGCGTTTGACCGCGGCGCCATTCCCGGCGGGCGCCACTCAAGGCATGGCTGAACTGGCGCGTGAGACCACTGAGCGAATGCTGGCAGGCATGGACGACGACCTTAATTCGGCGCAGTCTCAGGCGGCCATCTTCGACATGGTGCGGAAGGCGAATGCCGCGATGGATGCGGGACAATTCAAGAAAGATGATGTTCCGGCGCTGCTCGCCGCTCTGCAGCGCTTTGACGAAATATTCGCGGTGCTCAAAGATGACGATGCGGCGAAGATTCGCAGCATTGTGGAGTGGGCCAAAACCGAGGGCCGCGAGGTCAGCAAGGAGTTGGTGGAAACTGTGGGCGCACAGGAACTCCCCGACGCCCACATCGAAAAGAAGGTTACAGAAATGGAAGAGGCACGGCGATCGCGCGATTTCAAACTTTCTGACGCTATTCGCGCTGAACTTGGCGGGCTAGGGGTCGTTGTGGAAATCACGAAAGACGGTGCGCGATGGAAGCGCAAGTAGCGGAAAAGTTGTTCGCTGAGTCGCCGCGATAGCCAACTACTCTGTTTAGGGGACGCATGCAGCGTCTAGCGGTTGAATCGTTTTCCCTGCCAGCAGCGACAAAAGATGCAGATACGAAGTCATGTGGTGTTCGCACGCAAGTTCGCACTTAACCAGAAATCTCGGGGGGATCAGTTTGATTGAGTTTAACTCGTAGAGTCCGGCCACGTGTTCGTAGAGAGGTGGCAACGGTAGCTTGGGAACGATATCGGCGCGGTTGGCAATACGATAAGTATTCGGGGCAACCTGGTTGTAGGTATGCGCAAATAATGTATCTCCCGTGCGCGGGCTGGCGTAGGTGTAGATTGTTGGATTTTTGAAGTTGGTATTGGCTGCTACATCAAGGGCGAGCAATGTGGCCAGCGCGCCTCCCAGGCTGTGTCCGCAGATCGTCAATGAATTGACGGCATGATCGAACGGAAGCGCTGCCACCGCATCCACTAGCCGAGCGGAGGAAGTTGCAACCCGGAAAGAGTTGAAGATTGCGGTGAAGCCATCATCGGTTTTACCTGCGCCGGGCAGGAATGGGCACTTCGTCGTAAGGAATTCGAAATCGTGGATCCACTCCCGAATGCCCTCCGTGCCCCGAATGGCGATGACCGCGTCGTTATTAGGAGCTTGGAGGATGAACCCGAACGACACAATTTGATTGCCTCGGCCGGGATTCATGGTCGTCGCGAGATCGTTACCCAGAATCGTACTTACAACTTTGTAGCCAACGTTGTTTGGGTCGTACGTGGCGGGAAGCGTTTGACCCGTTGCAGAAGCGATATTCGCGGGCAACATGGCTTCAGCTGCTTTCACCAATAGTCCGAACTGAATTGCTTGGTTCAGGTCCACGAATCGTCTCCTATCCTCAACTCAGGGTTTCGCTGGGCAAAAACAAAAGCCTCCGCCTGCGCGGGCAGCGCAGGTAGAGGCATGGGCTGTTGCGGCCGACGAGAGATAGCCGCGCTATCTGACCGTGCAGCCCGTAGTGCCGAAGTCCAATGGAGAATTGCCAGCCGGTCCGCACACTTGCTGATTCCACTGCTTCTTCAAGTCACTCGCTTTAGGGATGGCACGTACAGAGTGGGCCACCTTTTGCGACGCGGATAATGCCGAAGTCTGTGGCATCAACGCAGCGAAGCTGGCGACCGTAGTCAGAATCAGATTGACTCCCGCCGTGACCCGCGCGGAGAGAACCGGATTGCCGATGTGGGCTGCCTGCAAGAGAGCCGGCAGGTTCTGGTCGATATCCGCGATGACGCCCTGGATCTTTTGCAGAGTGCCTGCACTTGGATTCGTTTTGTATTCGTTGTAGAGGGTCGCCAGCAGATTCAGATCTTTGCTGGCTTGTGCGGAGATGTTCTGGATGGCAGCGGCCTCGGCTGCGTTGATCTGCTGACCAGACTGCAGCGTGGTAACAATCGTGCCGATGTTCAGGGCCATCTGAATCAGCACTGGTAAATCGGCGAGAGCGACGCTGATCCATTGGGCGCTGCAGCCGGTGGCTATCAGCGAGATCGACAACGCAATCGCGAGAATCGTTCTGGATTTCGAGATTGGGCTTAGGGCTAGGCGTGAGTTTGACTTCATGATGATTCTTCTCCTTAATTTGGTTGATAGTGGTTGCGAGCTCTGAGCTCTGACGCTTCGCCGGTTCGCGGACTACAATCGAAATGCAGCCGGCAACCGGCAGGGAACAACTGAAATGAAATCTTTGGACGAATATCTTCAGGAGGCCGAAGCGGCGCATGGTCATCTCTGCGCCGGACAAGTTCTCGGCGTCCGGCTCGCCATGCTGGGCCTGACGAAGCTGGGCATCGATGATCCTCGCGGCAAGGATCGAAAACGCCTGGTGACTTTTGTAGAGATTGACCGTTGCGCGACGGACGCAGTCGCGGTGGTTACCGGTTGCCGTCTCGGCAAGCGTGCGCTGAAGTTCCGCGACTGGGGCAAGATGGCTGCAACCTTCGTGGACGCGAGCACCGGCAAAGGCGTGCGCATCGCGGCCAAAGAATCATCGAAGGCCCTGGCCCGGCAGATGCATCCTGAACTCCCAAACAAAAATAGCCAGCAGATGCTGGCTTATCGCGAAATGCCCGAGGATGACCTATTCACTATTGAATGGGTGAAGGTGGATCTGCCCCCGGAAGAGTTTCCCGGATACAAGGGTGAACGTATTGTTTGTGAAGTCTGTGGCGAAGGAATTAACTTTCGCCGTGAAGTGCGTCGTGACCGAGAATTACTTTGTCGCGGCTGCGCCGGCGAACGATATTACGAGCCGCTATAGCTGACAACCGCGTGTAACAACGAAACCTTACGCCGCCTGCTCGTAGGCATGGGCCACCCGCAAGATTGTGGCTTCGTCGAAGTGCTTGCCGAGAATCTGCAGTCCAACCGGCAAGTTCTCCTTTGTCTTACCGCAAGGAACGGAAATTCCGGGAATTCCCGCCAGGTCCGCAGTAACGGTAAAAATGTCGGCGAGATACATCGATAAAGGATCATCGACTTTCTCTCCCAGTTTGAATGCGGCGGTGGGACTGGTCGGAGTTACAATCGCATCCACTTTCTTGAATGCCTCCTCGAAGTCCCGGACCAGCAAGGTGCGGACTCGCTGTGCCTTCAGGTAGTACGCGTCGTAATATCCAGCGCTCAACGCGTAGGTGCCCAACATGATGCGGCGCTTCACTTCGGCTCCGAAGCCCTGATCGCGGCTGCGGCGGTACATTTCGGAGAGCGTGCGCGCATCGCGAGCCCGGTAACCGTAGCGAACGCCATCGAAGCGAGCCAGGTTCGACGATGCTTCCGCCGTGGCCACTATGTAATAGGTCGGAATTGCATACTCTGTGTGCGGGAGAGAGACTGGAACGATCTCGCAGCCCGATGCCGCCAGCTTTTGAATCGCGGCCTCTACCGACTTTCGGACTTCGGAGTCCAATCCTTCTTCGAAATATTCTTCGGCCACGCCAAGCTTAAGCCCGCGCACCGGCTTCTCCAGTTCCGCAACATAATCTGGTACCGGCACTTCGGCGGAAGTGGAATCCATGGGATCACGACCTGCGATAGTCCGCAGCACTGTGGCCGCATCCTTCACGGTTTTGGTGAGCGGCCCGATGCGATCGAGCGACGATGCGAACGCGATCAGACCATATCGCGATACGCGTCCGTATGTTGGCATCAGCCCGACCACGCCGCAAAAAGATGCGGGTTGGCGAATCGAGCCGCCGGTGTCCGAACCCAGAGTGGCTACAGCCATATCCGCTGCAACTGCGGCCGCTGATCCTCCCGAGGAACCTCCAGGCACGCGGCTCAGATCGCGGGGATTGTGCACAGGGCGCCAGGCGGAATTCTCGTTCGAAGATCCCATGGCAAATTCGTCGCAGTTCAGCTTGCCCAAAACAACCGCACCAGCAGTTTCGAGCCGAGCCACCGCCGTGCAGTCATACGGCGGGATGTAGTTCGCGAGAATCTTCGAGCCCGCCGTAGTGCGCACACCACGGGTCACCATCACATCCTTGATGCCAACCGGAACACCACCCAGCGGCGGAAGTTCGTCGCCCTTTGCAGCCAGCGAATCCATTCGCGCTGCTTGTTCCAGCGCACGATCCTTCGAGAGTGTGAGGTATGCGCCAATCTCCGGATCAGTGGTTTCGATCTTTGCGTAGAACGCTTCTGCCAGCGATGTCGCCGTGGTTTTGCGCGCTTGCACGCCGGCGCGGGCTGCTTCGATTGTGAGTGCGTTCAAATCCATAAGAGGAGTGATTGTCTAAAGATGATTCGTTGCTACGAACCGCAGGTCTATCGCTCGATCACTTTTGGCACTTTAAAGAATGTTCCGTCCGTGTCTGGAGCGTTTTGCAGTGCTACCTTATGCGGCAGTGATTTTCTCAAACCTTCGAGAATGTCTTCGCGGCTGGCGTAAGCAAAGCACTCGCTGCCAGTTCTTGATTGGTCGACCCCGTAGATGTCCGATATCTGGGACATCGGTGGCACGTCGGTTGTATCCAACTGGCTCAGCCGATCGACGTAGGCGAGAATCGAGTTGAGATCGCGCAGCAAGAGTTGGCGTTCGTCCTGGGTCAACTCGAGATTCGCCAGATCCGCGACATAAGCGACGTCCCTTTCAGTGACTTTCATTTTCGTGAGTGGGGACGTGTGCGATGCCGGAGTCCCTGCCTGACGTATTCTTCCGACTTCAAGTAGATTTGCTCTATGCTTTTAGAATAGCAGTTTGGATAGGGTAAACCCGCCAACTTTTAAACTATATATTGCCTTTGGTTTCATTGAGTTGGCAGACTTTAGACCGGAAAAGGGGCTTGACAAGATTTCGGCAAAACGCGCAAATTGCACCATTTATGGTGCAGTTATGTTTTTAGAAGAACGAGGCCCAATCTTCTTAACCTTCGCTCGGAAACTCTGTCCCGACAAATGCCATAGCCTCATTCTTAGTCTGTAGGCGTCCTTCCAGTTGTCCATCCTCCACCGCTGACAGAATCTTCTTGAACTGCGGTCCGGGCCTGTAGCCAATTGCGATCAAGTCGTCCCCTGTGATCAGAGGCACGGGCCGCATGGCTGCCAGTGGCATGGACGCCATCTTCTCGCGCGTGAAATTGTACGAGGTAAGGTTACCGTGGCTGGCTTCGCAATCCAAGCGGTGCAATTGCAGGTGCTCGTCGAAGCGCGGCATGCGCACAAACCTTTTGAAGGTGGATTCCTTCATCTGCTGCACGTGCGCGAAGCGCATGTGGTTCTTGACCAGCGCGAGAATCTGATCCATGTCGTCATTCGAAAAGCGTAAGCGGTGGCAGATTTCTTCTGCGATCTTGACGCCAACATCGACGTGTCCATCAAAACGGATGCGATCAGGCGCAACGCGAAATGTCGCGGGCTTGCCCACATCGTGCAGCAAAGCGCCCCAAGCCAGCGTGATCGGACAAGGATGCGGCAACCGTTCGAGCAATAGCAGCGTGTGTACGAAAACATCGCCTTCAGGATGAAACTGCGGCGGCTGCTCAACTCCTTTCATGGCTTCGATCTCAGGCGTGACCTCGCGCAGCAATCCGGTTTCGTCGAGCAGAAGAAAAGCCTGGCGTGCGTGGCCCTCGATCAGCATCCTTGTCAGCTCATCTCGAACGCGCTCCCGCGATACCTCATCGATATGCGACGCCGTCTTTCGAATGGCATGAAAGGTTCCAGGCTCGATGGTGTATGCGAAACGCGCCGCGAAGCGCACAGCCCGCAGCATCCGGAGCTTGTCTTCGGCGAACCGTCGGTCCGGATCGCCAATGGACCGGATGATTCCGGCTTCGAGATCCTTGCGTCCGCCGACGAAATCCAGAACCTCGTTCGTGGCCGGATCGAGCAACAGGCCGTTGATGGTGAAATCGCGGCGTTCGACATCTTCTCGCGTATCCTTGCTGAAGCGAACCTGGTCGGGATGGCGTCCGTCGCTGTATCCGATGTCGCTGCGAAACGTGGCGACTTCAACCACGTTTGCCTTGGGTGAGACATAACGAGTTACGTCTCTACAGGTAACCTTGCTTGCAACGTCGCTGTCTGGCGACGGAACTAGCACCACTCCGAACTGCGCGCCGACTGCATAAGTCTCGGGAAAGATGCGCATCACCTCTTCGGGGGTCGCGTCGGTGGCGACATCGTAATCAGCGGGCTCGCCGCCGAGCAGCAGATCGCGCACGCATCCGCCGACGAGATATGCTTTGTGGCCGTGCTCCCGCAGGGTACGGACGATCGAGATGGCAAAGTCTTTGAGCATGGCAGCCGGGATGAGCTCTAGCAGATAATATATGTCTTATGCCTGACGCCTACATCTTCGGCATCGAGAGCTCATGTGATGAGACCGCGGCAGCGGTCGTGCGCGCGGGTGAGGAGATTGTTTCGAACGTTGTGTTCTCGCAAATCGCCATGCACCAGCCTTACGGGGGAGTCGTGCCCGAACTGGCGTCCAGGGAACATTTGCGCGCGATCGTGCCGGTTGTCCGCAAGGCGCTGGCCGATGCGGGGCAGACTTACCAATCCGTCGATGCTCTGGCGGTAACCCAGGGCCCAGGACTTGCCGGCGCATTGCTGGTTGGCATCAGCTACGCCAAGGCGCTGGCGTTCGCTCTCGACAAGCCGCTGATCGCGGTGAACCATCTCGAAGGTCATATTCATGCCGTCCTGCTCGAGGAGCGCCGCAAAGGAAATCACGATCTGCGTTTCCCCGTGCTGGCGCTGGTCGTCTCCGGCGGCCACACCCATCTTTACTTGGCAACGCGACAAGACAACAGTTGGTCGTACGAAAATATCGGTCATACCCGCGATGACGCTGCCGGGGAAGCTTTCGACAAGGTCGCAAAGGTGCTGGGGCTTGGATATCCCGGCGGTCCGATTGTCGACAAGGTTTCCCGGCACGGCGATCCTCAGGCCGTGAAGTTTCCGCCGTCCCAGCTCAAGCACCGGGATCGCAATGATCAAAAGGCCGGGCGGACTTATGATGGCCCACGCTTCGATTTTTCTTATAGCGGGATCAAGACCGCAGTTCTACGCTACGTTGAAACTCACAACATGCAAGGTTCGATCGCCGAGCGCCGCAAAGCGATTTCCGCAATCCCGCAACCCAAGCTCGAAGACTATTTGTCGCACTGCGACAAACAGACTCTAGACCTCGTAGCTTCGTTCCAGCGAGCGTTGGTGGAAGACCTGGCGGGAAAGACTCTGGCTGCAGCGCGTGCCTATGACGTAGCCACGTTGTTCATCACCGGGGGCGTAGCGGCAAATCAGGAATTGCGCCAGCAATTCGAGAAAGACGCTGCCAGAGAAGGGCTGTCCGTTTATTTCCCCTCGCGCCCCCTGTCAACAGACAACGCCGCGATGATTGCCGCGGCAGCCTATCCTAAGTTCTTGGCCGGCGATTTCGCGCCAATGGATTTCTCGGCAGAAGCAGGAATGGCGTTGAAGTGACAGGAATCAGCGTTCAGCCGGTTAAGATTCTGGGCCTGACGCCTGCAAGCTGATTGGTGAATGCTACCGGCTGCTCTTCGCCGCCTGCCCTTTCGCACCCAGAACCACTTGGACTGCCTTGGCCAGTTGCTCCTCGATGTCGATATCTTTGAAGATAGTGAAGTTGGCGCGCTTTTCGGTTTGCTCGAAACCACTTTGTCTGCCGGCGACGATGACGATCGGAATGCCGGCGAGAGCGGGTTGATTCTTCACCGCCGTAATGAGCTCACTGCCATTCATCTTCGGCATCTGAATATCGGTGATGATGATGTCCGGACGCACCCTCTTTAATGCTTCGAGTGCCTCCTGCCCATTGGTCGCCGACTCCACGGCAAAGCCACGCTCCTCGAGGAACCGGCACACGGTGTGCCGGATGAGCATGGAGTCGTCTACAACCAAAGCCACAACTGACATGACCTCTCCGCGGGCAATTGTACCCAGGCTGACACTAACAAACTGTAATTAGTCCAAACAAGGGAAAGGTCCGACGGAAGATTACCTTCGTCACTCGTTCCGTGAGGGGAAGAATTTTCAGGATTCGTTCTTGAGCCGGGTGTCTTCGATCATCATGTCCTTAAACTCACTCGATTCGAAGATATCGCCGCACTCCAGGCATTCGACGAACTCGGCGTCTTCTTCGCGGGCCACGATCTGCACGCGCGGGTGCTTGCACTCATTCATGGTGCTTCTCTTCTCGGGGGGTTGCGACGGCGGGATTGAAGTCATAAACCCGGACGATCACGGTCGGCCTGGCGAGGCTGAAGTGAGGTTTACCGGAAATTGGCGGTATTTTAGCCTGCCCAGAGTGCTTGTCAAGTCTTTTCGTTGAATTATCGATTCCATGTTCGGACCTGCTTTGCAAATATGATTCAGCGCAATCTCCCGAATTGAACACTTGGAAAGGTGGACTAGCTGAAAAATACGACCGAAAAGATCGCCATCCGATAAACCGCTAAGGACAATATAGTTACCGTTAGATTGTGAATTGAGCCATTCCCTGCGAATAGTTGCAATCCCAGCCAGCACCCCTTACAATATTGATATCCGACTGAAAAGGTCGGATTTGCCGATCAGACTCGGATGCTGAAGCTAACCAAAAAAGCGGATTACGGCTTGATGGCGATGAAGCATCTGGCCGAGCGAGCCCCTCACGGCGCTTGCAGTGCCAAGGATGTTGCCGACGCCTACGGCATTCCGCAGGAAGCTCTGGCAAAGATTCTGCAGCGGCTGGTCAAGGCCGGGTTGCTGCATTCGCAGCACGGAATGAATGGCGGCTACACGCTGGCGCGCGATGCCGGAACGATTAGCGCGTTCGAGGTGATTCGGGCGATTGACGGACCTTTGTTTATTACTTCCTGCATAACGGTGCGAGGTGAGTGCGATCAAACCGATCGCTGCACAATTCGCGAGCCGTTGCGCCGGGTCAACGAGAGCATCGAGCAGGTATTGCGGCGCATCAGTATCTCAGAAATGAAAGAAGAGACGCACTCCCAGGAAGAACCTGAAGCAAAAAAGCCAGCTGAGCTGGTGACGATTACATAAAAGAGGTAGGAGATCAATCATGAGCACAGATGTAAAGACGATCCCCCAGGCGGAGCACGTTGCCCCCAACGGAGTCAAGCTGCCGGTCTACATGGACAATCACGCCACCACACCCATGGATCCTCGGGTGTTGGAAGAAATGCTGCCCTACTTCATGGAGAAGTTCGGCAACGCCGCCAGCCGCAATCACTCATTTGGATGGGCGGGTGAGGAAGGCGTCGAGACGGCACGCGAACGGGTCGCCAAACTGGTCGGCGCAACCACCAAAGAAATCATTTTCACTTCGGGTGCGACCGAGAGCGACAACCTGGCCATCAAGGGCGTGGCGGAGATGTACAAGGAAAAGGGAAATCACATCATCACGGCCGTGACCGAGCACAAAGCGGTGCTCGACACCTGCAAGCGTCTGGAAAAGTACGGCTATCGCGTCACCTATTTGCCGGTTCAAAAAGATGGTTTGGTCGACCTCGAAGATCTGAAGCGCGCTATGGATGACAAGACGATCCTGGTGACGATCATGTGGGCCAACAACGAGATTGGCGTGTTGCAGCCGGTTGCCGAGATCGGCAAGCTGTGTCGCGAGCGCGGAGTGATTTTCCACACCGATGCGACTCAGGCTGTGGGCAAGATCCCGGTCGACGTGAACAAGAACAACATCGACGTAATGTCGATCTCGGCCCACAAAATGTACGGGCCCAAGGGTGTCGGCGCATTGTATGTTCGCCGCAAGAATCCCCGTGTACAGATTTCCGCTATTATCGACGGCGGCGGCCACGAGCGCGGCATGCGGTCGGGCACTCTAAACGTGCCTGGGATTGTGGGTCTGGGTAAGGCTTGCGCCATCGCTTCGGAAGAAATGGCCAAGGAATCCTGCAAACTCGCAGGCCTGCGCAACCGGCTCCGCGACAAAATCATGGGCGGACTGGACGAGGTTTACATCAACGGCTCTTGGGAGCATCGTCTGCCCGGGAATCTGAATATCAGCTTTGCCTACGTGGAAGGCGAATCCTTGCTGATGGGCATCAACGACATTGCTGTTTCAAGCGGCTCCGCCTGCACCTCGGCGACGCTCGAGCCATCCTATGTATTGAAGGCTCTGGGCACTGGGGATGATCTGGCGCACAGTTCCATCCGCTTCGGCCTGGGACGTTTCAACACCGAAGCCGAAGTCGACTACGTAGCCGATCGCGTGGTCGAAACGGTATCGCGGCTGCGCGAACTCTCGCCGCTCTATGAAATGGCGAAAGAAGGCGTGGATTTGAAGAGCGTGAAGTGGGCAGCAGAGTAGGTTATCCACGAGACGTAGCAAGCTACGTCTTTACAGAATGAGGGCTGTAGAAGCGTTGCTTGCAACGTCTCTCGGCTGTCAAATCTAAGGAGAAAGCAAGTCATGGCATATAGCGATAAGGTTCTAGATCATTATTCCAACCCGCGCAACGTAGGCTCGTTGGACAAGAACAGCTCTGAAGTCGGGACCGGCCTTGTCGGCGCCCCGGAATGCGGCGACGTCATGAAGCTGCAGATCAAGGTCAACCCGCAAACCAACGTCATTGAAGACGCAAAATTCAAGACCTTCGGATGCGGCTCGGCCATTGCGTCTTCGTCCCTTGCCACCGAATGGGTAAAGGGCAAGACCGTGGACGAAGCTCTGCAAATCAAGAACACCGAAATTGTGAAGGAGCTATCGCTGCCTCCAGTAAAGATTCACTGCTCGGTGCTTGCGGAAGATGCGATCCGCGCGGCCATCCACGACTGGAAGAAGAAGCAGGATGTAGCGAAGCCGACAGCGGTCGCAGCGCAGTAAGTTTGCTGGAGAACGGACGTCTTGCCCGTTACTCCATCGATTTGGAACGATCATGATCGAAACGGAAACCAAAACCGAAGCGCCTAAGGTGCCGGCCAAAGGTGTCCAGGTAACGGACAAAGCTTTGGCCAGGATTCGCACCGCCATTGTGAAGGAAGGCATTTCGCCCGAGCAGGGCGGACTGCGGCTGGGCGTGCAGGGCGGCGGATGCTCAGGCTTGAGCTATAACATTCGCTTCGACACGCAACCGCGCGAACGCGATCGCGTCTTCCAGTTCGGCGATGTGCGGGTCTTCGTCGATCCGAAATCGTTCATCTATCTGCACGGCATGACTCTGGATTACCAGGAGACGCTCATGCAGCAAGGCTTCGTGTTCGTAAACCCGAACTCAACGAAGTCCTGTGGTTGCGGCACTTCGTTCTCGGGCTGATGGTGTGGCGCGGGCGCCCTCGCCCGTGAGGTCTCTTTCGACGACGCCGTTTGTTCTGGCATCGCAAGCCCACGCGAAAAGGTAAGCGTTCGCGGTAAAACGCATTTATGGCGATGGAATCCAACACGAGTTCTTCTCTGATAACACCGGGCGAAGCTACTGCCAATTGCTGGTCGTGCGGTACCATGCGCGCCGTCCACTTCTGCAGTGCGTGCGGCAAGGTGCAGCCCCCAGTCCCGGTGGATTACTTCACCTTTTTCGCTCTGCCCCGCAAGCTGAATCTCGACAGCGCGCTTCTGGAGCGGGAGTTTTATGAGCTGAGCCGGAAGCTTCATCCCGACCTCTGCGCTCGCGCCGATAAGCGCGAGCAGGAATGGAGCCTGGAGCAGAGTTCGCTGCTGAACGACGCGTACCGCACCTTGAAGGATCCGATCAAGCGCACGGAATACTTGCTTCGCCTCGAGGGTGTGGAGCTCGAGGAGCAATCGAAAACAGCAACAGAAAAGGCACGTACCACGGGTGAGATCAAGAAACAGGTGGTGCCTCCCGATCTGCTGGAGGAAGTTTTTGAACTGAACATGCAACTCGAAGAGCTTCGCGCCCAGAAAAAGATCGGCGAAGATGATCCTGCTCTAATCGAAGAAATAGGGAAACAGAAGCTGGAACTGGAAGAGAAATTCGAGTCGCTGTCAGAAGAACTAAAGGCGTACTGGAATGATTGGGACAGTCTGATTGACAGCGATTCCGAAGAAGCCCGGCGCAAAGCCCGCGACAAAATGGTGGATCTGTTGAATCGCCGCTCGTACATCAGGAACTTGGTTAGGGATGTGAATGAAGTGCTGGGGAATTGAGGGATTGAGTTATTGGGAGATTGAATCATTGGAAAGTCTCTCAATAATTCAATGTCTCAATGGTTCGATCACTCAATGATTCAATGACTACTGACCGCATCGTCGGTATCGATCTCGGAACCACCAATTCCCTGGTGGCTTTCATGCAAGGGGAGAGCCCTGTCGTGATCCCCGGCGAGGACGGGTTGAACCTCGTACCCTCTGTCGTCGCGCTCGACAATCGCGATCAGATTATTGTCGGCAATGCCGCGCGCAAGTATTTGATCGAAACTCCCGAGCGCGCCGTTTACTCCATCAAACGCCTCATGGGCCGCGGTCTCGAGGATATTCAGGAAGAGCTCAAGCTGTTCCCATTCCAGCTCGCGCAAGATCTGCAAGCCGGGGAAGTCCTGCGCATCAACTTGGGAGAGAAGACCTTCACGCCGCCGGAAATTTCGGCTTTCATCCTGCGACAGCTCAAACGAAACGCGGAGCGCTTTTTCAACGCCCCGGTCAGCAAGGCAGTGATCACGGTGCCAGCCTATTTCAACGACGCCCAGCGGCAGGCCACCAAAGATGCCGGCCGCATCGCCGGCCTCGAAGTGTTGCGCCTGGTAAACGAACCCACCGCCGCATCCCTTGCGTACGGTCTGGACAAGAAGCAAAACGGCATCGTCGCAGTTTACGACTTGGGCGGCGGAACTTTCGACGTTTCGATTCTCAAGCTGCACGACGGGATCTTCGAAGTCGTCGCTACCAATGGAGACACGCACCTCGGCGGCGATGACATCGATAACCTGCTGATCAAGATTGCCATCGACGACATCCTCGGCGACACGAATCTCGATGTCTCGCGCAACAGCGAAGCTATCGCCACCATCCGCAAGGCAGTCATCGAAGCCAAGATCGCATTGTCTTCGGAGTCAGCGACGGAACTGGACATTGAACTACCCAAAGGCAAGCGCTACCAGCGCGAGATCACCCGCGAACAGTTCGAGCAACTCATCCAGCCGATCATCGATCGGACCGTCGGACCCTGCAAACAAGCTCTCAAAGACGCTGGATTGAAGCCGCAGCAGATCGACGAAGTCGTGCTCGTCGGCGGCTCTACGCGCATCCCCAAAGTACGCGCGCTGGTCGAGGAATTGTTCCAGCGCAAAGCGCATACCGATCTCAATCCCGATGAAGTCGTTGCCCTCGGCGCAGCGGTGCAGGCCAACATTCTCGGCGGCGGTTCTGAAGCCACCGAGAACATGTTGCTGCTCGACGTCACACCTCTGTCCCTCGGCATTGAAGTCGCCGGCGGAGTGACTGACAAGATCATTCTGCGCAACTCGACCATTCCAGCCTCGGCCACGCAGTACTACACCACGCAGATTGACGGCCAGGCCAACGTTGCCATCCACGTCCTGCAGGGCGAGCGCGAACTGGCGAAAGATTGCCGCTCGCTCGCCCGCTTTGATCTAAAGGGAATTCCGCCGATGACCGCAGGTATGCCGCGCATCGAGGTCAAGTTTCTCATCGACGCCAACGGTATCCTGCACGTCTCGGCGCGTGAGCAGCGCAGCGGCAAGGAATCCGAGATCGAAGTGCAGCCCAGCTACGGACTGACCGACGACCAGGTCGAAAGCATGATTCTCGATTCCTTCGACTACGCCGAGGAAGACTTCCGCCAGCGGCAAGTGATCGAGGCAAGAAACGAAGCAGACACGATCCTGGCAGCGCTCGAGAAGGGCAAAAAGAATCCGGTATGGGGACAACTCACCAGCGACGAAAAGAAGAAAATTGCCAAACTGGAAAAGGGATTGATCCAGGTCAAAGTTGAAGACGACCATACAGCGATCCGCAAGGCGATTGACGTCCTGAACCAGGGCACCATGCGCCTCGCGGAATTGATGATGGACACCGCCGTGAGCACTGTGCTGAAAGGCAAGACCATGGACGAAGCCGACATGGGCGAAGGATCAGAAACCGGCCATCCCGTGGCCAAGGCGGATTTCGAGTAAACGGTTTCGAACTTGTATACCCGGACGCCCTAGTCCGGGCGGCCGAGCAAAGCTCGGCAGGTTGAGGAATGGATTGAAGGAGAAGTGATGGCAGACGACAAAACAAAAGGTTCGGGCACAGCAACCGTGGATTCACCCGGCGAAAACACCGTCCAGCTAACATTCTTGCCCGAAGGCAAGACGGTCGAGTTCGAGCACGACAAACTTCCCTACAAAGATCACGGAAAAGAGCAGTCGATTCTCGATGTGGCCTTGAATTACGGGGTCCGCCTGGACCACGCCTGTGGTGGCAATTGTGCCTGCACCACCTGCCACGTGTGGGTAAAGGAAGGCGCGGAGAATCTTTCCGAAATGGACGACGATGAAGCCGATCGTCTGGACATGGCTGCCGATTTGCAGTTAAACTCTCGTCTCGGCTGTCAGGCCGTAATCACCAAGCCTGGCAAAGTCGTGGTCGAAATCCCGTCGTGGAATCGCAACTACGTGTCAGAAGAACACTAGGAAGATCAGCATTTAGTATTTAGCACTTGGCACTTAGCCAAGGGAGATCTTCGCCAGCAAGCAGCGAAGTGCTTCAGGGACTAAATGCTAAGTGCTAATTGCCGACTCCTCAAGGAGCACACATGCCTAAAGACCTAACCTGGGACGACGCAGAAGACATCGGTATCCTGCTTTCAGAGGTGCACCCTGAACTCGAGCCGCTTTCTGTTCGTTTCACGGATCTCCATGGCTACGTGACCGCACTGCCCGAGTTCAAAGACGATCCCAAGAAATCGACTGAGGGTAAGCTCGAAGCCATCCAAATGGCCTGGCACGATGAGTTCCTCGACCGAACCCAAGCGTAATCCGCGCTTGCAAGTCCGTGACACCTTTTTTACTTCGTAATGACAAACCTCGACCTGCCCTGCCCTATGCTGGGGCTTCCTCCTGAGTTTTCACTGGAATGGAGATTACCCAAGGATCTTCTCTCCGTATGTGAAAAGGGCACGGCGTAGGCCGTGCCCAATTTTGTTCCGTTGGTAAGCCCTACGCTACCGTCGTCGGCACCGGCTCTTCCACGCTGGCTTCGCGGAGGAACTTCGCAGCTTCCTCCGGCGGAGTCGGATTGATATAGAATCCCGTGCCCCACTCGAATCCAGCCGTCTTGGTCAGCTTCGGCATGAACTCGATGTGCCAGTGGTAGTGATCATTGGTTGGATCTTGCACTGGCGAGGTGTGAATCACCAGGTTGTACGGCGGATTATCCAGCACCCGGTCCGCCTTCAATAGCAACGTCTTGATTGCCTTCGCCAGATTCTCGAATAGTTGCGACGAAGAATTCTCAAACGCCGATTCGTGCTGCTTCGGCAAGATCCACGTCTCGAACGGAAACCGCGGCGCGTACGGAGCCAAAGTCAGGAAGTCCTGATTCTCTGCGACCACGCGAATCCCCGTTTCAGTCTCCTGCCTGATCACGTCGCAAAATACGCAACGCTCCTTATAAATAAAGTACTGCTTGGCGCCTTCCAACTCCTCGACGACATAGATCGGAAGAATCGGCAACGCGATCAACTGCGAGTGGGCATGCTCCAGCGACGCCCCCGCAGCCTCGCCGTGGTTCTTGAAAATCAGAATGTACTTGAACCGCCGATCCTTCTTCAAATCAAGTATGCGATCGCGGAAGGTCCACAGCACGTCTTCAATTCTTTTCGGAGGCAGAGTCGCGAGGCTGGCCTGGTGGTCGGGAGTTTCAATGATGACTTCGTGCGCCCCGACGCCATTCATCCGGTCGAACATACCCTCGGCCTGGCGGCTCAGGTTGCCCTCGATGCCGAGTGCCGGGAACTTGTTGGGAACCACTCGCACCGTCCATCCGGGACTGTCGCGTTGCGGCGGGGGTCCTCCATTCGGATTCGGTCGGTACGCCTGAATCTCCGGCGGCGTTTTGCTTTCGTTCCCGTAGCAGAACGGGCAAAAGCCCCCTTTTAATTTCACTCCGTCACGAGCAAAGTCAGTTGGACGCTTGGCGCGGTCTGTCGAAATAATTACCCACCGGCCTACAATTGGGTCTTTTCTCAGCTCAGGCAAAGACTAAATCCTTTCAATAAAGGCATATGAGACGGGTCGAAGCCAAACCTTTATATTACGCCACAGGGAAGGCATTCCGAAATAGTTCGATCAACGGCTGGCTGGACCGCCGTTCATAATACACGGTCACCACATCGAAGCGCCACCGGCACGAAGGTGCCACGTGACGAAGGTATTCGTCGGCGACTGCCGAAAGTCCACGCTGCTTGTCCCGATCCACCGCCGCTTCGGCGGGCTTCACGTCGTGAGTCGTGCGTGTCTTGACTTCGATAAAACACAACACATCTTTGTCCCAGCCAATCAAGTCGATTTCCCCGCGCCGCCGCGACGAACGAAAATTGCGCGCCACCATTACATACCCCAGGCGCCGCAGATAGAAGTAAGCTGCTTCCTCCCCACGCCGGCCCGTCCGCTGATGCATGGGAATATCCTCGGCCGGAAGCGTCCGCTCCGCCACCCAGTCCAGCGCCCAAACCGCAGCCTGCGTAAACCGCCCCGAAAATCCGGAAAGCGAATACCGCGAAAACATAATTGGACCAATCCAATTATCTTAAGAGCGATAACCGACATTTAGATGTGACCCTCATCACACAAAAGGCCCAACTTTTCCTTGACACCCACAGCCACTCTCCGCTAGATTCCTGCGCACAGTTTCCTGAGGGGGAAAACTGAACCGTCTTCCAGGAGGAGCCCATGGCTCGCTTCACGGTTGGGTTGTCCCTCGTCCTATTGCTCGTCACATCTTTCTCCTTTGCCCAAGGCGATCCAGCGGCGGGCATACAGCCGTTTTCCACAAACAACTTCGGTATAGATCTTGCGAGTAGCAACATAAACCTGTCGATTCCGGCGAGATCGAAAATTGGAAAACTTCCATTTTCAAGCATGTTCGTTGGAAATTACCATGTAGTTCACCTCGCTAATTCCTGGGGTGTCACATCTGGACTTTCAATGTACATTTCTCCGATCGTAAACCTCACCGGAACGATTTCCGGTGCTTGCCCAAGTTATAAGGAAGAGGTAACGATCTCTATCATCGACGGGACTGGAGCCTCGCACGCGGTCCCTGGCGCGTGGATTGGTTTATGTGGTGGCAATCAAAATAACGGAACATGGGTCACCTCAGATGGATCGGGCTACACGCTCGTTGTCACGAACGGAATTCCGACTGTGTATGACAGGAACGGTGTGCAGAACGTCATGAGCGGCAACCTCAATGTCGGATACACCACAGCTTGGAAAGCCATCGACCCAGATGGTGCCATTATTAGCCTCAATACAACCACCGGAAATTGGACCGACTCGCTCAATACAACAGCCTTGACCCAAACCTACAATGGCAGCAATGCGTTTATCTACTCATACTTGGATGCTAGCGGGAACCCCCAGGGCTACACGATGACGTATGCTGCTACTAAATACAACTTCGCTACGAACTTCGGCTGTACGGGATGGGCTGAATACAGTGCAAGCTACGCCCCGGTGGTCAGCGTGACGACACCCACAGGAGGCGTGTATAGCTTTTCGTACGAGACTACTCCCAACAAAAGCGGATACTATACCGGTCGCATTAAGAAAATCACGTACCCATCGGGTGGCTCTGTTTCGTACTCGTATTCTGGAGGCAATAACGGGATCAACTGCACCTCCGGCGTAGTTCCCACCCTCACGGTCACGGTGAATGACAACAACGGTAACAGTGGGACCTGGACCTACGTCAACTCGAACAATAGCATCGTAGTTGGAGATTTTACGGTGACCAAGACCGATCCTGCTGGAAACCAAACGATTTATAGTTTCGTCGGCGAGTACCAGACGCAGGCTGTCTACTATCAAGGAACCAGCACAATCCTGAAGACGGTCACGACTTGCTACAATGGAACCGCGTTTGCCAGCTGCGCGGCTCCCAGCACCCCAACGCTTCCGATCACACAAACAGATGTTTATACGTCCTTGGGGACGTCACCCACCAACCATGTTCAGACCCTATTCGACACTTACGGAAATGTAGGACAGGTCGTCGCTTATGATTTCGACGGAACTACTCTTTACCGACAAGACAACTACTACGGGCAGTCGTATGCGGGAAACTACGTTTGCAACGCGTATCCTTCCGGTACGTATATCCGTAACACGCCTTGCTTTAGTTTTGTGAACGGGGCTTCGGAAGAACAAGTAACCTATAGCAACACGGGGCATGCGACTTCCACGTCCAGATGGGCAAGCGGTTCCAACTGGCTTACTTCCTCCGCCGCGTATGGAACAAACGGAGCCGCGCCGGGGGTTTTGTCGTCCGTGACAGATGCTAATGGAGCCGTGACGAACTTCGGGAACTTTGTTTGTAACGGCGTATTGCCGACCTCGACAACATATCCGCTTACATCAGTGGGTTCCAGTTCGGAAACCTGGGATTGCAATGGTGGCGTTATTACCTCGGTGAAAGATGTCAACGGTAACACCACCTCTTACAGCTATACAGCCAACGGAGCTGACCCGCTATACCGATTGAAATTTATTACGAGGCCAGACGGAGGGAGTAGCAACTTCAGTTACAACACGAGGACGCCTCCATGGAACACAGGTGTCTGGACTCAGACAAACTCGAGCACCGGGTTTCAACACACGGTTTCCTATGACGGATTAGGCAGGCCCATCGCTAACTATGACACCGATCCTAACAATACAACGGGCAATCCGACAGGCCAGAGGAATACGGGAATCACGTACAACAACCTTGGACGGGTCGCCGCAGTGACCAACCCATTCTTCTCTACTTCAGATCCAACCTATGGTTCTACCGCGTATTCATATGATGCTCTGGGCAGGACTACCCTGGTGACTCTACCCTCGATGCTCAAGACTCAATACACCTATACGAATCGGGCGACGAAAGTAGTTCAGTTTCCGTCCCAAAATGCTTTTACCAAAATCTATCAATCTGATGGGTTGGGTCGGCTAGTTGATATTTGCGAGGTAACGAGCGTTACACAAGCTAACGGAACAGCACCATATTCTTGCGGCTTAGACATATCTGCCACCGGGTTTCTTTCCACGCTGACGTATGATGCTTTGAATAACGTCCTTACTATGAACCGGGATGTTAGCGCTCAACAAAGATCCATGAAGTACGACGGCCTTTCTCGTTTGCTGAGTGTCACCACGCCTGAGGCCGGCACGACCACCTATGTATACGACACCGCAACGGCAGGGGACCTGTACACCGAGACCAGACCCATGCCGAACGTCGCCAGCGGTACACCGGAGGTAGTAACTTATGGTTTTGATCCCATGCACCGGTTAACCTCCAAGAGCTATAGTGACGGCAAGACCCCTGGACTAGCCTTGTATTATGACCGTTCCAGCGGTCCAGCCAACTGGCCAAATAATAAAGGCTCCGGTACTGTCTCCTTGCCTAACGGTAGGGGAAGATTAGCCATGATGAACAATGAGTACCCTTCAGACGCTATGTTCGGGTATGACTCAATGGGTCGTGTAAGCGTCTACGCACAGTGCTCCCCAACAGGGTGCGCTAACGGACTTGGCTTCGTAACCAACTACAGCTACGACTACCTTGGCGATGTTCTCGGCGGAAATAACATCCTCAATAACTTCGGCTGGACGAACACCTACAACCAAATTGGTCAACTAACTCAGGTGACCACGTCCTCCGGCAACTTGGTATCGGGCATAACCTACAATGCACTGGGTCAGCCAGTCTCCGACATGCTCGGCAATGGACAACAAGAAAGTTGGAAGTACAGCGTGGATGGTGTGCCCACCAACTATTCTGTTGGAAGCAGCCCAGTCTTTGATTGGAATCTCACTGTAAACACCGGCGTTATCTCCGCCAGCAACGACAACCAATACGCAGGCAACGTCTACACCTATGATGACTTTGGTCGCTTGGCCACCATGAAGGGCGCGAATGGAGCAGGCGGCGGTTGCAGCTATGGCTACGATCAATACGGCAACCGATGGAACCAGACCGTAATCCAAGGTTCCTGCCCAAGTCCGTCGTACAGCTTCTCCAACCAAACGACCCCGAATACGAACCACATAATTGGCGGCGTCACCTATGACGACGCAGGCAACATGACCTACGACGGCTCTTACTATTACACTTATGATGGCAACAACAAGGTGATCGCCGTGGGCACGACCAGTGGTGGAAATAACGTGGCGAGTTACGCGTACAACACTCGGGGGATGCGAGTTTCCACTACTACGACCGGCCCGGTGGAGTGGATGTTCGATTTGGCTGGGAACGCATTGACGGCATCGGTTCCGGGAACAACTCAGTTTTATGAAGCGGAATACTACGTCGGAGGAAGGGACTGGGGCACAGTGGCCACTGGCGGGATCAACTTCCGTTACCCCGACTGGGTGGGCAATGGCCGAGTGTGGCAAGATTCGGCTGGTACCGTGACGCAACAGGCAGCCTATGGAGCCTTTGGAGACGGACTGTTCGCTCCCGGCGGAGGAACCTGCTGTCCTCTCCAAGAGGGTATGTACGATAGCGCTTGGCAGGATTCCGGCAACAATACGTACCACACGCTCAACCGCGAATACTCCCCAACTCAAGGCCGCTGGCTCACACCCGACCCGGCGGGACTGGCGGCGGCAGACCCGGCCAATCCGCAGACCTGGAACCGCTATGCCTATGCGCTCAACAACCCGGTGACTTTCACCGATCCGACCGGGCTGGACGTGCTCACGGGTGAGCCGGATTGGACTGCCTATAATTACTTTTCCGGAGCCTCTTGCGACCCCACGGCCGACGGGACTTGCATCTTTCAGCCAAGGCTTCCATTCTTTACCAGTTCCCCGGGACAAAGTGGATTCTCGTTCGGCTTTGGTTCGTCATTCGATAACAGCTCGCTCCTGTGCGGTGAGTCGGTCGGCTTGCCCTGCGGTCTGCCGATTGACACCAGCATTTGGAATATCTTGGGAATACATCCACCCTGCCAGAGTGACTTCGGTGCACCTTGCGATGGGGGAATACCGGGCGCAATGGGAGCCGTGAATACTAACGACTACTGCGGGATTGGATACCACTGCGATTCTGGTGACATTGCCGAGTCATGCGCGGCGGATGCAGGCTTGGCCGCAATAGGCATCACCGACCTAGATTTCTACACACTTGACCAGATCTGGAACAAACTCCGACAGGTGGGAACGGGGCCGGGAGCGAGGGCGGCGGTCGGAAGCACATTGGGGAGGACGGGACGAGGCTTGACCTACAACGTTGCCGGGAAGATACTCACGCTGTCAGCCGTTTATAGTGCCGGCAAGAATTTCTACCAGACATTCAGTAACTGCTGGTCAAAGAACGCGCCGATCCCGTATTGAAGGAAATGCGTGTGACTAGGAAAGGATGGGCAGTACCGGCCGGCCTAGTTGGGGCTGGCGTCATGGTCGCTTGGCTGGGCAGGCAAATAGGCGTCGCCGCCAGACGGGAAGACCAGATTATCATCAGCGTTGGGATCCTGGGTGTCCTTCTTCTTTCATATCCTAAGCTGTGGGCTCTTCGGAGGTTCTGGGTGCTCGTTGTGGCGTGGTTCGCCGGACACGCCCTTCTTCTTTGGATTCTGTTTGACCTATGGTTTCCTCAAGCCGAGCGAATAGGATTCTGGATGACCGTGATAGCTGCAGCAGAAGTAATCTGCCTACAATACCTTTTGAACCGGTGCCGCATTAGGCTCATCGAGAATCATCGCCGGGAACCCGGGAACAGACAGGACGTCACCTAATCTCTGCATCTCTGCCAGCCGAACTTTCTCGCGGGGGCTCGCTCACATCTCCGGCGGGTGGCCCACTCAAGCCGTCCTTTGGCTTGGGAGAAACCCGGGAAACCCGGGGACAGACGGGACGTTCCCCATTTCCTGAAAACTAGGCAACAAAAGGGAGGCTGTGCTGCAGCGAATCCGCTGCGGGCTTCTTGGGCCGTCCTCCCTTCTGCGGAGCCAACTGCCGCAACGTCGTCTGTTCGAGCGCAGCCACGAATTTGGCGGTACCCAGCGGTCGACCGGTGTGCGTGCATTGGCGTAGCGCGCTGACCTCGGTTGGCGATTCTCCCGCTGCCAGATATTCACCCCACGCTGCCACCGACCACCGCTTTCGCCAGCGCTCCATCGCCAGCATTGGGTCCGCAGCGTCGGGGTTACAGTGTGCCGCGGCGCTCGACCATGGCCACTCCTCCGCCACTGATACCATGGCGGCGCGCACCGGATTCAACTCCACATAGCGCAGTCCTGCCCACAGATGCGAGTCGTCCAGTGGGCAGGAATAGAACCGTCCCTGCCACACGTGCCCGCTGGACGACTGGCGCGTGTTCCAATAAGATGCGTAGCGTCCGTGGGTGTGCTTCAGAGTTTGCGACAAGGCGGCGGTGGTGCCGGGAACAACGATCAAATGCACGTGATTGGACATCAAGCAGTAGCCCAGCAAGGAAAGATGGTAGAGCTCAGAATATTGCCGCAGCAACTCCAGGTAAGCGACGCGATCCGCGTCGTTCGCCAGAATCACTTGCCGGGCATTGCCGCGCTGCGTAACATGATGGGCAACGTCGATGACAACGACGCGAGGCAAGCGAGCCATTCGCAGAAACTATCAGAAATGACCGGGGTGTGGGACTCGGTAGCGCTCGTTTCTGGGTTGCGATGGGCTCCCTTTCCCATATTGGTCGCAGCAAAACAGGGAACGTCCCGTCTGTCCCCAGGTTTCCTAAGGCTTCCATTCTTTACCAGTTCCCCGGGACAAAGTGGATTTTCGTTCGGCTTTGGTTCGTCATTCGATAACAGCTCGCTCCTGTGCGGTGAGTCGGTCGGCTTGCCCTGCGGCCTGCCGATTGACACCAGCATTTGGAATATCCTAGGAATATCGCCCTTACAGATGAACTGCATGCCGATCTGCGGCGCGACTGACACTCCCGGAAGCGCAGGTGTGGGAAACCCGGGGACAGACGGGACGTTCCCCAGTTTCTTGAAAACTAGGCAACAAAAGGGAGGCCGTGCTTGCTGGGAATCAACGTAGGGTGCGGCAGCACTTGGGCACAGACCTTTCCCAGTTTCCTGAAGACTAGGCGACAAAAGGCAGGCGGTGCTGCCGGGAATCAGCGGCGGGCTTCGGCGGGCGTCCTCCCTTGCGCGGCGCGAGCCGCCGCAACGTCGACTATTCGAGCGTGGCCACGAATTCGGGGGCTGCCCCCTTCCGTCCTCGAAGGCACCCCCTGAAGATTCGACCCGTCGCCAGCTCATGGATGCTATCCATGAGCCACACTCTTCTCCACCCTAACCCCAAGACGCAGCACTACTTCCGTTCTATGCATCTACATTACTGTACATACACAATCGCAGCTACAACATGTTCCACGTGGAACACTTCCCAGGTTGTCCTGCCAAAGCGGCGAGGTGTGAAAGATATAAAGATAATGAGGGCGGGTCTAGCTCATGACCCGCCCCACGCAGCCAGCACAGGGAGGAGATTCCTGTCCGGCTGTTTAAACCCCTTGGCTCACAATCGAAATCGATTCTTCGAGCACGTCCATAGCGAGGTCGGCTTCTTCCTTGGTCACGATGAGCGGCGGGGCGATGCGGATTGTGCTTGGGCCGCAGCCCAGGAAGAGAATGCCATGCTCGAAGGCCAGTTGGATGATGCGGTCGCGCTCGGCCGCGCCATACTCTTTGGTCTTCTTATCTTTGACGATCTCGACGCCGATCATCAACCCGCGGCCGCGAACGTCTCCGACGAGTTTGTGTTTCGTGGGCCAAGCCGCCATGCGCTTCAGCATGTGGTTGCCAACTTCGGTCGCATTGTTCAGCAAGCCATCGTGCTCGATCACGTCTAAGGTCGCCATCGCAGCCGCATTGCACACGGGATTGCCGCCAAACGTGGAAGCATGGGAACCGGGAACCCAGTCCATGATTTCGGCTTTGCTGATGGTGATGCCCAGCGGCATGCCCGAAGCGATGCCTTTTGCCGAACAAACAATGTCGGGTTGCACGCCGGTGTGCTGGATGGCCCACCATTTCCCGGTGCGTCCGATACCGCTCTGCACTTCGTCCACCACCAGCAGGATGCCGTGGCGATCGCAGATGCGGCGGAGTTCCTGCATGAAGATGGTGGGTGCGACTACGTATCCTCCTTCGCCTTGCACCGGCTCGACGAAGATTGCGGCCACTTCCTCGGGGGCAAGCGTGGTCTTGAAGAGCTTGTCTTCGATGAAGCGGGCGCAGCCCAGCGCGAAAGCTTCGGCATCCTGCGGCCCACCTTCGCATCCGCGGTATACGTCGGGATAGCGAATGTGAGTTACTCCCGGAACCAACGGGCCGAAGCGCCGCTTCTGCTGCGGTTTGGAAGCGGTCAGCGAAAGCGCTCCCATGGTGCGTCCATGGAACGCGCCGTAGAATGCGATCACGTTTTGCCGTTTGGTGTGATAGCGGGCGAGCTTGAGGGCGCACTCAATGGCTTCGGTTCCTGAGTTGCCGTAGTAGATTTTGTGCGGGCCGGGCATAGGAGCAATCTTCGAGAGACGCTCCGCGAGCGTCACCATGTTTTCGTAATAGAAGTCGGTGCCGGACATGTGGATCAGTTCGGCTGCCTGCTTCTGAATGGCCGCGACCACTTGGGGATGGCAATGGCCGGTCGAAGTGACGGCGATGCCAGCTGAGAAATCGAAGAATTCATTTCCATCCACGTCCGTAACCACGATGCCGCGCCCCTGCTTGGCAACCAGCGGGTACGAGCGGGTATACGACGGCGAAATGTATTTGTTATCCCCTTCAAGCACGCGCTTCGCGTTCGGGCCGGGCAGGGCCGTTTTGATTTTGGGCCCGATAAGAGTTTGGGTTGGCATAGCATCCTCCAAAATGGTCGTTGGTCGTTCGTCTTTGGTCGTGGCTTCGAGGAAGGGTCGCTGAACAAGCGGACTTCAGGCCTGAAGCCAGAATCGGACGAGGAGGATTGGAAAGTTAGTCGCTGCCGAATAGGCTAGGACGCGCCTGCGATGGCAAAACTGCCAGATAACGGCGCGGGCACACCAAAAAATGGAGCCAGCACGCGGGCAGATGCGAATTGGGATTCTGGCGGTCCATGGGGAATCATTCCAAGATTATTATAGCCTGCATTGTGCTGCGGCGTAACCCCCGTTCGGTCGTTGGTCGTTAGTCATGCGTGAATGCCGGCACAGTACGTTCACGGGATTCGGTAGTTCTTAATATCTCGCATCTCGACGCTCATTTCGTGTGTCTGATACTTATCCGTTCAATGACGATTTCATGACTAATGCCCAACGTCAGAGCCGGTTTGCTGTGATCCTTGCCTTCGGGCTGGTGTATTTCTTTTGGGGATCGACTTATCTGGCGATTGATATTGCCGTGGAGCGCATTCCGCCGGCGCTGATGTGTGGAGTGCGCTTTCTAATCGCGGGCGTTTTCATGCTCGCATTTTGCGGAGTGCGCGGAAGAAACATCTGGTACAACCGGCGGCAACTGGGGCAGATGGCTATCGTTGGTGTGCTCCTGCTCATGGGCGGGAACCTCACGCTCTCGTATGCGGAAAAATATGTGGCTTCAGGTTTGGCAGCCTTGATCGTTGCCGTGACGCCGCTTTGGTTCCTGGTGCTGGATACGTTGTTGCTGGGTGATCACCATGTTTCCGTGCGGGGTAAAATTGGCCTGGGCCTGGGCGTCGCCGGGCTTTTCGTCTTGTTGTGGCCCGACTTGACCACCACAACTTCATTCGGGCGAGTGCAGCTGTGGGCTTCAATCAGCCTGCTGGGCGGGTCGTTCAGCTGGGCGTTGGGATCGGTGCTGGCCAAGCGCTGGAAGTCCGCGGATGTCGATCCATTCTCGGCCACCGCCTGGCAGATGGTCGCCGCCGGGCTGGCGAATCTGCTGTTCGCTATTGGTGCGGGAGATTTCTCGCGGGTGGTGTGGACGCCGCGCGGGATCGGAGCAACGCTGTATCTGGTGGTTTGTGGATCGTGGATCGGATACACGGCCTATATTTGGCTGCTGAACCATGTGCCCACCGCGAAGGTTTCCACGTACGCATATGTGAACCCTGTGGTCGCGGTTTTTCTGGGATGGCTGGTGCTGCACGAACGCGTCGACGGCTACATCCTGGCGGGGAGTGCGATTGTGGTTGCCTCGGTGATTCTGGTGACCAGCGCGCAGGTCACGAAGAAGCCGACGGTGGAAGAAATGGCTATGGTGGAGACGACGGGAGATTGAAAGGTTCGGGCTTCAGGAATCAGGGGGGTCTGTTAATGTTTAGGATCTCGATCCGCAAATGCGTCCCAGGCTAAATGCGGACGTCGAGCATTGAAACACTATGATTAATAAACAGCCGATCACGACTACGTTGGTCGGAATGAACGTTGCCGTGTACGTTGTAATGGTTTTGACTGGCGTTTCGCCGGTTAACCCTACGATCCCACAACTGCTGAAGTGGGGAGCGAATGCCGGGCCGCTCTCATTGGGGGCGGAGCCATGGCGCATGCTCGCATCCAACTATGTCCATGCCGGGATCATTCACATTGCGCTGAACATGTGGTGCCTCTGGAGCCTCGGGTTTCTCGCGGAGCGAGTCTTTGATCCTTGGACCTACGTATTGACTTACACGTTCTGCGGCCTCGCGGGCAGTTTGGCCAGCCTGTGGTGGCATCCGATGGCGGTCGGCGTGGGCGCTTCGGGAGCAATCTTTGGATTGGCCGGAGCTTTGATCTCTGCTCTTTATCTTGGGCATTTACCGATTTCCAAGCAGGCGATTCAGGGCACGCTAAAAAGCTTGCTCATATTTGCTGGGTACAATTTGTTCTTCGGCGCGGCGGTCCCGGGAATCGATAACTCGGCTCATATTGGTGGTTTGGTGGCCGGATTAGCGCTTGGGGCAGTCCTGGCAAGGCATCTCGCGCAGCCTCCGGAGATCCGCGATGGATGGCGGCGGGGTGTGTTCGTAGCGGCTACCGTCGTGCTTTTCGGCGCGTTCGCATTTGTGAGGCACACCAGCGGGAACCTGACTTTGCGGTAGGTGTCTCGTTGACGCGAGCGTCTGCTCGTGTCAGGTTGGGGAAAGCCGAGGGTGGGTGCGCCCGCACACGATTATTGCGTTCCTTCTTCGGAGTCGTCGTCGGATACCACTTCCACGGTGTGGCCCCTGACCGCGAAGGTGAACTTTTGGTCGGCTTTCGAAACGAAGCTTACTCGCGTTGGAGCACGCTGCCAGGCCGGCGGCGCGCACTCTAAGGCTTCGTCGTTGGCGGCTTCGCCGAGGGGCTTTTTCAGGATGGGCTTGCGGCGTCCAAGTTGCATCACGATGGCCGAGAGCTTGCGGCCGTCGTCCGAGATTCCACAATAGGCAACGTAGTCGCGATACCAGGTGCCTGAGGACGAGTCCGGATCAAACTCAGGCAGGCTGGCTTGCGAGATATGTCCGGCGATGCGGTTGATGACGAGCCATCCACCGCGCTGCCAGCTCCAGCGTGGGGTTGTGGCGGACTCCTGAGGCAGCGTATCATTCACGCGGACAACGCGCCGGACCACGAATAGCTGCTCGGTTACTTCATGTGGAATGCCGAAGGTAAACTCTTTCAGCCGGCCGTCGACATACACGGCCCTTACCTTCAAGTCATCGGACTGGTTTTGGTCGAGATCAGTGGATGATTTGACGGCGGTCCATTTGCCGAACGTAATGACGTGTGGCTTGGAGGCAGCCAGTACCGTTGCCGCGCTGAGGAAAAAGCCGAGAGTGATACGAAAAAAGAAACGCATGGAGCGAGGCTAGAGAATGTCTGGCTGAAGACGCAAGGTCAGAGCTCACACTGCGTCTCGGGTTTTCCCAAAACGGCAATGTTCAAAAACTGGACAGGTATTTGCCGGAACAACAAGACGGGTCTATCCGTTTATGACAAATCCGTTACAATCAGCGAAGCGATTGCGTGATCGGCAGTTATGAGCCCCCCCCACAAATTCCGGACATCTCCCGCCAGCCATTCCTCGTCTTATAAAGAGATGGGGGAACTTTCGCCGCGTCGGTCCCCACGGGTACTGGTGGTCGATGATAATCCGGATACGATGGTGCTGATGCGCGAACTGCTGAGCACCCGGGGTTATGAGGTGATTGCGGTTCCGGACGCGGCCCGGGCTGAAAATGAGATTCGGCGGGAGCTGCCCGATCTCATCCTTTCCGACGTAGTCATGCCTGGCAAATCGGGTTACGAACTGTGCCGCGAAGTCAAGGATAACCCCGCCACCCGGCTGATTCCGTTTGTTCTGATCACTGGGCTGAGCGACCGCGAGGACAAGCTGCGGGGAATTGAAGCTGGGGCTGACGACTTTCTTAACAAGCCTATTTTTTCGGAAGAATTGTTTGCCCGGGTCAAGTCGTTGCTCAAACTTAAGGAGTTCACCGACGAACTGGAGACGGCGGAATCGGTGCTCTGCACTTTGGGCCTGAGCGTAGAGAGCCGGGACCCCTATACAGAAGGGCACTGTGAACGTTTAGCAGAGAACGCCAGCAACCTGGGGCGGCATCTGGGCCTGAATGAAGAATCGGTTGTGGCGCTGCGGCGAGGCGGCTACCTGCACGACCTGGGTAAAATCGCGGTTCCCGACGACATTCTGAAGAAGGGGACAAACCTTACCGAAGAAGAATGGGCTATCATGAGGCAGCATCCGGTGACTGGGGAGAACATCTGCCGGCCATTGAAGTCGCTGCGGCTGGTCTTGCCTATTATCCGCAATCATCACGAACATTCGGATGGGAGCGGCTATCCGGATGGTTTGCAGAAGGTTAAAATTCCTTTGCTTCCGCGAGTCCTGCAGGTGGTGGATGTATACGACGCGTTGCGCACGGCGCGACCCTACAAACCAGCTCTGAGCCATGAGCAAGCTGCCTTCACGATGCGCCAGGAGGCTCGCGGCGGGCTGTGGGACGAGGAACTGGTGGCAGAGTTCCTGTCGATGCTGGAGAAGCAGCGGCGAGTGGCGTAGCAGCTATCGGCTTTCAGCCGTCAGCTCTCAGCTGTCAGAGATTGGCCCTCTGCCACCTTGTCTTTCGCGGTCCTGCGGTTTGACTCTGAAGCGGTAATCCCCGAGACTGGCGTCTCGTAGCCGAAAGCTGATAGCTCACATTGGAACCCGCAACTTATAGCATTATCCTTCCGGCTTACAACGAAAGCGCCCGCATCGCAGGCACGCTGGATAAAATTCTCGCTCATGCCGCGCAGCGCGGCTGGAGTGTTGAAGTCATCGTGGTGAATGACGGATCGAGTGACGATACGGCAGCGATCGTTCGCGCGTATGCGAGCCAACACCCGGTCTTGCGGCTGCTGGAGAATCCCGGAAATCGCGGCAAAGGATACAGCGTCCGCAACGGAATGGTGCACGCGCGGGGAGACATCCTGCTGTTCAGCGATGCGGACCTGTCTTCGCCGATTGAGGAGGCGGACAAGCTGTTTGCGGCAATCGCGAAGGGTGCAGACATTGCCATCGGCTCGCGGTGGGTGGATCGTCGATTGCAGATTCGGAGGCAACCGCTGCATCGCCGGATCTTTGGGCGAATCTTCAATCTGGCGTTGCGCATAATTCTGGGCTTGCAGTACAAAGACACGCAGTGCGGCTTCAAGGCGTTCACGCGGCGCAGCGCACAGGCGGTTTTTCCTTTGCAGAAGATCGAGCGTTGGGGATTTGATCCGGAACTACTTTACCTGGCCAGAAAGTTCGGGTTCACCGTCAGCGAGGTTCCCGTTGCATGGTCGCATCGCGAGGGAACCCGCATCCATCCATTACGCGATGGCATCCGTATGTTTGGGGAACTGCTCAGGGTGCGCTGGTATGCGCTAAGGGGTAACTATGCCGCTTGTGATGCTGTTTCTCAAGCGCTCTAGGTCGATAAGGCTCCGATCCATACGTCTGTAGGATCACCTGGGAAGTGAGATATGGAACGTCGGGACTTTCTAAAGAACGCGGGGCTAGCCGTTGCAGGCCTGGCTTCGCGCGATTTGTTCGCAGGTGAAAAGAGCCAGATTGGCCAATCAAAGGCTGATTTCACCCTTCGTATCGCTCCCGTATCGTTTGACATCGCTCCCGGCAAAACTATTCGCACTCTCGGTTACAACGGCCAGGTTCCCGGACCGCTTCTGCGGATGAAAGAAGGCGTTCCAGTCACGGTTGATGTCTTCAATGACACTGATCACGAAGAGATTGTCCATTGGCATGGGCAGATGATTTCGAGCGAAGCCGACGGTGCGACGGAGGAAGGTAGTCCGGCAGTGCTTTCACACGGGCACCGACGGTACACCTTCACGCCAAAGCCAACCGGTTCGCGTTGGTACCACAGCCACGCGTTTGCTGGGAAAGACCTAAATCGCAGCCTCTATACCGGCCAGTTTGGCTTCGTCTTCATCGAACCGAAGAATGATCCCGGACACTATGACAGTGAGGTTTTTCTGGCGATGCATCAATGGGAACCTTACTACAGCGCCTCGATGCAGGAATCGGACGAGGGCAGCACGCCTCCGCCGCCGAATAATGGACTCGAAGTTGGTTATCGAGCCTTCTCGTTTAACGACAAGGCTCTCGGTCATGGGGAGCCGATCAAGGTTCGGCAGGGGGATCGCGTACTGTTTCATTTCTTGAACACAAGCGCAACCGAGACAGTGAATGTAGCTTTGCCTTCACACCAGTTCGAAGTTGTGGCGCTCGATGGCAATCCGGTGCCGAAGCCGCAAAAAGTGAAAGTGCTTCAGGTCGGGACAGCGGAACGCGTCGATGCCATCGTGAGTATGGATTCGCCCGGGGTCTGGATTCTGGGGACGACGGACGACGATGATCGCAAGAGTGGCTTTGGTACGGTGGTTGAGTATGCCGATCGAAAAGGAGCTCCGCAGTGGACGAAGCCGGAAAAGACGGCTTGGGACTACACCCTCTTTGGGCAGGAGGCTGGCCGTATCGCCGCGCCTGATGGCCAATTCGATCTGGTCATCAAAAAGATTCCGGGCGGTCACGGGGGCTTCAACCGCTGGACGATCAACGGGAAGTCTTATCCGCATACCGATCCGCTGATGGTTCACGCGGGAAAACGATATCGCATGATCTTTAGGAACGAGAGCGACGACGCACATCCGCTGCATCTGCATCGGCATAGTTTCGAATTGACGAAGGTGTACGGCAAAGTCACGTCCGGCATTTTGAAGGATACGGTGGTCGTGAATGCCAATAAGATCGTCGAGGTGGATTTCACAGCGGATAATCCGGGAAATACGCTGTTTCATTGCCATCAGCAGCTACACATGGACTTCGGATTTATGGTTCTGATGAAGTACGCCTGAGGTGCCAAATCCTTTGCTCAAGACGAACGCTCCGCACGCCACTATTCTCATCCGATTGCTGGTAGGCGCTGTTTTCGTGTCGGAGGGTATTCAAAAGTTTCTCTTTCCTGCGGCTCTCGGCGTGGGACGCTTCGTCAAGATTGGCATCCCGGCTCCGCGGTTCTTCGCGCCCTTTGTTGGGGTTGTTGAAATCGTCTGTGGAACGCTCTTAATCATAGGTTTCATCACGCGACTGGCTGCTATTCCTCTGCTCATCGACATCAGCGTTGCCATAGTCACGACCAAAATTCCTATGCTGGCTCGAGCAGGCTTTTGGAGCACAGTCCATGAAGCGCGGACAGACTATTGCATGCTGCTCGGGTTGGTCTTTCTCCTGTTGGTTGGAAGTGGCCCGTTATCGATTGATGAACGCGCAGGACGTTCCTAGCGGGCATTGGGCCTGGGACGTTTATGCTCGGCCACGCCGACTGCACGGATTCGCCAGCACGCTAGGCGGCTTGAACCGCGGTCTTAGCAACTTTCCCCTGGAATGAGAGCAAGGCGTCGTCCAAAGTAGGGTGTACATCGAAAACGGACAGCAGGTTGGTAAGCTCGAGTAACTGTCGAATCCGGGCATTGACGCCGGCCAGTTTCAGCGAGCATCCACTGGCTCTGATCCACATGTGTACGACTACCAACTCACCGAGACCAGCGCTGTCGATTATTTCCAGGCCGCTAAGTTCGACCACGATCTGCCGTGCCTGAGGCAGGAGTTCGGATATTTTTTGCGAGAATGCCGTGGCCTCGTCGCGATAGGTAAAACGGCCCCTGCAGTGAAGAACTATGACATCATCGATAGCGCGAGTTTCCAGATCTAACTTCAATGTGCACTCCTTATCCGGCCTGACGAAGCGCTCGCGGACTCCCACTTTTTGGTTGTTAGGTTAATGATACCGATTAGACGTTTGTGGGTTGGTTGCGCGACTGTGAAAATCTAGTTAAAAGTTTGAGGCTCCCAGAAGGACACGTTCTTACATCCTCACTTCGGGCAAGAGGCATCTAAGCTAGCTCGTCCAGATCTTGGACTTCCGCAGACTTTTCAGGTCTGCCAATATTTGTGGTCGCGCAGGAAATGGCCTGGGTTCCAGAAATTCACTGCGGTAAACAGGAAGAGCCAGATCACACGCAAGTGTCCCATTTTTTGAAATCGCCGGTTGGTGGTGTAAACGCCTCCGCCAACGATGCCGAACTTGTTTCTCGCCACCTGCTTGCTTAGAAGATAGTCCTCCGCAAAGTGCACTTCCTCGTGAAAGCCATCGAGTTCATCAAAACGCCGCTTATCGAAAAGCATGAACATGCCCGTGCTGAAAGGTTGGTGCAGCCGGGACAGATGCTGGAAGAAGTCGTTGCCGAGATAAATAGCTTTATCGAGCCAGTTGCCCTCACGGCAGATGATGTTCGTCGTAACACAATGGAGATGCTTATTCTGTGCGAGTTCCACGGCCCGCCTGATCAAAGAATTCGAGGTTGGTTCGACATCGGCATCAATGAAGAGGACGTATTGGGTGTCAGCGAGCGCAGCACCCGCATTGCGGCCGACCGACGGTAAGCCTCCAGGAATCACGGTGACTTGCAGCCGATCACGAAATTGCATCACTGCCTCGGGGGTGCCGTCAGTCGAGCCGGCATCAGCTACCAATATTTTCGTATTCGGCATCTCCGGGTAATCCTGATTCGCCAGCGAATTCAGCAAGCGTGGAATCAGTTTCGCCTCGTTCTTCGCTGGAATCACGATGGTCAGGTCGCTCCTGGTATTCATGAATCCGAACTCCCTCTTCGTCGATAGTGATGTAGGTTGGCTTGGAATCAATCCATCCGCCGGCGTTGTAATAGTGCAGTCCATCGCGCTCCTTCTGCATGGCCACGTGGGTGTGTCCGCAGAAAATTCGGTCGACCTTATTCAACCGTGCATGAAACAGCGCTCCCGAGGCCACTTTCGTCGACATCCGCAGCCAGCGCGTGTTCAGGCGATCAAAAAACCGCGCCACCGGCTTGCCCTTGAGATCGAGCTTCTCCAACCGCAGATAGAGCAAAGTCCCAAGATAGTTGAGCCGTAAATTGTTGGCGACGAGGCGGTCGAACTGATGGCCATGGATCGCCAGGTGTCTCATCCCCGCATAGTGCCAGACATACTCCTGGTAGACTCGCACGCCAACCAGGTGCGACATAATGTCGGTCAGGCCCTGGTCGTGGTTTCCTTCCACCCAGATTACCTCTACATTGCGCTTGGGATTGGAAAGTTTACGGATGTAGCCGAGGAATTTCCAGTGTTCCTTGGTGAGGCGACCGAAGTTGAGGTCAGCAAAAATGTCGCCTAGAAGGATCAACCGCCGGAAGCGATTGTCCTTCAGCACCTGGGTGGCGTCGCGGGCACGACTGCACTCCGAGCCCAGATGGACGTCGGAAAGGATCAGCGTATCGTAGACGGGCGGATCCATACCTCATTTCTAGTGCGGGAATGTTACGGGATGATGAAATACAGGTAACAATGCGGTAAACAGTATCTGCTAAGGTAACTATTGTCTGTGATCGCGTGAGGCGATGTCGCGGCGTGATTCGACCGACAGCAGTGCGGCTATTTCTGCACGGGCGGCACGTACTCCTTGGGCGGGGCAGCGCCTTCGCCGAAGAAATATTGCTCCATCTGTTTGACGATGGCCTCCTGGTCCTCCCGGCGAGCCGGATTCAGGCGGTACTCGTTGAGCAACATTTTGCAGAATTCTGTCCAACCCTGCCACGCCTGCTTGGAGACGTTTTCGTAAATCTTCTTTCCAAATTCCGTGTCAAAGGGTGGCTCATCCAACCCTGGAAGTTCTTTGTGCAGCTTGACACAGAGTACCGTGCGCTCAGCCATATTTCTCCTCAAGACTCTATCCGAAAAATTATCTCATACGGAGGGAGTGCAACAGGCTTCAGGCTTCAGGCTTCAGGCTTCAGGTTCACCTTTTCTTGCAACGTAAAGCCAGAAGCCTGGCGCCTTCCTACTGCACGAACACGACTAGAATCCGTCCGTCCGAAGTATAGCCGTCGCCTGTGGCGTTTTTCGCTTGCTGTACGGGATTAGGCGGGAGGTAGTACGACATACTTTTCACCTTGCCACCTTTTTCCAGACTCGCGCCAATATTTTCCCTCTCGCCATCCACGTTAGGATCAATTTTGTGCGTCACGCTCCCGTTGCGCTTGTCCTTGGCGAAACCGATATCATGCGTTCCGGCGCCCACCCATACGGTTTGTCCGTTCCACGTGAATGGCGCCTTCCACAAACGAAAGTGATGCCGGCTTGCGACCATGGCGATGGGTTCAGCCTGTTCGTAACCGAAGTCCTGGGGCCGGTTGAAAAGGTAGAGCGTACTCATCGGCATTGCCAGGTAATCTTTATTTTCATAAGTCGTCATCGCGGCTTCGAGCACGGCCTTCTTGTTGTCGGTATCGGCTACATGGAAGTTGGCTGCGTCAAGTGCGGCCTGCACCTGCTGTTGCGAACCAATGAGAATGAAATTCACCATGTCCCCGAGGTTCTTGAACTGATCATTGACGCGGCGTGGCATACCATCGATGTCCTTACGAAGACTAGAGTCCAGGGGAGCATTAGAAATTTTCAACGCCGGAGTCGCGGCTGAGTTCGCAGAGCCGACGCCTAATTGTCCGGCGAGAAAGATCCCTGCGGCAGTCACCAACTGCTGCTTGAGAACATCTCCACGGCTCGACGCTGCCCCGACTTGGCGATGCACGTTAACTGCGAAGCTTCCCTTGCAGGGTGGCTTGTCCGCGGCGTTGACCCCGAGAAACAGGTGACCGGGAGCATCGGCCTTAACCTCCTTGCTGCTTCCGATCAGAACCGGACTTCCCTGCGCCTGCAGCTTAGCGATCAGAGCGCCTGGAAGCGCGCTCGCTATCGGAAGACCTTGAGCGGAAGCGCCGCTCACGCCCAGAGGATCACATTTCTCTGTTCCACCAGCGGTGATCTCCAGAACATCTCCCGCTTGAAGTTCCACGCCGGTATCAGTCCACGGCTGAGTGGTCGAAACAGTAAAAGAATAATCGTTACCCGCGGTTGGGGTGGTAGAGGGCGCGGTTTGCGCGGAAGCTGGACAGAGAGTGAGGAATCCGACAGCCACAACGTTGAGCGCGCGAATCCAGCGCTTCATACAGCCACCCCCACAATGAATGCGGGCTCCCGGGGACGAGGGCCCGACCGTGCTCATATTATGCATCAGCGGGATGGCAGGTTGCGGCGGCCGGGCCGGGTTTTCTTATCCGCATTTTCCCGTGCCGTGGCATTTTCGGCGAGAGGACGAGCAGTTGCCCGGCTCCGCCAACTTGCCGTCGGGGCCGATGCAAGTCTGGGTGTGGATGCACCAGAACAGGCCTTCATTCGACGGAGGGACGGTCGGATCGGGCTCGGTGAGTATGAATTGCGCCTTCCAGCGCAGGGACGCGCAAAGATCGGGATGTTTGGTGTTGAAACGATCGGACTCTTGAAGAGATGAGCGGCTGATCATGCGGCACCCTCCGACGCGGCTTTCAAGATGGCTCGTTTGACGGCAACTTTCGCGAGTTGAACTTTGTAGGCGTTGTGACTGAGCGGCTTTGCGTTCTGAAGTGCGCCTTCGGCTGCCGCTGCGGCCACCTCCACCGAAATACCGCCGTGGATGCGGGCTGCATTATTGAGCGCCACTTCGCCGTCGCCGGAGCGCCACGGAATGGGCGCGACATAGCCGAGTATCACGCGAGACCCAAATAGCTGCGAGCCCTTCATGGTCAGCCCAACGGCGGCGACGGCAAGCGGCCAGTCAAAGGCCTGCTTCTGTCGAATCTCATAATGTGCGACTTTCATTTCGTGCACCGGAGGCAGGATCACTTCCGCAACAATCTCGTTCGGCTTCAGGTCGTGCTCCCGCTGAGTTTCGGTTTTCGGGATTACGTAGAAGTCCTGAAGGGCGAGATCGCGGGCGCCATGTGCCCCGACCACACGAATCGCAGCTCCGTACGCCATCAGCACCGGAACGATGGATGAGGGACTGACGAACTTCGCGGGGCCGTCGTTACCCAGGATCGCGTGGTAGCGATTCTGGCCTTCAGCGACGAGGTCTTTGCCCGACTCATTCTTCGGCAGCAATCCAAGACCACCGCGAAAATACCAGCAGCGCGGACGTTGGCAGAGGTTGCCGCCAAGTGTAGCCATGTTGCGAATCTGCGGACTGGCAGCGTCGTTGATCGCTTCAGCCAATGCGGGATAGGCCTTAACCACATTGACATTGTCCGCCAGCTCCCCCAGGGTTGTGAGCGCGCCGATGCGAAGTCCCTGCGGCGTAACCGAGACTCCGGTCATTTCCTTGATCTGTTTGATGTTCACGACGCGCTTGGGATGGACCACGTCATCCTTCATCAAAGCCAGAAGGTCGGTTCCTCCTGCAAGGACTTCCGCCTGGCCCCAGGTCGTGCCTAAGAGCCCAACCGCCTGTTCTTTGGTGACCGGACTCGCGTATTCAAACGATCGCATTTATGCACCTGCCTTTTGAGTTTGGCTTAGTGCAGCGAGCACTTTGTCGGGCGTGAGCGGGAAGAACGAAACGCGCACACCGATCGCATTCGCAACTGCATTGGCGATCGCGGCTCCCGGAGAAATCACCGGCGGCTCGCCCAATCCGATCACGCCGCGCTCGTCATAGCCCTTGCCAGTCATCATATGGACCACAAGTTCGGGAATGTCGTTGAGCCCAGCGAGCCGGTAGAATTCCATATTCGGATTCAGCATGCGGCCAGTCGCCTGGTCCATGACTTTCTCTTCAAACAATGCGTAGCTGATGCCCATCACCATTGCGCCGTAACAACTGCTCTCGGCGGTCTTGAGGTCGATGATGAGGCCGCAATCCTGCACCGCTACCATCTTCTTCACTTTTACAATGCCGGTTTCGGTATCTACTTCAACGTCGGCCATTCCTACGCCGCCCACGCCGCTGTTGGTCAGGTCAGGATGATTCTTGCTGGCAACCTGATCGTTGTGTCCGCGCGCTGTAACCGGCATGGCACCAATTTTGGAGCAGGCCTGTTTCCAGTTCAACGAACGGCTGGGATCATTCTTGACTCGCACCGTGCTATCCACGCACTCCAGATCGGCAGGCTGCGCGTTGAGAGCTGGCGCAACTTTAGCGAGGAGCGCTTCTCGTGCGTCCACAGCGGCTCGCCGAGTGGAGGAACTAACTCCGCCTGGCGTGGTCGAACCGCCCGAGCCGCCCGAGGGAGGATAGAGAGTGTCGCCGATGTAGAGATTGATCGCTTCAATGGGGATGCCCAAGGTCTCGGCCGCTACGATTACGATCGTCGTGCGAGTGCCGGTGCCGAGGTCCTGGGTTCCCATTTTTATGTCGACCGAGCCATCCGGATGGATGGTGAGATCGCAATCGCTTTCGTGACCCCGTCCGCCCCAAGTATGAATCGAGAGCCCGAGGCCGCGGGCTATGCCACCTGAAATATTCTGACCCCGAGGACGCCATTTTTCTTTCCAGCCCATCAGATCGGCGGCAATAGCTAGCTCTTCGCGATAAACGTCGCGACGCGGCCCCGTGATCTCAAGGTTCTTCACCCAAAGATCAAGAGGATCCATGTTGAGCTTTGCAGCCAGATCATCGAGTGCGCCCATCGTGATCACGGCTGCCTGCGGATGATTAGGAGCGCGCCACGCGCGGGCGGGGCCGATGTTATTGCGAATTGCGGTGTGCTCCTTGTGCAAGTTCGGAATGCCGAAAACGTACGGGATGGGCGGCGCGCCGCCTCCGCCCGGCCCTCCTGTTCCCCAGGATTGCGACTGCCATCCAGTGAGTGTGCCGTCTTTCTTGGCCGCGACTTTCACGCGAGCATACGCGGAAGGCCGTGCGCCTGCTACTTTCAGTTCCGCGTCGCGCTCCAGCATGATCCGCACCGGTTTTCCGCCCGCCTTCCTCGAAAGCCGCGCTGCGGCCATGTCCCAGCGATCGGCGGCAAACTTGCTGCCAAAGCCGCCGCCAACGTTGTCTTGATGAATTCGAATATTGGCCGCGGAGATCCCCATCGGTTCCGCCATTTGCGCGGCGATGCCGGAAACATTTTGTGTCGAAATGTGAGTGAACAGATGATCTTTGTCGGTCCACTCGGAGACCGAGCCGTGGGGCTCGAGACAACAGTGAGCGATTACCGAAGCACCGTACAGTCCTTCCGAGACAACCTCGGCCTCGGCGAACGCTTTGTCGGGATCTCCGCTGGTTTGTGCCGCAGTTTTTTGATAGGCGGAATGGCCGCCGCCCGATGCCTGGTGGTAGGGAGCGCTGCGGATCGCCGCCAGAACCGCCTCGGACGCGCCCTCGCCCTTCATGTCATTTAAGAAGTCATCGTCGACTTTAAAGCTGACGCCGTGCTCCTGAAGATGTTGAATCAGCTGCGCGTCGGGCATTTGGTTGCTGATGGCATCGTCAAGGTCGTCTTCGCTCATCGGGCCTGCGGCTTCGCCAGCCCCGGCAGGGGGCTCGGCGTCGCTGACCAGGTATGACATGGGTTGATAGCTAACCTTGATCAGGCGCACCGCGTCTTCTGCCGTGGATTCATCGACTGCGGCCACAGCGACGATTTCGTCTCCCGCCCACTGAGCCGTGGTGCCAACTTTCTGAATGATCTCGACCGCTTTTACACCCGGCATTTTTTCCGCCGCGCTGGTGTCGATGCTGATGATCTTCGCCTTCGCGTAAGGCGAGCGCAGAACCTTGCCGAACAGCATGTTCGCGCCGTGATAGTCGTAGGTGTACTTGGCACGGCCGGAAACTTTGACCGGCGAATCCACGCGCGAAATGCGCTTGCCGATCAGAGCGCGATGTTCAGCATCAGGCCAATTGTAGTCTGGCACGGCTCACGCTCCCTTCTGCGCCATCTGCGCAATGGCGAGATGGATTCCATGGTAGGTGCCGCACCGGCAGACATTCCCGCTTAGGCCGTGGCGGATCTCTTCGGGACTCGCATTGGGGTTCTTATCAAGCACAGCCTTGAAGGCGACAACGAATCCTGGCGTGCAGAACCCGCATTGCGAAGCGTCGTTGTCGACGAAGGCCTGCTGGATGGGATTGAGATTTTCGCCCTGCATCAGCGACTCGATCGTAGTGATGGATTTGCCCTGCGCTTCAATTGCCAGAACCGAGCACGCATACACCGGCTTGCTGTCGATCAACACAGTACAGGCGCCGCATTCTGCACGATCGCACACCCGCTTAGCGCCGGTGATGTCGAGCTGATCGCGAAGCGTGTCGAGCAAGGTGACACGGGGTTCAAGTTGGAGGGTGTGTTTCTGGGTGTTTATGGTGAGCTCGACCGGAGTCTTGCCCGGACCGTAAACCTTGACCGGCTCACCCGCAGCTTGCACGACTTTGGTTCCGAGAATCGGCACGGCCGCGGCGGAAATGGTGGAAATCTTCAGGAAGTCGCGGCGGGAAACGCCAGAGTTGTCGTCGACTTTTGCTTTGGGCTCCTTCAGTGGATCGTCTTGCATTCGCAATCTCCGAGCGGTACTCGTGGTTCGAAAGATGAATTAGACAACAAAAGACTGTTTTGGTTAGCCAAGTTAGATGTGCGCTCTGGACTCGCAGTTGGTTTCTTTTCAACCGAGAATTATATAACTGCAACCAGCTACGCCCATCTGGCCTCCATATTGAAAAAAATCCGCCACGAACTGTTCTCATCGAACAGGCTGTCACCAACTGATGACCGCAACTCTCAGGTGCTTGCCGACTCTCAAAGCCAATTTCCTAGGTGGCGGGGGGGTAAGCACGATTCGCGGGTCGTTAGTGACCTCGTTATCAATCCTAACTGAACCTTGCTTTAACTTTCGGGCGGCGTCCGTTGCGGATGCGGCCAGTCCGCACTTAACGAGAAGTCGATCCAACCTTAACAGGGCCCGTGAACTAGCGTCGACTGATCCGCCCACTTCTTCAACTCCAACACTAACTTCCTCCACATCCTCCGGCACTTCGCCCTTTTGGAACTGCTTGGCCCAGTCCTCGCCAGATTTCGTCGCAGCATCGGCTGAGTGAAAATCCGCCACGATGTGGCGGGCGAGCTCTTTCTTCGCCTGCATCGGATGGGACTCTCGCTTCATCTTCTCGATCTCGGTCATCGACACATCTGTTAGCAGCTCGTAGTACCTCCACATGATCTCGTCGGAGACTGACATAATTTTCCCGTACATTTCGAGCGGCGGCTCGTGGATGCCGATTGCGTTGCCTAGTGACTTCGACATCTTTTGCACACCGTCAAGGCCTTCCAGAATCGGCGTGGTCAGCACCACTTGCGGCTCTTGGCCATAAGCACGCTGCAGTTCACGCCCCACCAGTAGGTTGAATTTCTGATCCGTACCGCCGAGTTCGACGTCGGCCTCGAGGGCCACCGAGTCGTAGCCCTGAGCCAGCGGATACAGCAGTTCGTGTACAGCGATCGGCTTCTCTTCCAGAAATCGCTTGTGAAAGTCTTCGCGCTCGAGCATCTGCGAGACCGTGTATTTGGCTGCGAGGCGGATGAAGTCGTCAGCGGTAAACTTCGCGAACCAGCGACGGTTGAAATCAATGATCGTCTTTTGCGGGTCGAGAATCTTGAAGACCTGGGCCTTGTAGGTTTCGGCATTCTGCTCAATCTGTCCGCGAGAAAGCGGCGGACGCGTAGCTGAACGCCCTGTCGGATCGCCAATCATTCCGGTGAAATCGCCGATCAGGAAGATCACGATGTGACCGAGATCCTGAAAATGCTTCAGCTTGCGGAGCACCACAGTATGCCCGAGGTGCAGGTCCGGCGCGGTGGGATCCATGCCGAGTTTCACTCGCAGTGGCTTACCGGTGGCGCGGGATTTTTCCAGCTTGGAACGCAGTTCGTTCTCGCGAATGATTTCCGCGCTGCCTTTTTTTATGTAGGCTAACTGCTCGTCGACGGGGGCAAAGTTTGGCATGGACTTTTGATTATAAGCAATGTTCCGCCGAGCTTCGCTCGGCGGACAGCCGCGGGCGGCCGTCCCCACGTACGCTTAAAGCGCCTTCAACCGCCGCCCCACAACGTCAAACTTTCCGTCTAGAACAATATTGATCGCCTCTGAGTACGCGATATGTTCCTGCTCGAGGATCCGGGCAGCCAGGGTATGTTCGTCGTCGGTATCGAGCACCGGAACAACCTTCTGCAGAATGATGGCGCCGTGGTCGAGTTCTTCGTCCACGAAGTGCACAGTGCAGCCTGAAACTTTCACCCCGTAGGCGAAGGCTTGCTCCTGAGCCTCCAAGCCGGGAAACGACGGCAACAGAGATGGATGAATGTTGAGAATGCGCCGCGGAAACTGCTGCACGAACCACGGAGAGAGCAGCCGCATGTATCCTGCCAGGCACACCAGGTCCACCTGGTGCTTCCGCAGAGCAGCTACGACCTCACGATCATGCTCGTCGCGGTCCTTACTCTTGGACGGAATTATCAGCGCGGTAATTCCGAGACCGCGAGCGGTTTCAATTCCTTGCGCGTCAGTTTTGTTCGAAATAACGATGGCGATGCGCGCATCAGGAATACGCCCGGCGGCGACATTCCTGGCGATGGCTTCGAAGTTTGAACCGCGTCCGGAGAGCAGGATGCCGAGATTCTTCATGGTATTTCTAAAGAGTCAGCCAGCAGCATTCGGGCAAGCGTTTATCATAATTCAACTTGCGCGCAGGTTCGCCGGTTTGCTACCGTCCCGAGTGGTCCGATATAGTTTTAAAGGCATGTACAAAGACTTTCATACCGTGGACCGCTGGACCAAGAAGGACGTGCATTGTATTTATCAGGCACTGATCGTAGCGATTGCCACTCGGCACGCGGACGCCGTGGACGTCAAGTTTCTGGTCGATGGCCGTCCCATATGGATTGCACTGCCGCATCCCGCATGGGTGGAATACCAGAAGCGCACCGGAAAATTGATTACCGATCCACTCGCCGTAGAGATTGCCGGGCACTATCTGAAGAACGCGTTGGAATCCGGCGAAGGGGTGGGGCAGGAAATGTATTCGCTAACCGTAGCGCAGACGCTTGAGCATCTGGACGCGGCGGTGGAAGAGAAAGTTGGCACTCAGCCCGTCGGGTAGGAAACTCCACAGCTTCTGCCCTGGCTACGCGGTTCTAGCGCGTCGCCGCAGTTCGTAAGATCGGAGACATCACCATGGCCAGTATCACGGTAGAAGTTGAATCAGCCGCGCACGATCGTCGGCATCCCAAACTGGCGCGCTGGGTTGAAGAGGTCGCGCAGTTGTGCAAGCCCGATCGGGTCCACTGGTGCGATGGCTCGCCGGAGGAATATCAGGCGATGCAGCGGCTGATGATCCTAACCGGGACGGCCATCCCGTTGGATCCGGCGAAGCGCCCCAACAGTGTGCTGGTCCGGTCGGATCCAGCGGATGTAGCCCGCGTGGAAGATCGAACCTTCATCTGCTCCCTGACCAAAGAGGAAGCCGGCCCGACCAACAACTGGGAAGATCCGGCGAAGATGAAGCAGAAGCTCACCGGGCTCTTCACCGGTTCAATGGTGGGCCGCACCATGTACGTGGTTCCCTATAGCATGGGTCCGATCGGGTCGCCCATTGCGAAGATCGGAGTGGAGATCACCGACTCGGCGTACGTGGTGGCCAGCATGCATCTCATGTCCCGAGTTGGCACCCGCGTACTTCAGGCTCTTGGAGAAGAGGGTGATTTTGTACGCGGGTTGCACTCGGTCGGCTTCCCGCTCGGTCCCAATCAGCCGGACGCGACCTGGCGCTGCAATGCCGAGCACAAGTACATTTGTCATTTTCCCGAAACGCGCGAGATCTGGTCATACGGTTCTGGGTACGGGGGCAACGCGTTACTCGGCAAGAAGTGCCACGCGCTGCGCATCGCGTCGGTGCAGGCGCGCGACGAGGGCTGGATGGCCGAGCACATGCTCATCCTCAAGCTCATCAGCCCAGCGGGCAAAGCGAAATATTTCACCGGGGCATTTCCCTCGGCTTGCGGCAAGACGAACTTGTCGATGCTGATCCCGACGATTCCCGGCTGGAAGGTCGAGACCATCGGCGATGACATCGCATGGATGAAGTTCGGCGCCGATGGCCGGCTGTACGCCATCAATCCCGAGTTCGGTTTCTTCGGCGTGGCGCCGGGCACGGGCGTGAAATCGAATCCCAACGCCATGCTCACCGTGGCTCACGATTCTATTTTCACCAATTGCGCGATGACGCTCGACGGCGACGTGTGGTGGGAAGGAATGACCGAACAGAAGCCTTCCCAGTTGGTGGATTGGCTGCGGCGGCCGTGGACACCGGATTCAGGCCGGAAAGCCGCCCATCCCAATGCGCGCTTTACGGCTGCGGCCAAGCAATGCCCCGTGATTGCTCCCGAGTGGGAGGATCCGAAGGGCGTGCCCATTGATGCCATTCTGTTCGGTGGGCGCCGCGCCGGAATTGTTCCGCTGGTCACGGAAGCGTTCAACTGGCAGCATGGCACGTTCCTCGGGGCTACTGCGAGCAGCGAGACTACGGCCGCAATCACCGGCAAAGTCGGCCAGTTGCGCCGCGATCCCATGGCGATGCTTCCGTTCTGCGGCTATCACATGGGCGACTACTTCGCGCACTGGCTCAAGATCGGCGAGCATTCCGACGCCTCCAAGCTGCCGAAGATCTGCTACGTCAACTGGTTTCGCCAGGATAAGAACGGCAGATACCTGTGGCCCGGTTATGGCGAGAACAGCCGGGTGCTGAGATGGATTTTCGAGCGCTGCGACGGCAAAGTGCACGCGAAAGAGACCCCGATCGGGCGAGTTCCCGACCTCGCCGATCTCGACACCACAGGCCTCGACATTAAAGGTGCTTACCTGGACGAACTGCTTAGTGTCGATGTCGAGGGCTGGTTGGCGGAAATTCCGCTGATCAAGGAGCACTTCGCCAAGTTCGGCAGCCATCTTCCGAAGGGCCTGCAGGACGAGGTCGCGGCGCTCGAACAGCGGCTTCAAAAGGCCAAGAAGTAGCGATCAGTCAGGCTTTTTTGATGGCTCGAACGATCGCGACCAGGATAACAGCGCCGAAAATTGCGACTAGAATGTTCGGAATCAATCCGCCGGTCGTAAAGATGCCGAGCATGGCCAAAATCCTGTTTCCGATGAGGGCGCCGACGATCCCGAGCAGAATATCCATCAGCACACCATAGCCCGTGCCCTTCATGATTTTGCCCGTCGCCCAACCGGCAATCAGTCCGACAATGATGATGTACGCCAAGCCCATGCCGAAGAACATAGCCGCCTCCGATAAAGCAGGATGTCTTCCCGTCTGCGTTCCGCCTCAGTAAGGCTGAAACTGTACCACCAATTACCAGCCATGCCCGAGATTTCGTAACCGGTCCACTTAGCGGTCTGTTGGTTTTTGCTGAGAAGGCCTGACTCCTGCAACACCCATCATTCGGCCGGTGATTCCTTTTTCCGCCCGATAAGAAAACAAGAGGTCTGGACTGCAGGCAGTACATTGTGTCGATGGGCTGATGTTCCTTGGCGGGATTCCGGCGTCCATCAACTGGCGGCGGTTGGCTTCGACCAGATCGAGGAAGATTTTCGTTGGGAGTTCGCTGTGTCCCGGAGCCCGCGCCGTCAGAAATAGCAGCGGGTACTTTTCGCGAACCGGATCGGATTCCTTGACTTCACGGAACAAATCCTCCGCATAAGTGAACTGCGATTCGAACTGTTGGCGCACTTCAGGTCCAACATCGTAGCAGCAGGCGTGAATCCCGGGGCCGATGGCCGCTTTAATATTTTTGGGCAGGCTGCCAAAGCAGCGGCGCATTTCTCCCACTCCCTTTTCGACAATGCGCTTGACCGTACCGCGCCATCCTGCATGAAAAACTCCCACGGCCCTCTGCTTGGCGTCGACCAGAATAACCGGCAGGCAATCGGCAGTTTGGATGCCAAGAAGAACGCCAGGCGCGCGGGTGATGAGGCCATCCCCGACCAAAGGCTCTTTCGGCACGCCGTCGACACAGTAGATGAGATCAGAATGAATCTGGCGCAGGGTGACGAGAGGCCACGGCTTCTTGCCGGCGGTGGCGTCGAGTTGCCGCAAGAAAGCCTCTCGATTGCGTTCGACCGCGCTGCTGGAATCCTGTTTGGTGAATCCGAGATTGAGAGTGCGCCCGCCATAAGCGCGTGAAAAGCCGCCGCCTCGCGTGCTAAATCCGTGAATCAGCCACGGAATGCGAGCAAGGGGTTCAGAACGAAGGATGGTCAAGCGAGGCTTTTTGGCGTTCTTAGTTGGCACCAAAACATATTAACAATCGGCCTCGTTAGGAAGTTTAAAGATGCGGCCCTGCTGCGGTCCTGCGCTGGGCGTTCCGTGTGGAGGGTCTCATCGCCGAGTCGAGTAGCGTTATCCCTCGATCAATCCCGGACTGCGTTTGTGCCAATCCGTGGCCTGCTCGTAGGCGTATGCAAGCTGCAGAACTCGATCTTCCCGCCATTGCGGACCGATGATTTGAAGCCCGATCGGAAGGCCTGCGGTGGTGAATCCGCAAGGAACCGAGATTGCGGGCAGTCCCCACACATTTACCGGGCGGGTATTCCGGAGCAGCACCAGTTCGTGCGGACGGAGGAGATCCGGGTCCTTCTTGAGTTCATCGATCGCACCCGCAGGAACCGGCGTAGTAGGTATTACAAGAACGTCCACGTCTTCAAATATTTTGTGGACCTCGCTGCGGATTTGTTTTAGCTCACGGCGCCGCTGCTCAACCTCTGCGACACCAATGTCTTCGCCCCTTCGGATGCGGCGCAACGTTTCCGGTTGGTACAGTTCGGGACTCTGCGAGGCAAACTCCGCGTGGTAGGCGTAGGCCTCCGCAGTTTGCAATGTCCGATCAATAGGCACTTCAATCTCGATCTCGGACAGATTGCAGCCGACGATTCTTAATACGCCTATTGCCTGTTCTACGGCAGAAGCAATTTCCGGGTCGAGGTCTTCGTAGAAAAACTTCCTCGGGACCCCGATCCTCAACTGCTTCACTTCATCGCGAAGACCTGCGACGTAGTCAGGAACCGGCACGTCGGCGCTGTGCGCGTCGTTTGCGTCGTAACCTGCGATCCCCTGCAGTATTGCCGCGGCATCTGAAACCGTGCGCGCGATCGGGCCAATATGATCGAGCGACAGCGAGAGCGGGATTACGCCACGAACGCTGACTCGTCCGTAAGTGGGCTTCAGTCCGACGACTCCGCACAAAGCAGCTGGCTCGCGAATAGAGCCGGCAGTATCCGTTCCAATGGCGCCATATCCAAGACCCGCAGCCGCGGATGCGGCTGAACCTCCTGACGATCCTCCGGCGATGCGCGCGGGATCCCACGGATTATGAACTTCACCGTAGTAGCTGATTATCGAACTGCCGCCGTACGCGAACTCGTGCAAGTTCTGCTTACCTAACAGGACGGCTCCAGCCTCTTTTAGACGCCGGACCACTTCGGCATCTTCCGCCGGGACGCGATCTTTGAACAAGGCGCTGGCGGCGGTAGTGCGGATGCCAGCAGTATCGATAAGATCTTTTAGTGCCAGCGGGATCCCGTGCAGAGGCCCGCGACAATGTCCGCGCAAGATTTCTGCTTCGGCGGTGCGCGCCTGGGTTAGAGCCAACTCGGCGGTTACGGTGATGAAGGCATTCAGCGTGGGGTTGAGCTTCTCGATCTGCGCGAGGCAGCTCTTCGTCAGCTCAACGGGCGACAACGCCCTTTTACACAACAACTCGCTGCTTTCCACGATAGATGTGAGCACGGTCCGTCTTCCTGATGGCAGCCTAGCGGAATCAATTATCGCCTGAGGTCACTCTCGCATCGCTCAAAAAGCCTATAATCTTTTCTTTGCGTTTGGGGGAGGCGCAAGAATTACGCCATGGCACAGATGACTGCAACTCCCGTCGCAACACATGGATTCCTCCTCGATGGTAAATGGATTGAGGATGGCAACGCAGTCGAGATTCGAGCTCCCTACGATGGCAGTGTTGTCGGCCGCGTGTTTCAAGGGAAGCGCGAGCACGCCGAGGCGGCTATCGCGGCCGCGGTAAAAGCTTTCGGTACTACTCGAAGGCTTCCGGCATTTGAACGGCAACGCGTGCTACGCCGGGTGGCCGAGAATATCGCCCACCGCAAGGAAGAGTTTGCCCACACTTTGGCCCAGGAAGCGGGCAAACCGATTAAGGCAGCGCGAAGTGAAGTGGAACGATCCGTGTTTACATTCACTGTAGCTGCCGAAGAGAGCACGCGCATCTACGGCGAATATCTGCCGCTCGATTGGCAGGAATTTACTGCGGGCCGTTGGGGAATTGTGCGCCGTTTTCCTTTGGGACCGATCGCCGGGATCACGCCGTTCAATTTTCCACTCAATCTGGTGGCGCACAAGGTCGCTCCCGCGATTGCCTGTGGCTGCACGATGGTGCTGAAGCCGGCTCCGCAGACGCCGCTAACGGCCTTGCTTATGGCTGAGGCGGTGCAGCAGGCTGGCTGGCCGGACGGTGCTCTGAACGTTCTTCCGCTCTCCAACGAGGACGCTGGTCTGCTGGTAATCGATGAGCGCCTGAAACTGATCAGCTTTACGGGCAGCGCGGCGGTGGGCTGGGATATCAAAAGCCGAGCGGGCAAGAAGAAGGTCACGCTCGAGTTGGGAGGAAATGCGGGCGTCATCGTTCACAGTGATGCTGATCTGACTTACGCGGCCGAGCGGTGCGTGACTGGTGGTTTCGCTTATGCCGGACAATCTTGTATTTCGGTACAGCGCATCCTGGTCGAGCGGTCGGTGCTCGAAAGATTTGCAGACCTTTTTGTCGCCGGGGTCAGGAAACTGAAGACGGGGGATCCGCTGGAAGAGTCAACCGATGTTGGCCCGCTGATTCGCGAAAGCGATGCTATCCGCGCGAGTGATTGGATTCAGGAGGCTGTCCGTGGCGGTGCCCGCTTGCTTTGCGGGGGACAACGTCAGGGTTCAATACTCGAACCGACCGTCCTGACCCGGACACGCCCGGACATGAAGGTGAATTGCCAGGAAATTTTTGCTCCGGTCGTCACTATCGAGTCTTATGACGATTTTTCTGATGCCTTGAAGCAGATTAATAATTCTCCGTACGGCTTGCAGGCAGGGATTTTCACACGGGATGCCAAGCTGTTATTCAGTGCCTACGAAGAACTCGAAGTCGGGGCGTTGATGGCCGGGGACGTGCCGACGTTTCGAATTGATCACATGCCTTACGGCGGTATCAAGGAATCGGGATCAGGGCGTGAAGGCTTACGTTACGCGATCGAGGACATGACTGAACCAAAGTTGCTCGTCATGAACCTGCGGTAAGTTCGTTCGTCTCATCCGAGGTATCGGGTTGCAATAAGACTTTCGAAGTAGAGCGTAAGGATGCGATTTTGTTAAACTTTTCGGCAGGCTCTTCCTGATGCGATAATTTTGTTCGATTACGCTGGAATTGAATTGTTGCTCAATCACAATGAGTCGCGAACTGCTATAATCACGAGTTTTCATGTGCGACATCACAGCCCTCTGTGACTGCTTGCTCCGAACAGCGCGGTATTGAACTGGGGATGAAGTTCGACATCCCTGCTGCACTGAAAGTCGATGCAGATTTTTCATCGCAGTACGAACACAATCTCCCGTGCCACGATTTACGGGGCAGTATTTCTGGTCTCGGCCTTGCTGTGGGCGCTGCTCGAACTGCAACGGTCGCCCTACATCACTTACGCCAAAGTGGTGCGGCCTCAACCTGTTCCCTTTAGCCATCAGCACCATGTTGGCGGGTTGGGCATTGACTGCCGCTATTGCCACACTTCGGTTGAGAAATCTTCGTTCGCCGGGATTCCTCCAACCAAGACCTGTATGAACTGCCATTCGCAAATTTGGACGGGGGCGCCGTTGCTCGAACCGGTGCGCGAGAGCTTTCGCACCGGCAAGTCCCTGGTATGGACGCGAGTCAACGATCTCCCGGATTTCGTTTACTTCGACCACAGCATTCACGTCAACAAGGGCGTGGGCTGTAACACCTGCCACGGTCCAGTCGACCAGATGCCGCTGATGTTCAACTACGCTTCCCTGCAAATGGAGTGGTGCCTGGATTGCCATCGCGCACCAGAGAAAAATCTGCGGCCTCGCGACCAGGTGTTTAATATGCGCTACGAGCAGCCGTCGAGCGACAAACCCGTGGTGCTGGACGGGAAGGTTTATACGGATCAGCTTTCGCTAGGCTCGGATTTGGTGAAGAAGTATAAGTTGCGAACGGTGACGGACATTACGAGTTGTTCGACGTGTCACCGGTGAAGTTCGAATAAGAAAATGGAAGAGCAGAACAATAAGCAGCATCGCGAGGAGGTTTGTCCGGGCAAGAAGGACAAGCTCGATCTACAAACAGCTCGCGCCCAAATCGCCGGGACGAAAGGTCCGGAATATTGGCGAAGCCTGGAAGAACTCGCCGGCAGCGCCGAGTTTCAGGAGATGATGCATCGGGAGTTTCCTAAGGGCGCGTCAGAATGGTTAGACTCGGTTTCGCGCCGCGGTTTCCTGAAGCTGATGGGGGCTTCGCTGGCAATGGCTGGAATGACGGCCTGCACCAAACAGCCGCTGGAGCCGATTGTTCCCTATGTGCGGCAGCCGGAAGCGGTAATTCCCGGCGTTCCGATGTTCTATGCCACAGCTTTCACGCTGGGCGGATACGCGAGTCCGATTCTTGTCGAAAGTCATCTCTATCGTCCGACCAAGATTGAAGGCAACGCGCAGCATCCCGCCAGCCTTGGCGGAACGGACGTGTTCGCACAGGCCTCGATCCTCGGCATGTATGACCCCGACCGCTCGCAGACCATCGCGTATTTGGGCGACGTGCGCACCTGGGGAGGATTCCTCGAAGCGCTCCGCGGACCGCTCAACGCGCAGAAAGCCGTGCAGGGAGCGGGCATCCGCATCCTGACGCGAACGGTCTCTTCACCCGCGCTGGCTGATCAATTACGGTCGGTGCTCAAGTTGTATCCGCAAGCGAAGTGGCATGTGTACGAGCCGGTGAATCGCGACAATGTGCTCGAAGGCGCGAAGATGGCCTTTGGCCAGCCGGTGGAAACGCAGTACAAGCTAGAGAATGCCGATGTGATCGTCTCGCTCGACGCCGATTTCTTGTACGCCGGATTTCCGGGAAGCACGCGTTACATCCGCGATTTCGCGCAGCGCCGCAATCCCGATGCCGGCAACATGAACCGCCTGTATGTGATCGAGAGCACGATGAGTTCGACCGGGGCGAAGTCGGATCACCGGTTGCCGTTGCGGGCGGTTGACATTGAGATTTTTGCTCGCGACTTGCAAAGGCAGTGGCAATCGAAGGGCGACGTTATAGCGGTCGAGGGACCTGGCTCTCAGGCAACTTGGGCTCTTAAACACGAATACTTGGAGATGGTTTCGTCCGTCGCCGGGGACCTGAAATCTCATAGTGGGTCGAGCGTCATCATCGTCGGCGATCACCAGCCTCCGGCAGTTCACGCTTTGGCGCATGCAATCAATCAGACTCTGGGCAATGTCGGTAAGACCGTTTTCTATACCGATCCCGTCGACGCGAACCCAGTCGATCAATTCGACTCGCTCAAAGATCTCGTCACTGACATGCGCGCCGGCAAAGTAGACATGCTGTTCATCCTGGGCGGGAATCCAGCCTACGATGCACCTGCCGACCTTGGTTTCGCCGATGCGCTAAAGAACACGAATATTCCGATGCGGGTGCATCTCGGGCTCTATCAGGACGAGACTGCAGAGCTCTGCCAGTGGCATGTGAACGAGGCGCATTACCTTGAATCCTGGGGCGACTCTCGTGCCTACGACGGAACCGTCAGCATCGTGCAACCGCTGATTGCTCCGCTCTACGGCGGCAAGAGTGCGTATGAACTTACCGCGCTGCTTGCGGGGCAAGCCGAGGCCACGGGCCACGAAGTCGTACAAGGCTATTGGAAGAAGCAGCACCCAGGCGCGGACTTCGACGCCTTCTGGCGAAAGTCACTGCACGACGGATGGATTGACGGAACAACGTTTGCACTAAAGTCAGTCAGCCTAAAATCGGCGGCCTTTACGCCGTCGCCAGTCAACGATGCGAAAGCCATCGAGATCAACTTCCGCCGCGACCCCTGCGTTTATGACGGTTGCTTCTCCAATAACGGCTGGCTGCAGGAACTGCCCAAACCGATGTCGAAGATGACCTGGGACAACCCAGTGCTCATCGGGCCGGCCATGGCCACGCGGATGGGGCTGAAGAGCGAGGACTTGGTCCATCTGGAATTGAATGGCAAGAAGGTGACCGCCCCAATCTGGATTCAAGCCGGCCATCCTGACAATTCGGTCACCGTTTTCCTGGGCTACGGACGCAAGCGCGCAGGCCGAGCCGGGACCGGCGCCGGTTTCGATATGTACCCGCTTCGTGGCAGCTCAACGCCATGGTTCACCAGCGGCGTAAATATCACCAAGGCTGGCGGCACTTACAAGCTGGCTACGACTCAGGGCTACCAGACGATGGACACGCCGGAAGGCTCGCGCCCGCAGGTGCGCTCTGCGAGTCTCGATGAGTATCGCAAGGAGCCAGGATTTGCGAGGGAAGAACAATCTCCGGCAGAGCTGACTTTGTATAAACCGTATCCGTATGACAAGGAACTCTACGCCTGGGGCATGGCAATCGATTTGAATGCTTGCGTGGGCTGCAACAACTGCATGGTCGCTTGCCAGTCGGAAAACAACATTGCCGTGGTCGGCAAGGAGCAAGTTGTCATCGGCCGCCACATGCACTGGCTTCGCGTGGATGCCTACTACCAGGGCGACCGCGACAATCCCAAAGCGTATTTCCAGCCCGTTCCTTGCATGCAATGTGAGAACGCCCCTTGCGAGGTCGTCTGTCCCGTGGGCGCGACCGTACACAGTACCGAAGGCCTGAATGACATGGTCTACAACCGCTGCGTGGGTACGCGCTATTGTTCTAACAACTGTCCATACAAAGTGCGGCGCTTTAATTTCCTCCTCTTTCAAGATTGGGAGACGCCGCAACTCAAGATGATGCGCAATCCCGACGTCACGGTGCGCAGCCGCGGCGTCATGGAAAAGTGCACCTACTGCATCCAACGCATTACCCAGCACCGCATTGATTCCGAGCGCGAGAACCGCACGATCCAGGACGGTGAACTGCAGACGGCCTGCCAGCAATCTTGCCCAGCCGATGCGATCACCTTTGGCAATATCAACGATCCCAACAGCCGGGTTTCGAAGCTCAAGGCGATCCCGCGCAACTATGGTTTGCTGGCCGACCTGAATACGCGGCCCCGAACCACATATTTGGCCGAGATTCGCAATCCGAATCCGGAGTTGGAAAGTTAGGCGGAGCACGATCGAGAGATGGACGAGCCAAGACAACCCGCGGCGATCGAACGAGCACCGGTCATCGAGCCCGGATACACCTTCGGCACGGTCACCGACAAGATCAGCTCGATAGTCCTCACGCGCCCCACTTCCAACGGTTGGTTTCTTGGTTTTGGCATCACTTTTCTGCTCACGATGATGATGTTGTTCGCCGTCGGATATTTATTTGTCCGCGGCGTTGGCATTTGGGGCGTAACGATCCCGATCGGCTGGGGCTTCGCCATCGTGAACTTCGTGTGGTGGATTGGAATTGGGCATGCCGGCACGCTGATCTCGGCCATCCTACTGTTGTTGCGCCAATCCTGGCGCAATTCGATTAACCGGTTTGCCGAAGCCATGACATTGTTCGCCGTGTCGGCTGCTGGCCTTTTTCCCCTGATTCACGTGGGCCGTCCCTGGCTCGCGTATTGGCTTTTTCCTTATCCCAACACCATGAAGGTGTGGCCGCAGTTCCGTAGTCCGCTGGTTTGGGACGTCTTTGCCGTCTCCACCTACGCAACGATTTCCCTATTGTTCTGGTTCATCGGACTGGTTCCAGATCTGGCCACGCTGCGGGATCGATCCACCAATCGCGCCGCGCAAATCATCTACGGAATGTTGGCTCTGGGCTGGCGCGGTTCGGCGCGGCATTGGCATCGCTATGAGACTGCCTATTTGCTGCTCGCCGGACTCGCGACTCCGCTGGTGCTCTCAGTTCACACCGTAGTCAGTTTCGATTTCGCGGTTGCAATCGTTCCCGGCTGGCATACGACCATCTTTCCTCCCTACTTCGTTGCCGGCGCGATTTATTCCGGCTTCGCCATGGTGCTGATGCTGGCCATTCCCATCCGAAAGTTCTACGGCCTCGAAGACTTCATCACCGAACGCCATTTGCAGAATTCGGCAAAAGTCATGTTGGCCACCGGCTTGATTGTGGCTTATGGCTACGCCATTGAAGGGTTCATGGGTTGGTATAGCGGGAACCGCTACGATGCATTCCTCCTCTGGAACCGCCTGCACGGCCCATATGCTCCCTGGTACTTAGCGCTGTTGGCTTGCAATATCTTTGTCCCGCAGGTGTTATGGATCCGCAAGCTACGAACCAGTCCAACTGCCTTGTTCCTTATATCCGGAGTCATCCTGGTCGGGATGTGGCTGGAGCGATTCATCATTGTGGTGGTAAGCCTGCATCGTGATTTCCTGACGTCGTCCTGGGGAATGTATTACCCAACGCGCTGGGACTGGATGACCTACATTGGCACCATCGGAATGTTCCTGGCCGCCATGTTCCTGTTCGTGCGCATCCTGCCGATGATCTCGATCTTCGAAATGCGCACCTTGCTGCCCGAAGCGGAGGTGAAGGAATGAAACGCACTCCCGTTTACGGAATGATGGCCGAGTTTGATTCCGCCCAACACTTGGTGGACGCGGCTCATCGCACCCACGAAGCCGGTTATCTGAAAATCGACGCCTACAGTCCGTTTCCCGTGGAAGGCTTGGCGGAGGCCATTGGGTTTCATAAGAACAGCGTTCCGCTCGTCGTGCTGATCGGTGGATTGCTGGGAGGTTTGTCGGGATACGCCCTGCAGTACTGGATTTCAGTTGTGAGTTACCCGATCAATGTGGGAGGCAAACCTTATCACTCCTGGCCGGCATTCATTGTGGTGACTTTCGAGATGACGATTCTGTTCGGGGGGATTTTTGCGGTGTTTGGCATGCTGGCATTGAACGGTCTCCCTATGCCGTACCATCCCGTTTTCAATGTGCCACGCTTCGCCTTCGCGACCAAAGATCGCTTTTTCCTGATCGTGTTTTCTACCGATCCCAAGTACAGTCCGAGCGAAACCCGCCGATTTCTTGAGGGCCTGGCTCCGCGATCGATTTCGGAGGTGCCCAGCTGAAGCCATGCTGAGCCTTCGCAAAATCTCGCCGAAAATGGAGGCTGGGCGTCCTCGCCCGGCGGGACCGGCAAGATGCAAGTACTCCATCCTTTTGGCCACGCTGATCCTGGCCGGATGCCGCCAGGATATGCAAGACCAACCTCGCTTCAAGCCGCTGGCCAAGAGTGACTTTTATGCGGACTTGCGCTCGGCCCGGCCTCCGGTCGAAGGGACGGTGGCACGCGGACAGTTGGCTGAAGACGTGTATTTCTATACGGGAAAACTCGGTAACAGTCCCGGCGATTACATGCCTTTCCCTGTCACCGAGGATGTGCTCGCCCGCGGCCGTGAGCGCTTCAATATTTACTGCGCTCCCTGTCACTCCCGCCTCGGCGATGGCAACGGGATGATCGTGCAGCGAGGCTTTCGTGCTCCTCCGTCTTATCACACCGAACGCTTGCGCAAAGCGCCGTTGGGATACTTCTTCGATGTGATGACCGAAGGATTTGGCGCGATGCCGGAGTATGCCTCGCAAATTCCACCCCGCGATCGCTGGTGCATTGTGGCTTACATCCGAGCTCTGCAGTTGAGCCAGGGAGCGACTATGAGCGATGTAGCGCCGGGACAGAAAGTTCCGTCCGAGGCGCCAGTGTTTCGCGGCGACCCCGGTTCGGGGGCAACTTTGCCCGAACTCCAGCCCGCTGATAGTGGCGAACAAGGAGCCGAGTCGAAATGACCGCGCATGCGAACAATCTGGACCTGATGGCACCGCCGGTGGTGAAGACCATCCAACGGCGCTCGCTTATTATCGGCCTCATTTTCGCCGCCATCTCCCTGGTCGTCGCGTTCGTTCGTCCGGACGAGTTCTTCCGGGCGTACCTGCTCGGCTACATGTGCTGGCTTGGAGTCACTCTTGGATCGATGGCGATTCTCATGATCCGGCACCTCACCGGCGGCGGATGGGGCATGGTGATCCGCAGGATACTGGGCGCAGCCATGCGGTGTTTGCCACTGATGGCAGTGCTGTTCATTCCAATCCTTCTCGGAATGCCAAAACTCTACGTGTGGGCGCGGCCGCTGGATTCCATCGCGGACCAACATCTCCGCGAACATTTGCAGGATCTCGCCAAGTCCTACCTGAATGTCCAAGGGTTCATCATTCGCGCGATAATTTACCTTGGCATCTGGAATCTGTTGTCGTTTTTGCTCACCAGATGGTCGAAGGAACAGGACAGTGCTTCATCGCGCGACAACACCGCGCGTTTCAAGGCGGTAAGCGGACCAGGCCTGATTCTCTACGCATTCACCATTTCATTCGCCGCCATCGACTGGATAATGTCCATCGACCCGAGTTGGATTTCCACGATCTATGGATTGTTAATCCTCATCGGCGAATTGCTTTCGGCGATGTGTTTCGCCGTTGTCGTGGAGCGAATTCTGGTGAACTACAAGCCGATGTCAGAACTGTTGAAACCTGATTTCGTCCATGACCACGGAAAGTGGATGCTGACTTTCATTATGGTCTGGGCCTACTTTGCATTCTCGCAGTGGCTCATCATCTGGGCGGGAAACTTGCCGGAAGAAATCACCTGGTACATGAGGAGATTGAACGGCGGCTGGGGATTCGTTGGACTGTTCCTCGTAATATTCCAGTTCGCTGTGCCTTTCGTGCTCTTACTTTCGCGCCCCTTCAAACGCGACGTACGGCGCTTGGTCTGGCTCGCAACCTGGATCATGGTCATGCGCTACCTTGATCTTTTCTGGATCATAGAGCCCAACTTTTCAAAAACATTGAGCCTCACCTTGGCGGATGTAGTGGTCCCGGTAGCGATTGGTGGATTTTGGCTGGCTTACTTCTTCCGCAATTTAAGTTCTCTGCCGCTTCTGCCCGCCTACGATGTGGCCGCGAGCGAGGTATTGGAACCAGCACATGAGTGAGGACCTAAAACACGTGCACGGGGAAGAAGGCTTCGAGCGGCAGGACCTGAGCGCCCAGGCAATCTATGCGTTCCTGATCAGCCTGGTTGTGGGAGGAGTGCTGGTTTATCTGGTGGTTTTGGGCCTGTACAAATTTATGGATGCGCGCCAGAGAGCACGTCACCCTCAGCAGAGCCCACTGGTGCAGCAGGTGGACATCAATACCCGTATCGTATCGCCGGACGAGATCAAAAAGTTTCCCGAACCGCGCTTGGAGCGAAACGAGCGAATTGAGATCAACGATTTCCGGCTGAAAGAAGAGCAAACGCTAAACAGCTATGGCTGGGTCGACGAAAAGTCAGGAGTAGTTCATATTCCGATCGAGCGAGCCATGGAGTTGGTAGCGCAACGCGGACTGCCGACTACGCCGAAAGCGGGAACGGTTCCACCGTCCGCGGTGAATGTTGCGAATCAAGCCGCGGAACGTTCAGACACGAGCGGTACATCGCGTCAGACCAAGCCACCAGGGTCGAAGTAATGGAAAGGAATTGGCAGTGCGCAGTCCAGTAAGGTCGAGCATTTCGAGGTTGATCACGGCGGCAGTGTTGTCGGCGTGTGCACTCAGCTCGTCTTCGTGGGGCCAGGGTATGACGCAGGGCATCCTGTCGCCGCCTGCGAACGTGCGTCCGCCCGGATTGAAGAACGTGGGCATTGAGCAGCGGTTGAACGATCAGATTCCGCCCAGCCTCACCTTTCGCGATGAAACAGGGAAGGCGGTCCAGTTGGGAGACTATTTTGGCAAGAAGCCGATGATTCTGAATCTGGTTTACTACCAATGCCCGATGTTGTGCGGAGAAGTGTTGAGCGGACTCGAAAGCGCACTGCGGGTATTGAAGTTCGACGTGGGAAAGGAGTTTGACGTTCTCACAGTGAGTTTCGATCCTAAAGAAACTCCAGAGATGGCATCCGCAAAGAAAGCAGAGTACTTGAAACGCTACGGGCGCCCCGGTGCGGCACAGGGCTGGCATTTTTTGACCGGACCAGCCGCCTCGATCGATGCGCTCACCAAGGCGGCGGGATTCCAGTATCAGTACGATCCCCGGAGCGGCCAGTTTGCTCATGCGACGGCAATTATGGTGCTGACGCCGGAGGGAAAAATCGCTCAATACTATTACGGAGTCGAGTTTGCTCCCAAGGATCTCCGCCTGGGACTGATTCAGGCGTCAGAGAATAAAATCGGCACGGTGGTTGATCAGGTATTGCTCTATTGCTATCACTACGACCCGAACACGGGGAAGTATGGAGCGATCATCAGCAGGATTTTGCAACTGGCAGCAGGCGCTACGGTGCTGATCCTCGGGACATTCCTCATCGTGATGTTCCGAATGAATTCGACCGTTGCGAGGAATCGGCCGCCGGCCAAAGACCAACGAGCGACGACTAATTATGTTCGATAACTTTCCACTTTGGCCTGTTCGCGCCGCTGCCGGGGCCGGCAATGTAGACGCACTCTACATTTTTCTGCTGGCGTTGTCGGCGTTCATGTGCGCGGCCATCTTCACGATGATCCTGGTGTTTGCGACGAAGTATCGTCAGCGCCGCGGAGTCGAAGCGGAGCAGATTGATGGCTCGTCCGCATTGGAAATAACCTGGTCGATAATTCCTCTCGGAATTTTCATGGTTATTTTCCTTTGGGGCGCGGTCATTTACTTCCATGAGCGAACTCCACCCCAGGGAGCTTCTGAAGTCTATGTCGTCGCCAAGCAGTGGATGTGGAAGCTCCAACACCAGGAGGGTCAGCGCGAGATTAACGAACTACATGTGCCGGTAGGGCGCGACGTCAGACTCATTATGACTTCGCAGGACGTGATCCACAGCTTTTATGTTCCCGCTTTCCGGATCAAGCAGGACGTAATACCGGGGCGCTACACAACCGCATGGTTCCGCGCGACCAAGCCAGGTGTCTATCATCTGTTTTGCTCGCAATATTGCGGCACCATGCACTCAGGCATGATCGGACAAGTGGTGGTCATGGAACCGGCGCAATACCAGGCATGGCTCTCTGGTGGCGGCACCACCGGATCGCTTGCAGCCAGCGGCGAAAGTCTTTTTCAGCAATTGGGTTGCCCCACCTGCCATCGCTCCGATACGCAGGGCCGCGGACCCAACCTGGTCGGAATCTTTGGCAAGCCCGTGCAACTCGAAGATGGGCGAACCGTCGTGGCCGATGAAAACTATATTCGCGAATCAATCTTGAGTCCAAGCGCGAAAATCGTCAGCGGATTCAAGCCAATCATGCCGGTTTTTCAGGGACTCGTGGGCGAGGAACAGTTGAATGCGTTGGTGGCATATATCAAGTCGTTGAGCCCGGGTCCGTCAGGTGCGGAAGGCAAACCCAGCCCTGCTGCCGTCGGCACGAGTTCGCAAAACCCTAAGGAATAGCAATGGCTACCGTAGCAGTTACTGCTGAACGCGAAAATTATCTGAATCAGGAATACGGCATCCGCTCATGGCTCCTGACCACGGACCATAAGCGCATCGCGCTTCTGTACCTGGCTTCGATCACGTTCTTCTTTTTCGTCGGAGGATTCTTTGCCCTCCTGATCCGGCTCGAATTGTTAACCCCGGCAGGCGATCTGGTGCAGGCAGATACATACAACAAGCTCTTCTCCATGCACGGCCAGGTGATGATTTTCTTCTTTCTGATTCCTTCCATCCCCGCTGTGCTGGGGAATTTTCTTGTTCCCTTGATGATCGGCGCCAAGGACCTGGCGTTTCCGCGTATCAATCTGCTGAGCTGGTACCTATACATCATTGCCGGAGTCATCTACGTTCACTGCATCCTCACCGGCGGCGTAGACACTGGTTGGACTTTCTACACGCCCTTCAGCACGGCTTTCAGCAATACCAGCGTGATTGAGGCGGGAATCGCAATCTTCATCGCGGGATTCTCCTCCATCCTCACGGGCCTCAACTTCGTCGTAACTATTCATCGGATGCGAGCACCGGGTATGACATGGTCTCGGTTGCCGCTCTTCATCTGGGCGCACTACGCCACCAGCATCATTCAGTTGCTCGGAACACCGGTGCTTGCGATCACGCTGCTGCTGGTGGTGTTCGAACGCGCTTTCAATCTGGGCATCTTCGATCCAAACCGCGGCGGCGACCCGCTATTGTTTCAACACCTCTTCTGGTTCTACTCTCATCCGGCGGTTTACATCATGATTCTGCCGGCGATGGCGGTCGAGAGCGAAGTAGTCGCATGTTTCACGCGCAAACGCATTTTTGGATACAACTTCGTAGCGATGTCGAGTATTGCGATTGCGGTCTTCGGATTTCTGGTCTGGGCCCACCACATGTTTGTCGCCGGCATTTCGCTCTATTCGGCGCTGATCTTTTCGATCCTCAGCTATTTGGTTGCGGTCCCCTCCGCGATCAAAGTATTCAACTGGACCGCGACTATGTACAAAGGTTCGATTTCATTTACCACTCCTATGTTGTATGCATTTGGTTTCATTGGTCTGTTCACCATGGGTGGTCTGACCGGCCTGTTCCTGTCCGCGCTGGGAATCGATGTGCACGTGCACGACACTTATTTCGTCATCGCCCACTTCCACTACATCATGGTCGGTGGCGCGGTGATGGGTTATCTCGGTGGCCTGCACTTCTGGTGGCCGAAGATCTCCGGGCGCATGTATCCGGAAGGGTGGGGAAGGCTGGCAGCGCTACTCGTATTCGCTGGCTTCAACCTGACCTTCTTCCCGCAATTTATTCTCGGCTACATGGGAATGCCCCGGCGCTACTGGCAATATCCACCAGAGTTCCAGGTCTTGAATGTGCTCTCGACCGCCGGCTCAACCATACTGGCAGTCGGATACGTTCTGCCAATGATCTATTTCCTGTGGTCGATGCGCTACGGAAAGATTGCCACGGATAACCCGTGGGGCGCTGCCGGGCTGGAATGGAAGACCACTTCGCCGCCGCCTACTTTCAATTTCGAGGAAGGGCCAGAAGTGACGTGGGAAGCTTACAACTACGAAGAGATCCCTGCTCCCGCGGAGGTGTCTGTTGAGCGATAGCCCGATCGCGGTCGAGCAACACGGCCCCGAACTGCTGCACCACTTTGCCGACGCGGAGCAGCAGCGCGATGCTGCGACTCTCGGAATGTGGTTGTTCCTGGCCACCGAGATCATGTTTTTCGGCGGCATGTTCTGCGCCTATCTGATTTATCGCTTTTGGTATTACAACGAATTTGCCGCCGGCAGTCGCAGCCTGGATATTTGGCTGGGCACCATCAATACAGCCGTCCTCATTTGCAGCAGCCTGACCGTAGCACTGGGCGTGCGCGCAGCACAGATGGGCAAACGCAAATTGCTGGTCTTTCTGTTGCTTTTGACCATCGTATTCGGCTTTGCCTTCCTTGGCATTAAGGGAGTCGAGTGGTACGACAAATACAAAGAGCATCACATCCCGGGGAACTCCTTCAACGTAGACGACCTGGTGAGGGATTATCCCCAGCTCCACATCGACCCGCGGCACGAGCAAATCTACTTCTCGCTGTACTTTGCTATGACCGGGTTGCACGCCCTGCACATGATCATTGGAGTGGGCCTTTTTGTTTTCCTGACCTACTATGCGTGGAAGGGACGCTACACCCCAAAGTATTACACTCCCGTCGAAATCGGCGGCCTGTACTGGCACTTCGTGGATATTGTCTGGATTTACCTTTTCCCGCTGCTGTATTTGATCGACCGACACCGATAAGGGTGAACAGCCATGTCTGAGCACATAATGTCAAGCAAGTTTTACTACGCGATCTGGATCGCCCTGTTGTGTCTGACTGTCATTACCGCTGCGGTTTCCTTCGTCGACCTGGGGCCGTTCAACGCGGTCGTGGCGCTGGTGATCGCTACGGTCAAGGCTCTGCTCGTAGTTTTGTTCTTTATGCACGTCAAGTACACCAGTGAAAAACTGACCAAGATCGTGATTGTCTCCGCGATTTTCTGGCTGTTCCTTTTGCTGGCGCTCAGCATGGCCGACTACGCCACGCGTCTCTGGACCTGATGCAGTCCCGCACTTCCAATGCAGATTTGGGATATACTCCGCTCTCTGCACAGCTTTTTACCGAGGGCTGGGCGGACGAGGTGACCTATGGCGTTCTGCAATTCTTGCGGCACAACTCTGGAAGCCGGCGCAAAATTCTGTCCTAAGTGTGGTGCCGCCATACCCATGGCCGCTGCTATCGGAGCCACCGCACCATCTGCCCCGGTGACGCCGCCTCAAGGGAGCAGCGCGCTCAAAGTCATTTTGATACTTGTAGCCGGCGTCATCGTGCTAGGTGTTCTAGGAATTGGAACGCTCGTGTTTGTCATCCACCGTGTCGCGCACAATAGTCGCATAAGAAATAGAGACGGCAATGTTCAGGTGGAAACTCCCTTCGGCTCGGTACAGAGCACGAACAATCCCGACGAAGCCGTCCGCAATCTCGGCATCGACCCGTATCCTGGCGCGCGCGTCCTACAGGGGAATAGCGCCACCATCGGAGGAATGCACACCGTCTCGGCACAATTCGAGAGCGACGATTCAACAGATAAAGTGGCGGCGTTCTACTCGTCAAAACTTCCAAATGCCTCCGTCAACACGAAGGATCAGAATCACTACACGATTGTCTCCACGGACAAGAAAAATATCGTCACGATCAACATTGCGCCGGAAGGCAGTAAGACCCGGATAAACATTGCAACTGTGACTGGCAAGAACGTGACCGGCAGCAACTCCTCCTAGCGTCTCCCGCTACATGCCAAGCAACTTCGCCGACCTCGCGAGTGCCGCCAAATCTGCCGTAGTGGATGCGAGTGGACTTGCCTCTGCCCTCGGCCGCCACGTGCGTGGTGACGTTCGCTTCGACGATGGAAGTCGCGCTCTCTACGCTACCGACGGATCCAACTATCGCCAGGTTCCCATCGGAGTAGTTCTGCCCCGCGATATCGACGATGTCATCGCGACCATTTCTCTGGCTCGCGAATATGGCGCGCCGATTCTCTGCCGGGGCGGCGGAACCTCGCTCGCCGGACAGTGCTGCAACGTCGCCGTGGTGCTCGATTTCACGAAGTACATGGACGCCATCCTCGAGATTGATCCGGCACGCCGGATTGCGCGGGTCCAGCCTGGCGTAGTCCTCGATAGGCTGCGAAACGCCGCGGAAAAACACCAGCTGACGTTTGGACCCGATCCCGCCAGCCACGACCGATGCACCCTGGGCGGCATGATAGGAAACAATTCATGCGGCGTGCACTCAGTCATGGCAGGCAAAACTGATGACAACATCGACGAACTCGAAATTCTTACCTACGATAGCTTGCGCATGCGGGTAGGCCAGACCAGCGACGGAGAGGTCGAGAAGATCATTGCCGAAGGCGGTCGTCGTGGGGAAATTTATTCCGGCTTAAAGAGGTTGCGCAATACATATTCCAGTCTCATCCAAAAACGTTACCCAAATATTCCGCGCCGCGTGTCCGGCTACAACCTGAATTATCTGCTCCCGGAAAACGGCTTCCACGTGGCACGCGCTCTGGTGGGATCGGAAGGCACCTGCGTCACCGTGCTCGAAGCGTCCTGCCGGCTGGTGGAGAGTCCGCAGGAACGCGTGTTACTCGTCATCGCATATCCCGATATCTTTCAGTGCGCCGATCGCGTACCGGAGATCATGGCTCATCATCCGATCGGCCTCGAAGCCGTGGATAGTCTGCTGGTCGAATTCACCAGGCGAAGGCATCTGAATGCGGACGGGCTTGCTCTTCTGCCTCAAGGTGGTGGTTGGCTGTTCGCCGAATTCGGCGCGAGCACTGCCGCGGAAGCCGAATCTCAAGCCCGCAATCTCATGCGCGCCCTAAGCCAGAGTACGAGTCCGCCAAAGATGAGACTGTTCCCGGATCGACAACAAGCGAAGCGCGTCTGGGACGTGCGCGAATCGGCTCTGGGAGCCATCTCCCACGTGCCAGGGGAGCCCCCCGGCTGGGAGGGCTGGGAAGATTCCGCCGTCACTCCCGAAGAGCTCGGCAGCTATCTGCGCGATCTCTGCAAACTGATGAAGGGCTACGGCTACCGCAGCGCTCTCTACGGACATTTCGGACACGCCTGTCTGCACATGCGGATCAACTTCGATCTCGAGTCCAAGCAAGGTATCGCCAACTTCCGCAAGTTTATGGAGGAGGCAGCAGATTTGGTCGTCAGCTATGGTGGCTCGCTGTCCGGGGAACACGGCGACGGGCAAGCGCGTGCGGAGTTGTTACCGAAAATGTTTGGTCCGGAACTGGTACAGGCATTCCGCGAGTTCAAAGCGCTATGGGATCCGGAATGGAAAATGAATCCGGGCAAGATAGTTGAGCCCTACAAGCTGGATGAGAATCTGCGTCTGGGCGCCGACTACAAGCCGTGGAAGCCACCGACGCACTTTCAATTTCCGGAGGATCAAGGCAGTCTGGCAAATGCCACGCTGCGTTGCGTGGGCGTGGGGAAATGCCGCCACGATGAAGGCGGAGTGATGTGTCCCAGCTTCCGTGTGACTCGCGAAGAGGAGCATTCAACCCGAGGCCGAGCCCACCTGCTCTGGGAGATGACCAAGCGCGACCTAATAAAGGACGGGTGGCGCGATCAGCACGTGAAGGACTCGCTCGATTTGTGTCTTGCCTGCAAAGGATGTAAGAGCGATTGCCCGGTCGGCGTCGATGTGGCCACCTACAAATCAGAGTTCCTGGCCCACTACTACGAAGGACATCGCCGTCCACGCAGTGCTTACGCCTTCGGAAATATCGACATCTGGGCTCGGCTTGCGTCAAAGGCGCCGGGACTGTTCAATCTGACCACACAACTACCTTTGCTCCGCGATATCTCTAAGCTCGTTGCAGGTATTCCGCGGGAACGTAGCATTCCTGCCTTCGCACCACAAACCTTCCGTGATTGGTTCAGCCGTCGAGAGCGCGGCAATCCACAAGCAATGCCCGTGCTCCTCTGGCCGGACACATTTAACAACTACTTCCTCCCTGATACCGCCAAGGCTGCAGTGGAGGTTCTGGAATCCGCTGGCTACCGGGTAAAGCTGCCCCAAGCCAATCTGTGCTGTGGACGTCCGCTCTACGATTGGGGAATGTTAGACCGCGCCAAGAATTTGCTGCTCAAGATTCTTAGCACGCTGGAAGTCGAAATCAAACGGGACGTTCCTATCGTCGTCCTGGAGCCAAGCTGTGCCGCAGTGTTTCGCGACGAACTCCTGAACCTGTTTCCTAACGACGAACGGGCCCACCGGTTGTCGCAGCAAACATTTTTGCTGAGCGAATTTCTCGAGCAAAAGGCAGCCCATTTCCCCTTGCCGAAACTGGCGCGCAAGGCCCTGGTCCACGGCCATTGTCACCACAAGTCAATTATGAGAATGACCGATGAAGAATCCGTCCTTCGCAAGATGGGGATCGATTTTCAAACCCCAGCGCCGGGTTGCTGCGGCATGGCCGGATCTTTCGGCTTCGAACAAGACAAATACCAAACGTCACTCGCCATCGGCGAACTCGAACTTCTGCCCGCGGTTCGGGAAGCGTCGTCCGACTGTCTGATCGTCGCAAACGGCTTCAGTTGCCGCGAGCAGATCAGGCAATGCACGAATCGGCAAGCCTTGCACCTGGCAGAAGTTATTCAGATGGCAACGCAGCATAATTCGACCCGGGCTCTCGCGATGCCCACCTAAGCCTCGGACGCCTCGTCCGGATGGCTTGGCCAGTTTCTAAGTTATTGAAAAGAAAGTTTATTGTGCGGCATGTCTCGCCAGACCGCTGTGATTCTGGGAGAATAACGATATCCCGTCGAGGCCCCGGTTAGCCTCCTCCTGTTTCTGCGCAGGGTCCAACTATGATTCGGGACACTGAATCCGCACTCACGATCGCCGACACGTCTGGGGAGACCAAAGCGCCTCCGACGGCTGACGCCTCGCTCCGCGGCTCCGTTCTAGTGCTGATTCAATTCGACGTCTGTGAGGAGATACGGCTCGACAAGCTGCGCGAGATCTTCGGTGCGCGCACGCTGGAACAGCCTACCCTGAAACATCCAGCTCCGGGATATGTGCGTTACCAGCGTCCTCCGGTGGTCGAGCCAATTGATCCACTGATCCTCGAGAGCGGCGAGCATCTCGAAGGCCAGATCAAGTTTTACGATTACGGTGTGGTGAGCGTGGTGCTCGAGCTGCCATTCCAAGGCGACTGGGACACTCTGGTTCGCCTCGGCAGTCGCTGGGTATGGGACGTCGATTTCGCCGGCCACGCATCGCGCATCGCGCACCAGAAACTGGAGCGAGCAACCCCAGCGCTGGTGAAGCCGTATCCGGATTGGCTAAGCGAGGACTACTTCATCTTTCATGTGCGTGAGATCAGCGGTTGTCCTTCAGCCAATGAGCTGGTTTCTTCGCATGGCGCACGCATCGCGCAGATCGTTCGTGGAGAAACGGCACAACTCTCCGAGGGGGAACAAAACGAAATTCTGCAGTCGCGCATCTCGTATTACCCCAACGACTTGACAGTAATCAGTTGGAACGCCGCCTTCCTGTATGACAGTGCCGCTGGCGCGGAGACCGCCATTCAGCTGCTCGAGTATGCCAACTCGCAGTTGCTCGAGTTCCGCCACTACGACGAGTTCCTTACTCGCGAACTGGAAAGCGTTTACGACTCCTTTGACGAGGGCACCGGAATGCTGGCGCGCTGGCGCTTGGCGCGCGCCGCGACCAAACTGCATACCGTCTTGCTCGACGTGAACGAACTCACCGAGCACGCCGACAACGCGATCAAGTTTCTCAGCGACATGTTTTCCGCTCGTCTGTACAAACTGGCGGCCTCAAAAGTAGGCGTTCCCGATTACAAGGATCTGGTCACCCAGAAAGTACAAACCGCCGAGGAACTCTATCGCTTCATGGTCGACCAGTTTAACCAGAGCCGTGCCTTCGTGCTGGAACTCATGGTCGTTATTATTCTGATTATCGAACTGGTCTACTTCTTTCGCGGAAAACCAATCTGAGAACTGAGAACCAGAATCTGCGAACTGATTTCCTTTCACCCGTAGCATCCTGGAACCGATGCGAGGCTTAAACGGCAAGCGTGTCTTAATCACCGGCGGCGCCAGCGGCATCGGCGCGGCCACAGCCGCGCGCTTTCTTGAAGAGGGTTCAGCCGTATGCGTGCTCGACCGAGACGCCAAAGCAAATGACAGAATTCGGCAGCACCTGCCCGGCTTGGCCGGAGCGCTCGCTGCGGACGTTTCCAACCTCAGGCAAGTCGAGGCGGCATTCGAGGACGCACTTCGCATCATGGGCGGAGTCGACGTGCTGATCAACAATGCCGGCATCAGCATTCGCCACGATTTTCTCAAAATCACTCCCGAAGAGTGGGACAAAGTCATCGCGGTGAACCTGACCGGCGTCTTCTACATGGCCCAGACTGTGGCACGTCATATGTGGGAGCAGGACGGCGGCGTAATTCTGCAGACCGCTTCGACCAACGGATTTGTAGGTCAGCCTTACTACGCCGACTACAACGCGACCAAAGCAGGGGTGATCGAGTTGACTCGAACCATGGCGCTGGAACTCGCGCCCAAGATACGGGTGTGCGCCGTCGCGCCAGGTTACGTGCTGACCCCTATGCAACGCGCCGAATACACCGATGCGATGCTCGACGAAGTGAATCGCAAGATTCCGCTGCGGCGCCACGCCAAGCCGGAAGAGATCGCCGCCCTATTTGCATTCCTTGCGTCGGACGATGCAGCGTATATAACCGGCCAGGTCTACACGATTGACGGCGCCGAAACCGCAGGCGGGCTGGCAAGCAGGTAGTTTCGTGGCTGAAGCTGGCTTTCACAGATAATCGCGGGGGAAGGCGCAGAAGATTTGGTGTTGTGGGAAGGGCACGGCTTCGGCCGTGCCGCCCAAGGCCCTAAGAAATGCGGCTTTAGCCGCTGAGGGAAATATTTCCCGCAGTCAGAACGAACCCATTCCAATGACTCTCTCCAGCACGCCCCTATCCCTCGCGGGCAAGGTCGCTCTCATCACTGGCGCCGCATCAGGCATCGGCCGAGCAGCGGCCAAGCTGTTCGCCCGCGAAGGCGCCGCGGTTGTCATTACAGACATCAACCCAGATGGAGAGGCGCTCGCTGAGGAAATCGCCCGAAGCGGGGCCCACGCTTTCTTCGAGCACGCAGATGTCACCCAGGCTGCTGACTGCCACCGCGTCGTGGAACGAACCCTGCGAGAGTTCGGCGGCATTCACGTGCTCTTCAACAACGCCGGAATCATGCGCCGCGCTTCGGTGGTAGAACTGAGCGAGGAAGACTGGGATCGGGTAATGTCCGTGAATGTGAAGTCGATTTTCCTGATGTCGCGGCAAGTAATCCCGACCATGGCAAAGGCAGGCGGGGGATCCATCATCAATACGGCGTCCGGTTGGGGCCTCGCTGGAGGCCCCCGTGCCGCAGTCTATTGCGCCTCGAAAGGCGCCGTCGTGCTCCTGACCAAGGCCATGGCGATCGATCACGGACCACAAAAGATTCGTGTGAACTGCATTTGTCCCGGCGACACCGATACCGGTATGCTGCGCAATGAAGCCCAGCAATTGGGAGAGCGCGAAGATCTTTTCCTGGCACAGTCTGCACGCCGCCCGTTGGGGCGAATCGGCCAGCCAGAAGAAATCGCACAAGCCGCGCTTTATCTCGCAAGTGATGCGTCGTCGTTCGTCACTGGGACGGCGTTAGTCGTTGACGGGGGCGGTTTGGCGGGATCATAGAAGATGTCTATGCGCTTACAAAACAAAGTCGCCCTCATCACCGGTGGATCCTCCGGCATCGGCCAGGCAACCGCGATCCTTTTTGCCAAAGAGGGCGCCAACCTTGCGATTACCGGCCGGAACGAAACGCGCGGCCACGCGGTCGTTGCCCAGATCCTGGAGCGCGGCGGCAACGCAATTTTCATTCGCACGGACGTTCGCAAGGCCGCCGAGTGCCGTCGCTCCGTGGACGAAACGCTAAACTCCTTCGGCAAGCTCGACATCCTGTTCAACAATGCCGGCGTTTTCTATCCGCACACCACGCTCGAGTGCACCGAGGAAGAGTGGGACCTGCAAATCGATATCAACCTGAAAGGCACGTTCCTCATGTCGAAATTCGCGTTGCATCCGATGATTCAGCAAGGCAGCGGGGTAATCATCAACAACAGTTCCGGATGGGGCATCGTGGGCGGTGACAAGGCGGTTGCGTATTGCGCCTCGAAAGGCGGAGTGGTTCTGTTAACCAAAGCCATGGCGATCGACCACGGAAGGCAGGGGATTCGCGTAAACTGCATCTGCCCCGGCGACGTCGACACGCCCATGCTTCCGGAGGACGCACGCATGCGCGGTTTGAAGTGGGAGGACTATCTTGCAGGCTGCGCCAATCGTCCTTTGGGAAGAATCGGAACGGTAGATGAAATCGCCAGGGCAGGGCTATTCCTTGCCTCCGACGATTCGTCGTTCATGACAGGCGCGGCTTTGGTAGTGGACGGCGGCGGTATAGCAGACTAATCCTCGACGGACAGACTTAAAACCGAATGGCACCGATCACCGCAACTCGCGACCGAACCCGCTCACAGCAGTGGTTTGCGCGCGCCCAACAATCCCTGGTCGACGGAGTAAACTCGCCGTCGCGCGGCAACGCCGCATACTCTGGTGGCCCACTCTTTTTGGAGCGCGGTAGTGGTTCGCACGTCTGGGATGCTGATGGCAACGAGTACGTGGATTTCATGATGTCCTTCGGCGCCCTGATCCATGGGCACGCGCATCCTAAACTGGTGACCGTCGCTGCCAAAGCCATGGCGGAAGGCTCGCACTTCGCGGCAGCGACTTCTGCCGAAGTCGAAGCCGCCGAGCGCTTCCTCAGCATGGTGCCTTCCGCCGAAGTCGTGCGCTTTACCAACACCGGCAGCGAAGCGACCATGCTGGCCCTCCGCCTGGCGCGTGCGCACACGGGCCGAACCAGGTTCCTGAAGTTCGAAGGCCACTACCACGGCTGGTACGATCCGTTTCTCCTGAACGCGCATGGGCATCCACCAGAACAATTGGGGCCGCCGGAAAATCCAGCAAGAATCCCCGACTCTGAAGGGATTCCGCCCACAACCTTTGACGATGTCGTGCTCGCCCCCTGGAACGACATCGCGGTTCTTGAGCGCATCCTGCAGAAGCACGGGCACGAATTGGCCGCCGTCATCACCGAGCCAATCATGGCGAACATGGGCTGCATCCTGCCGCGCGACGGCTATCTGCAACGCTTGCGCGAACTGACCCGAGACTATGGCGTGCTGCTGATCCTCGACGAAGTAGTCACCGGTTTTCGTTACGCGCCTGGCGGATGCCAGGAGTATTACGGAATCCAACCGGACATAAGCACGTTCGGCAAAGCGCTAGGCGCTGGCTTTCCTGTCGGCGCCGTGGCGGGTCCGCGATCGATTCTCGATCGCATGCGCTGGAACGATCACATGGTTCTGCATTACGGGACGTTCAATGGACACCGGCTCACCATGAAAGTGGTGGCAGCGAACCTCGACCTGCTCTCACGCAACGACGCCTACAGCAACCTGCACTCCGTAGGAGACGAAGCCATCACTGGCCTGCGCGAAGTATTTCGCCGCCGGAATATAAAAGCCATCGTGCAGGGTTTCGGTCCCATGTTCCAGATTTATTTCACCGAGCGCGATGCCATCCACGATTACCGCGACTACTGCGCTTACGCAGATACCGCGCGCTACTCCCGATTCGTGCACCTGCTGCTCGAATGCGGCATCTACATGACTCCATCGAACGGCCTGCATTGGATTATCTCCACAGCGCACACGAAAGCGGACGTGGCAGCGCTGGTCGAAGCGGCCGACCACGCTTGCGCGCGCCTGACGTGAAATGGATCCAATATGAAAACGAAAACTGGCGTCAAGGCGATTGTCTTTCTCGGCGGCGGACGCATTACGAACGCGCTTGTGGCCGGGCTGCGGCTTGCGAAGTATGGCAAGCCGATCCTCGTGCACGATCGCAATCCGGGAAAACTGCGGCAACTAAAAAGGCAATACGCTGTGGCCGTAGAACTGAGCCTGCAACGAGCCGTGGAGCAAGCGAAACTGCTCCTTATCGCCGTCCGGCCGGATTCAGTCAGCGATCTGCTGCTGGAGATCGCCAAGCTCGAAAAAGAAAAACCGCGTCGTCCGCTGATGCTGGTCAGTTTGGCCGCTGGCGTCCCGCTTTCAAAACTGCGAGCGCGATTGCCGTCGCCTGCGCGTTGGGCACGAGCCATGCCCAGTCCAGTGTGCCGCAGCGGGCGCGGACTCACGGCTCTGACTTTCGACTCAACTTTCTCTCGAACCGCGAGGCGCGGCGTTAAAGACTTCTTCGCGGAAGTGGGCAGTGTGCTCGAAATTCCCGAGAGCCAGTTCGACGTTTTCACCGCCACCTTTTCCAGCAGCCACGGCTACCACACCCTCGCCGCGCTGGCAGCCTCGGCTCAAAGACTGGGACTCAATCGCGAAATCGCAATGACGGCAGCAGCCCACGCCCTCGCGGATGGGATTCTCTCTTGGCGCGAAAGCAAGACTCCGTTGACCGAACTTCTCCACGAAGCCGCGACACCAGGCGGCACCGCCGCGGCAGCCATGAAGGCGATGGATTCGTCCGGCTACGGGCGAAGCATCCGGCAAGGATTACGGGCGGGAATCGCGCGAGCGCGCCAGAATGCCAAACGAGCCTAGCCCCCGGAAGCTGAAAGCTAGCCAGTTCGAGTGTTCGAATTTGCCGCCAGTTAGTTGCCCGCCTCACGCGCCTTCGATATCATGCGCTGGGCCGCGCCGGGTTGGAGAATCCGCGCCTATCCGGCGTAGCCCAAACTATTCAGTCCAAGGGGGGCACATGTTCTCAAAGAAATTTCTGGTTTCGGTGGTATTCCTGTTGATTGCCGCGACGACTATCGCAGTCGCCCAGAATGACCTCGCCGTGAGAAGCAACGGAACGATGATTTGGGGCAAGCACGCGAAAATGACGCTCGCGGCCGAATCGTCCCCGACCCGCACTACAACTAACCTCAAGGATTTTGGCCTGGTCACCATCTTCGACAATCTTGCCGCAAAATACCCCAAGGGCCAATACTGGTGCTGTTCAGGCTACAACGTCATGGGTCCGTCTCAGGGCGAGCAATGGATGGCGGCTGCCTTCACGCCCGCTGCGGATCACACCGTGACCACCATCGAAGTGGCCGTCGGCTATTCGCAGGGAAAAACCAATGGCGTCGTCCTCAGCCTCAACTCCGACAACAACGGTGTGCCCGGCAAGGCACTGAAGACATGGAATACTTCGGGCCTGCCTCGCTTCGGCACCTGCTGCACGCTGGTGGTAAAGTCCGACAGCGCAGGGATCCCGGTCAGCGCCGGAAAACAGTATTGGGTCGTCCTCAGCACCAACGGCCACGAATTGGACACCGTGGATGCGTGGAATGTCATCGATACCGATCAGGTGGATTCGGCAACAGTCGCGACCTACCCCGGCACCAGCAACAAGTGGGAGACTTTTCAGACGACGCCCGGGCTCGGATTCGCCGTCAAAGGCAGCAACTGAATTGATGAACTCGCCTGTGATCGGTCGGCGAACGAGTGGTCTACGGCGGCTCACAGCTTTAGGCATAGCCGCCCTTGAATCTTCGGCAAATCTCCTTTGAAGAAAGCGAGACGGGCGAACCCTGAAGCGCATTGGTCCAACCCATTGGTCCAACCCGTTGTCGGTTCTTCGCCTCCCGATCGTATCTTTATGATCATATGACCGCGCCCTTACCCCTCCCCAAAAAGTGGTAGGTATCGGCAAGTCCTCCGTGGTAGCGAAAAAACACTCCATCCCGTGATGCGCAGTCAGTGGCATTGTGTGAAAGTCGTAACGCATCAAATGGATGCCAACCAAGGGAGATAGAAGTCGAAACCAGTCCTGTCACGCATGCGGCGCGATCCTGTTTGCGCGCAAGACTGATTGCGCTCCGTAGAGGCCAGTCATCTGGCCCGCACCACAGTCAAATGAAGAGTATCCAATGGACACGAAAGAGTCATTTTCCAGTTCGATATATGCCGACGAGATGCATCGGGAGGAGATTGAGTTATCGGCGTTCATCGCAGCAGTGACGGAATTGTTCGGCCCAGAGCAAGCCAACCTCTCGGCAGAGGACTGGCTCGACGAGTCGGATTTAATGGGTAGCGCGCCTCGATCTACAAGTCGAGATTGGCGGACGGTCACGGTCGCGGCCTCGGCCCGACTGGCAAATCACCTGACTGCCGCCTTGCATCAGCGAACGCTGTTCGTCGCATCGAGTGAAACCAAAGCATCGACAATGTCATCTTCTACGCAGTAAGTGCCTTTCAAGAACCAAAGAAACTTCATAGGAGGATTGATGGCAACCAGCAGAGTCGTACCAATGAAGATGACAAAGATGAAGGTGGCACAAGTTCCCAAGCCCGGATCGGATTTCGAGATTGTCGAGCGCGAGATTCCAGCGCCGGATGCGGGACACGTTCGGATCAAAGTGCAGGCTTGCGGTGTATGCCACAGTGACTCGCTCACGAAAGACGGCTTGTGGCCCGGAATTCAGTATCCCCGCATTCCAGGACACGAAGTGGCAGGTATCGTCGACGAAGTGGGTCCCGGCGTTTCCGCCTGGAAAAAGGGACAACGTGTCGGCGTCGGTTGGCATGGCGGGCAGGACAACACGTGTCGCGAGTGCCGGCGCGGAGATTTTCGCAATTGCCGGAACCTGAAAGTTTGTGGCATCAGCTACGACGGCGGATATCAGCAATACATGCTCGCTCCCGTGGAGGCGCTGGTCTCAATACCGGAAAGTCTGAAAGACGCCGAAGCAGCACCGCTGCTCTGCGCCGGCATTACTACCTACAACGCGCTGCGGCACGGTGGTGCGCTCCCAGGCGACCTGGTTGCGGTGCAAGGCATTGGCGGTCTCGGGCACCTCGGAATTCAATTCGCCAACAAGTTTGGTTACGAGGTCGCGGCTATTGGGCGCGGCCCCGAGAACGGGTCACTGGCAAAAAAACTCGGAGCGACCATCTACATCGACAGCCAATCGGCGAACCCAGCCGAGGAATTACAGAAGCTCGGTGGCGCGCGGGTAATTCTGGCGACTGCCCCAAGCTCGAAAGCGATGTCCGCCCTGATCGATGGCCTGGCGCCGAACGGCGAGCTCATGGTGATCGGCGCAACGTTCGATCCCATTGAGGTCACACCGTTACAGCTCATCAGTGGAAGTCGATCCATTCAGGGCTGGTCCTCAGGAACACCAGCCGATTCCGAAGACACCCTGAACTTCGCCGAACTCACCGGAGTGCGTCCCATGATTGAAACCTATCCGCTCGAAAAAGCGGCCGAGGCGTACGCGCGCATGCTGAGCGGGAAGGCAGAGTTCCGCGTCGTTCTGACAATGTAAGGTCAACTGATTCATAAATTGGACGTTTTCACGAAGCCCGGGTTCCGACATGAAAGCAGCACAAGTTCTACGATTCGGTCCGCCCGCGGTCATCGTATACGATGACCAGCCCCGGCCAACGCCCGCTGCAGGTCAACTGCTGGTGCGCGTAAAAGCAGCAGGAGTAGGTCCTTGGGACGCACTCATCCGCGAGGGCAAGAGCGGACTCCACCAGCCATTGCCGCTTATTCTCGGGTCCGAGCTTTCCGGAATCGTCGAAGCGATCGGAGCGGAAGTCTCAGGATTCAAAGCCGGCGACGAAGTATACGGGGCAACAAACGAGCAATTCACTGGGGCATACGCAGAATATGCGCTGCCTGCCGCCAGAATGATGGCGCAAAAGCCCAAGACCCTAAACTTCATCGAGGCGGCCTCGGCTCCGGTCGTAAGTGTCACGGCATGGCAGATGCTGTTCGACTATGCCCAGGTAACCGCTGGGCAGACCGTACTTATTCATGGGGCTGCGGGCAACGTTGGCGCCTATGCCGTGCAACTGGCTAAGCAGGGCGGCCTTCATGTAGTCGCGACCGCCGCCTTCGCCGATCTCGACTACGTCCGCGGTCTGGGCGCTGAAAGAGTTGTGGACTATCAAACCGAGCGGTTCGAGGAGTCGGTGGGTGCAGTGGATGTCGTCCTCGATACGGTCGGGGGAGATACGCTGCAGCGGTCGCTTCGAGTTCTGAAGCCAGGTGGGATTCTTGTTTCCGTCGTGTCACCCGTCCCCGAGGCGACACAAAAACGCTATGGCGTTCGAGCAGCGTTCTTTTATGTGGAGGTGACTACCGCGCACCTCAACAAGATCACGGAACTGTTCGACAGCGGAAAACTAGTTACGGACGTAGGAACTGTGCTCCCGCTGGAAGAATCTCGCACCGCCCACGAGATGCTTGGAGGCGCGCCGCATAAGCGCGGCAAAATCGTGTTGAGCATAGCAGCCTGACGCTTGAGAATTGAATCGCGCATTTCGATCGCATACTTGAGCCCGGAGCCATGAATTTCAAAACAATCGCGAGGACTCGGCGGTACTCTTCTTAATCACGTTGGCTACAGCAGTCTCGAAGCGCAAGAAAGGATGAACATTCCTATGTCACAACCGGTCTTCTATCGCACGGTCAAGGTTGACGGACTCTCAATTTTTTATCGGGAAGCGGGACCAAAGGATGCCCCAACCATTCTCTTTCTCCACGGCCTGCCCTCCTCGTCGCGAATGTTCCAACCCCTTCTGACCCGGCTGGCAGACAACTATCACCTGGTTGCTCCTGATTACCCCGGCTTCGGGCACAGCGACTGGCCGGACCCGAAAAACTTCGCGTACACCTTCGATCACATCGCCACGGTCATAAATCTTTTCACCGAAGCGCTCGGGTTCTCCCGCTACACACTTTACATGCAGGATTACGGCGGCCCCGTGGGTTTCCGCATGGCCCTGGCGCACCCGGAGCGCGTAGACACTCTCATCGTTCAGGACGCTGTGTCGCACAACGAAGGTCTGGGCGCCAACTGGGCAACACGGCGGGCATTCTGGGCCGACCGGCCTTCTCATGAAGAAGCGTTGCGCCAAAACCTGTTGTCGCTACCGACCACGAAGACACGCCATATCGGAGACGATCCGAACATTGAGCTTTACGATCCGGATCTCTGGACCGATGAGTTTGCCTTTCTCAGCCAGCCCGGCCAAGCTGAAATTCAAAGCGACCTCTTCTACGACTATCGAACCAACGTCGACGCGTACCCAAAATGGCAAGCATGGATGCGCGAGAAGCAGCCACGCCTGCTGGTGATTTGGGGCAAGCACGATCTCTCGTTCGACCTGGGCGAGCCGGAACGCTACCGCAAGGACGTCCCGAACGCTGAAGTTCACATTCTCGACGCCGGTCATTTTGCATTGGACACGGCGGCAGATGAGATCGCCGCGCTGGTCCGCGAGTTTGTCGGCTCTTCGCGTCGAGACCTGCTGTCACGGCGCGCTGGCTGAGGGCTGCTATGAAAACGCTGCCCACTTTGCGAGAGGAAGTAGATGACGTGCTGATTAGCCCTAAGGCACTACCACCTCGCCATCAACCACGAGTTCGGAGATTTTATGCTCTCTAAGTGCGCGCGTCCGGGCTGCTCGACTCCATTTCGATATCTCCACGAAGGAAAACTTTACTTGATCGACCGCAAAGCGGCCTCAGCTGGTCGCAAATCGCCAGCTGATTTGAAATACGCAGGCAAGTCCCGCCCACTCGAATATGTTTGGCTGTGCTCCTCCTGCTGTTCCGATTTGACGATTCAAGTTGACGACGATCATGGAGTGAGGGTAGTTCGCAAGCGAGAAGCCCAGAACGGCAGCATCCAAACAGGGCCTTCAATGCAATTAAAATCGTACGTCGGACAAGAAAACAGCAATCGTCACGGGAGCATTGGGGGCATTGGCTGGTAGCGGCCTGGCTTGTCCAAACTATGAATGCGGAGCGCGCCTATCCGGCGGAAGCCAATCTCTTGGCCAGCCGGGACAGCCGCAGCAGGCGATAGAGCGGCTGCAAAGGTTGCGGGAGTTGGATCGCCGACCATTCCTTCACACTCGGGGTGACGGTGAGACGCCACAAGAGGCGCACTCGATCTTGCCAGCGCTCCCTCAACCGCATCATCAGGCGGAAATAGGAGAGCGATTCCGTGTCGTAGTCGACCCCGCGTTCGATGATGCGCAGAATTTCATCCAAGACGGCTGTTGATCGACCCTTTTGGAATGCCCACGCTTGACGCGAGGACTGCCATTGCAAGCCGAGCAACTTTTGGGCGAGCAGTAAATTCAGGCTGACGATGCGTTCGATTCCCAGCCGCCGGGCTTCGTCCTGAATCACATTCCAATCAAGCCGCCCGGTCTTCACCAGTTGCGCGATGTCGCACAGCCATGAAAGCTGAACCCACACGTGCTTGGCGGCGTGAACGCAGAGCACAAGCAGGAGATCTTCCGCCCGCAGGGTTCGCATCCGGCGACCGCCCACGACGATCTCGTCAGAGCGCTCAAAAAAGTCCGCTCCATCGAAGTCGATGGAATAAAAACGGGGCAAGATTCGCCACTGCAACTCCAGAAGGTTTGAGCCGTGCGCAGCCCTGAACGAATACTCGTATCCAGTTTTGACGTAAGCACTCTCGTGTCGCGGCGCAAGCCCGATTGCTGGTTTGTATCCCAGATCATGCAACGCGGCCCTCGCCTTGAGCACATCCGTTGGAAGGATCAGGATATCGAGATCGCCAAATTGGCGCCGCGTAACTTCGCCATACAGAGTCTGCGCGAGAACCGGGCCTTTATACGGCAGCGCCTTGATTCCCACCGATTCAAGATGGCCAACAATGCGAACCAGTTCCCCAGTAAACCACAGCGTCTTACGGGCGTTGTCCTGGTAACGAAGCCGCAGCGCATTCAGATGCTGAACCGGAACCCAGTGAGAGAGCGCCGACAGTTCGCTGTACACCTGTGGAACCACACGATGGTGGTCTACGAGCCTAAGCATTCGTTCCCAATCCAGCGGACGCGACAGAATGTTGCGGGTACGCTCGCTGCCTTCGTCACCGCATGAATCGGCGCAGCAGGCGAGTAACAAATCGAACTCGGAGCTGGAACGGAATGCTTGCACGGGCCGCAGTTTCCTGGCTGCGGATAGAACCGGTCGCGGCTCAGCGGCAGTAGCCATGCTGGAACGATATTATTCGCGAATGCGGCAAAACCACGAGTGGCCGCGATGGTTACTTTGGTTTCAACTCTGCGCCGCGGCCTGCAAACGAAGATTGTCACGCGACGTACAATCAAAGATGGTCCGGATATGAACTCGGGTGCGAAATCGATTGCAGCGGAACGTCGTAGTACCCGAATTCGGGCGCAGATCCCTTTTCGCCTCGCCAGCCTTGACCCGGCCGTTCCATTCAGCGAGCACTGCCATACTCTGGTTGTAAACACAGAGGGATGTGGCGTGCGCCTCAGCCAGCCGTTGGAACCGGGCCTTGCGGTTTTGCTCGACGAACTTCCTGGGGGAACGAGCGCGCCAGCTCGCGTGGCCAACTGCGTTCCGCTGGGAACGGAAGGCAAGTATTGGCTGGTGGGAATCGCGCTGGAAGAGCCCGCGAATATCTGGTGCATCCAGCCTGCCCCGGCGAACTGGGGAATCGATCCCAAGCCCGCGGCGACCGCCGTGCCTCTGCCGAAGAAAGAGAACGAATGGCCCTACTCCGTATTTTCCACCAAGGGAGAAGCTCATCCCGGCCGGAAGTAGCGCCTTCCTGATTTCCCCCTCGAGTTTCTGAATTGTCCCAAGTGCCCGAGTGCCGCGTCCTTAACTTTGCAGCCTAATTCACGCTGTCATCCTGAGCAGCGCGAAGGATCTGTGCACTTGCGTGTTCAACGTCATACCTTTCCCGCTGGCTTACCTCGGGCGACGCCGGGGACCGCTGCTTTATCATACGGAGTGCGATTCTAATTTCCCGCGAGGTTCTCATGGCACGCATTTCGTTAGTCGAACCTGAAAACGCCACTCCCGAAGTGAAAGAGATTTACGAAAAAGCTCTGCGCGGCAAACCGGGGAACGCGCAAAAGGCATTGGCACATCGTCCAGAAATGCTGAAGACCTTTCTACCGTTCTATGCCAGTGTGGGCAGATCGCTCGACCGCAAGCTGTACGAGATGATTTACCTCCGTGTCTCGTTTATCAATGGCTGCCATTACTGCCAGCAGCATCACATGGCCTCGTCAAAGCGTGTCGGATTGACTGCAGAAGACTGGCAAGCGCTCAAAAGCGGCAGCTACTCCCGCTTCACCGGGAAAGAGCAGACGGCCTTGGCCTACACGGAAAAGCTGACCCGCGCCTCCCGAGATGTCACCGACGCCGACTTTGAAAAATTGAAGAAGCATTTTTCCGACGCAGAGATTGTCGACTTGCACCTGCTGGTCGGCCTAGCCAACTTAACCAACCGCTTCACCGACCCGCTAGGCCTCGAGGTAGAGTTCCCGGAGGAGAAGATCTAGCACCGGCGCTGCGTCTCCTAGACAGCCACGTTGACGGTACCCCCGAAGTAGCTACTCGCAGCTTTTAATATTTATAAAACCCCCGCCCACTCTTCCTCCCCAACCACCCCGCATCCACCATCCTGATCAGCAACGGACAAGGCCGGTACTTGGGATCGCCCAGCCCATCGTGCAGCACGCGCATGATGTCAAGGCACACGTCGAGGCCGATGAAATCCGCCAGGGTCAACGGACCCATAGGATGGGCCATCCCCAGCTTGAAAACTTCGTCCACCGCCTCCGCCGTGGCCACGCCTTCCATCACCGCGTACATGGCCTCGTTCAGCAGCGGCATCAGCACCCGGTTCGAGACAAATCCCGGGGCATCGTTCACCTCAACCGGAGTCTTCTCCAGTTTCACCGCTAACTCGCGCACCGTCTGAAAAGTCTCGTTTGAAGTAGCCAGACCACGAATCACTTCCACCAGCTTCATCACCGGCACGGGATTAAAGAAGTGCATCCCGATGACCTTGTCAGGCCGTTTGGTCAGAGCCGCCAGCTTGGTGATGGAGATCGACGATGTGTTCGAGGCAAGAATAATTTCAGGTCGGCAAAGCCGGTCGAGATCGCGAAATATCTCCGTCTTGATGTCGAACTTCTCCGTAGCCGCTTCGACCACAAAATCGCAGTCCGCCAACCGCGCACGCCCGACCGCCCCTTCGATACGCTTCAACACCGCCACCTTGTCTTCCGCCGTGATCTTGTTCTTCGCGACTTCCCGGTCGAGGTTCTTCCCAATTGTCTCCATCCCTCGATCCAGAAACCGCTGCTCCACATCGCACAACACAACCCGGTAACCGCTGCGAGCAAAGACATGCGCAATGCCATTGCCCATCGTCCCGGCACCCACAACTCCGACACGCTGAATGTTCATAAAGGCTTCTCCGACAAGCAGGAAAACCTCAGAGTCTACCACCTCAGGGGATAAGAAACCGGTTGCCGTCCCCAACGTGGGAAGCTCGATGATGACCATCGAAGCCGATCAGGGATAATTGTGGACAGGTCGATTAAGGCTTGTTTACAGCTTTGTCCTTGTTCCTGCGGAGCACTTTCTTGATCTCCGGAGCAAACTCAGCCAGCCAATTTATTCCGATTCCAACTCCGGCTTGGGTGATGGCGCCCTGGTACCCTTTGACCAGCAAATTTGGATTGTCAGGCTGCCAGGCTGCGGCGGCGACCGCAGCCCCGAAGGCGGCCGCGTAGGGCATCAGTTGCGGCCGCAAGTTCTTTTCAGTTCTGTCGTAGGTAACAAAGTTTCTCGCGATGGAATGCCAGGTGCGCGGCCAAAGCCCGTCGCAGCGACACCGGTCATAGCGAAGTTCCCAGCCCACCGCTGCATCCCCCAGAGCAGTGAGGGAGTTCTGTATTACGAATTGAGCTTGGCGCGTCCCCAGGCGTTTGCCGAAACCCGCGGCAGTCTGTCCCCACTCTGGCGGACTATTCGCGATCTGGTCGCGCAGCGTGAAAAATCCGGTTTTTATGTAGATGCCATACGTCGTGTAGGTCATCCGCGTGTACAGCTTCCATCGCTGAGCCGGTGTCAGCGCCTCCAGCGGAACTTCTTTGGGAACAAAACTCCCGTACAACCAATTCACTTGCAAGGCACCTTTGTCCGCAGCGGGAGCGGGTGTATTGGAGGCGGGATCCTGCGCATATCCCGTTGCTACAGCAGTGACAACGACCACGAAAATAAACCATAGATTGAATCGCTGCCAACCGATTGGCCACGACCGAGGCGCCCGCATCGACGAATCATCGCAGGAGTAACTCGTAAGGCTTCCCGATGGAATTGCTCGAACTTCCCAACATTCCCGCACTGCGGCTCCGACACTTTCCACTAGTCTAGACGCTCGGGATTTCTTGTCTAACCATGAGAAGTGCCAGCCGAAACGTGGAAAACTACTAGGTTGGCGAGCGTCGGTCCGCAAGCCCGAAACCCTTCCGCACTATCCCATGGTGCTGCATCGCGGCGGATTCCCCGATGGCATTTGAATCCAGAATTCAACATCAATCAATCGTGAACCGTTTCTCTTCTCGCCTGCCGCTCAACGTGAAACGCAATGCCGAGCGCGAGAATCAGGGCCGCAATCCCGAACAACGTCAGGCTTGGCACCGTGTTAGGTTCTTCCACAATCACCTTGCGCGCCATAGCGATCAGCGCCACTTCGAGGACAACGCGAATATGAATCACGTCCTTCTTCAGGTACGCTTTTAACGTCTCGATCAATTCCACTCCGATCAGTACCAGTAGGAAGTATCCAAAAATCTCGAGCAGCCCCTGCACCCGAATCAGAAACCGAGGCGGCTGCCAGATTTCGTCGGCGATCAGCACGCCCAGATGCAGCGTGGAGAGGATCACCACAAGGCAGAGCATTGCAGCCAGTGCCAGGACGGTGAACTTCTGGACCCTCGTGAGCAGCGTTTCCAATTCGATCTCCTCCGTACGCTCGCTCAGAAGTTGAACTGAATTCGGAGAGCTTCACAACTAATAGAACTAACAGCCCAGGATGAACGATTTTAGCAGGGCTTTCTGACGGGTGCCCCAGGTCTCGCGGTTGTCGAGACCTGGGCCTGTTGCCGAAACCCTAAGTTCCGGGCCCGAGCAAAAAAGAGGGCAGAAAATAAAAAAGGCTGCGAGTTTCCTGTTGCCAGTCAGTCACGCAGCCTACCAAACAACCAAGGAGCAAATCCGTCGCACCTCCCAGCATCTTTCGTGCAACGGTACGAATCTTTGATTGCTGAATGGACCTATCCTCCGTCAATCCCTCATTCCTGACTGTGACCGCGGTCACGCCTGAACGTGATTTGGCGGTCCCTAGGTCCGTAGCACATGCAAAACACCAACTCTGCCAACTCCGTGAACAAACTCGCGAGCGAATCCATGTACTGCGCTCGAGATGACAGCGCTGGAGAGTTTTGTCATCCTGAGGCAGCGGAGTCCTTGGCGAAAGCCAAGGACTCCCAACGAAGGATCTCTGCAATTTCCGGACTGCAACTATCAGGCAGGAATGTGTTTGTAGGCTGCTCCGCGATGTTCTTCTGAGGCCTCTTCCGAACGATACTGTTCAACAGCGCCTAGCACCAGTTGCGACGGTCTACTGCTCAGCTCTTGGAAGGCGATTTTCAAGACAACCAGGAGGAACACGGCTGCGCATGTACCCGCAATTAACGCGACCGTCAACGAGATAGCCATGATTTGATCCTCCACGCAATATATCGATTTACCCAAACCTGCAGTAGGATGCCCCGCAAGCACTGATATACCATCCACGGGGTTGCCAATGCCCCCGCGAAAAGCGCAAAGGCGACGAACACAACAAACTTTGCAACCGTCCAATCCAATCGCCTGGTTGCATACGTATCCAGCAGGCCGAACACAAGAACCAGAACGGAAGCTTCGTGCAGGTAGCTAGTGACAAGATCGACTTCGCGGTTGTGACGCTCAAGGATGTACCGCGCCTCTGTGCTTATTGTGCGCGCATTTAGCATACGACGGCGCTACAAGAGTATTACAACTTTAGTAACCGACCGCCACGAAAAATATCCAGGCAACGAGCGTGGCAACAGGTCATTGGGCTATCCTTTCCCGCCTTCGCCTAAAAGTGGTGGAACTGGACCTCTTCGCCACCCCGAAGTCGTGATCGCTGCGTCGAAAGTCTCGAATCTAGAGAACTCACTGCGGCTTAGGGAACGGCCCTTTCGTTTTCCCGGTGGCCCAATCGGTAGCCCTTGTTAACTCGGTCGGTTCGCCCTCGTTATCTTTTTCTGGACCGACATAGACCACCATTACGTTCTCCGCGATATCGGGGTTAGCTCCGCCGTCTATTTCGATATGAATTGCTCTGAATGCATTCTGCACAGCCAAAAGATGTGGCTCGTTGATGCCAAGCCAGCCCCCGGAATTCCAGCGCTTCATCATATCTTCTTTGTTGCCCCCACGCCGGTAGATTGTGACGCCATCCAGGGCCTTAGAGAGTGTGAGGCGGGAAACCAGAGGCTGAACCTTCCATTCGGACTCGCCGAAGAGATTGATGAACTGTCCAGCGTATACGCACGCTTTTTCGTCGCCACCCGGACAGCCGATCTGAACTTCCAGATCGGAGCCTTTCTGCGGCCTCAGTACGTTCTCAAACGACCTTCGCTCCCTAGCAGACAGAGTATGGCGGTGAGGGTGCCACTCCGACACGCCGAATATCGCCACTGCTGCTGCCAGCACTAGCACACCGACTAGATCAGCGATCCAGGTTACCCGAAGCCTCTAGACAGATTCAGCAAGGTGACAGGCGGGGTATATACCCAATGCAAACATGATTGCCAGCCACAATGCAGCCACACCCCACGTGCCTGGGGGAGCGAAGACGATGGCTATTGCCATCACAGCTACTCCCAGCGCAAGGGTGATGTCCCAACGGAATTTCGTGGTGTGAGGGGCTCGGCGCATAATTTCCTTGGCCATCTCCCTAGCCGCTTGTCTCTCGACCCTTCGGTGAGCCCTCCCCCATGGTGGAATCCGATCAGCCATTCGCGCCTCCGCAGTGGCACGAGAATGCGCAAACAAAGAGCACAAGCACCCTCGCTAACTCCGAAGGTATCACGATATAGCTTCCGTCCCGCCACGCCCCAGCTGTACGCTTTTGTCGGAACTCGGCATTATTTTTGACTTTCATCCAGTCCGGGGTACGGACTTGCGCGCCGCCGGTGATTGCGAAGCAAATCCCAAGCCTCTTTATAAGGCGTCCAGTCATTCGTCACGCCGTCAGCATACAGCGTGATCGAGTTCCTTTGCGGGTTGACGATCAGTCTCCCCGGAATGATGAACCAAACGTCGTCAGGAGTAAGGTAAGCCGCCAGGAAATCAAAGTCTCCCCGCTTGTAGAGCCCGCTGCCCGGGCTCGGATGGACGCCGCAAACGTATGCACCATTGGGCTGGCGGTTGGCCGTCGATTTCACTTGCACCCGCACGAAGCGTCCCCCGGTTTCGACCACTACGTCATAGCGCGACGAATCTCCCCACGGCTTGGCCAGGCGCAGACCCTCTTTCGCGGCTCGCGCCATGAACTGAAGCTCCGACCATTCGCCTCGCCGTTTGCAGTTCTTGATATGCCCCTTGCATCTCTTGGATAGTTTTCCGCCTGATTTCATAGGTCCAATAAAAAACGCGGCCTGAATAGGCCGCGTCCCTTTCTTTGATTGTCTACCTCTATTATATCATGTTGAAATAGGTAAACCCGCCAACTTTGCTACAATTATATTTGGATTAGATGCAGCAAGTTAACCCCATTCGTGTAAATTTTGCCTATTGACAAGATTTTCCACAGCCCGGCCGACGTTGCAGCAAACATACAGCGTGTCGCTCACCACTCTCATCTCGCACTGTCATCCTGAGGCAGCGGAATCCTCGGCCTTGCCAAGGACTCCCAACGAAGGATCCCTGCACTCGCCCAATTGCTGAAGAGGCCACAACAAGAGTCAATCTCCCTCTAACCACTTTGGTCCATTTCCTCTTCCATTGTTGACACGTCTGTTAAACCCAGAGTAGCTTTGCGCCATCGCACAGAATCCGATCGCTCGTGCAGAGGGGGAAATCATCTTGTCCAAACTATTCTGGGCGGTAGCGTTTGCATGTGTTGTGATCAGTCCCGTTCTGGCACAGGATCACACCAAAGTCGAGTCTAAGCACTACAAACTGGCCTTTGAGAATGAATGGGTGCAGGTGGTAGACGTACACTACGGCCCCCACGAGAAATCCGGCCTGCACGACCATCCCGGCGGAGTCGTCGTAGTTCTCACCGCTGGACACCTCCGGTTTACCGATCAGGACGGAAAGACGAAAGAGGTCTACGCCAAACCCGGCGAGTCCCGCTGGTACCCGGCGTTCAAGCACAAGGTTGAAAATCTGGGCGATACCACCTACGACGCCGTGTACATCGGAATCAAGACCAAGCCTCTAGCCTCCAAGACCGGCCCGGACAGCCCACAACCCGCGCTAAACGCCCAGACAGCCAAGATCCTGGCAGACTATATCCGAGCATCATTAAAGCGATAGTCGTGAGAAGGCAGCAAAGAGCCTCGGCCGGCAGCTATCTGCTTTCCTTTGTGCACCTTCGTGTCCTCCGTGGTTAACGCCTTTTGCCAATACCGCCAGAAATCCCAGAAAAAAAGACGAATCAGGACACCGCCCACGCAGGCACCTCCGCAACAGTTGCCTGCATCCTACAATTTGTTAAGGGCGTGCGGGTTAGCCTTGCCTTCAGGTACCCGAAGACATAGAATGTTAGTCACGAGATAGTGTGCGAGGAGTACCCTTCTATGTTCCAGGTAGGTTTACAACGCTACCTTCTTTCATCGTTCTTATTGCTGTCCCTTTTTGGGCTGGGTTTGTCCGCAGTGGCCCAGCAGGATGCCAAGCCATCAAGCACCGATCAGACTACGAGTGGCCAAGCCGCTCCCGCGAATAACACCGCCCCGGCAATCGACCCGCTGAAACGTCCAATCAGCGAAAAACAAAAGAAAGAAAACGCCAAGGCCCTCAAGCAGGAACTCAGCAAGACCTACAAGAAATGGCTGGACGAAGACGTCGTCTACATTATCTCCGACGATGAGCGCAAGGCCTTTAAACAACTCTCCAACGACGAAGAGCGCGATCAGTTCATCGAAGCCTTCTGGCAACGCCGCGATCCCACCCCGGACACCGAAGAAAACGAATTCAAAGAAGAGCACTACCGCCGCATAGAATACGCCAACGAACACTTCGCCGCCGGCATCCCAGGCTGGAAAAGCGACCGAGGCCGCATGTATATCGTGTATGGGCCGGCGGACGAGATCGATTCTCATCCTAGCGGGGGGACTTATGAGCGTCCGATCGAAGAGGGAGGGGGCGAGACTTCTACGTTTCCATTTGAAGACTGGCGGTATCGCTACATTGAAGGGATTGGGCAGGAAGTCATCATCGAGTTTGTAGACACTTGCATGTGCGGCGACTATCACATGACTTTGGACCGCTCCGAGAAAGATGCTTTGCTGCACACGCCGAATGGGGGGGCCACGCTTTACGAGCAGATGGGGATGGCGACCAAGGCGCAACGCTTTAGCGGCGGACTGGAGAATTTAGGGCCGGGACCGGACAGCGCGTCACAGGCGACTAAGGAGTTCGACCGGCTGGAACGGTTTTCCAAGCTTTCGGCGCCTCCGCCGGTGAAGTTCAAGGATCTGGAGGAAGTGGTCAGCCACAAGATCAGCGTCAACCTGATGCCGTTTGATGTGCTGGTTGATTTCGTTAGAGTGACCGGCGAAACGGTGCTGGTTCCCTTCACGGTGCAACTGAAGAATCGTGACATCACTTTCGTGAACAAGGACGGAGTGCAGCGCGGCGTGGTCAATATCTTTGGCCGGGTTACGACTTTGAGCGGGCACATTGCGCAGACTTTTGAAGATACGGTGCAGGCGGATATTCCGGCGGAACTGCTGGCCAAGTCGGCGGAGAATTCGCAGGTGTACTGGAAAGCGGTTCCATTGCGGTCGGGCCGCTATCGGGTGGATATCGTGGTAAAAGACGTGAACGGCGACCGGGTGGGCACCTGGAGCAAAGGTGTACAGGTGCCGGATTACTCGGATGACAGACTGGATGCATCTTCACTGATTGTGGCCGATCTAGTCGAGCCGGTGGCGGCGAAGAACGTGGGAACCGGGATGTTTGTGATTGGCGCCACGAAAGTGCGCCCACGGGTTCCTCCCGCCGACGGCAAGCCAATTGTGTTCAAGCGCAATCAGAAGTTGAACTTCTGGATGCAAGTTTACAATCTTGGTGTGGACGACAAAACGCACAAAGCGTCGGCCACGGTTGAGTACAATGTAGTGAATGCGGCAACGAACAAGCCGGTGATTCATTCGATCGAGTCCACGGACCAGATGGGCAACATTGGCGAGCAGATGACCCTGCAGAAAACTCTCTCGGCCGCCAATCTTGATCCGGGCGTGTATCGAATACAGATAAAGGTGAACGACAACATCTCCAAGCAGACGTTGGACCCTTCGGCGACTTTCGCCGTAGAGTAAACTGACCTGCTTGGTCTCCCTTGAGGTGGTGGGTTGCTGATACTCCGCAAGCTTGGGTTCTCGGTGCTGTTGCTGGGCCTGGCGCTTCCGGCGTGGAGTGCGGACAAGCAGGCTAAGATTTCCGGATTCGTGCGCGGCGCGACGGGCATCCCGCAAATGGGAGCGACGGTGGAAGTTCTGGGAGCGGCCGCGAACAGCCTCAGGGTATTCACTGACGAGGACGGCTTCTACTCGGCGGCGGGTCTGTTGCCGGGAGTTTACAATATCAGGGTTTCCGCTCCTGCCTTTCTACCCGCCCTGCGAGAGCACGTCGGACTGCATGGCGGCGTCAACACCATAGTGAACGTCACCTTGAACACGCTGTTCGAGGCCATCCAGATTTCGCCCGCGCATGGCGGGGCCGACGAGGATGACTGGAAGTGGGTGCTTCGCTCGGTGTCCAACCGTCCCATTCTGCGGATGGTTGACCCTAATTCCACGGCGGTTGCGGTCGAGTCCGGAAAAGGCCACGGCGAACTGAAGGGAACGCTGTCGTTCCTGGCCGGGTCCGCATCGGATGGGTACGGCAGCCCGTCCGACGTGAGCACCGGCTTCTCCATGGAGAAGTCGATCTTCTCCTCGGACACGATTGGTTTTCGCGGCAACGTGGGATACGGAAGCGGTCTTTCTCCCTCTGCGGTGCTGCATGCGTCTTTCAAGCACAAAATGGATGACGGATCGCAGCCTTCGTTCGCGTTGAGCATGTGGAATCTGCCCTCGCCGGACATCACGTTGCACAACCTGCAGGCAATTGCGCTGACTACCTCGGACGATGTGGTATTGGGCGACGCGATGGAACTGAATTTTGGCAGCGAACTGCAGACCATTCAGTTTATGGGGAGGGTGACCACCTTCCGTCCGTTCGGGACGGCCGACATTCATCTTTCGCCGAACACGGTGCTGGAGTATCGTTACGCCACGTCGGAACCGAATAGCAGGCTGGAGAAAGGGTTTGACCTGGCGCCGGAGGATGGGAACGAAGCGGCGCCGCGGGTGAGCATGGTGTCGTATGCGACGACGGTGGAGCACGCGCATCATCAGGAGCTTTCGCTGTCGCACCGGATGGGCCGGAACAATATCCAGATTGCGGTGTACACGGACCGCATTTCCGATCCTGCGCTGACTGGAGTGGGAGAGTTCAGCACCGACAATGGAAATGTTCTGCCCGATCTGTACTCAGGGACGTTTACGTATCAGGGAAACGATTTCCGCACGCAAGGGGCGCGACTGGTTTTGCAGCGCCAGCTGACATCAAGAATCACAGCCACCATGGATTACGAGTATGGCGGGGTGCTGGATCTGGCGACGCCGAATGTGAGCCTGGCGAACGTGTCGCAGTCGACTTTGGTGCGGAAGCGACAAAGTGTCGCGGGAAAACTTGCGGGCACGGTTCCGAAGTCGAAGACTCGCTGGATGGCATCGTATGGCTGGATCAACGGGGAAGCTCTCACTCCGGTTGATATGTTCAATGCATCGGCGGGGCGAACCGATCCTTATTTAAGTTTCTTTTTCCGGCAACCGATCCCTGGAACCGGCTTCTTTCCCGGCCACATCGAAGCCATCGTCGATCTGCGCAATCTACTGGCGCAGGGATACGTCCCGGTGCTGGGGAATGACGGGCACACGGTTTACCTGGTGCAATCGGCACGCGCGGTAAGCGGCGGCGTGGCGTTTACCTTCTAGCAAGCCATCCTCGCGATTCCATCCACGACGATCAATGAGCGCCTGGGCCATAACGCTCAAAACCTCTCAATGAGTGAAATCGCGATTTCTCGCCAGTTATCTCGGGTTCAATCTGCTACAGCGGCCAGAAGACCAACCGTTAACAGCAGCACCGACGCTATCTCCACAATGCATATCAGCCGTTTCGGAGACCTCTTGCTGACGGCTGCCGGGACGGAAATGGGATATCGGAAGTAGCGACGACGCTCTCGCACAATCATTCCATAGGCAGCTTGGAGGGTGTTTCGGAGTGAATCGAAAGTAATGGGTCTTTCCAACGCAAAACTCGAACCCAGCTTGAGGGCATAACTAATTTTCGGGCTGGTATTTTTGACAGTAGACAGCGCCTTCTTCTGCACGTAGCTTCTCCTCCCAGCGCAGCGAACGAACGGTCGTCGATCCATCTCCGCCAGTTGGCTGCCCGAAAGGTACAGCACATGATTGAAATAGTGCGTAAGCGCCATGGTTTGCTTACATTGTGCATGGTGGTGTCCACGATTCTTTTGACATCAGTGGCCGCTCGCGCACAGCAGTCAACCGGCACGCCATGTTCCCCGGCTGCCACCGAGACCCCCGATTCCAAATACTTGCCGACCCCGCCGCGAGAGTTTAAGGGTGAGATTAACTTGAACGCTGCGCAGTCCAAACCTTGCTGGCCGCCTCGCGTGGTGCCACCTAAAGACGCGCCCAACGTGCTGCTTATCATGACGGATGACGTTGGCTTTGGGGCTCCTGGCACTTTCGGCGGCGTTATCCCCACTCCCGCTTTGGACCGGGTCGCACAGATGGGATTGCGCTATACCCAGTTCCATTCCACTGCGCTCTGCTCACCGACTCGGGGAGCGCTCATCACTGGCCGCAATCACCACTCAGTGGGCTTCGGCGTGATTTCCGAGTTATCGACCGGATTTCCCGGCTACAACAGCATCATTCCGCGCGATTCGGCCACCATCGGCGAGATCCTCAAGGAGAATGGCTACGCCACGGCCTGGTTTGGCAAGGACCACAACACGCCCGCCTATGAGGCAAGTCAACTTGGCCCGTTCGAGCAATGGCCCATCGGCATGGGTTTCCAGTATTTCTACGGCTTCGTTGGCGGCGACACCAGCCAGTGGGAGCCCAACCTGTTCCGCAACACCACGGCTATCTATCCTTACGTTGGGAAACCAGGCTGGAACCTGACGACGGCGATGGCGGACGATGCCATTCAATATCTGCAACAGATGAATGACCTCGATCCGCAGAAAAAGTTCTTTCTCTACTACGTGCCCGGCGGCACCCATGCTCCGCATCATCCGACGCCGGAGTGGATCGAGAAGATCCACAACATGCATTTATTCGACAACGGCTGGAACGCGTTGCGGGAGCAGATCTTCGCCAATCAGAAGAAACTCGGCGTAATCCCTCCAGACGCCAAGCTGACGGCCTGGCCTGACGGCAGCGCACAGTTTGGTGGGGTCTCCCTTCCAAAATGGGAGACGCTAAGCCCTGACGAGAAGAAAATGTATATTCGCCAGGCGGAGGTGTATGCCGCCTATCTTGCTTACACCGATTACGAGATCGGCCGCGTGATTAAAGCGGTTGAAGATCTTGGCAAGCTCAACGACACATTGATCATCTACATCAGCGGCGACAATGGTTCGAGTGCTGAGGGAACGCTTCTGGGTACACCGAATGAGGTTGCCTCGTTCAATGGCGTAAACGTTCCGGTGGCGGACCAACTCAAGTATTTCTATGACGCTTGGGGTTCAGAGCAAACTTATCCTCACATGAACGTGGCTTGGACTTGGGCGTTCGACACGCCATTTAAATGGACCAAACAAGTCGCATCGCATTTCGGCGGTACGCGGCAAGGATTGGCCATCGCATGGCCCGGCCATATCAAGGATGCAGGTGGCATTCGTACTCAGTTCCATCACGTCATTGATATTGTGCCTACCATTCTGGAAGTCACTGGGATTCCTGCCCCGGTGATGATTGACGGCATCGCCCAGAGACCGATCGAAGGGGTAAGCATGGCGTACACCTTCGACCGGGCAAATACGAATGTGCCATCTCGACACGGCACGCAATATTTCGAGATGGTTGCCCTTCGAGCCATCTACCACGATGGCTGGGTTGCTGCCACGACCCCTTACCGGGCACCTTGGGACATTACCGCGTCAACTCCTTCAGATCCGGTTAACGGAGTGAAGTGGGAACTTTACAACATCAGCAAGGATTGGACGGAGTCAAACGATCTTGCGGCGTCAAATCCGGATAAACTCCGCGACCTCCAGCAACTGTTCTGGGTGGAGGCCCAGAAATATCAGGTCCTACCGCTGGACGCCTCCGCGTTACAACGCTTAATGACTCAGCGACCGAGTGCCGTCGCAGGTAGGACAGAGTTCACATACACATCCGCAGTGTCGGGCATTCCAACCAACAGCGCTCCAAGTGTCCTCGATAAGTCGTATACCATCACGGCGGAAGTCGAGGTCCCCAACAGTGGTGCAGAGGGGATGTTGGTCACGCAAGGGGGCAGATTTGGCGGCTATGGCCTGTACATCTTGAAGGGCAAGCCGGTATTCACTTGGAATCTCGTGGACCTTAAGCGAGTTCGCTGGGAGGGAGCAGAGGCGCTCTCACCGGGCAAACATACGGTCACGTTCGATTTCAAATCGGACGGGCCCGGTCTTGGCAAGGGTGGTCTCGGGCTGCTGCTGGTGGACGGAAAGCAAGTGGCCAGTCAGCAAATGGAACACAGCGTGCCTCTCACCCTTCAGTGGGATGAAACGTTTGATGTCGGCGTGGACACAGGCACGCCCGTGGATGACAAGGACTATCAGGTGCCATTTGCTTTCACCGGCAAACTAAACAAGGTGACAGTAAGCCTGAAGCCCTCACAACTAAACGCCGAGGACCAGAGAAAACTCGACATCAA